>Ga0265797_10001722_pt1 | contig 38188 bp, 32 predicted proteins | sample P2T30metagenome_FD_192433 | JGI IMG/M metagenome (GOLD analysis project Ga0265797, IMG submission 192433) | Plant litter microbial communities from East Loma Ridge, Irvine, California - P2 T30 | ecosystem: Environmental > Terrestrial > Plant litter > Unclassified | place: USA: California...
ACAAAACATGAGCAACAACCCAACCGACCTGAAGGCCAGCGGCCTGAAAGCGACTTTGCCGCGCCTGAAAATCCTCGAGATTTTCCAGAACAGCGCGGTGCGGCACCTGACGGCGGAAGACGTCTACAAAACCCTCCTGAACGAGAACATGGACGTCGGCCTGGCCACCGTCTACCGCGTCCTGACCCAGTTTGAACAGGCTGGCCTGCTGAACCGCAACCACTTTGAAACCGGCAAGGCCATCTACGAGCTGAACGCCGGTTCGCACCACGACCACCTGGTCTGCCTCGACTGCGGCCACGTGGAAGAGTTCTACGACGAAGAAATCGAAAGCCGCCAGCAAAAGATCGCGCTGGAACGCGGCTTCAAGATTGCCGAACACGCGCTGGCGATCTACGGCAACTGCCTCAAGACAGACTGCCCGCACCGCCACTAAGTTCCACCCGGCCGCGCCCTTGCGGCCGGTCATCCCGGATCGTCCTCCGGTCCCTCCCCGCCCTTATTTTCCAGCCAGCCCTGCCCGCTTGTCGCCGCGGCAATGACCTTGTTGACCGCCGCGACCACCAGTTCCGGCTGTTCCTGCTGGATGCCATGGCCACTCTTGTCCGTCAGCACCTGGCTGCCGTCGCTGAACTGGCGCAGGAAATCGGCGTGCAAATCGCGCTTGATGGCGACCGCTTGCGGCGTCTGCAGGAAAAACTCCGGCTTGTCGGCCTGCTCCACCGAGGTCAGCACCACCACCGGCACGTCCGGCAGCTTGCCCGCCACCGGAAACGTGCCACTGTCGAGTACCGGTTGCAGCAGGGCCAGTTCGGGCTGGAACTTGGGCGGCACGATGGCGGCGAACTGCTTGTCGTCGGCTGCGGCGCGCGCGGCATCGAGCTTGCGCAACGCCGGGTTGAAGCGCTCGTCGGACGGATCTACCAGTACCATGCCGGCCACCCATTCCGGATGACGTACTGCAAACGCGCGTGCCAGCAGCCCGCCATACGAATGGCCGACCAGGATGAATGGCGGGCTCAGCTTGGCGGCAGCCACCAGCTGGTCGAGTTCCAGGCTGCTCTGCAACAAGGTGCGTGGCTCCGGCCGCGGGTCCGACGTGCCATGCCCGGCACGCGAATAGGCGACGGCGCGCGCGTTCTTGGCCACTTCCGGCAGCACCTTGCGCCAGGTCCCCATGCCGGTACCGAAGCCGGACTCGAAAATCACGGTATAGCGGCCGCTGCCGGCGCTCGTCATCTGCACCTGGACATTGCCGACCGCGATACGGTCGGTGGCCGCCGCCGTGGCGGACGGCGCGGACTGGGCGCAAGCCAGGCTGGTGCCGAAGATAAGGGTGGCGGCAAGCAGGCCGCGGGTCAGTCGATGCATGGCATGTCCTCGCTGGCGCGCACGGGTGCGCAATATCCTCAATGTAACAGGACAGGCGAAAAAAATACCAAATGCATATTAAATTTTCCTGACAGCAGCGTGCCGGGACCGCTCAGGAATGGCTGAGCGCGTTCGACAGCAGCTTGGCCGTGATGTCGACGATCGGGATCACGCGTTCGTAGGCCATGCGGGTCGGCCCGATCACGCCCAGCGTGCCGACGATCTTGCCGTTGACTTCATAGGGCGCGGTGACCACGCTCATCTCGTCCATCGGCACCAGCTTGGATTCGCCGCCGATGAAGATCTGGACGCCGCCGGCCTTGCTGGAGACGTCCAGCAGCTGCATCAGCCCGGTCTTCTGCTCGAACATCTCGAACATCTGGCGCAGCGAGCTCATGTTGGACGACAGGTCGGACACCGACAGCAGGTTGCGTTCGCCGGCGATGACCATGTCGTCGCCTTCCTGCATCGCTTCGCTGCCGGCCTCGACCGCCGCCTGCATCAGGCGCCCCATGTCGTCGCGCAGCTGGCGCAATTCCCCGGTCAGGCGCGCGCGCACCTGGTCGAAGGACAGGCCGGCGAAATTCTGGTTCAGGTAGTTGGCGGACTGGGTCAGCTGGGACGGGCTGTAGTCGACGTCGGTCAGCAGCAGGCGGTTTTGCACGTCGCCGCGCGGATCGACGATGACCAGCAGGATGCGTTTTTCGGACAAGCGCAGGAATTCGATTTGCTGGAACGCCGATTCGCGCCGCGGGCTCTGCACCACGCCGGCGAACTGCGACAGCGAGGACAGCATCTGGGCCGCGTTGGCGATCACCTTCTGCGGCTGGTGCGCGGGCAGGCGCATGCCGGCCTCGACGGCGTGCTCGTCGATCTGCCGGACGGTCAGCAAGGTGTCGACGAAGATGCGGTAGCCGCGCGGCGTCGGCACCCGGCCGGCCGAGGTATGGGGGCTGGCGACATAGCCCATCTCCTCGAGGTCGGCCATGATGTTGCGGATCGTGGCCGGGGAAACGTCCAGCCCGGAAATCTTCGACAGCGCGCGTGAACCGACCGGCTGGCCGTCGGCGATGTAACGCTCCACCAGGGCCTTCAGCAGGGTTTGTGCACGGTTATCGAGTTGCATAATCCAAACAATGCGGACGGGGTCCGCTTTTCATGTCATCCAATTATCATTATGCCCGTTCGGGCGGCGGCGCGTGGGCTTATCCGCCCTCGCGGGCGTGCTCCTGCTTGAGCCATTCGATCAGCTCATCAAAATCCTTCACGATCGCATCCGGCACCACGCCATGCTCCAGGTGCTTGGCCGAACCGGTGCGGTTCATCCAGACCGCGCGCAGGCCGGCGCGCTGGGCGCCCTGCACGTCGAGCAGCACGTCGTCGCCGACGTAGACGGCATCTTCGGGGGCCACGTCCAGCAGGCGGCAGGCTTCCAGGAAAATCGCCGTGTCCGGCTTGGCCACGCCCAGCTGGTGCGCCGCCACCGACACCTTGAAATGATGCGACAGGCCGATCGCCGCCAGGTCCGCGTTGCCGTTCGAGATCGAGCCGACGACGCAATATTCCTGCAGGCGCTGCAGGCCCGGCACCACGTCGTCGTAGGGCAGGACGGCATTACGCGCCGCGAAAAACTGTTCCATTGCCAATTCCACCTTGGCGGCTTCCTCCCCCGCTTCCTCGAACGCGGCGTGCAGGCCGGCGCGGCGCAGCTTGCCCAGGTCGAGATGGAATTCCGGCTGGCGTGCCAGCAGCTCCAGGCGCGCCTGGCGCAGGCTGTCGATGGTGAAACGCTCGGCCACGCGCGGCGCATGTTCGCGCAGCCAGGCGAACAGGGTTTGCTCGGCTTGCAGGATCACGGGTGCGATTGGCCACAAAGTGTCGTCCAGATCGAACAGGATGGCTTTCGGCCAGGCGCGGCGGGTCGTCATGCTGGGGTGGGTGCGGGGTGGCTGCTGGCAGAATGGAAAAGAGGCGATTCAAGCATAACGAGGCTGCCTCTGAAAAGCAATTCCGCGCCGCCGTTACACCATGATACAAAGTCGAATGCATGGCAAATACGGCCAGGGCTTGGCAAATGCACTAAAATGATGGGCATTTTTGTACTCAGCGGTGGCGGCGTTCCTGTTGGCGCGCTGAATCCTGTTCCATTTTGGAGATGTCATGAAAAGTTCGATCAAGCGTGCCGGCGTGACGCTGGCATGCGCGCTGGGTCTGGCCGCCTGCGGCGGCGGCGACGGCGATTTGTACCTCACCGGCACGTTGTACAACGTCACTGCGGACGGCATGGTACTGCAAAACAATGGCGGCGACGATTTGGCCATCGTGGCGGGCCAGAGCGACTTCCAGTTCGGGAACCGCGTATCGACCGACGACCAGTTCAACGTCACCGTCAAGACACCGCCAAACAATTCGAGCGGCTGTACCGTCCAGAACGGCAAAGCGCGCGCCAACTATTACACCATCGCTCAGATCAGCGTCATTTGCACCATCCGTACCCATACGATCACGGTGGCAGTCAACGGCCTGAAGCCGACCAGCAGCGGCTTGATCCTCGTGAACGGTTCCGACAAGCAGGAAGTGCCGGCAGGCGCCACCAGCCAGGTGATGGCACCGGTCTATGAAGACGGCCCGTATGGCATCACGATCTTCCAGAATCCGACGGACTCGGCCACTGGCACCAAGCAGACCTGCACCGTGAGCGGCGGCGATACCGGCACCGGCACCGGCACCGTGAAAAGCATCGACATTGACCGCACCGTGGTCGTCACCTGCGTCTAACTAGGAGAGACCACATGAAGTTTTCCCTCGCGCGCGGCGCGATCGCACTGGCTGCGACGCTGACCCTGGCATCCTGCGGCGGCGGCAAGGCCACCTTCCCGATCAACGTCAACGTCACCGGCGTCATCTATCCGGGCCTGGTGCTCAGCACCAACGGCCAGGACCTGGTCATCAACCCGCCGGCCAAGGCGGGCGATCCGGTCAACGCGGTGTTCCCGAACGAGATCGAATACGGTCAGACCTATGACGTGATCCCGAAAGGCCAGGTCTCGACGTCCACCGCTGTCGTGCTCGGCCAGAATCCCAAGCACCAGACCTGCAGCCCGGCCACCGAGTATCCGTACAACCTGCCGACCTACGGCACGGCGGGCCAGCTGGCGAGTATCCAGATCTATTATGTCTGCGCCATCAACACCTACCCGCTGACCGGTGTCGTAAAGGGCTTGACGACTGACGGCCTGGTGCTGACCAACGGCAGCAACGGCGCCATTTCTGTCGCGAAAGCCGTCGATGCCAGCAGTGTGGCGACCGGTGCCGACGTCGCGTTCGCGATGAACCCGGTGGTGTACAACAACACCTACGGCGTCACCGTGCTGACCCAGCCGACCGGCCAGACCTGCACCGTCGCCAATGGCGTCGGCACGATGGACGACGCGGCCGAAGCAGCGGGCGGCGTTACCAACCTGGTCGTGACCTGCCAATAACCCAAGCTGAATCGCCCCAGGAGACATCAAGGAAGCTTATATCAAGTATTCCAAACAAAAATTGGATTGATATGCTGTGATGCAGCATAATGCTTCTGTCTCCTCCAACTCTCCTCAGAAAGAATTGGATTTAAGCCCGCCTCAACAGCGGGCTTTTTTTTTGCCCGAGCGGCCCGCACGCTGCGGTGCCGCAAAAAAAAGACCAGGCCGAAGCCTGGTCTCGTGTACTTGCCTGAACGTCTAGACGATCAGAAGGTGTAGCTTGCCGCAGCGCCGATCATGCGGAATTGCGGGGAGGCCGGGTTCCAGCCATCGCGCCAGGTGATCGGTGCCGGCTGGTTGAAGATGTTGTCGATGTACAGGTTCAGCCTCACGTGCGGGATGCCCGAGTACGCCAGGCTGTAGTCGAAGGTGCTGTTCGGCTTCACGCGCACGCAATCGCCCATGTTTTCGGCCGTGACGTTCTGGGTAACGCAGTAGTTCGGCGACGAGATGCTGTTGCTGCTGTAACCGCTGCGGAAGTTCCAGGTCAGGCTGTGGTCGAAGTCACCCTGCTTGACGTAGGCACGCGTCCTGAGACGCAGGCGTGCGCCGTAGTCGTAGGTACCGGCTTCGTTGTAATAGTAGGCGTTGTTGGCCACACTGTAGTCCTGGTATTTCCAGACATAGTTGCCGTCGAGTTTCAGGCGGATGTCGGTGCCCATCAGGCGCAAACGGCCCTGGGCATCGAAGTCGAAGCCCGACACGCGGGTGCGGCCGCTGTTGACATAGGGGTTGTAGACCAGGCCCAGCTGGCCGACGTTGCCATAGTTGATGGTGTTGTTCGGCGCATACTTCCTGACCAGGGCCAGGAACTGGTTGTCGGAGGCGCTGCTGTCGATACGGATCAGCTGGCCGGCCGGCAGGCTGGATTCGCCATTCAGGATGTCGGTCACCGAACGCGAACCGATTTCGTTGCGGCGCTCGATGAAGTAGTAATCGAGGCCCATGCTCCAGTTCTTGATCGGCTCGAACACGGCGCCGAGGGTGACCGAACGCGAGATTTCCGGCTTCAGGTCCGGGTTCGACGACACGAAGCTCGGCAGGCCGGCCGAGCATTCCGCGTTGCGGAAGGTGTTGGCCTGCGACTTGTCGGCGGTGGTGGCGCCAGCGGCGTTCTGCACCAGCGCGTTCAGCTGGTTGGCGATCGGGCAGCGACGCGGGTCGACGACGCCGGTGGCGACCGAGCTGCGGCCCAGGCCGTTACCCGATTCGACGATGTTCGGCGCGCGGAAGCCGCCCGACGCGGTGGCGCGCAGCAGCAGGTTGCCGGTCGCTTGCCACTTCAGCCCCAGTTTCGGCGACAGGTGCGCGTCGGCGTTATCGGTCTTGTCGGCGCGTACCGCGGCTTCCAGCTCGAGGCCCTTGGCCAACGGCGCGACGGCTTCGGTGAACAACGCGTACTGGCCGACCTGGTCATCGACCTGCAGGCCGAACACACCGACCAGCTCGCCGTTCAGCACGTTGTCCGAGCTCTTCATGCGGTAGGAATTGCTGCGGATGTCAGTGCCGATCGCGATGCTCAGCGGACCTGCCGGCAGTTGCGCAACGGCCTTGCTGACGGTCGCATCGAAGAACTTGATGTTGTACTTGCCCTTGGTGGTACGCACCGGGAACATGCTTTCGAGCAGGGCCGGATCGTTCTGCTGGCCGAACTTGTAGGTATTGTTCACGATGGCGGCGGTGTAGCCGGCAGCGCTGGGGCTGCGGGTGGCCTTGTCGGCGGTCGAGGTCATCGAGCCGATGGCCGATTTCCAGTCCCAGCCCATGAAGGTACCGTCCAGGGCCAGCATCACGCGCGACTGCTCGGAGTCGGTACGGTTGAAGTTGAAGCCGTTGCCGGTGTCCATCAGGCGCGCGCGCAGCTCGACCGCCGCGCCGGTGGTGTTGCCGTTATTGCCCACCGGGAGTTTCGGATACGAGAACGGACCGACCATCTTGCCGGCGTTGACGTTGTACCAGACGCTGGTCGAGGTGGTGGTGCCGCCGTTCTGGGTGCTGAACGGCGCCAGGATGTATTCGTTGGTGGCGCCGGACTTGGTGATTTCCAGGTTGGCGTTGATGTCCTTGCCGATGCGGAAGTGGGTGCTGCTGACGATCGCATGGCGGTTGTTGTCCGTGGTCTGGCCGGTATACGGCAGCGCATCCCACTTGCACAGCTTGTCGGTCGGGTCGATCGCCTCGGGCGGGCAGGTACCTGCCGGCTTGTAGTTGGTGGCGCTGACGTAATAGTTACCGGTCGGCGAATAGACGCTCCTCGCATCCCAGGTCGAACGGCCCGGGGTCAGGCGGTTCCAGGTCGGGTAGAGCGAGCGGATATCGTCGGTGGTGTAACCGTCGCGCTTGTAGCCTTCGACGGTCAGGTAGGTGTTGAAGCCGTTGGTGTCGATGTCGCCGTAGCCCAGGATCGCCGTCACGTTGCGGCTGCGCAGGTCGTTGAAGTGCTGCGCTTCCTTGTAGTTGGTACTGACCTTCGCACCCTGGAAGTTCTTGCGCAGGATGATGTTGATCACGCCGGCGATGGCGTCCGAACCATACACCGCCGAGGCACCGTCCTTCAGGATCTCGATACGCTCGATGGCTTCGCTGGCGATCGCATCCAGGTTGGTAAAGCTTTCTTGGGCATTGTCGGCCAGGCCGTAAGGCGCGATGCGGCGGCCATTGACCAGCACCAGGGTCGCGAACTTGCCGAGGCCGCGCATGCTGGCGGACGACGAGCCGGTGGCGAAGCCGCCCGAGCTGGCCGTGGCCGAGTTGCTGCCGGCAGCGACCGCAGCGGTCGAGGTCAGGATGCCGAGCGCGGTCGTCTGGCCGGTCTTCTCGATGTCGTCGCGGGTCAGGACCTGGACCGAACCAGCAGCCTCTACCGCGGTACGTTTGATGCTGCTGCCGGTAACCTCAACGCGTTGAATCTGCCCAGTGGGTTGGGGCACTTCTTGTGCGCTAACGATTGCTGGGAATGCCAGGGACAGCGCAACTGCAACAGCGTTTTTATTCAAGATTCTCTTGTGCTTCACAACGACTCCCGAGAGTGATTTATTTTGGAGCAAACTGCGTTTTTCGAACAGTCTGTACTGAGCACCAGACGAAACGCGTATAAATACTCTTGCACAAGCTTGCTGGAATGCAAAGTTGTGATTGCGAATTCAGGAGGAAGCGCTGTTAAATTCTGTTACTTCCGTCGCATAATTGATACATTGCGTTACGGAAAACGGGAGGAACCGATCATTTCTTGATCAATTCGTTGGCATTTAATTAAAGAATGATCTGACTCAAGACAGTTTTGACAACACAAGGTGGCGCCCCCTTGTAGTGCAAAACGCGACCAGCATGGTGCAATCGCGGTGCCCGCAGACCGCTCAATCGGCGCCATGCAGCCGCTTGGCGGTAATCTTCACGACGGCCATCTGCTGGCTGCCGATCGACACTTGCGTGTTGTAGCGGGCGTGCGCGGCAGGGATCGCGGCGCTGGCGTAGCTGCTCACGCCGGCCACGAAGACGGCTGCCAGGAAGATCGCTTCCATGTGTTTGAGGACGTTCATTTTTCTCTCCTTCAGGTGTCGGGTCGGGGTTGTCGGATCGCCTTGCGGCTTGTCGATGGTGTCACTGTAGGCGCATGCAGCAGCCGCTTCCACCGGACTGCGACGAACGGTCGAAAACGCGGCCTGGACGCGCGAAAACCGCGACGCTGCGTTGCCGCAGGGCCCCTCGCCGCATGAGCGGGCGCAACAGCCGCAAGGGCGACGCTGGCCATACTCGACGTCGAAACAATGGCGGAGAGAACAATGAGACAGCGGCATTTCCTGAAGCTTCATTCAAACCTGGCGCTCGGCGCCACGCTGGCCGAGCTGCCCCGGCCACGCCTGGGAACCGTGCTGGGCTGGAACGGGGCGGCGCTGCGCGCGCTCCGCGCAAACCGGGCCGATCCGCTGGCGGCGGCGCGCACGCTGGCGCTGCTGCACAGCGGCATGTACAACGCCTGGGCCGCCTACGACGATGAAGCGCGCCAGACCGCGCAGGGCGTGGCGGTGCGCCTGCCGCGCGCGGAACGCGGCGCCGCCAGCAAGGCCAGCGCGATGAGCCATGCGGCGTGGCGGGTGCTGGTCGCACGGTTTCCGGCGCGGCGCGCCTGTTTCGATGCCCGCCTGGCCGCCCTGGGCCTGGATCCGGCGGCGCGGCCCGGGCCGCTCACGCCGGCCGGCATCGGCCAGTCGCAGGCGCTCGCGGTGCTCGAGTCAAGCGGGAAGGACGAGAGCGCCCTGCCCGCGCCCGCGCCTGCGGACGTGCAAGCCACGAAGGTACAAGCGGATATCGTGCGCGCTTGCCTGCTGGCCGGGCACGTCTCGCAACGCGACGGGCATGGGGACGACGAGGACGCCAGGCTGTTCTTCGCGCTGGCCAATGCGCTGGCCAGCGCCCTCGTGACCACCGCCGGCCCGGCGCATGCCGGCGCGGCCGCGGCCGAGGTGTTGCGGCGCTTCACGGGCAGCGACCGGATGGGCACGGGCATGCGCCGGGCGGGCTTCGGCGAGACGCTGGCGGCTGGAGAGGATGCGCAGCCGCTGCGGCTGGGGAGGGAGATCGGCGCCCTGGCCTTCGACAGGGCGAGCCGGACCTGGCAGGGAAAACTTTAGGAAATCAGGCGACCGGCTTGAGGGTGTTGGCGAGCGCCACGTACTGCTCCAGCGCCACCGCTTCCGGACGCACGCCCGGGTCGATGCCGGCGTCGACCAGTTGCTGTTCGGTGAACATGCCGGCCACGCAATTGCGGATCACCTTGCGGCGCTGCGAGAAGGCCTTGGCGACCACCGCTTCCAGCGTGGCGGCGTCGGCCGGGAGCTGGCGCCGGGTCGGCACCATGCGCACGATGGCGGAGTCGACCTGCGGCGGCGGGTCGAAGGCGGTCGGCGGGACCACGAACAGCATCGCCATGTCGTAGCGCCACTGCAGCATCACCGACAGGCGGCTGTAGGCCTTGGTGCCCGGTACGGCCACCATGCGCTCCACCACTTCCTTCTGCAGCATGAAGTGCTGGTCCTCGACCAGGTGCGCGAACTCGGCCAGGTGGAACAGCAGCGGGCTCGAGATGTTGTACGGCAGGTTGCCGACCACGCGCAGCTTCTTCCCTTCCGGTACCGGGATCGCGCCGAAATCGAATTTCAGGGCGTCGCCCGAGTGGACGCTCAGCTTCTCGCGCGGATAGGCTTTTTCCAGGCGCGCCACCAGGTCGCGGTCGAGTTCGACCACGTGCATGTGGTCGAGTTCCTTGAGCAGCAGCGAGGTCATCGCGGCCAGGCCGGGGCCGATCTCGACCATGGTGTCGCCCTGGCGTGGGCCGATCTCGTCGATGATGTTGTGGAGAACGTGGTCGTCGGTCAGGAAGTTCTGGCCGAAGCGCTTGCGGGCTACGTGTTTCATGAATCTCTTATGATTGTTGCGCGCGCACCATGGACAAGGCGACGCGGATCGCCTCTTCCATGCTGCCGCAGTCGGCCAGGCCGAGGCCTTGCGCGGCCAGGTCGAGGGCGGTGCCGTGGTCGACCGAGGTGCGGATCAGCGGCAGGCCGAGCGTGATGTTGACGCCGCGCCCGAAGGTTGCGTACTTGAGTACCGGCAGGCCCTGGTCGTGGTACATGGCCAGCACGGCATCGGCGTCCTTGAGGTACTTGGGCTGGAACAGGGTATCGGCCGGATACGGGCCGCGCGCGTCGATGCCGCGCGCGCGCGCGGCGCCAAGCACGGGCTCGATCACCTCGATTTCCTCGCGTCCCAGGTAGGCGTTCTCGCCCGCATGCGGGTTCAGGCCGGTGACCAGGATGCGCGGCGCCGCGATGCCGAACTTGGCGACCAGGTCGGCGTGCAGGATGTCCAGCACCTGCGCCAGGCTGTCATGCGTGATCGCGGCGGGGACGTCCTTCAGCGGCAGGTGGGTGGTGGCCAGGGCCACGCGCAACCAAGGCTCACCCTTACCAAGGGCGCCGGCCAGCATCATGACCACCTTCGGCGTGCCGGTCTTGTCGGCCAGGTATTCGGTGTGGCCGGAAAACGCGATGCCGGCATCGTTGATCGTGCTCTTCTGCAGCGGCGCGGTGACGATGGCGTCGAACCACCCGGTCCGGACGCCTTCGATGGCCAGGTCGAGCGTGGCCAGCACCGCGCGGCCGTTGTGCGCGTCCAGCTGGCCCGGCACCACGTGGGCGTCGAGCGGGACGTCGACCACGGGAATCACGTCGGGGCCGAAATGCGGCAGGCCGCTGTGGCGCAGCGCCAGCGTCGAGATCGCCGACAAGCGGATGGCCGGGTCGATCAGGCTCGCCGTCATCGACAGGAAAGCGGCGTCGCCGACCAGCACGCAGCGCGCTTCCCTGCGCAGCGCCCAGGCGGCGCGGATCGAGATTTCCGGACCGATGCCGGCCGGTTCGCCGACCGTGAGCGCCAGCGCGGGACGCGTGCCTGCCGTGGACATGGCTTACTTGTCCTCGCGGAACTCGACGTAGGCGCGGTCGCGCACCTGGCGTGCCCAGTCTTCCAGCGCTTCCTGGCGCTTGCGCTCGGTGAGGACCTGGCGCGCCGTCGCACGTTCCTTGTCCTTGGACGCGTCCTCGGACTTGCGCTCGATGACTTGCACGATGTGGAGTCCGAACGGCGACTTGACCGGCTCCGAGATCTCGCCCGGCTTCAGCTTGTCCATGGCGGTCGCCAGTTCCGGCACGGTATCTTCAGGGTACAGCCAGCCCATGTCGCCGCCCTTGGACGCGTAGCTGTCCTGCGAGTTCTGGCGCGCCAGGTCTTCGAAGTTGGCCTGCTTGGCGTCGACCCTGGCCTTGAAGTCGAGCAGGCGCTTGCGTGCCTCGTCCTCGGTCAGGGTCGGGCTGACCTTCAGCATGATGTGGCGGGCGTGGGTCTGCGTGACCGCGGCCTGCTGCTGTTCCTGGGCGGCGGCCGGCTTGCGCAGGTCGTTCAGGCGCAGGACCAGGAAGCCGAAGTTGGCGCGGATCACCGGCGTGGTCTGGCCCGGCTTCAGCTTGCGCAGTTCATTCGCGATCGGGGTCGGCAGCTGGTCCGGGTCGCGCCAGCCGATCGCGCCGCCCTTCAGCGCATCCGGCGAGTCGGAATACGTGGCGGCCATCTTGCCGAAGTCGGCGCCGGTGCGGACCTGGCGCACCACCTCCTCGGCGCGCGCCTTGCGGGCGGCGATCTGTTCGGCCGAGGCGTTTTCCGGAATACGCACCAGGATCTGGGCGATGTCCATTTCCACGCGCTCGGCGGCGGCCGCCTTGGAAGCGGCCAGGTAGGTGTCGATCTCGGCTTCCGACACCTGGATCTTGCTGTCGACCTCATGGTCGACCAGGCGCTGGGTCATGATTTCGTTGCGGATCTGCTCGCGGAACGCCGGGAAGGTCATGCCTTCCTTTTCCAGCTGGTTGCGCATTTCCTGCACGTTCATCTTCTGGCTTTCGGCGATGCGGCCGATGGCGCGGTCGAGTTCGGCGTCGGAGACGCGCACGCCCATTTCCTTGGCCAGCTGGACCTGGGCGCGCTCGGTGATCATGGCCTCGACCATCTGGCGGCGCAGCGTGTCCTCGTCGGGCAGCTGGGCATTCTGGGCGCGGGCGCGCTGGACGACGTCGTTCACGCGCTGGTCGAGTTCGCGCTTGGTGATGACCTCGTCGTTGACGATCACGTACACCGAGTCGATCACGTGGGCACTGCTCGATGCCGGCGGCAGGAAACCGGTGGACGGCTTGGCGGCAGCTGCCGCGGCCGGCTTTGCCGGTGCGGCAGCGGGTGCCGCCGCCTGGGCCAGGACATCGTTGGCCACCAGGGCGCACAGGAGGGCCGCGGCCAGCTTGATTTGGGTGGTACGCATATTCAGGAAAGCACTCATTTCAGGGGGTTCTAGTTGTCCATGGCCCCGCTTCAGGGGCGGCCGACGTTGGTGTTCAACCGGGTGTAGCCCGGAATGCTCTTGTTAAAGGTTTCAAGCGGATTGTTGCCGAAGCCCAGGCGCGACAGGCCGTTCAGCTCGAGCTGGAAGAACACCGGCGTCGAGATCGTCTGGGATGCGGTCACGAAACGCTGGGCGCCCAGGCGGAACACCCAGCAATCCGCCTTGTATTCGAGTCCGACCAGGGCTTCGAGCAGCTTGCGGTCGCGCATCGAGTAGCTGACCCGGCTCACGCCATACCAGCGCATCGACAAGGGCCACTGCCCGGACACGTCGACGTTGCGGAAGCCCGTGTCGGTGCCGCGCGTGTCGCGTTGATAACGGTACTCGGCATTGACCACTTTCATGGGGGCCGGGTTCCATTGCGCGCCGTAGTTCATGCTGTACAGGCTGCGGGCCTGCGCATCATATTGTACGCCGCTGTCGAAGCTCCAGGTCTCGGAAATGCGGCCGGAGGCGGCCAGCAGCGCGTCCGAACGGGTGACATTCGGCTTTTCGCTCGTGTCCAGGCGTACGCGCGGATCCGAGAAATAGTAGCGGCTGCCCGCCACCAGGCGCAGGCGCTCGATGCCGCTCGATTCGATGAAGCGCGAGGTGATGGCGGCGGTCAGCTGGTTCGCGTCCGACACCTTGTCGGCACCGACGAAGCGGTTCTCGGTGAACAGCTGGGCGTAGTTGAAGCCGGCCACCCCGGTGTCGAAATTCGGGATGTCGCTCTGGTCCTTGTACGGCGTGCGCACGTAGAACAGGCGCGGCTCCAGCGTCTGGGTGGCGGCGCGGCCGAAGAACGAGGCCTCGCGCTCGAACATCAGGCCGGTATCCAGCGAGACGGTCGGCAGCACGCGCGAAATCCTGTTGTCGTCCTGGCGGTTGCCGCCGGCATCGAGCCTGACGTTGTTCTCCAGGTCGTACTGGGTCGCGTGCAGCATCACCTTGGGCGTGAAGAACCAGCCAGGGCGCACCACCGGGAAGCTGACCTGGCCCACCAGGTTGGCGCGGTTGCCCTGCACCAGGGTGTCGGTCGGGTTCGAGAAACGCACCGCCTCGGCGTCCAGCGACCAGTCGAAGCCGCCCAGCACGTCGTAGCGGCCGGTGTGGAAATTAATCTGCGGCAGGCGGTCATACGGACGCGGCACGGTCAGCGCCGGATTGGTGGCGGATGCCGGGTCCTGCAGCACCTGGTAGCTCTGCACGCGCGCGTTCAGGCTCCAGTACTGGCCGTAGTAGTCGGTGCGCAGTTCGCGCAGCAGCTGGCGCTCGGCGCTGGCGGCCACGGTGCGCGAGAAGTCGGACGGGTATTCGTCGTCGGACGCGCCGTGCGCATTCCAGCCGAAGGACCAGCCCGGCGCCAGCTGCTGGTTGTGCAGGGTGTCGATCCACCAGCGGTCGCGGTGCGCCATGCGGTCGTTCGGCAGCACCTCGATGTGGGTCTCGCCGTTGTAGGCGCCGCGCGAGGTCTCGCCGAGGTAGCGCCCGGTCGCGCCCAGCTGCAGGCCGCGGTCGAACATGTAGCGCGGGAACACCGTCAGGTCGCGGTTGGGGGCGATGTTGAAATAATACGGGACCATCACCTCGGCCGAGCCCTTGGAGCCGAGGCCGATGGTCGGCGGCAGCCAGCCCGAGCGGCGCGCGCCCGACAGCGAGAACGACAGCGCCGGCGTGCCGAGGATGGGCACGTCCTTGAAATAGATGACGGTCTTGCCGGCCTTGCCGACGTCGCGCCCCTGGTCCAGGCTCAGGGTGCTCGATTTCAGGTACCAGGCCGGATCCGGCCCTTCGCAGGTGCTGTAGGTGCCATCCACCACCAGCGCCTGGTCCTCGCCCAGGAATTCGATGCGCTGGGCCGTACCCTGCGCATTGTTCATCTGCAGGTGGTAGGACGGATGGCGCACCCAGCCCTTGCCGGTTTCCAGGTTCAGCTCGAGGGCATCGCCCTTGTAGCGGTCGCCGAAGCGCCACATGTTGATGTTGCCTTCGGCCGTGACCTGGTCCTCGATGCGCCGGTAGCAGGCGGTATCGGCGGTGATGCCGGTGGCGCCGCGCGTGATCTCGACGTCGCGGTGCAGGTTCAGGACGCGGTCAGGCCGGCCGTCGAAGGCCTCGGCCCGGACGGTGGTCGGCAGGTCCTGGTCGTCGGCACGCGAGGTGGGCGGCGATGCGGCGGTCCTGGCCGCCGGCGCACCCGCGGGTACCGTCTGGGCGAACAGCGGCCCCGTGGCCACGGAGACGAGGGCGGACAAGGCGACGGCTCGCCGCGGCGGGAATGGTAGGGCCGTAATCCAGCTCATGAAAGATCGCGTTGCACCATAGAGGGCGATTTTTGCTATTGAATTCCTTATTATATGGGAATATCCGCGGCACGGTCGCAAAAACGCCGTGCCGCAGCGCCGCTTCCGGCAGGCACCGCCACATGTAAATCCTTGATTTTTAAGGGCTCGAATGGATGAGCCGGATACAACTGTTACAACCGTGCCCGGTTTGATCGTACGCAAACCCGCTGTGCCGCGATTGCCATGCTCTGGAGCATGCTCTAAACTTCAAAGTTAAAGTCCGGCCCCCGCGCGGCATACCGCGCCAGGGCCTCCTGCCCCAATCACCACCAACCGGATCCCCGGGACGCTTCATGTCTTCTCTGTCTTCACACACTCCCACCGCCGCGGACAAGGATGCCCGGCTGGCCCAGCTGACCGCCTGGCTGGACACCCTGGACCTGGTCGAGGTCGGGAGCCTGCGCCCTGCCTCGTCCGATGCCAGCTTCCGCCGCTATTTCCGTCTCGACGTCGTGCCCGCGCTACGCGACAAGCTCGGCGCCACCCTGGTCGCCATGGACGCGCCGCCCGAGCGCGAAAACGTGCCGGCCTTCATCAACGTCGCCGGCCTGCTGTTCGACGCCGGCGTGACGGTGCCGGCCATCGTCGCGCGCAAGGTCGAGGACGGCTTCCTGCTGCTGTCCGACCTCGGCACGACCACCTACCTGCAGCGCCTGGATGTCGACAACGCTTCCTTCATGTACTCGGACGCGGTCGACGCCCTGATCAAGTTCCAGGTCACCAGCCAGCCCGGCGTGCTGCCGGAATTCGACCGCGCCTTCGTGCTGCGCGAAATGAACCTGTTCCCCGAGTGGTTCGTCGGGCGCCACCTGGGCGTGACCCTGAACGACATCCAGCAGGCCCAGCTCGATAAGGTGTTCGAGGCGATCACCGCCAACGTGCTGGCCCAGCAGCAGGTGTTCATGCACCGCGATTTCCACTCGCGCAACCTGATGTTCCTCGACCAGGGCAACCCGGGCGTGCTCGACTTCCAGGACGCGGTCTACGGCCCGGTCACCTACGACCTCGCCTCGCTGCTGCGCGACGCCTATATCCAGTGGGACGAGGAATTCGTGCTCGACTGGGTGGTGCGCTACTGGCAGAGCGCCAAGCAGGCCGGCCTGCCGGTGAATCCGGACATCGACGCCTTCTACCGCGACTTCGAATACATGGCCCTGCAGCGCCACCTGAAGATCCTGGGCATCTTCTGCCGCCTGAACTACCGCGACGCCAAGCCGCACTACATGGGCGACCTGCCCACCGTGCTGGACTACGTGCGCAAGACCGCCAACCGCTACACCGAACTGAAACCGCTGGCACGCCTGCTCGACTCGCTCGAGGACAAGGCGCCCCAGGTCGGCTACACCTTCTGACAACGGACGCCCCATGAAAGCCATGATCTTCGCCGCCGGCCGCGGCGAGCGGATGCGTCCGCTGACCGACGCATGCCCGAAGCCGCTGCTGAAGGTGCGCGGCCGCCCCCTGATCGTGCACCACGTGCTGAACCTGGTGCGCGCCGGCATCCCCGACATCGTCATCAACCACTCCTTCCTCGGCCACATGATCGAGCAGGCGCTCGGCGACGGCAGCCAGTACGGCGCGCGCATCCGCTACTCGCACGAGCCGGCGCCGCTGGAAACCGCTGGCGGCATCGCCAACGCCCTGCACCTGCTGGGCGACGAACCCTTCGTGGCGGTGTCGGGCGACATCTACGCGCCCTACTTCGACTTCTCGCAATGCAAGGAAGCGCTGAAGGACGAGGATGCGGTGGGCCAGCCCTACCCGAAAGACAAGCGCGACATCGCCTGGCTGTACCTGACGCCGAACCCGTGGCACAACCCGGAAGGCGACTTCGGCCTGACCATGTACACCTTGTCCAACGAGGGCACGCCGAAGTGGAACTTCGCCAACATCGGCGTCTACCGCCCCGAGATGTTCGACGGTATCCAGCCCGGTGAATTCGTGAAGCTCGGCCCCCTGATGCGCAAGTACGTGGAACAGGGCCGCGTCGGCGGCGAAGTCTACGATGGCCAGTGGGTCAACGTGGGCACCGTGCGCCAGCTGGAAGAACTCAACGCGCCGGTCGCATCGACCGCACCCAGGGCCCGGCCATGAACCCTTACGCAGCACGCCGTGCGCGCCTGGCCGCGCAGATGCAGCCGGGCGCGGTGGCCGTGCTGCCGACCGCGCCGGAAGTCGCGCGCAACAGCGACAGCGACTACCCCTACCGGCACGACAGCTATTTTTACTATCTCACCGGCTTCACGGAGCCGGAAGCGGTGCTGGTGCTGATAAGGGAAGATCGCGAAACCGAGGGCGGGGCGCCCGCGGGCTTGCGAGCCATCCTGTTCTGCCGCGAAAAGAACCTGGAACGCGAGATCTGGGACGGCTACCGCTATGGCCCCGAGGCCGCGCGCGAGGCCTTCGGCGTCGACGAAGCGTATCCGGTGGCCGAGCTGGACGCCCGCATGCCGCGCCTGCTGGCCAACGCGCCGGCCTTGTACCAGGCGCTGGACGGCAACGCGGCGCTGGATGCCCGCGTGCGCGACTGGATGAAGGCCGTGCGTGCGCAATCGCGCAGCGGCGTCACCGCGCCCGCCGCGTACCACAACCTGCTGCCGCTGCTGGACGAGATGCGGCTCATCAAGGACGACGATGAGCAGGCGCTGATGCTGCGCGCCGGGATCATTTCCGGCCAGGCCCACGCGCGCGCCATGCGCGCCGCCCATGCCGGCGTGTTCGAGTACGAGCTGGAAGCGGAACTGCTGTACGAATTCCGCAGGAAGGGCGCCCAGTTCCCGGCCTACACGCCGATCGTCGCTTCCGGCGCCAACGCCTGCGTGCTGCACTACAACGCCAACAACCGCCAAACCCGGGACGGCGAACTGGTGCTGATCGACGCCGGCTGCGAACTCGATGGCTACGCGTCCGACATCACCCGCACCTTCCCGGTGAATGGGCGCTTCAGTGGCCCGCAGCGCGCGCTGTACGAGCTGGTGCTGGCGGCCCAGCAGGCGGCGTTCGACGCCGTCGTGCCGGGCCAGCCCTACAGCGGCATCCATGAAGCGGCGCTGCGCGTGCTGGTGCAGGGCATGTTGGATGTGGGGCTGGTGACCGGCTTCGCCAGCGTCGACGACGCCATCGGCGAAAAGGCCCACCTGCCCTTCTACATGCACGGCACCGGCCACTGGCTGGGCATGGACGTGCACGACGTCGGCGCCTACCGCGACCTGGCGGCAAGCGGCAAGCCTTCCCGCCCGCTAGCGCCGGGCATGACGCTCACCGTGGAACCGGGCATCTACGTGCGCCCTTCTGCTACAGTGCCCGAACAGTTCTGGGACATCGGCATCCGCATCGAGGACGACGTGGTGGTCACCGATGGCGGCTACCGCATCCTGACCGAGGCGGCGCCGAAGAGCGTGGCGGACATCGAGGCACTGGTTGGCAAGGGAAATGCATGACGGATGACATGAAGTTGGATGTGGACGTGGCGATCTGCGGCGCCGGTCCGGTGGGCATGGCGCTGGCGGCGCTGATGGCAAGGCGCGGCATTCCGGGCGAGCGCATCGCGCTGGTCGATGCCAAATCGCTGGGCCAGGCGATCTCGGACCCGCGCTCGATCGCGCTGGCCTGGGGCAGCCGCATGCTGCTGGAAGACGTCGGCGCCTGGCCCGGCATCTCCACCTCGGCGACGCCGATCCACGAGATCCATGTGTCGCGCCGCGGCCACCTGGGCCGCAGCCTGATGGACCGCAGCGAGCACGGCGTCGACGCCCTGGGCTACGTCGCGCGCTACGGCGACGTGGTCGATGCGCTGGCGCGCGCCTGCGAACGCGAGCGCGTGCAGGTGCTGCGCCCGGTGCGCGTGACGTCCATCATTGAGAACACGGACACCGTCGTTCTGCACCTGGACGATGGCCGCACCCTGAACGCGAAGATGGCGGTGCAGGCCGAAGGCGGGGTGTTCGGCGAACAACAGGACAAGACGCAGACGCGCGACTACGGCCAGACCGCCGTCATCGCACGCGTCTCGACCAGCGCCCCGATCGCCCACCGCGCCTTCGAGCGCTTCACCGACGAGGGGCCGCTGGCGCTGCTGCCGCAGGACAGGCCGGATGGACACCAGTACGCGCTGGTCTGGTGCGTACGGCCTGAACGCGCGCAGCAACTGCTGGACCTCGGCGCCGGCGATTTCCTGGCCCAGCTGGGCGAAGCCTTCGGCGAGCGCCTCGGGTCGTTCACCCGCGTGTCGGAACGCGTCGCCTTCCCGCTCGGCCTGAACGCCGATCCGCGCGTGACCGGGCGCACGGTGGCGATCGGGAATGCGGCGCAGACGTTGCATCCGGTGGCGGGCCAGGGCCTGAACCTGGGCCTGCGCGACGCGGCAGTGCTGGCTCGCCTGCTGGCGCGCGATTTGTCGCCCGCGGCGCTGGACCGTTTTACGCAGGAGCGCGCACGCGACCGCGGCATGGTGATCCGCGCCACCGACACGATGGCGCGCGTGTTTGCGGGCACGGGGCCGCTGCAATCGCTGTTCGGGCTGACGCTGGCGGCGCTGGATACGGTCAAGCCGGCGCGGACGCTGCTGGCCGAGCTGATGATGTTCGGCAGGCGCTGATCACTCAACAGCCTTCACCATAGCCTCGATCACCTTCTTGGCGTCCCCGAACACCATCATTGTGTTCGGCTGGTAGAACAAGTCATTGTCCAGCCCCGCATAGCCCGAGGCCATCGAGCGCTTGTTGACGATGATGCTCTTGGCTTTGTAGGCTTCCAGGATCGGCATCCCGGCGATCGGCGACTTCGGGTCCTTGGCGGCCGGGTTCACCACGTCGTTCGCGCCCAGCACCAGCACCACGTCGGTCTGGCCGAATTCGCCATTGATGTCTTCCATTTCCGCCACCTGGTCGTAGGGCACCTCGGCCTCGGCCAGCAGCACGTTCATGTGGCCCGGCATGCGCCCGGCCACCGGGTGGATCGCGTAGCGCACCGACACGCCGTGCGCGGTCAGCTTGTCGACCAGTTCCTTGACGGTGTGCTGGGCACGCGCCACCGCCAGGCCGTAGCCGGGGACGATGATCACGGATTCCGCGTTCTGCAGGATGAAGGCGGCATCTTCCGGCGAGCCGGACTTGACCGGCCGCTGCTCCTTGGCCGCGCCGCCGCCCGTATCCTGCGCCTCGCCGCCGAAGCCGCCCAGGATCACATTGAAGAAGGAGCGGTTCATCGCCTTGCACATGATGTACGACAGGATCGCGCCGGAGGAACCCACCAGCGAACCGGCGATGATCAGCATCGAGTTGTTCAGCGAAAAACCGATGCCGGCCGCCGCCCAGCCCGAGTAGGAATTCAGCATCGACACCACCACCGGCATGTCGGCGCCGCCGATCGGGATGATGATCAGGACGCCCAGCGCGAACGACAGCACGGCCATCACGATATAGGGCGTCCAGGCCGGCGCTGTGCCGTCGGAAAAGCAGAACACCAGGCCCAGCGCCACGATGGCGATCGCCACCAGCAGGTTGATGATGTGCTGGCCCGGATAGCGCACCGGCGCGCCCTGGAACAGCCGGAATTTGTATTTGCCGGCCAGCTTGCCGAAGGCGATCACGGAACCGGAAAAGGTCACGGCGCCGACAAAGGTGCCGATGAAGAGTTCGAGCCGGTTGCCGAAGGGGAGCGCCGCCCCGCGTTCGGCGATGTTGAAGGCCCAGGGCTCGGACACGGCGGCGATTGCGATGCACACCGCCGCCAGGCCGATCAGGGAGTGCATGGCCGCCACCAGCTCCGGCATCTTGGTCATCTCGACCCGCCGCGCCGCCACCGCGCCGATCGCGCCGCCGACCACCACGCCCAAGAGCACCAGGCCAAAGCCCATGCCGCCACTGCCGATCTGCTCCTTCAGCTTGACCATCAGGGCGATCGTGGTCAGGACCGCGATCGCCATCCCGCTCATGCCGAACACATTGCCCATGCGCGCCGACGACGGCGAGGACAGTCCCTTGAGCGCCTGGATGAAGCACACCGAAGCCACCAGGTACAGCAGCGTGACCATGTTCATGCTGATCAAGTTCATGCTGCCTCCTTCTCGCCGACGACGGCGCCGGCCTGCTCGCCCGGCGCGCCTTTCGCGGCCGTCTTCGGCGCCTTCTTCTTGAACATCTCCAGCATGCGCTGGGTGACCAGGAAGCCGCCGAATACGTTCACCGCCGCCAGCGCCACCGCGAGGGTGCCCGCCACCTTGCCGGTGAGGCCTTCGGTGAGCCCGGCCGCCAGCATGGCGCCGACGATGATGATGGCCGACACCGCGTTGGTCACCGCCATCAGCGGCGTGTGCAGCGCGGGCGTGACGGTCCAGACCACGTGGTAGCCGACGTAGATCGCCAGCACGAAGATGATCAGGTTGATGATGGTATGACTGATTTCCATGCTCGTCCCCTCCCTTGTCTTTTATTTACGCAGCACTTGCCCGTCATCGCAGACCAGCACCGCGCGCACGATCTCGTCCTCGCGGTCGACCACCAGCCTGCCTTCCTTGTCGACGATCAGCTTCAGGAAATCGAGCACGTTGCGCGCGTACAGGCTGGACGCGTCGGCCGGGACCAGCGCCGGCAGGTTCGGTTCGCCGATCAGCGTGACGCCGTGCTTGACCACGGTCTTGCCGAGTTCCGTCAGCGGGCAGTTGCCGCCCTGCTCGATCGCCATGTCGACGATGACGGAGCCGGGTTTCATGGCGCGCACCGTCTCCTCGTGGATCAGCACCGGCGCCTTGCGGCCCGGGATCAGCGCGGTGGTGACGATGATGTCGGCCAGCCTGGCGCGCTCGTGCACGAGTTCGGCCTGGCGCCGCATCCAGTCCGCCGGCATCGGGCGCGCATAGCCGCCGGCGCCTTTCGCGATCTCGCGTTCCTCGTCGGTGAGGAAAGGCACGTCGATGAACTTGGCGCCCAGCGACTCCACCTGTTCCTTGACCGGCGGGCGCACGTCCGAGGCTTCGATGACGGCGCCCAGGCGCTTGGCGGTGGCGATCGCCTGCAGGCCGGCCACGCCCACGCCCATGATCAGCACGCGCGCCGCCTTGACCGTGCCGGCCGCCGTCATCAGCATCGGCATGAAGCGCCCGTAGGCGTTGGCGGCCATGATGACGGCCTTGTAACCGGCGATGTTGGCCTGCGAGGACAGCACGTCCATCGATTGCGCGCGCGTGATGCGCGGCGCCGCCTCCAGCGCGAAGGCGGTCAGGCGGCGCTCGGCCATGGCGGCCAGGTTGTCGGCATCAAAAGGGTTGAGCATGCCGACCAGCGCCGCGCCGGGGCGCATCAGCGCGCGCTCCTCGGCCACCGGGGCGCGCACCTTGAGCACCAGGTCGGCGCCCAGCGCATCGGCCGCGGTGCCGATGGAAGCGCCGGCGGCCACGTAGGCATCGTCGGTCACGGCGGCATGCAGGCCGGCGCCGGATTCCACGACGATCTCGTGGCTGGCGGCCAGCTTTTTCACGGTTTCAGGAGTTGCTGCGACGCGCGTCTCGCCGGGCCTCGACTCTGCCGGCACACCGATTTTCATGATGCCCCCGTAAAATTGATAAACTGTACACAATCTAGCACGTAAATCCACCGTCAATACGATTTAGTGGTTTTTCGTAAACAGGCTGGCCATTTTGATATTTGACGTGTTACACACCTAGGGATATCCCCGTATTTTTTGTATCAGATCAACGTTCAAACCGCACAGGAAGTGTTGCGCCGCAGCGTGCGCGCGAGCAACGCATGTTCCATCAAGGTAGAATGTCGGCTCATTTCCAAGGACGCGCATGACCCATACCTTCAGACCGTCAGTCACTGTCGCCGCGATCATCGAACGCGATGGCCGCTTCCTGCTGATCGAAGAAGAGACCAGCGACGGCATCCGGCTGAACCAGCCTGCCGGCCACCTCGACCCGCTCGAATCGCTCGAACAGGCGGTGGTGCGCGAGGCGCTGGAAGAGACGGCCCACGAATTCATCCCCGAAGCCCTGGTCGGCATGTACATGTCGCGCTACCACTCGAAGTCGCGCAACACCGACGTGACCTACCTGCGCTTCACCTTCTGCGGCAAGGCGGGCAGGCAGTTCGACCAGCCGCTCGACCACGGCATCCTGCGCACCCTGTGGATGACGCGCGACGAGCTGGCGGCCTGCCAGGAACGCCACCGCAGCCCGATCGTGCTGAAATGCGTCGACGACTACCTGGCCGGCAAGCGCACCTCCCTGGACCTGCTGTACACCGACCATACCGTCTTCGAGGGCGGCCTGGCCATCAAACCGGACGTAACCTGAAATGAGCAAAAAGAAAGTCGTGATCGGGATGTCGGGCGGCGTCGACTCCTCGGTCGCGGCCTGGATGTTGAAGGAACAAGGCTATGAAGTCATCGGCCTGTTCATGAAGAACTGGGAAGACGACGACGATTCCGAATACTGTTCCACGCGCCAGGACTGGATCGACGCGGCCAGCGTGGCCGACGTGGTCGGCGTGGACATCGAGGCCGTCAATTTCGCCGCCGAGTACAAGGACCGCGTGTTCGCGGAATTCCTGCGCGAGTACCAGGCCGGCCGCACGCCGAACCCGGACGTGCTGTGCAACGCCGAGATCAAGTTCAAGGCCTTCCTCGACCATGCGATGAAGCTGGGCGCCGACCTGATCGCGACCGGCCACTATGCGCGCGTGCGCCAGAACGATGGCAGCGGCAAATTCGAGCTGTTGAAGGCGCTGGATTCGACCAAGGACCAGAGCTACTTCCTGCATCGCCTGAACCAGGCGCAGCTCTCGAAGTCGCTGTTCCCGCTGGGCGAGATCGCGAAGACCGAGGTGCGCAAGATCGCCGAGAAGCTGCAGCTGCCGAACGCGGCGAAAAAGGATTCGACCGGCATCTGCTTCATCGGCGAGCGCCCGTTCCGCGAATTCCTGGGCCGCTACCTGTCGCACAAGCCGGGCCCGATCAAGCTGGACAACGGCCAGACGGTCGGCGAGCACGTCGGCCTGTCGTTCTACACGCTGGGCCAGAGGAAGGGCATCGGCATCGGCGGCCTGAAGTCGCACAAGAACGCGGACGGTACCAGCGAGCCCTGGTTCGTGGCGAGAAAGGACATCGACAACAACACCCTGTACATCGTGCAGGGCCACGACCACCCATGGCTGCTGTCGGCCGAGCTGGGCGCGGGCCAGGCCAGCTGGATCGCGGGCGAGCCCCCTAGCCCGCGCGCACTGTCGGCCAAGACCCGCTACCGCCAGGCCGACGTCGCCTGCACCGTGGCGGCGCAAGGCCAGGACCGCTTCACGCTGCAGTTCACCGACCCGCAATGGGCGGTCACGCCGGGCCAGTCGGCCGTGTTGTACGACGGCGACGTCTGCCTGGGTGGCGGCATCATCGACACGGCCAGCGCGGTCTGATGTACCGGCCCCACAGGGCAGCGGCATTTTTGCGTTAACTTGTCATTTGTCCATCGAGTTGCGCGCAAAAATGCCGTAACCTTCAGTTATGTTGCCACAAGGCAAAAGCTAACAAGATCAAGGAGCTTCCATGGCTGAAGAAATCTTCAACGACACGAGCGAAGTGCTGTCGTTCCGGCTGGGTGGCGAGGAATACGCCATCAGCATCCTGAAAGTTCAGGAAATCCGCGGCTACGACGCCGTCACCCGCATCGCCAGCGCACCCGAGTACCTGAAGGGCGTGATCAACCTGCGCGGCATCATCGTCCCGATCGTCGACATGCGCATCAAGTTCAATGTCGGCGAGGCGAAGTACGACGCGTTCACCGTCGTCATCGTCCTGAACATCAACGGCCACACGATCGGCATGGTGGTCGACAGCGTGTCCGACGTCGTGACCCTGACCCCGGACCAGATCAAGCCGGCCCCCGACATGGGCGCCAGCGTCTCGACCGAGTTCCTGCGCGGGCTGGGGACGGTGGGCGAGCGCATGCTGATCCTGCTGGACATCGACCGGCTGCTGGGTTCGGAAGAGATGGGCTTGCTGGCGGCGGCGCGCGCCGCGGCTTGACCGACCCGGAACCGGAAACGACATCGCCGCTGCCTTCGCAGCGGCGATTGTTTTTGGGCTAAGCCGCTTTCGCGACCGCGCCTCCCTGCCCCGCCAGCCACTGCGCAAACGCCCCCGGCGCCAGCGGCTTCGCATACAGGTAGCCCTGCGCCTCGTCGCAATCGACGTCCCTCAGCACGTCCACCACATCCACCGTTTCGACCCCTTCGGCCACCACGCGGTGTCCCAGGTCGTGCGAAAGCTTGATCATGGCCGAGACCAGCGCGCGCTTGCGCTCGTCGTCTTCGATGCCGCGGATGAAGCTCTGGTCGATCTTGACCACCTGGGCCGGCAGGCTTTGCAGGTAGGCCAGGCTGCTGTAGCCGGTGCCGAAGTCGTCGATCGCCAGGCGCACGCCGGCGGCGTCGAGCGCGCGCAGCGTGGCCTGCGCCACCTTCGGGTTCTTCATCAGTGCGCTTTCCGTGATTTCCAGCGACAGGCTCGACGGCGGCAAGTCGTGGCGCAGCAGGTCGTCGACGATGCGCTCGCAGAAGTCCGGTTCCAGCAGGTTGGCGGCCGAGACGTTCACCGCCAGCTGCAATTCGAGTCCGTCGGCGCGCCAGTGCGCCAGCTGGCGCATCGCGCTGGTCAAGACCCAGTCGGTGGTGGCGCGGACCATCGAGGTGCGCTCGATGATGGGGATGAATTCGCCCGGCGAGACCTCGCCGAATTCCGGATGGGTCCAGCGCAGCAGCGCCTCGGCGCCGATGCAGGCGCTGGTCGCCAGATCGATCTTCGGCTGGAACACCAGGCGCAGCTGGGCATCGGGGCTGCCGGCCGCATGGCCGAGCGCGGCGCCGAATTCGTTGATCAGCCAGAAACTGCGCCGGTACACGGCGTCCTGCTCCTGCGAGAACACGCACACGCCGCGGTCCTCATCAAAAGCATGCTGGGCGGCCGAATGCAGGTTGCGCAGCAGGTCGGCCGAGCCGGTGGCGCCGATCGTGAACGGCGCCACGCCGATGCGCGCCGTGGTCACGAAGCGCGAGGTCACCGAGGCCGCGCGCCGCGCCAGCCAAGCCTCCATGCGGGCGCAGAAGGCGTCGATACCGGTGCCGGGCGGCGCCACATACACGAATTCGGTCGGGGTCACGTGGTACACCGTGCTGTCGGCGCCGATGGTCTCGCCCAGCATGCGCACCGCCTCGCCGACGATCTCGTCAAGGTAGGACGCGCCCATCACGCGCAATGCGCTGCTGAGCTGCTCGGGGCTGGCCAGGTTCAGCAGCGCCGCCACGCGTGTCTCGCCCGCCGGGCGGTCCGCCGTTATGTCCTTGAAGTCGTCGATGAACTGGGTGCGGTTCGGCAGGCCGCTGGCCGGGTCGACGCGGCCCAGCGCATGCTGCAGTTCGATCTGCGCCATCACCATGTCGGCCATGTCGCGCAGCGCCGCGCATTCGGCTTGCGTGACTTCGCGCGGCTCAAGGCCGAGCACGCACATCGAACCCAGGCAGTAGCCGCCGGTCGTGACCAGCGGCGCGCCCGCATAGAAGCGCACGCCGGCGCCCGCCAGCGCGCTGTCGGCATAGAAGTCGTCCGCATGCAGGTCGTTCACGACCAGCATCTCGCCGGTTTCCGCAATGCGGGCGCAGGGCGCCTTCAGGCGCGGCAGGGATTCCTGCACAATACCGACCCGCGACTTGAACCACTGGCGGTTGACGTCGGTCAGCGACACCGCCGCCAGCGGCAGGCCGAACAGCTGGGAAGCCATGCGGGTGATGCGGTCGAAGGAGGCGTTCGGCGGCGTGTCCAGCAGGTCCAGCCTCTGCAGGACACCGAGCCTGTCGGCTTCGCGGGGCGAAAGGGAGGGAGAAAAGCTCATGGTCGCGTGCTCACGATGATGGAACGAATAAGGACGGCTCAACGGATTGTGCTCACGTTGTTTCCAAACGTCAATTAATTGTTCAATCGTAACGCGGTTACGTGAACCCAACCGGCACTGCGACAAGTGCCGGACTGCCGTGGATCAGACCAGGGCCAGTACGTCCAGGGGCCGTTCGTCCAGCCATTCCACGAACGCGTGCGGGGACATCGGCCGGGCGTACAGGTAGCCCTGCGCTTCGTCGCAGCCGGCCGCTTCCAGCAGGCGGGCGACGTCTTCGGTCTCGACGCCTTCGCCCACCACGCGGTGCCCGAGATCGTGCGCCAGCTTGATCATGGCCGAGACCAGCGCGCGCTTGCGCTCGTCATCCTCGATGCCGCGCACGAAGCCCTGGTCGATCTTGACCACTTGCACGGGCAGGCTTTGCAGGTAGGCCAGGCTGCTGTAGCCGGTGCCGAAATCGTCGATCGCCAGGCGCACGCCGGCGGCGGCCAGTGCGCGCAGCGTGGCTTCGGCGACCTTCGGGTTTTCCATCAGCGCGCTTTCGGTGATCTCGAGCGACAGGCTGGACGCCGGCAGGCCATGGCGCTGCAGGCTGTCGACCACGCGGATGCAGAAGTCCGGTTCCAGCAGGTTCACGGCCGACACGTTCACCGCCAGCTCCATTTCCAGCCCTTCGGCGCGCCATTGCACCAGCTGGACCATGGCGCTTTCCAGCACCCAGTTGGTGGTGGCACGCAGCATCGAGGTGCGCTCGATGAGGGGGATGAATTCGCCGGGCGAGACCGGGCCGGATTCCGGATGGGTCCAGCGCAGCAGCGCCTCGGCGCCGATGCACGCGCCGCTGGCGAGGTTGATTTTCGGCTGGAACACCAGGCGCAGCTGGCCTTCGCGCCCGGGCACGGCGGCGTCGAGCGCGGCGCCGAACTCGTTCACCAGCCAGAAGCGGCGCCGGTACACGGCGTCCTGCTCCTGCGAGAACATCGAGACGCCGCAATCCTGCTCGGCGCCTTGCTGCACCGCCGAGTGCAGGTTGCGCAGCAGGTCGGCGTGCACGGTGGCGCCGACCCGGAACGGCGCCACGCCGACGCGCGCCGAGGTCACGAAGCGCGAGGTCACCGAGGCGGCACGCCGGCGCAGCCAGTTCTCCATCTCGGCGCAGAACGCGACCGCGTCGGTGCCTGGGGGCGCCACGAACACGAATTCGGTCGGGCTGATGTGATACACGGTGCTGTGGCGGCCGATGCTGGCGTTCAGCATGCGCACGCCCTCGCCGATGATCTCGTCGAGATAGGATGGGCCCATCGCACGCAGGGCGTTGCTGAGCTGCTCGGGGCTGGCCAGGTTGACCAGGGCCGCCAGGCGCTGTTCGCCGCGCGGGCAGTCCGCCGCCATGTCCTTGAAATCGTCGATGAACTGGTTCCGGTTCGGCATGCCGCTGAGCGGATCGACGCGGCCGATCGCATGGCGCAGTTCGATCTGGGCCATCACCATGTCCGCCATGTCGCGCAGCGCCGCACGCTCGGCCTCCGTGATGCGGCGCGGCTCGGTGCCGAGCACGCACATCGCGCCCAGGCAGTAGCCGTCGTTGGTGATCAGGGGCGCGCCCGCGTAGAAGCGCACGCCGGATTCCGCCAGCAGGCTGTCGCGGTAATGGGCGTCGTCCCACAGGTCCGGGACCACCAGCATTTCGCTCTCATCCGCCACCTGGCCGCACGGCGCCTTCATGCGCGGGATCGAATCGTGCTCGACGCCCACGCGCGACTTGAACCACTGGCGGTTGCTGTCCGTGAGCGACACCGCTGCGATCGGCAGATTGAACATCTGGGCCGCCATGCGCGTGATGCGGTCGAAGGCTTCGCTGGGCGGGGTGTCGAGCAGGTTCAACTTGCGCAAGGCTTCGAGGCGGCTGGCCTCGCAGCGCGGACGGGGTAGAGGCAGGTTCATCGGACGCTCATTACATTTGACGGATTTGATTAAATAATTGAATTTGATCAGATTTTGACGGTATAATTTCCAACCGTCAACTAATAATTTGTCGCAGATGTGTATACGCAACTCGAATTGACAAAGACTGTGCTGAAAACAGACAACTTTCGATCTGACAATACCAGCAATCAAATTCATCAATTTATTGATATGTACATTGGGTAGAAGTAAAATCAATTCCACTCATGTATAAGACTTCCATGCCTTCCCCCGCACAAGACAACACCGAAGATCCGGTGTTGACCTCCGCCGCCGCCGCCCGCCTGCTGGGCGTTGCGGTGAGCACGACCCAGCTGTGGCTGGAAAGCGGTGCCCTGCCGTCCTGGAAAACGCCGGGCGGGCACCGCCGCGTCCGGCTCAGCGCCGTCATGAAACTGCTCGAAGACCGCGCACGCGGCCGCCAGCCCGGCGAACGCGGGCAGCCGCTTTCGCCTCCCGCCCAGCAAGACGCTCCGCTCCTTGACGCCGGCGCCGCCCGGCCCCATCCGCTGCCTCTCGACGAAGCCGCGCGCCTGGCCGCGGTCGATGCCAGCCAGTTGTTCGACACGCCGCCGGAAACCGTGTTCGACCGCCTGACCTGGCTTGCCACGCAGGTGACGGAATGCCCGATCGCCCTGATCACGATGCTGGGCGCGCAGCGCCAGTGGTTCAAGTCGCGCATCGGCGTCGAGTTCACGGAAACGCCGCGCAGCTGGGCCTTCTGCAACCATGCGATCCTGCAGGACGGGCCGTTCATGGTCGAGGATGCGCAGCAGGATCCGCGCTTCGCCGACAACCCGCTGGTGACGGGCGAGACCCACATCCGCTTCTACAGCGGCATCACGCTGCGCGACGCCGGCGGCCAGGCGCTCGGCACCCTGTGCGTGCTGGACCGCGAACCGCGGCGCCTGCGCGACCGCGAGCTGAAGGCGCTGGCGGAGCTGGCCGCGATCGCGTCCGAGGAACTGGCGCGCAGGACGTAACGGTACATGTTGGCTCCGATTACATGCATGGATACGGAGCCGGTAACAATCACCGCGTGGACAGCGGAGCTGTCCACCCTACCCGGATCAGCCGGCCTGGTGTTTTAAAATTACGAGGAAACACCATGCCGCTGATCCCGCCAGCGGGCTGGCCGGATTAGCCGGCCTGGTGTTTCTTGACTATCGAAAGAATGGTGTTGCGGATCGTGCGCAGCACCGTATCCGCCTTGAACGGCTTGACGATGAAGCCGTGCACGCCGCGCGCGGCGGCGCCCTGGATCGTGGGTGCGTCCAGCGTGCCCGACACCATGAAGATCAGGGTTTTCGGCAGGTTGGCGCGCAGCTGCTCGATCACGTCGCCGCCGTCCTCGAGCTGCTCGCGCGCGATGCAGATGAAGTGCGGGTGGTGTTTCAGCGCCAGCGAATAGGCCAGCGCGGCGGTATGGCCCTGTCCCGCGACCAGGTAGCCGCCGTCGGTCAGCACGGTGTTGAGCAGGCCGCGCGAGACCGCGCTGGCGTCGATGATGATCGCCTTGAGCATCGTATTCCTCGCTTCTAGTATGCCTCGTAGGCCAGCATGTTCCAGGTCACGCCCAGCCGCACGTCGGTCTTCAGTTGTACCAGCTGGCGCGACACTTCCAGGATCCCGCGTTCGGCGCGCAGGCGTTCGCCCAGCGGCGTCTTGAGGATGCCGGCGCCGGCCATGACGGCGTCCAGGTCGCCGTAGGCGTTGAGCAGGCGCGCCGCGGTCTTCATGCCGATCTTCGAGACGCCCGGCACGCCGTCGGTCGGGTCGCCCATCAGCGCCAGCAGGTCGAGCAGGCGCTCGGGCGCCACGCCGAAGCGCTTCCTCACCCAGGCATCATCATGCCACTCGCCCTTGAAATGATCCCACACCAGTGCGCCATCGGCGATCAGGCAATGCAGGTCCTTGTCGGTGGTGGCGACGATGGCCTCGCCGCGTCCTTCGGACAGCCAGCGCAACACGCCGGTGGCGATCACGTCGTCGGCCTCGACCTCGGGCACCGTCACCACGTGCAGGCCGACGTCAAGCAGGCGCGCGTGGAAGGATGGCAGCGCCTCGCGCAGGTACGATGGCATCGGCGCCCTGCCCTCGCGGTAGCGCGGGTACAGCGCGTGCCGCCAGTTCGGGCCGCCGTAGTCGAAGGCAGCCAGCACGTGGGTCGGCGCGTGCGCTTCCAGCACGTTGCGAAATGACGACAGCGCGTGGCGCAGCGCGATGCTGGCCTTCAGGTCCGAGTCCGGTTCCGGGCTGGCCTCGTATACGCGGCGCACGATGTTCAGGCCGTCGATGGCGAGCAGCTTGGCCATGAATCCTCAGGCGTAGTCGTACTTGCCGCCGCGCTCCAGCGCGCGCCGGTAGGCCGGCCGCGCATGGATGCGTTCGAGGAAGCCGGTCAGGTTCGGATACTGGCCATCGAGGCCGCCGCGCGAGGCCGCCGCTTCCAGCGGGAAGCTCATCTGGATGTCGGCGGCCGAGAACTGGCTGCCGGCGAACCAGCTGCGCTTGGCCAGCTCCCCTTCCAGGAAGCCGAGGTGGGTGCGGATCTGCGGCTGCACGAAGGTCTCGATGACCTTGTCCGCGATGCCGCGCGCGATCGGACGCACGAAGAAGGGCGCCGGCGCCTTGGCGACGCGGTCGAACACCAGTTTGAGCAGCAGCGGCGGCATCAGCGAGCCTTCGGCGTAATGCAGGAAGTAGGTGAACAGCAGGCGCTCGGGCGTGCCCGGCGGCGGGGCCAGGCTTCCCGGGCCTCCGGCAGGGGAAGCGGATGGTTCTCTCCCATCATAGCGGCCCGTCAGGTACTCGACGATCGCGCCGGATTCGGCCACCACGATGTCGCCATCGCTGATCACCGGCGACTTGCCGAGCGGGTGCACGGCCCGCAGCTCGGGCGGCGCCAGCATCGTCTTCGGGTCGCGCTGGTACTTTTTGATCTCGTAGTCCAGGCCGAGTTCCTCCAGCAGCCACAGGATGCGCTGCGAGCGCGAATTGTTCAGGTGGTGGACGGTGATCATTGGCAAGTCCCAGGTCGGCAAATGGCGCTAGCTTAGCATTGTTGTGCAAATACCCGAAATATCGTTAATTTCAGACAACTATAATATATGTCTGGAAACTAATTGATATAATCGTCAATTCACGCGAAATCGCAGCATTTCGCTTCCACCAACCGCCAACATTTGCCGGATCTCCTCCGCCTCCATGACACTATCCAGCCTGAGCATCGCAAAAAAACTCGGTTTGCTCACCCTCATCACCGGCATCGGCATCGTCGCCGTCGCCGCCCTCTTCCTGGTGTCCGAACGCAAGCTCATCATCGAAGAGCGCAGCCGCGCGGTGCGCCAGGCCGTCGAGACGGCTAGCGGCGTGGTGGCGCGTTACCAGCAGCTGGCCGCCGCCGGCACCCTGCCCGAAGCGCAAGCCAAGCGCGAGGCGCTGGAAGCGCTGCGCGGCCTGCGCTACGACGGCCAGGAATACTTCTGGGTCAACGACATGCAGCCGCGCATGCTGATGCACCCGACCTCGCCCAAGCTCGAGGGCCAGGAGCTGGCCGGCAAGGCCGATCCGAATGGCCTGCACCTGTTCGTCGCGATGGTCGACCTGGTACGCAGCCAGGGTGAAGGCTTCGTGTCCTACCTGTGGCCGAAACCGGGCAGCGAGCAGCCGGTGCCCAAGGTGTCGTATGTGAAGGGCGTGCCGGCCTGGGGCTGGGTGCTGGGTTCGGGCGTCTACATGGATGCGGTGGACGCCGTGTTCTGGCCGCGCCTGGCGGCGTTCTCGGGCGCCGCGCTGATGCTGTCCGGCCTGCTGATGCTGGCCGGCCACCTGGTCTCGCGCAGCATCCGCATCCCGCTGGCGCGCGCCGTCGACCTGGCGCACACCGTGGCCGCCGGCGACCTGACCACGGTGATCGACGCCCGCGGCAACGACGAGACCGCGCAGCTCCTGATGGCCCTGCGCGAGATGAACGCCAGCCTGTCCGGCATCGTCGGCGAAGTCGATACCGGCATCCGTACCATCGCCAGCGCCTCGACCGAGATCGCCAACGGCAACAACGACCTGTCCAGCCGCACCGAGCAGCAGGCCGGCTCGCTGCAGGAAACCGCCGCCACCATGGAAGAGCTGACCGGCGCCGTGCAGCAGAACGCCACCAATGCCCGCCACGCCAGCGGCCTGGCGTCGGAAGCGGCGGCCGTGGCCCGGCGCGGCGGCGCCGTGGTCGCGCAGGTGGTCGACACCATGGATGCGATCGACGCCTCGGCGCGCCGCATCGCCGACATCATCGGCGTGATCGACGGTATCGCCTTCCAGACGAATATCCTGGCGCTGAACGCGGCGGTCGAAGCGGCGCGTGCGGGCGAACAGGGGCGTGGTTTCGCGGTGGTGGCCGGCGAGGTGCGCAACCTGGCGCAGCGCTCGGCCGCGGCGGCCAGGGAAGTGCGCGAACTGATCGACGACTCGGTGAGCAAGGTCGGCGCCGGTTCCGAACTGGTGCGCCAGGCCGGCGGCACGATGCACGAGATCGTCGCCAGCGTCACCCGCGTCAACGACATCATCGGCGAGATCGCCAGCGCCGGCGAACAGCAGCAGGTCGGCATCGCCCAGGTCAACCAGGCCATCGCCGAGATGGACGATGCGACCCAGCAGAATGCCGCGCTGGTCGAGCAGGCTGCAGCGGCGGCGGCGGCGATGAACGAACAGGCGCGCCACCTGGGCCAGGTGTTCAGCGTGTTCAAGGTCGATACCGGCAGCGCCGCGCGCGGCAATCCGGCGCGCGCGCTGGTCGCGCTGTAAGGACACGCCAAAGAGACGCGCGGCAGGTCGCCAATTGCGGGCGGCCCCAGGCTTCGGTACTATGCTTTTTTGCAACGTCCTGGAGAACCCGATGCCGCGCCTCAGCTTGTCCGCCTTTTCCCTCGCCCTCCTCACCCTCTGCGGCACGGCCACGGCCCAGACCGCGCCGATGGCGCCCGACATCCCGGCATCGAAATTCGCCACCACGGTGCCGAACGCCGACTACATCCGCCAGGAAGTCATGATCCCGATGCGCGACGGCACCAGGCTGTTCACGGTGATCGTGATCCCGAAAAGCGTCACGGCCGCGGGCAACAAGGCGCCGATCATGCTGACCCGCACCCCGTACAACGCCGCGCGCCGCGCCGGCCGCATGAAGAGCCCGCACATCACCTCGATCCTGGGCGACGGCGACGACGCCTTCATCGAGAACGGCTACATCCGCGTATTCCAGGACGTGCGCGGCAAGTACGGTTCCGAAGGCGACTACGTGATGACGCGCCCGGTGCGCGGCCCATTGAACAATACCAAGGTCGACCACGTCACCGACGCCTGGGACACCATCGACTGGCTGGTCAAAAACGTGCCGCAATCGAACGGCAAGGTCGGCATGGTCGGCTCCTCCTACGAGGGCTTCACGGTGCTGATGGCACTGGTCGAGCCGCACCCGGCCTTGAAAGCCGCGGTGCCGATGAGCCCGATGGTCGACGGCTGGCGCGGCGACGACTGGTTCCACAACGGCGCCTTCCGCAACACCAACCTGTCGTATATCGCCAGCCAGAACTCGGCGCGCGGCGAAGGCGAATCCATCGTCACCGGCGTGCTGGACGACTATGACGCCTTCCTGCGCGCCGGCTCGACCGCCGATTTCGCCCATGCCTACGGCGTCGACGGGCTGAATTTCACGAAAAAGATCTTCGAGCACCCGGCCTACGACAGCTACTGGCAGGAACAGGCGCTGGACCGCATCCTGGCCAAGCGTCCCTTGAGCGTGCCGACCATGACCGTGGTCGGCCGCTGGGACCAGGAAGACATCTACGGCGCCTACGCCACCTATGCCGCGGTGGAGCCGAAGGACAAGGACAACAAGCTCAATTCCCTGGTGGTCGGCCCGTGGCGCCACAGAGGCGTGAACTACGAGGGTTCCTCGCTGGGCGCGCTGAAATTCACCGGCGACACCGCCCAGCAGTTCCGCCGCGAGGTGATGCTGCCCTTCTTCAACCAGTACCTGAAGGATGGCGCGCCCGGCTTCGACACGCCGCCGGTGTGGTCCTATCAAACGGGCGTGAACCGCTGGCGCAGGCTGGACCAGTGGCCGCTGGCGCCGGCCACGACGCCGATGTACCTGAAGGCCGGCTTCGGCCTCGGTTTCGAGAAGACTGAGGACAAAGCCGCCTTTGACGAATACCTGTCCGACCCGGCCAAGCCGGTGCCCTTCGTGCCGCGCCCGGTGCGCATGAACGAAGGCACCGTGTGGAAGCCCTGGCTGGTCACCGACCAGCGCTCGTATTCGGACCGCCCGGACGTGCTGACCTACGTGAGCCCGCCCTTGAGCGCCCCGCTGCAGCTGGCCGGCCAGCCGATGGTCAACCTGTTCGCCTCGACCTCGGGCACGGATTCGGACTGGGTCGTGAAACTCATCGACGTGTACCCGGATGAAGTGGCGGCCCAGCCGGAACTGGGCGGCTACCAGCTGCCGATCGCGATGGACATCTTCCGCGGCCGCTACCGCCAGGGCCTGGACAAGCCGGCCGCCATTCCGGCCAACAAGGCCGAGCGCTACCGCTTTGCCTTGCCCAACGTCGACCACGTGTTCCTGCCGGGCCACCGCGTGATGGTGCAGATCCAGTCCAGCTGGTTCCCGCTGTACGACCGCAACCCGCAGACCTTCGTGCCCAACATCTTCTTTGCCAAGCCGGGCGACTACCGCAAGGCGACCCAGCGCGTCTATCACGCGCCGGGGATGGAGAGCGCGATCGAACTGCCTGTGGTGAACGCAAGCCGTTGATTCTTCAGGGAAATCGAACACGCCGGCAAGCCGTCAATTGTAGCTTGCCGGCCACAACGATTTTACACAGTTGAGACTTTTGCAAAAGACAAGCGTACGCTGGCGCAGGCAGTACAGCCCAGTTCACCCAGTCTTACAGCGGTTCGTCCGCCTCACGCGAGGTCTCCATGAAGTCTCTGTTGTCCACCTGCGCGCTGCTGCTCGGCAGCGCGTTCGCCCACGCCCAACCGGTCCACTGGACCTTCACGTACACCGGCTTCGATGACCAGGAAGCCGGTATCTATCTGCCCGACATGACGCTGTCCGGCGCGTTTTCCGGCATTGATGCCGATGGCGACGGCGTGCTCGCGCGCGAGGAACTGGTCTCCCTGCTGGTCGGCGGCAAGGACTACATCGCCTGCGCCGCCGCCAGCAACGCCTATTATTATTGCGGCGTCGACCGCTTCGCGTTTTCGTCCGCTGCGGGCCTGTCCTTCAGCCTCGGCGAATACGGCAGCGACCCGGAAGGCTGGGTTGGCGGCGGCACCCTGGTCGAGACCGGCAACACCAACTACAGCTACCAGTTCAATCCCGGCGGCATCGCCGAGCATCACCTGAACTGGACCGGCGCGACCGCGCTGCAGATGACGCAAGCGCTGCCCGCCACGCTGGAGGCGCAGGCCGCCGAGGTGGCGACGGTGCCGGAGCCGGCCACCTGGGCGCTGCTGGGCCTGGGCGCCGCCGCGCTCGGGCTGTGGGGCAGGGTTCGCCAGCGCACCGAGCGGAGCCCGGCCCGCCCCTAAGATCGGGGCATGGCAATCTTCATCGGCATCTCCGGCTGGCGCTACGAACCCTGGCGCGGCGTGTTCTATCCGCGTGGCCTGGTGCAGGCGCGCGAGCTCGATTACGCGTCGCGCTACCTCCCCACCATCGAGATCAACGGGTCCTTCTACTCGCTGCAGCGCCCGAACAGCTACGCCGCCTGGTACGCCGCCACGCCACCCGGCTTCGTGTTCGCCGTCAAGGGCAACAAGTTCATCACCCACATGCTCAAGTTGCGCGGCATCGAGACGCCGCTGGCCAACGTGCTGGCCTCCGGCATGTTCGCGCTGCGCGAGAAGCTCGGTCCCATCCTGTGGCAATTCCCGCCGCAGCTGCGCTTCGAGCCGGACAGGATCGAGCATTTCCTCAGCCTGCTGCCGCGCGACACCGGCCAGGCGCTGGCCATGGCGCGCGGCCACGACGAGAAGATGGCGGACCGCAAGCTGCTCGAGATCGATGCGGTGCGCCCGCTGCGCCACGCGATCGAGATCCGCCACGAGAGCTTCCGCGACGAGGCTTTCATTGCCCTGCTCCGCAAGTACGAGGTGGCGCTGGTGGTGGCCGACACTGCCGGCAAATGGCCGGACTACGAGGACGTGACGGCGGACTTCATGTACATCCGCCTGCACGGCGAGCATGAACTGTACGCGAGCGGCTACGAGGACGATTCGCTGGCGCGCTGGGCGCAGCGGATCAAGTCGTGGAGCGAGGGGAAGCAGCCGCAGGATGCGCGGCTGGTGTCCTCAAACGCGCCGCCGGAGCGCGCCAGCCGGGATGTGTACTGCTACTTCGACAACGACATCAAGGTAAGGGCGCCGTTCGATGCGAAGCGCCTGATGGCGTTGCTGGAGCTGGCATGGCCGGATGATCCGCCAGCGCGTTGAAGGTGACGGTGAACACGCTGCCCTTCCCCGGGCCGTCGCTGTGTACGGTCACCGTACCGCCATGCAAGGTCATGATGGTTTTCACCAGGGCCAGGCCGATGCCGAGTCCGCCCTGCGCCCTGTCAGGCGACCTCTGCGCCTGCGTGAACAGGTCGAACACATGCGGCAGCAGCTGGGGTTCGATGCCGACGCCGTTGTCGCGCACGCTGATCGCCACCGCCGGCGCCTGGTGCGCGACCAGCAACGCGATGCGCCCGCCCGGCGGCGTATATTTCGCGGCATTATTGAGCAGGTTGACCAGCACCTGCACCAGGCGGTGCGCATCGCCGAGGATGCGCGCCCCGCCGGCCTCGCCTTCCACCGCGAGGGCATGGCCGCGCGCTTCGATCATGGGCCGGGACTGCTCGACGGCATTCGCGACGATCGTCATCGGATCGAGCACGGACGTATCGAGCTGGACCAGGCCGCGGGTGACGCGCGAGACATCCAGCAAATCGTCCACCAGCGAGGTCATATGGCGCACCTGGCGGCTGATGACCTCGCTCGCCCGGCGTACCCGTTCTTCGTTGGCGGTGCCGAACCTGAGCATGTCCGCGGCGGCGGAAATCGGCGCCAGCGGATTGCGCAGCTCATGGGCCAGCATGGCCAGGAATTCGTCCTTGCGCCGGTCCTGCTCCTGCAC
>Ga0265797_10001723_pt1 | contig 38179 bp, 30 predicted proteins | sample P2T30metagenome_FD_192433 | JGI IMG/M metagenome (GOLD analysis project Ga0265797, IMG submission 192433) | Plant litter microbial communities from East Loma Ridge, Irvine, California - P2 T30 | ecosystem: Environmental > Terrestrial > Plant litter > Unclassified | place: USA: California...
CAGCATCACCAACCCCAAGACACCACTATCACAACCCAGCGAGATCACTTACATCTCAAGTCCCTTCCACCATCCACTTGAGCACCTCCCAGCCACACCATACCCACACATACAGCAACACCTCAGCAACAATGGCACCCCGACAGACCACCTTCGCCGCCATCCGCAAGGCCCGCCCGACTCCCGCCGACGCAGAGGAGCGGACCAGATCCTGGATTTTTGGCAACTACTTCAGAGGGTACCACATGTCGACCAAAGTCCGCCGCACAGTCGTGGGGACCAGGGCTGACTTCGACGAGTTTTACGTGGAGCCAGCACGTGAGCGCTGGGCACGTGAGCGCGCTCTTGAGCCTGAGGACACTGCCACTCCAGACGCGTCTGAGTCTGGCGGTGTGTCCTTTATCTCCGGGGCTGCCACCAGGGCTTCGTCTGTTGCTGCTGATAGTTGCCCTGGCGAGGCTGGCAGTGAGTACGCAGCATATGTCTCCGGCAATGCTGACAGCTCTTGGATGTCGTCGAAAACTTGGTCGGACTCCTCCTCGTCGACCCAGTATACTCCTGACGCGAGCTCCTCCGAGTCCGACGATGCGGGCTCCTCCGACTCTGAGGACGCGGGCTCCTCCGACTCTGAGGATGTGAGTTCCTCCGACTCTGACAGCGTAGCCAACGAGTCTTCAGAGGCATTGCCGGTGCCAGCCTCCCGCGAGACGACCGTTATCAATCAGCAACCCGCACTGCTGGAACGTGAGATTGAATACGCACGCCAGTTCCTCCGCGATGGCGTGTCACACTCATATGGCGAGTACAGGGCCAGTGTCGCCAGCCTCGTGGCGCTTGAGCGTGAGCATGAGCAGCTGATGTCCGGTGCCTTCTATTCACACGGTCAGCGAATTGCAGAGCTGGAACGTGCCATTGACCACGGGCGCCAGTCTCGTCACACTGCCGTAGCACACTCATATGGCGAGTACAGAGCCAGTGTCGCCAGCCTCGCGGCGCTTGAGCGTGAGCTTGAGCAGCTGAGGTCCGGTGCCTTCTATTCACACCGTCAGTGAATCGTCGGCATTGCGATTCCGGGTGCGAACACCCCCAGTCAAGCTCGTGGAGTGCAACCCAGCGTACTCGTACCCGACTGGCCGACCGTCACCTGTGACTGTGGCAAGGAGTGCCCTGCAACCACCTCGACTCCGGAGAAATGCGAGGTGCACCGCATCACCTCCGCTGGCAAGCCAGTCGTAACCACCAGCTGCCGCAAGACCACTTCCAGCCGCTGCACCTCTTCGGAGTCCACCTCGACTCCTTGCAGCTCCACCAAGACTTCGTCGACCAGCTCCAAGTGCACGACTTCTTCCAAGTGTATCAGTTCCAAGTGCACGACCAGCTCCAAGTGCACCACCTCGTTCAAGTCGTCCAGCACACTTTGCACCACCTCTTCGTCGTGGACCAAGCCTTACGAATCCAGCTCCAAGTGCTCAAGCAGCAAGCCCGCCATCTCGTCTTGCCCTGCTTCGACTTCCACTTCCACCAGCTGCAAGACCTGGACCATGCGACCACGACGACTTCGGAGAAATGCGAGGTGCACCGCATTACCACCGTTGGCAAACCAGTTGTGACAACCAGCTGCAAGACCTGGACTTGGATGCTCGCGTTGACTTTGCTTTCTCATATCTTTTCTACTTTTGCCAATTTGACTACGGCGTCGCAGACTTAGAACCCTCGGTGATCAACATTACGACAAACCACCGAAAGTTCTTGCGAAATTGGGGCCTTTTCAGTCGACTGTTGGTCAGGCGTTTTGCGTTTTGTCTTTTGCTTTCATTGCTTTGTGTCTTGCTCAGTTGTCTTGCCCTTCAGTCGTCTTGACATCAGCGAAAGGATCACATTGAACGGATCACATTGTTTTGGTTTTCAGGGGTTGAATACTTGTTCAAGCAAAGAATCGAACGTCGAATAGTCACACTAGACTTTTTGACAATATGATATTCTACTATTGCAAATGTACTAGCGAATCTTGTACAAACAGGGCTTGAGCGCCTTTGACTCGTCATCTGTAGGCACGTCGTCATTCTTCTCTTGCTCCTCGATGAACCTCTTCGCCTGGAAGTTGTTCGGCTTGGGCTTGCGATGGTCTTCGGGAATCTCAGAGACACCCTTGCCCTTGACCGGCGCCGCAGACTTGGTGAACTCCATCTTGACGAACATCTTGTTGCCGAGGTCGATGCTTTCCTCGCCGTTCTTCAGCACGAAGCCACGGCGTCTCAGGACTTCGACGAAGCTGCTCACGTCTGTTGCGGGTGCCTGCTGGGCTTCTACACCGTCAACTTCGGTCGCGAGGGTTTGCTCCTCGTTGGCTTCTTCCTGCTCCTTCTTCTTTGCTGCCAGCTTGGGTGCGAGGGCCTTCGCCTTTCTCTTGGATCCTACGGAGTGCTCGACAACCTTCTTCTTCTTGTCTACCCTGCCGAAGCGTGATTTGATTTCTGCGACCCAAAGCTCACCTCGCCAGTGCAAGATGCGGTATGCTTCCTCAATGAACGATATCCAGTTGAGTCCCATAAGCGCCAGACAGAAGATTGCGACGTCGCATGAGCCGTCCTCGAGTGGTAGGTTGGAAATGTCGGCTTTTGTGATGAGTTTTGAAGGCGAGTGCAGATCGAAGGAGTGGATCTTCAGGTTAAGTGAGGAGATCTCGTTGGTCGTTGTCAAAGAGTGAGACAATGCGGCATCACCACATCCAAGATCGGCAATAATTGCTGTGCCGTGCGTTCTAGGCAGAGGCTCGAGTCCGCCATCGTTTTCTGCGCCCTTCGCAGGCTTCGACTTTGATCCCTTCTTGTTCAGGTATGATTGCTTTACAACACCACGAGCTCGGATAGTAGACAAGAACTTGTCCACTGGGTTTTGAGGCCAGACCTCGACTTGTTGCCTGAAGCCAGCGTGGTAGTCCTCGAACATTTCCGGGTTTGCGTCGAATAGTTGCAGAGCGTCGGCCGAGGGAGCAGTGTATAGAGTCTCGTTCAGGTGACGGAAGCGCGCAGAGATCAGCTTCTGTCGCATAGCCGCTTGCATGGGAGTGAGCTTCGCCTTCAAGGGCATGGCGGGTGGTGCCGGCGGGAGTTTTGCTACCACTGTAGATGCGGTCTTTGATGCGCCGTCTTGCGCCTGAGTCTCTGACTTGTCCTGCTTGCCCTTCTTTTTGTCCTTCTTGCCAGACTGTGCACCTCCCTCGGCCTGTGTTCCTACCTTCTTGTCTGCTTCGTTCACATTCTCCTCACGCTTCTGCTTCTTGCCGTCCTTCTTTTTCTTCTCCTTCGGCTTGCTGACATCCTTTCCCTCGACATGCTTATCCCACTGCTTGCCGAGATCAGGCTCATTTGCAGCAGCGATCTCCTCTCTTTTGCGCTTGAGGTTTGCCTTTTCTGCTTTCTGCTCGGCATTTGGTCCCTCGTTGGCTTCCTCGTGCTTTGCAGCTTTCCTGTCGAGAGCATCCTGTGCTTTGGAAGATTTGATTGGCTTTGTCTGCGGCTTCAGCGCTTTAGCGTCGACTGCCCAACCTTTGACGGCGAACATCTTGTATAGTGTGTTGGGTGTATGTAATTTGTAAAAGCTAATCGCCAGGCGCAAAGCTGCGATTCTTACTTTCTTCTGATAATGCCGATCTTGCTCTTGCCAAGCGCCGAACCCGAGATCTCGGGTTCCCGACGCCGCCTTCCCTCCCATCCAACTCTGACTTCACTTCATGTTCATCATTGATCAATCACAATCTGGCGAAAATATTGGAGCTGGTACTTGGAGACTTGGGCCTCCGTGTTTGACCTAAGGCACACCGAAGTCGAACGAATATCTCAGGAATCTCCAGGAATCTGGTACGCTAAGACCATTGCATCAGGAAATGGATATAACAGTGTGTACCATTGAGAGGATCCTTTGATCTCCGAGCATCTCACAGCTCAAGTAACTGCGATCTCGTGGCATAAATCTCAAAAATCAATGCTCGCCGGTGAGATATCTTGTTGTCACGTGAGGAATCCTGCATCTCATTCCACCGCTGCCTTCAAGCGTACACATCGTACCTCTCATCCGCGCCACTGAGATGCTCCAGCAATATCCGATTGACACTCGCCTCTGCATCCATACACCAATAGTTCCGGAAGCTTAAGGCGGTACCACTGTGCTTGTTAGTACATGACCACCGGACAAGCTGCACATGCTGAACTTACCAGTTGCTTTGAGGAGGTCACCGAGCTCCTCGTCCTTCTCCGGGTCCACACCGAGACCGACAAACGCCCCAAGCTTCTGCTCTGCCGGTCAGCTTGTTTCTTGGAGTTGTCATTCTTACCCTTGCCACCGATCTCGTTGCTAGCCGTTACATTCCCGATGTGCTGCTTCAACATCTGAGCCTGCCGCGAGTTTGATGGGGCGTTACAACTTACCTCGATGTGGGTATCGATCTCAACCGCATGGCTCTCGATCCAGGCCTCAAGCTCCGCCTTGCGTGTTTGATTGACAGTAGCCTCCTCTGCTTCGAGCCTGGCGTTACGAAGTGCGTTTGCGAACATGCCCATGGCCTTCACGATCTGTTTGTCGACATTGCTGAGGCCCTGCTGATCTGGAGAGCTTTTTTTCTTCTTCTGGAACGGCGAGTAACTTGCGTTGTTGTTCATTCCGGGAAAGTTGTTCATGTTGTATATAAGGGTGTTGAGATGAAGTTGATGAGAGTGTATCGACGATATGAAGAAAGGAAAGTGTGTTGGTTGCTGATGATGTGGATTTAGGAATTCAGAAGCGATAGTTGTAGACTTATATGAGGTACACAAGTCTACAAGCACGGACCGCGGACAATAAGATGCGGGAGAATAAACGAAGCAAACTGCCTCATTGTGCTGATGATCATGTGCAGGACAAACAGTGGCCGCGAGCAAACAGTCGTATTGTGCTGATCAGGAGCAGAACAAACGATGACGGCAAGCAATCAGCTCACAATGTTCCATCACGTTCTATTCTAGTTTCAAGACGGTGCGTGTTTGTAATGTTTCATATGCAAGGTACTGACAAGGAAACTGACAATCAAGGAACAATTCCAACATGTGCTAGCGTGGCACGTGCTTGCTTTCACATGCACATACTATGACACGTGGGTACTGACATGGTTATACTGACCACTGAGATACTATTGTTGACTTCGCTAAACAACAAATAGATCCGACAGCATATCTCCGTGGCACACGTGCCGCGATCGTCGTAAGTCCGCACTGAAATTATGCACAATCCACTGAGATGCGTCAAAGGCCTGATGTGGACTTAGCCATTCCAGGGACAAAGGCAGCAGTGTCTCCGCAACATCTGAGCTACTATCATTAGACATCGACACAGGATCAAGGTGTGGGATCCACTGAGATACTGCGAACAACATCTGACCAATGCAAAAGTCAGTGTGCTGGTACCGGCGATCATCGAGACCAAAGTCGCTTGCCTCACCACGGAGATGATGGTTCAATGTCCGATTCTTGCATGTAGCCACAATGAGTCCTAAGTACTGCTATGGTTGTAATGACTACTGAGATACGGTGAACACTTCCTGGCCAACCCAAAAGCCAGTGTGCTAATACCAGCGGCTGTCGAGACTAAAGTCAGCTGCCTCGCCATGGGGATGATCGTTCAACCTCCGGTTCTTGCATGCAGCCACAATGAGTCCTAAGTACAGCTATGGTTGTACTGACCACTGAGATACCGTGAACAATACCTGGCCAATCCAAAAGCCAGTGTGCTAGTATCAACGATCATCGAGACTAAAGTCGGCTGCCTCACCGCGGAGATGACCACCGCAGAAGCACATGTTAATCGCCCCAGCACGAAGGGTAAGTGAGGTCTGACTTAACCGCCCTGAGTCATGCCTAATGCGACCTTGGCTCGTGTTCCACAAGCCGTCGCGATTTCAACCTGCGACTCACCACCTTACCCACAACACAGACCACGACAAATACCCCAAAAATGGCTACCATCGGCAGCGACACAGACCTCATAAATAACGACATGCAGTACCTAATTGGGCGTGCGTTGTCTAAGCTCAACAGGCAGCGCATCCATCAATCCAACATCGTGGCCGAGGGCCAGGATAACGAGGATCTGAGCGCCAGTCGCAAGATCCAGGACGCACACAAGGCGCTGGAGGCGGTAGAAGCCTTGCGAAAGGTAATAGTATTTACAATTAAAGCAATCTAGAGGCTGGGCTGATACCTGTCGCAGGGATTGTGCGTTTTCGCTGGTATGAGCGATGAACAGGCGGCTCCACTCGAGCTCCTGGCTACTGTACTTGCTCCATTGGGTCTGTAAGATCCTGTCGAACCGCTACTTGTACTATGACTGACAATTTGTACAGACCTCCCAGAAGCCTCAGACGATGATGTTAAGGCCTGGCGCGACTCCCGCCTTCGCACTACCACAGAAACACAGCAAGCAGCTCATGCCCAAGCCTCCGGCAACGAGGTCGATGCTACCGTCCCGGTCAGTGGACTCCAAGATCCTCCAGAGCCATCTCAAGCTGCCAACAGCGATAGAAACAACCCGCCGCTGTCCCACATCACCAATCCTCCGCAAGAGCAGCCGACCTGGTCTACTGATTACGCAGGCGTCGAGTTCCTGACCATCAGCCCAACCATCATCAAGCTCGAAGACGGCACCTTCGTCGAGCTACGCTGCGATCTTTGCCAGGGAAACGGCTCCTGGGCCCACCACAAGTTCAACAGGGGCGTCCGTGGCTTCCAGTCCCACTTCCGCCAGGTCCACGGCGACAAGACGTCTGCGGAGATCGTCCTGCAGCGTTGCACTCATCGCGTGGTGTCTTCGCAGGAAGTTGAACAGATCCAGAGCGGCGACAGCAAGATCGAGTTCGTCCGATGTGAGCAGAAAGTCGATGTGGGAAACGGCGTAGAGTACGTCGGCAACACAGCAACCGTTGGGCCAGTCACGACCAGACGTGTCGGGCATACGGTCGAGAGTCTCGCTGCTGCTGGGCAGACCATGGCAGCCACTCCCTCTGCGCCAAAGAAGAGGAAGAAGAAGAGCTTTGGGACAGACAGTGCCGCTCCCGCCGCTCCGAAAAAGCCCAGCAATCGCATCCGCGACGTCGTTGCACCCTGCCTCTCCAACTGTCTCGTCGTCGTCAAGACCACCGCCGACGACGGCACCGACAAGTACCACGAGCTCCGCTGCGACGTCTGCGGCGGCAACGGCTCGTACGGCAGTGGCAAGCTGCTCGAAGGCGTCAAGGGCTTCAAGACTCACTTCCGCCAGATCCACCACGAGCAGCTTCTGACCGCCGACGTGCTGAGGCGTTGCTCTTATCGTGAGGTCTCGCTGCAGGAGGTGCAGCAGATCCAGGCTGGGAATGTCAACAACATCGGGTTCATCAGGTGCGCGGGCTCTGCGAATGTGAGGCCGAAGAAGTCGTACAAGGACTTCAATAATGTTGAGCGTACTTGAAGGGAGGGTGGTAGAGGGTGTGTGGAATAGATGTAATGATAGCGAGACAGATTGGTATAACAGTGATCACGGTTTATTTTGAAGCACTTCCATGGTGCACGAGTCAACCATTGAGGCCATAGCTGATGATACGCACTCGTGTGCTACGGAGAGGCCGATGCTGTCTCCATGGTACGATCGAATTTCATTGAGTCCATGTCTGATGATATCCGCTCGTGTTCTGCGGAGAGGTCGCAAGTATCTCCGTGGTACGATCAACTCTCATTGAGGCCACAACCGGTGGTATTCGCTCGTGTGGTGCCGAGAGACCGCGAGTCTCTCCGTGGTACGATCGAATTCCATTAAGACTATAGCTGGCGGTATCAGCACAAACGGTATTGCTATTGACCAAGAAATCATCAGTCGTGATTCCCATATGCCTATAATCAAGACTTGTCGGGCGAGCTTGCCCACCTTATCTTTCTTAACGAAGAACTGAAAGCTAACGAACCGCTCCCGCGACAACTACCCGAGCGCCAGAAAACACGCGGCGGCCGGGATCTCTACGGTCGGGCGTTGATTAACGAGTGGACTATCTCTTGGTGCTTTGCAGAGGCTTTAATCCATGGCTGATGGCATTAGCATACCGAATTTCGATATGTTCAGGGATATCCACTACCATCTCGATGGCAACAGTGATTTTTATAGAATCGATGCCTGGTGGTAGTAGCTTGCTAGCTAACGTGAAGCATCGGTACACTCAATATCATCTCATTGGCAAGAAAGAATTTTGAGTCGCCCATGCCAGAAGATATTACCATCCAAGGATAGTGGACATACGTGAGATCTGAGAAGAAGGATCGAAAAACGGGCTTTGATACATGTACGAGGTAGCCTTCACTTTCATACGTCGTTGTGCAAACAAAGGTCAACGCTAGCAGTTGCTTTTAACTTCACACTTCATCTTCGCTCTTTCGTTGCCTCACAGCTTGACAACGTCCAACGAACCAATTTTCTCTCACCTAGACCCAAGCGGATCGCTCTCATACCCATCCTCATTCTCCACCCCCTTCCCCTCAACCCTCATCCTCTCAAACTCCCCCCGCTCCACAGGCTCCTCCAGCCTCAACGGCCCCACCAACCCAATCAACTCCTCCGGATCGATCGTCTCATCGTTAAGAATCCGCTTCTCCAGCTCTTCGAGCTTCTTCTTGCGGTCTCGGATGATGACGAGCCCATTGCTGCGGTCCTGGATGGCACGCGCACGGAGCTCGCGGGCGTGTTCGAGCAGAGTTGCGAGGCGCTCTTCGCGGTCGCAGGCGTCGTTCTGTTGTTTGCGGAGGTCGGCGGCGAGGGTGTTCAGGTGGTGGTGGGCTCTGGCGAGGACATCTTCTGTGCTGACGGGTTGGGTGGATGGTGGTGCTGGGTGTAGGGCGCGAGGTGCGGCGTTGGCCTGGATGGTGGGTTGGGTTGGCGCGTTGCCGCGGAGAGGGTTGGTGGCGGTGGTGTTGTGCATGCCCGTATCTCTGGCTGCATTTTGAATATCTCGGCCGACGGGCTCGAGGCTAGCGTTTGCGATCGTGTGGTCGGGCGTCGCGCTCTCGCTGGCAGCCTTGCGTCTTTTGCGTTCCGCGCGTGATGTGAGAGGCGCGAAGGGCCTCGGAGATGCCATAGGCCTGCCCCTGGCAGCAAACGCGTTGAATCCTGGCGGAGGGCTGGGAGATCGTTCGTCCTTTACCTCTGTCTCCATGTTGGCGCCGGGGCGCGGCGCGAACCTCGCATTGTGGGTGCGCGATGTCTGCAGGTTAGATTCTGGCTCTGGTGTGCCCTGCTCCGACTTGATGCTGCCATGGTCGCCGCCATTTCCATTGCCATTGCCACTGCCGCTGCCGTCGCCACGCTTGGATGGGGATGCGTTACCTTCTGGTGTGCCTTGCGGCATGAAGAGGGGGGAGGAGGCGCCGTCTGCCATGGTGCTGTACTCCGTGTTGTGTGGAAGAAGGTGAATGCGAGGAAAGGGAGAGGAAATAGAACAAAATAGGCTGTGCGTGTCACGTGGAAAAAGACCGGTCTTTTGATGCGTAGCTGGCATGTGAAAGTGCGCTCTTCACAGGCACGTGAACTGCTACCTAAAAGCTTGTCAACAGAAACAACAATAGCTGCCGTTGAGAGCGCACGTTCCATCGTCGTGCGCTCTGCAGTTCTCAGAGGTACGATCGCAGTGCCTGTTGACAAGTATGGAGATAGCCGCTGGCGAGAAAGCTTCACTGCTTGTAATCTTCACTCTGCCTTTATCGTTGGCAGACTGAGCTGGTATCTAGACTGCCGTGAACACAGAATATCTTGCCAATGGGAGCAGCCTGTCCCAGCCAAGACGCTCCCCTCGATTGAGGTTGCTCTCAAACGTCCTGGTATCATTTATCGCAATAGTGCGCAATCAAATAACCCAAGAAACAAGAGGTCGCCGTTTTGCAGTAGCAAACATCGGACTGTGCTGGTATCAAAGACACCGTCGACAATCATGTCGTGAATAGCCGTTGGGAGCATGCAATACACTACCTTGTAAGGAATAAACCATGTGTAGCAAGTGCATTGCAGCAAGAACCAAGTGCTTCCCGGGGCGCCTCTTTGGAACGCGCGAGCATTGCAGCGATGTGTAGCAGTAGCAATAGATGGGCAGCAGCATGCTGTCTTGTTTGCTGTCAGCATTCTCTGAGGTAATTTCCCACATGCCCTTTAGTAATTCTGTAAAGGCACAAAACGTTCGGAGCCATCTTCGTGTCAAGAGTTTGGGGACAAAGCGCCGATGCCGCTGATATAATGACATGACAGTCGGAGAGATACCCATCGTGGAGTAAAGTATATCGAGGTATGCTCTAGCTATCGACTGTTCAGTACTCATTACACGTTGACTACACTTACGCGCCACAGCTAGTCCACTTTCAAATGATCTCAGCCTCCACACATCGATCATCCCACATCTCACTGCCTCTGCCTCTTGCGGCCGCTCTGGCTCGAAGCCTCTGCGCGCTGGCTCCTCTTCTCTTGCATGTCGAGCACCAAGCTGAGCACGTCGAAACCGAACTGCGGGTGCTCCAAGCACAACCTCTTGAACTCTTGCTCGGCCTCGTGTCTGAGCACATGGGACCTGGTCGCCCAGAAAGCGGCCACGGGCTTCCTGATCGCCTCGTCCTCGGCTGAGGTCTCCTTGTATACGAAGCGGGCATAGGCGATCTCGCCCTTGGCGGTGGATTGTGTGAGGTGGATCTTTTTGTGAGCAACACCGGCAAGAGCGGGCAGGCCGAAGCGCTTAGCGAGGGTATATACGCGTGCGTGGCGGAGGAGGGCGACACCGCTGTCGTCGGGGCTGGGGACAGTCGGGTCGTACTCCATGGTGTTGCCGCTGACGGTGGGGAAGTAGTCGCCCTTGTAGATGTACTCGAGCACAGCGGCGCAGGCGTCAATGTCATCGTTAGGAAGCTCAATGTGGCGAGGCGAGCCAGCGACGAAACGGTCGACTTCGGCCTGGAAGTATGGTGCTTGGACGAGGAGGCCTTGGTGGGCAGAGAGAGTGGTTTGCGCATCACCTGAGCCGATGACGAGCTCTACGATAGGGGAACGGAGGTAGCTAGAGGAGCAACTATTAAAGACGAGTTCAGTGTACATACATTCTCTGTGTCACGCACTCAATGAAGCCAGTACGCTCGCTGATCGTAGGCTCAATATCCTCGAGACCAGTGGGGTCCTGGTCACCACCATCCTCGCCCACGTTCATGGTCTCGTCGGCAGTGAGATCAGGCACATTCTGCATCTCGGTGTCATCTTCGATCGGGGTTTGGGTGCCGACAACGACCTCGGGGTCCGCCATTGCTGAGTATATGTATATGTGTGGGCGCGTTACCGCGACGAGGTATGCGCCGGGTGATCGCGTGCAACGAGCCTAGCCTTGCGAGACCCAATGAGCTACCGTGTAGATATACAGATGTTGGAGAGCGGTATAGTCAGGACGCGGCGAGTGAGCGAGAGTGAGGTGAGGTGTGGTGGAAATCCAGACGGATGTCGAGTCTCACGAGTGAAGCGCGTGAAGCTGGAGCTGTGTGAAGCTTGACGCGCACGGCCGGCCCTGCTCTTGCCTGTTCCTGATCTACTGCTTGTGCCGTGCAACCTTCTTCTCCACCACGTTCAATAAATGTCTCTGGACTGGATGTACCTAATCGGATGCTTTCCTGTTTTCTGGACTCTTCATCCTCACAACAATACAGGCAGCGATTGCAAGCAACTGATCACTCACCCCAGCCGTCGAAATGACGCCGAAGACATGCATGCACAACTTCGCCTTGCGAGTGCTTGCTGGTGCTTGCCACAAGGCTCGACTGGACTCAGTACTACGGACATTACTTCACACGCACAAGGAGCTGAAGCGGTCATCTATCACCATAATGAACCGCGGTATTGTGAATAGGGACTGGAGCTACTCTCTAGACAGCGGCTGATGTCGACTGCGTAAAAAGCAGCCTCCTACACCTCTCGCGCCCAGCTTTATACACACATTAACCGGCCTTCAAACTAAGGTCGCTAATCTGGTATAATGCGAACAATGCTGCTTCCATCATCACTACAAGGCTGGTAGCTGGTCCATCACGCAAGCCTTCAACACCCGCGAGCCGTCAACCCAGAGCACACCTCGCATACGCCGCCAGGACAGGCAAAGCGCGTGACGCCACGGCTGACTTAGCAACTTGATGTGTAGCCTTGCCCTTACTCACCGAAGACTACAACATAGGCATCACGGCCCTGACTTGCGATACATGTATACATATGGCTTGTCTCTTCTGCGAGCCTGGAGCCCGGTTGATGTTCCCCTCTATCATGGCTCGCCAGCCCTAAGTGTGACAGCTAGGTCCGGCTGTATAAGTATCCATCTCTTCTTCTAACCCCGATGATCTCCATTTCAGATATACCAGATTTTAGCGTCCTGGGCCTCTCCCTACATGTGCATGATCTCAGCAGGATCTTCGATATATACAACTCACAGCTGTTCTAGGTCAGCTCAACATCTCCCAGGTTGACCAGCTTTGCGACACAACGACTGTTGTCTCTTAGAAGAATATCCTGAGAATGCCCACAGTTATGTATACTCATCTCTACGCCCGCCTCGACCCAAACCAGGGCTGCACAAAACAAACCTGCGACCCAATCTGGTCCATCTACGGCTACCGCCCCTCCCTCCCCTTCACCCTCCTCTTCCTAACCATCTTCGCCCTCTCCGCCATAGCCTTCCTCATCCAAGGCCTCCACCCCCGAACTCGCTCCAAGACCTGGTTCTTCACCACCGCAATGACCATCGGCTCCTCCAGCGAAGTCCTAGGCTACATCGCCAAACTCCTCCTCTACAACGACCCTTTCTCCGACCTCGGCTTCAAAATGAACGTCGTCCTGCTCACGTTCGCTCCAGCCTTCTACGCAGCCGCCATCTACGCCACGCTGGCGCAGATCTGCCTCGCTATTGCTCCTGAGCTCAGCCGTCTGCGTCCACGGCTGTACACGCGGATTTTCATCTCCTGCGACGTCGTCAGCATCATCCTGCAAGCCGCCGGCGGCGGCATCGCGAGCGCAGCGCCGGACTTCCACGTCCTGGAAATCGGCGACAACATCATGATCGCAGGCCTCGCGACGCAAGTCGCCACACTCCTAGTCTTCGGCGTCCTAGCCGCGGATTACGCATACGCCGTGTACAAGAACCAAGAGAGTCTGCGTCCTGCCACTGCGGAGCTGAGACGCAGCTGGCGCTTCAAGGCTTTTGTCACGGCGCTGTGGGTGGCGTACTTGGGGATCCAGATCCGATGTTGTTATCGTGTTGCGGAGTTGTGTGAGGGGTGGGGATCGCCGACGATGCGGAACCAGGGGTTGTTTATTGGGTTGGATAGTTTGCCTGTAGGGGTTGCGGCGGTGGTGTTGAATGTTTGTCATCCGGGGTGGTGGTTCCCGGTTGAGTTGAGGGGAGTGGAGGGGAGGAGCCATAGTGAAGTTGTGGAAGTGGAGGTGGAAGAGAAGGCAAAGGTTTGAGTTGTTGTGGTTGGAGGGAGAAGGTAGTGGCTCTGATTGATAATCTAATGGTATGCTATCGCTACGATTTGCTCCCTTCGTCAGGTTTGTGAAAAACATACTTCGACTACCTAGTGCCTCGCATGGTGACGGCTTTTGTCTAGCGGAATCTGAAAGCCTTCTAGGGACGCGAAGATGGCGAACTTGAACCCAGAGCGCTCTATACGTAGCTCTTGCCAGCTTGCCGTCAGACGTCAAAAGTGCCCTACGTAAGGTATTCGTAAGAGAGCGGATCGATTTTGTTCTTGCTCGGTTGTTTGTTTGCTCGGAGGCTTACGCACTCGACAGAACAGATGCACGCCTTGAACGTTCGACGTGTACAAGCAACCGTAGCTTTCGGCGCGGCGTTTCATATGGATTCATTCGTAACTTGTACGACTGACTTTTGCGTGGGAGAAGACGTTATTTGGTTAGAGTGTCGGCGATGAGTCGTACAGTTTTGATGTCGAAGAACCTTGTCTGTTCCTTTGGAGGATGCCAGGTAGTCGGCAGCACCTACGTAAGTGATTACGACTCTGGAGAGAGATATGAGCGGTCGCAGGGAGGCGCTGTATTCCCTAGTGGTCATATTGCGGTGACCTTGCGAGTCGATCACACATCATTTGAGGATTGCAGGATACGGTACATTGGATCGAAGGTAAGTTGCTTGTACCTTCTTCTATAGCTTAGTGATGGACCGCAAACCAGACATGTGAAAATATTGAGCTTTGAGTAGGTAAATTGACATTCATACGTTCATATCGCACATATCGATGTCGCCGACTGAATCATTCATTCATGTCTTAGGCATGAGGACTTGTACCTACAGTACCTACTTGGCTCAGCAAATAATCAGATATTTCGCAACCTCCAACCACTCACGCCGCGGTACGTGGATACATGTATGTAGGTACCTGCATGAACCTCCCAGCACATCCTAGCTGACACACAGACCCATAATAAAATCCAACCTCCCACAGAGTCAAAGCCAAGAACGCCGAACACCACAGCTCATCGCGCCTGCATACAGATCGCATATTACTATAGCTCACATAAGTGATAATTCATGCACTTGCTGCTTCGGACGTGTCTCTGAGGCACGCAGCCAGAAGTAGTGCCGTACCGTCCGATCGGTATCTATCTGTCACTCGCGAAGTGGAACCGCAGTGACTGCGCCTTGCTGCACCTGCATGTGCATAATGACAGGCATGGCGGCCAATGAGGGTGGACGGGGAGGAAGGAATTTTCTCTAGACATCTGCAGCGATTATTTTTATTTTCTTTCTCTGCATACCTTATGCAGAGGCGTTGCAGTAGTGTGGGTGGGTGTCAGATTCAGAAAGACCCGTCTTGAAATGTGCCGTGCTCGGGGATTGCCGGCATGAGTAATGGGAACTGCTTGCTGTCAAGGTGTTCCTACATACATACTATAATCGAAAGGCAGTCAAGGCTGCAAGCGATCAAATATGCATGTTTTGTAATTACTGCATCGAATCGAGATCTGCCGCGTAAGTTTATACTTTAGAAAAGCCCTACCTCTTTACCGCGCGCGACTTTTCTTTGTCTGGGAAAGACGATCAGCATCATCGTCGAACCACCGATTGCCTGCAAGCCACCGCAAGCCACGCGCGCCAAGAGCCTTTCTCCGCGTGGGCGGCAGCCTTGTGCTTGTTGTTGTTATTGATCGCAGGCCAAGGGAGGGCCTGCATGCAGGTCGGGCGTAAATTAGAGATGACATCTTCTCATCAACCTTACAGACGTCAATGAAGCGCACCGTTCAGCCGATTCGAGCCGGTCCAGGATCAGATTATTACAGCGGCGGTTCTCCAGGCGGGCAGCAGTGACCAAGGCCATTGTCTAGACCTTTGGGGGAGCGAAACGCGCTACACGAGGCGGGCAGGGTTCTGTGTTGTGCTTTGTCGCGTGCACAGCTCGCTGCGAGGCCTGGCAAGCCGAGATCCGCGTGCTTGCACTTGCGCTCAGCGCCAGTCCAGCGAAAGCCTCACGCGCCGTGTGTGGGGTGATTAGGTGCGAGTGAGTAGTGAGGTGTGTGTGAGAGGGCAGGAAGATCGAGAGATTGGGAGAGAAGGCGATAGAGAGATCGAAAAGTATCCTGGCATAAGGTCAAGAAGTAGACAGACACCTGCACGTACGCAGCCTCGTCGCACACACACGCGATTGTACCACCAGCCAAAGGATTCCCTCGATCCAACCATCCATTCCCTGGCGCGCTTTCGCTTGCTTGCTGCTTGCTTGCTTGGGCTCTGCCTGCCTGCCTGCCTGCTTGCTGCACAATACTCGACACGACGACCTGCGCCCACCAGCCCCGAACACAGACACGCACGCCACTGTCGCCACCACGCTCTTTTCTACTACCACCGACAAGAAGACAACACTTTCGCTGCAGCAGTCCTGCTATATCATACTCGCCACGCGCACTACTCATCACCACCACCAAACGTTGAGCCAGCTTGCGAGCGAGTCCGCCGCCGACCAAGGGACCGACCAGGCGGCCTGTCCAAAAGCGCCCCAAAACAAGGCCCTGCGACGCCGCGGCTCCACTCATATCGCCCTCTGCTTATTAGTTATTACATACCACACGGCTCGCTCGCAGTAGCAGCAGTCGTCAGCCATGGTGAAGGTGTGTCAAGTGTCGCATCCATAGTGCTGCCTGTGCCTCAGACCACTACAGCCCGACCGGGGTCGCGCACAATCTCCCTCGCCCGCCGCCAAAGCTAATCACGCCCTCCAACAGTTTCGACGATCCCTCAAGAGCGACTCATCCTCCAAGCACGACTCCGCCAAACCCGTGCAGATCTCCATCCCGCAGAAGGACGCCATTGCCATCGAGCCGCCCAAGAAGGTACGCAGCTGTCATCACAACAATCCCATCCCACCACCACTACCGCTCGCTCGCTGTCTTTTTACCCCACCCGCGCTAACACACAGCCCACCACCGCAGGTCATCAAGGCCCTCTACGACTACAACGCACCCGCTGGCGAACCATCCCACTACCTCTCATTCTCCGCCGGCGACTTCCTCCACGTCGTCAGCCGCGAAAACGACACCGACTGGTACGAAGCTTGCAACCCACTTCACAACTCTCGCGGCCTCGTCCCTGTGACCTACTTCGACACCGTCGGCAAGACCGTGAGAGACAGCGCAGAGTCGACAAAGTCTGCCAGCGCAACACACGACAGCGGTTACGCCGAGGGTGCACACACGCCTGCTAGGAGCATAGGCGCAGGACGGATCAGCGGTTACAACGGCGCACAACCAGAAATGACTATGCCGCCAATGCCTGGGCATAGATCCAGCAAGTCCATTGGAAAGCAAGGTGGCGTCTATGGTATCGTCTCGTACGATTTTGTCGCGGAACGCCCAGATGAGTTGGATGCGAAGGAAGGCGAGGCAATCATTGTCATCGCACAGTCGAACCCAGAATGGTTCGTCGCAAAGCCCATCACCCGACTGGGTGGACCCGGCCTGATTCCTGTGTCGTTTATCGAAATCCGGGACATGACCACTGGAAAGGCTGTGGAGGACCCTCTGGCTGCAGTCCAGCAAGCTGGTATCCCACGGGTGGAGGAATGGAAGAAAATGGCTGCCGAATACAAGAATACTAGCATTCCTCTTGGCTCAGTCTCGAGCAGTCAGCAAGCACAAGCGCAGAGTCTCTCTCAAAGCATGGATCGCATGAGTCTACAAAGCTCCCAGCAGCACATGTCACAGGATGGGTATGGCCAGCAGAGGGCTCACAGCAACTACGGCTTTCAGCAGCAGCAGGCGCAAGGCCTGTTTGCGCCTGTCCGAGCGGCGGTGCCAAAGTACATTTTCGCCGACGAGAAGTTCCACTTTGTGGTTGAGTGTAAACTAACCAACAACACACACTGGGATCTGTCGAGAATATACGAGGACTTTTATGAACTGCAGATCAACCTGATCAATGCTTTCCCCGAAGAGGCTGGCAGTGTGCCCGGAAAGGCGAGGACGCTGCCATACATGCCTGGACCTGTCAAATTCGTCACAGACAACATTACCGAAGGCAGGAGAGAAAACTTGGACCAATATTTACGCGAGCTCCTCGGCATGGCCCAACACATCATCTGCTCTTCGCTGGTCAGGAATTTCTTTGCGCCTCGCGAGGGCGACTACGAGGTCGACCCTGCTGTTGTAGATCTCAACGACCACGCCCGCTCTGCCGAACCTCAACAACGCTACTCGCAGGCCTCACAAACCGCGCAGTCTGTGCACAGCCGTACACAGTCTCGCCAAGGGTCAAATGCTGGCATGCACCAACACTCGCAAAGCCAAGCATCCAATAGCCCTTACACTCATCAGCGCGGCCAAGCCTCTCTATCTGCAAATGCGCCACCACAGCAGCAACAGCAAGGCCACTACCGCTCGCCATCAGAGTACACGCAAAACCCACCACCAGCAAATACCCAACAACCACCGCGCGCCGCTGGAGCACCGCCTCTGAGCACCGGTCCCGTCAAAGTCAAGGCCTGGTTCGATCGCGAAACCTGCGTCGTCATCCGCATGCCTCCGCGCGGTCAGTTCAACTTCGCGGATCTTTACCAGAAGATTGTCGACCGACGGAAACTGGAGTTCAAGGACGAAGCGGAAGTCGAGCTAGACATCGAATACAGGGACGAGGAGAACGGAGAGTACTACCGCCTTGAGGGCGATGAGGATCTCGAGATCTCGGTGGAGAGGAATGAGAAGCTTACGCTTGCGGTCCGCGTGGCTGGTTCTTGAAGAGCTTGATTTTGCAGGGAATGCAGATAAGAGAAGGAAAAACTTGAACATGAGGATGAGTGCGTTGTGCATGCCGGGCAGAACAACCCATGCCACGCGCGTGGCAAATTACGAACGAATCACGGTGACGGCGCCGTGTACGACTGGGGACAGAGAAGCAAAAAGAAAGAAGGAAAAGAGAGAAGAACTAAGCCGACTGATGGGATGAATGCATGGGCATGGATGGATGGGGACTGTTTTGGTTCTTCTGGCTGATTGAATGCATGATGGAATTGATTGATGAACTGGGGGTTTCTGAGGTCTCACGCCCCTCTCTTTCCCTCTCTTTCGGGCCATCGCGAAAAAAGAAAAAAACACAAATTCGATGGCTGGAAGGCGAAAGCGAAGGGAAAGGGAGGGAAACGACTTGCGAATTATGTCTTGGACACTGAACGATTATGGAATGTTGATGCTTTTTTTTTATGCCTTTTTTGTCTTTCCTTGCCTTTGTGCTGTTCTTGATCTTTGCGATTTGCCCGTTGATCTTTGGCTGCAATTTCTCGTTTCTTGCTTTCATGAAGGCCTCCTCTTTTCTGATCGTGGGCATGGGCATGTCGATTTTGACCTTCGATTTCTGGGATTTTGATGAGATGATATCTGGTGCTTGATCTAGGCGAGTGATCTTTTGGGCAGACATGGGAGTGAATGTGGCATTAGTTCGACCAAATTTCCATTTTTTACTCATGCTGCTGCTGACTTGTACCCTCGAGAGGCGAATGAATGAATGAATGAATGAATGATCGATGGACTGGATGGGAGTTGGGTGGTTTCCACAAGCATGCTTTGATGTATTCTGGTTCGACGTTTTTTTTCGGGAGGCTGTTTGACACAGCTCTTCGGGGCAATACCTTTCGTCGGCTTCTTGAATGCAGTGAGTTGGTGAAGTATACCGTCTGGGATGGCTATCATTGGCCATGTATGCTAGGCTGGTATCGTTGACCACAGGGGCTTCGGAGAACATTGCTGGCCGGCGAGAGATTTTTTGTAGGATCTGACAGGCTTGGGAGATGATGGACTAGTACGCATGATTGTGGGATTGGTGAAGGACGGACCGACCGCTGAGATGGTTTTTGTGGCATTTGGTAGGCTTGTGAGGAGGTGAGCTGGTATGCTTGGTCGTGTGACTGGCGAAAAACGTATGACCGCTGAGACGGTTCCTGTGGCGTCTGGTAGATCTGGGAGGGGATGATGAGCTGGCATCTTTGGACGTAGGGATTGAGGGAGAACATGCTGACCAGTGAGATGATTTTCGTGGTATCTTGCAGGCCTGAGAGTGGATAGGCTGGTATCTTCAAGCGTAGGGATTGATGGAGAACGTGCTGACCAGTGAGACACTTTCTGTAGCGTCTAGTAAGCTTAGTAGATGTTAAGGTAGTATATGTGATTAGAGAGATTGATGAACATCGTATTAGCCGGCGAGAGGCTTTCTGTATCGTCTGGTAGGCTTGAGATGGGATGGGCTAATACCTTTGCACGGGAACTGACGAAGAACATAAGAACTACTGAGAGATTCTCTGTAGCGCCTAGTAGGCTTGAGAGTTGATGCGCTGGTGTATTCGGTTAGGGGAACCGATGAAGGATATATTGCTCGTCGAGAGGCTTTTCGCACCATGTGTAGAGATCAAAGGCTGTTGTGCCGGTACCTTCGGTTATAAGCATACTCCAAGAACATACTAACCAGCGAGAGAATTTCTGTACCACATGCAGGGATTGGAGGCTGACATGCGGGTATGTATGATTAGAGGAGCGGATGAAGAACGTACTGACCGGTGAGAAGTTTCATACAGTATATACCGATGCTGGAGGCTAATGGGCCAGTATCTTTGGTTATTGGATTAAGAACGAACATGCTGACCGGCGAGAGATTTTATGTAGCATATACGGAGGCTGAAAATTGATGCGGTAGTACTTTAGGTCATATGACCAATGAAGAACATACAAGCCATTGAGAGACTCTGTAACATACACGGAGGTTGAAGATTTATGCGCTGATACTTTTGGTCATAGTCACAAATGGAGGACATTGTAACCAATGAGAGACTCTGTAGCATACAAAGAGGTCAAAAGCTAATGAGCTAATACTTTTGGACCCAGGCACAAATGAAGAGCATGCTGACCAGTGAGAGAGTCCAAAGCATACACGGAGGCTGGTTGCTGATGTGCTGATACGTGTGATTGTAAGTACAGAATTGACTTTGCTTGCCAATGAGACACGCAAAAGCACTCACGGGGTTTGGAAGATAATGTGCTGGTACGCATGATTGTAGGGATATGTTTGACTTTGCTTGCCAGTGAGAGACTTTACGTATCTCATTCGGAGGCCAGTTGCTAATGTGCTAATACGAGTGACTGTAGGGATACAATCGACTACGCTTACCAGTGAGAGACTTTATGCATCTCATACAGGTTTTGTTTGCTAATATGCTGCTGCGTGTGATCTTGGGGACATAATTAACTATGCTTGCCAGTGAGAGACTTTGTGCATCTCATACGGATTTTGTTTGCTAATATGCTGCTGCGTGTGATCTTGGGGACATAATTGACCTTGCTTGCCAGTGAGAGACTTTGTGCATCTCATACGGATTTTGTTTGCTAATATGCTGCTGCGTATGGTCTTGGGGACATAAATGACCTTGCTTGCCAGTGAGAGGTTTCATATAGCACATACGAAATTTAGTTGCTTATGTGCTGTTACCTATGATTGTGGAGACATAATTAACTCTGCTTGCCAGTGAGAGTCTGCATTTATACATGCCAATACTTGAGGTGGATCTTGAAAATTTGAGCCATGATTTGTGATTATACGATACTATTTCTGATTTGAGCTAGACTGACGACCATGTCTGGGCGTCTTTGACGTATTTCTCGCCGCTGTTCTCAACCATATCCTCGAGAATCATAGAAACCGTAGCCATCGAGGTGCCCGGGCCCGAGACCGGCCTTCCCTCGGTCATCAGGCGCGACGCATCAAGCAAAATAGCAGCTGTGGAATCGATCGGAGCCCACGAATTTAGGTAGCCAGGACCAGAATTGTTCAGCTGTGCTCTGATCTCAGACAAAAAGTTGCTGCACTGCTGAGAGAAGCCGATCATGTTGAAGTTCCGCTCCAACTCGTCGTCGGTCAGGATTCTCTTGAAGACTGAGAGCAGCTCGATCGGGGTATTATTTTTCTGCTTGTGTTTTGCAGACTTGTGCTGCAACTCCGAGTCGAAGCATTGCGCTAGAGCTTCTAGCATGCCGTCTACAACCGTGACCTCCTCCCCGCCATTCTTCTTCTCGGCTCCCTCTGCCACGCTTGCATAGCTCTTCAAGAAATCCGACTTTACCTCAATCCAGCGGGTTCGGAAATCCTTGCGACCAGTGTTGGCCTTGGCTTTTGCAATGGTGCTTAGTCGATCTCCCAATGCAAGATAGAAATGGTTGACCATGGTGTACGGGTCCGCTGTAGGAGGCGTGTCGGTGGTCAAGTTGTGGAGCTTCAAGAATTGATCCATATCGCGCCAGTGCAAGTCATCCCTGATAGACTTGGTAGAGCGACAAGCCGCATACAGATGTGCCGCGCACTGGATGACAAAGTTTGTGTTTGCAATTGAGTAACCATTCTGGTGCATCCTGATGGTGGGTGCAAAAGACATCCCAGCGGTAACGGTCGGAAGGTTGGCGATGAGGCGCATGGGTGGATCACCATGTCCATCCTGGCCAAACAGATATGGTCTTTCGGTCCCACGGGGCTCAGAGAACTCCCACTGGAACCACCTGAACCATTCTGACCAATCGTCGGGTAATTGCCTGTTGGGTGCATCGCCTTTGCAATATTGAAACTTCTGAACCGACTCAATGATCGCCAAGTATCGCTTTCATCGTTTCGAGTCGTTCTCCATGCCGCAATCCATGCGACCGCCCAGGATGTCGTAGATGTTGCGATAACACTGCGTGACGACTGCCAGCCACACTGGAAGGCCCTGTTGGTCACCGAATGTGTAGTTGAAGATGCCAGACAGGAACTCGTCGCCCCACCAGAACCCCATGGCCGGTTTAAGGATCGAGGGATTACTCTTGGGGTTGTCCTTGAGCTTGTGCAGCTCTGGTATGCCGTAGTGCAGTAGTTGCGCAAAGCCATGGCGACCTACTTCGCGTTCATCTCTTGGGCTTTGAAACTCTTCAATGAGGCCGAGCATGATGGCCGCACCGGAGGCGCAAAGGAGAGAAGCGGTGTCGTGGTTCAACGGGAGTAACGGGCGCGTTTCCTCGGAGATCGTGGGACCTGGTGGATTATCAGCGGATTCTTCCCGAGGGTGTGAATTTGTGCACTTACCTGAGGCCGCGACCAAGGCTTCATGTTTCTCCATGCGAAGTCCGAGGAACTTCAACATATAGGCGTAGTCCTTAAACTTCGAGTGCTGATCTGTAAAGCGCTCGCAGGTCTGACGGATGAGGCCGAATCCAATGTTGGCCACCATGCAAGCGACCTCGTGTGAGACTTCTCCACGAACATACTCACCGAAAGTGTTTTCGATTTCCTTACCAAGCATCTTGAAGTCGCCAAGTAGATGCACAAGCTGGACGAGGATCTTTTCGGTGTTGTCGACCTTGACTTTGAAGTTGGTACGCTGCGGCTCGGCCGCACGCTGTTCGAGCTCGTCTTCTTCCAGTTCTGCCTCTGCTGCTTCTGCTGCCGCTGCCTCTGCCACCGCTTCAACCCCAACGCCGCCGCGCTGTACCCCAGGAGCATCCTCAACCTTGAGGTGCTCGAACAAATTGCTGAGGGACTTGGATTTGGAGGTAATTACTTTTTTCTTACGTCTGGCGATGCGAGACTCGTCAAGGGCGGCAAAGATGTCGTGTGCCTCCTGTAGGACATCGATGAAGTGAGTGTGTCCGGCATTTGAACGTTCGAAAGCACTCCTTTTCAAGGCAGAGAGAGCGGAGTGAAATGCTGCGTATTGTGTGCGCCTAGCGATGACGGTCTTCAGAAGTCTTAGGATCCAGTCCGGTATCATCACTTTCTTCTTCTCGGCGACTTTCTGGCAGAGGATGATGATCTCGTGGGTGGTAAGCAGGACCTCATCTCCGTTTTGTTTCGCTTGTTTACCTGTGCGGCCTCTCAGTGCGACGACGACATCTTCGAGTTTGCAACACTTGCGCGCAGCCTCAGTGAGCCAGTAGATGAAGACTGTGGTGCGAATCTTGTAGTGCTCGTAGCTCCCGCGGCGTGGGATTGGGATGGGCGCCATGATGCCTGGCATTCAGGTGGCGTGTTGACTTTCAATGCGATGTGAAGTGGTCGTGTGTCGTGAAATGAAATTATGACACCGCGTGCGTTCTGACACATGAAGATCGGCAGAGCCGCAGTGAGGCGAGCAGGCAGCAGGTTGCATATGTCATCACATGCAGGTGAAAGTGGCGGAGCATCCCGACGCACGTGGCTCTTGTGCGAGCTCTCACCCTTGACTCTTACTACAAGCCAAGCCGAAGCACGTGGCTTTTGGGTGATCTCGCATGCTTCACTCTGGTTGCAAGCAGCTTGATCAAGCTCGGGACTGTCCTTAGACTTCGATGGCAGACTGCGAGGATCAGCATTGTTGCCATAGATACCTACCGCAATAACATTACACCTCCTCATCTACAGCAACCTCCTCGTACCCTCCTCGATACCGCATCCCTCCCCTCGGCACATCGTACATGCTTGTGTAGTCGACCTCCTGCCCGCCAAGCAACGCCATACCATTCTCCTTGCGCCCAAACATCGGGCCATCCCCCCAGAAGTCTTGACAGTTGCGGAAGACACCGCGAGTGAAAGGATTACCGCGCTTCCGTTGCTTCTCCTTCTTCTTCGACCCGTTGTAGCCATTGAATGCAATGGCGAAGAACACGTCCAAACCGAGCATCTTCTTCCAAGAGGAAAGGCACCCTTCCTTGTTCTTCTTGTGCGAGTGGCCGTGAGGCGCGGCGGGGTCTGGACCCGCGCCTGAGGCTGTGATCTGCGCGGAGTCAGGGTTCAGCGTTCCTGTGGCGACGGCGCTCATCATAGGGCCCATTTCTGTGTTACCACGCATGCTTTCGTATGTAGTGAGGGCGCGGGCGATCTGAACAAGATGTACAAAGAGCAGCATGAACGTCCAAGTCAATTGGAGGCCGCCCCAGATATTGGTGACGATGGTCAGAGGGTCTTTTGACCATTGGGCACAGTACTCTGGCTTCAAGATCTCGCAGTGAAGCTCGGATTGCAGTGGCGTCGGGAGAACTTCCACGTCTAGATTGGAGTCAGCTTTAGGTTACATTCAGCAAATGATTGTGGAAGACATACAAACAAAGGTCAGCCTGATCAGGCATGCGATGCCAATGATCAAGCTCATGACATAGAGCAAGAAATGCTTGTGGTTGTTCACACCAACGCAAGTGTCCACCCATGGACAGTGGCTATGGAGAACGTTAGCAACAGGGATGCATCAGAAGACTCGCCTCGGTTCTGCTTACTGATCTTGCCTCGCAACGCATCGTCCACAACGCCTGCAGTGCTTGCTTCGTAGGGGTTTCCTTATCATACATGGTGTACAGAAATGCTTCTCATTGAAGATGCCATTTTCGATTAGGTCGTCAATCGTCTTCTTCGTCTGTCCGCGGCTGCTGCTCTTGGGGATGTAGCCCGGATCTGCGGTCATAGTCATAAGGTAGAAATATGCAGTGAGGCTGTAAAACACCGCAAAGGCGATGTTGAGAAAGAAGTTAGTGTACAGGGTAGCTAGAGTAACGATGTTAGTCTTGTGTCAGATCATCGACGGCGGTGGTGCTCACTAGGAAGGATGGAGGATATCCATCTCACGCCAACCCAGAACAGGGTGGCGCCGAATATGCCAGCAAGGAAAGGTGTATGATGCATCGATTTCATATCGTTTGGCGCCCAACGGAAGAGCCTCTGTACCAGATAGTTCAAGCCGTAGCCAACGATTAACACGCTGGGCACTGAGATCCAGACCAGCATGTAGGCCAGCATGTGAAGCTGGAGTCCTCCGAGCAAGAACGGCCAGAAGAAGAAAGCACGGCTGAAGAACCATTTCTTGTCTTTGATGAATGGTACTGGGAAGGCGATCGGGTTGCCATTCTCGTCGTATCCAGATTCGAACAACGCTTTGCGCCATTGCCTTTCAGACTTCATCCTCGCGGCGGTCATGGCAGGAGTATCACCCTCAGTCTCTCCACCTTGAGGTTTGGCCCTTGCGAAACGATCACTGCCGAAGTCGACAAGCTTCTGAATGCAAGGATAACTTCCCTTCACGAGTGCCCAGTGCAGTGCTGTGAACCCCATGTCGTCTACAGCGTGAATGTCAGCTCCCCAACGTAGGAGCAGGTCGACACAAGTTGGGAAGCCTTTGTATGCTGCCCACATCAAGCTTGTGTGGCCTTGCACATCCGCCACATCAACAGGTAAGTCGGGCTGATGCAGCAGTAATGTGAGCTGAAGAACGTTGCCGTCGAGTACCGCTGAGTGTAGGAGATTGTAGCCTTGGTCATCCTGGGTGAGAGGGTCGGCGCCGTGAGATAATAGTAATTGAATGACCTGGAGATGACATCTTTTGCTTGCCCAAAGAACGGGCGTAGCTTCAGCATCACCACCTTTCGCGTTCACATCGCCGCCGGATTGGAGGAGAAAGTGGCACAGCGCATGGTGACCATTGATAGCAGCCCACTATGAAATCTAACATCAGCCTACTGCTCATGTTCTCTTCCCCAAATCGTCCAAAACATACATGCAGCGCAGTGATTCCCTGCTCATCTGTCGACTTCGCGTTGTACCTCCCACTGTCGAATAGCTTTTGTATCCCACGCAGTTCTCCCAGTCTCGCCAGCTGCATCAAATCTTGCTCTATCGGTAACTGTGGTGGACTCGAGTCCAAATCGCTGAGTTCCACATGGTCCAGGCCATCTTTCCCAGGAGAGTTGGTCGCGCTGCCGGAGTTGCGACGAGCCTCGGGTGTCGTAGAGGGATCGCGAGAAGCCATGTTTGATATGATACAAAGGTCGCAAAGGTCGAGGTCTCAGCTGTAGCGATGCGCCATGTTTGCTGAAGAATTGCGCGGCGAATGCGCCCGTTAATGGCTCCTGCTGCTGCTGCGCCAACTGCCTAAGCCCTTGGACGAGGGAGGCGCGCGTCGCAAAGTCCACTCGCGCCTGAGGCAACGGTAAATGCCGCTCTATCCGAGTCTACCGCACTGCGCCTTGCGATGGCGCATATAATACAACACCCTAGCATATCAGACTAGGCTATCGAGCTGTGTTGTACGTATTCCATTCGTACTCAACAGTCGACAAGTTGTCGTGTGATGAACCAGGATTCACATACATCAAAGTGACAGGTCTGCACACGACTGGACGCCACGACTCCGATCCTATTTTCCAGTCAAAGACTCAATCGGGCTGAGGGTACACAACTACACCGCTCAAATTCAATAACGACACTTTGATGGAAAGCAGTGTATCTTTCGTTCGGGATTGCAATATCCGAGTTCGTTGCTGGCGTTGTTCGTTTCCAGGGTTGCACTCTTATTCCAGGTACAGAAAAAGCGATCAGGTCTGGGCTTGTTCCGCAATCGAAGCAAAAGAACATGTCGTTTCCTTTGTTAATTGATTTTTAAGCCGACAGTGACAATATTACTATTCGTTATCAAAGGCCAGCATTGTCGACGTAAGTCGATCGATTGACGGGTTTCATTTTTCGGTAGAAAGATCATGATTTTGGCGAGATACGAGGTTCAACGATAGCACAATAAAGGGAGATATCGGCATCATATCATCATTAATGTTTAATCGTGGACATGAACGCATTGGTTCGATCGAATGAAAGATGTAGACTGTCACGACATTCCTAGAGTGCATCTGTAGCACACCATAATTGGGATATATCCTTCGTCTGGTATGGAGTGTAGTAACCTATGACCATATGTCAATTCGTGGGATATGGTAGTTATCTCGAGGGCAAGGTCTTAGTATTCTTGATCGGTGCCTCGAAGCAAGGCCTCAAAGTCGGATGAGATTGTGTGCTATACTTCGGACCACCCGAAGGATGCTACGCATCCAATCTAACGATCGAATCAAAGAATGTATAAAATGTGGCATTGAACTACGCAAACTGTCTCGTCTACGAACGCCACGCATCGACAATCAATCGTTAATCGATGTATGGTACCACAAAGGTCAGCTTCGAACGCTTTTATACAGAGATACAAACCCCATCCGAACGTTATCATCATCTCCTTACGCCTCCACAGGCTCCAGACATGCAACAGGCATGGCTGCTGTAATTTTCAAAAGGAATATAAGATACCAAAAAGTGCACTGACCATCTGAAAAGCGAGTTTCGCTCACCAACTCTCCTTAGCTCAGCTGGAAGAGCGCAAGACTGTAACTGTTCAACGAGCAATCGTTATCTTGAGGCCCGCGGTTCGATCCCGCGAGGGGAGACTCTTCTTTTGCTTGTTCGGATTGTGATGTATCGATGTTGTCTTGACAAAACCAGGTTCTTTCGATTTTGATCGAAATTTGATTTTTGGGCGGGTCGTTGGTTGTGTGTGCCTCAGCTTGCAAATGCGGGGCGGCGACGATGTTGAGAGTGATGAGGAGGAGTCTTTGTTATGCTGCATGTATTGGTGGTACAGGTACATGGTCCTGGGATGGTATATTTTGCATGAATCGATGGTGTGGTTGGCAGCACGCAAGAACGATACAGTAACGACGGTTTCACACACGAACGCGTTGAGTAGCTGTTGAGTAGCAGTCGTCAGGACTTTCCATCACCTCAGTGTCTCATGCATTGGATATTGGATGGTGTCAAGTCCTTCGATCACCAATCTAGTTGAATTTCTGCCACGAGAAGCCCCGTTCTGGCGATAATCTTTTGCAATGATGGATATGCACGTTACGAACGCATTAAGCAGGCTTACAGGTGACTACTGCAATCCTACTTCTTTTACCTGGACACCGCGTGTTGGGTGGGCTATTTGGCAGAATGGACATACGCAATATGTCAAAGGTAAAGAAAGGGCTTTGCCGAAGACGATAAGCAGACACGAATGAAAGCCCTCACAAGAACAAGCGTATCAGGAATCATTTGAAGAAAAAATTACAAAAGCTCGCTTTCTTTACCATAAGTCCTCCCCCCTCTCACTTCTTACCAAACTGATCCTCCGTAACACCCTTGCCCATCGCACTAGTACTGCTCACACCACCACTGACCATCTTCAACAACTCATCTGCGTAGTTCGCGCCACTCCACTTCTGGTGCGTAACAACCTCGACGCCCTGCTCCATCTCCGGCTCCTGCACAATCTCGCCGTACGCGCGCATACCGCGTTGCGCGTAAGCGGAAGCGAAAGAGTTGGAAATCAGAGCTGTGGAGTGCAGGCCGGCGAGAGTGATGAATTGCCAGCAGTAGCCCATGGAGGCGAGGCGCTTGATGTAGGTTTCTTGGTCTGCGGGCTCCATGGCGGCCTTCCAGTTGAAGGAGGGGGAGAGGTTGTAGGCGAGTCTGGAGATGTTTGTTAGTTTCTTGTGGTGACATGAGGAAGTTCCGAGTAGGGACTTACTTTTGCTCGGGCCAAACGGCGTGCACGCCATCGGCAAACTCCTTCGCCTGGTTGAAGTCGGGCAGCTTGCTCTCCATCCAGATCAAATCAGCATACGGTGCGTACGCAATCGCACGGGTGATAGCAGCCTGGCAGCCGCCACGGAGACGATAGTAGCCCTCACGAGTTCTGGGCGCATCCCAGTCAAAGTGCACATCTACACCAGTGAGACCCTTCGCAATCGCACGCGCTTCGGCGTTGCTCTTGCCCTTGGACAATTTGTTGAACTCTTCAATCATCTCGGCCTTGTTGATATGAACGCCAGCGTTGATGGTGTCGGCGACGGCTTCGTGGAAGAGCTTGAGGTCTGCTTGTGCGTTCCAGGCGTCTTCGACGGCTTGTAGGTCCGCACCGTTCTTGCCTGCGGCTTCGGCGTGGAGCATCAGGTCGTTGAGGGGCTGTAGAGCGGCATTGGTGGATCCCAGGATGTAGGCGTGGTCGCGCGGGTCGATGGTGCTGGTGATGAGGGTGGCGGCTTCGGAGTCAGTACGGGCGATGGCAAGGAGGTCGGTGCCTAGAAGGTTTTAGCTGTTTGTCTCGTGAGAAGGTTTGAGTTTGGATATGAACATACCCATGATATCGGCCTGAGCACGGATGGCAACGAGACGGTTGATGTGTTCGCTGATAGGAACCAAGACCTTGCCAGCCATGTGGCCACACTTCTTGGTGCCAGGCGCCTGATCCTCAATGTGAATGCCAGCAGCTCCCTTCTCGACGAAGAGCTTGGTGAGCTTCATGACAGCAGTGAGACCACCGTGACCGGTATCTGCGTCTGCAACAAGAGGCCTCAGGAAATCGATGTTGGGGGCTTTGGACTTGTCAGGCGAGCTAAGGCGCTCTTCACGCTGCTTACGGTCGTGGAAGAGCTGGGCCATGAACAAATGGCCGACCTTGTTGGGAACGGTTGTGTATGGGTAGTCTGCAAGATCGGGACCGGGCTCGTCGGTGGATGAAGCTGTTGAACTAGATTGCCAGCCAGAGACATAGACGGTGTCCAGGTACTTTGCCATCTGGGTCACCATGACCGGATCGAGACAACCGTATGTGTAGCTGGCATCGCCGCTCTGCGTAAATCATCAGTATACTTCCTAATCTTCAACGGATGACATTCAATCCTTACAGCAAACTTCTGCTCCAGGTTCTTCCACAGCTTCTTCGCCATGGCATTACTAGGGTATTGAATGGGCAAGTTGCCTCTCTTCGAAGCAATCTGCTCGGCCGTGAAAGGCCTCTTGGTGTACCTCCATCTCGAATCGGTCCACCACTCCTTGAGCTGCTTCACCTCCTCTTGGTAGTACTGATCTTCTGCGTCTGCGACACCCATGTTTGCGAGTGATGTTGGTAGGACAGAGGAGACTGCGGCTACCACTTGTTTCAATCGGTCTGCCAGGTTGGATAGATGTATATGTGAATAGCTTGACTAGCAAAGCTATATTGTGAGATAGTTTGATGATGGTGGAGAGGAAGAGAGTTTTTAGCAAATACAGCAGGATGCCAGAGAGATGATGTATGTATAACCCTGCCAATGCCAATACGCTTTTCACGTCACCCATGACCGAGGGAAGACGTCCCAAACTCTTAATAGCGTCTTTACCGAGCGACAGCCTCGCAAAGGGTCAGAGACATGCTCTGCCCGTTCCTATCGCCCGATCGCCGCCGAGCCCATCGCCCTTCACGAGCCAGTAGCCACCGCGCAGTGCAGTCATGCGGCGGCAGCCGCTTTCAAGCCGCTCGTCAGACATGTTGCGTAGGCTGCTAGCAAAGCCTCTTTTGTTTCGCTCGCCCGAGGGACGGGCGTTTTCGAGGATTCGTGGTAGTCGAATGCCTCGGGTGAGCGGACGGTGGTGTGAGGTCACTGTGAAGGAAGAGACTCCGGGGCCGAGCCAGCGAGCCAAACCAACGGCATCGGCTCTTGGAGTGTGGGGAGAGGGATGGCGCGGAGGAGCGGCCTCGGCTTTGCTGCTGCTGGGCTGAGGCGAGAGGCTCGGACGATGGCCGCGCAGACATGTGAAGACGAGAATTTGATGTTGTGACTGTGATCGTGACTGTGCTTTGTCTAGGTTTTGGCATGTGCTTGGTTTTGAATGCTTAGAAGGATGCAGCACGTGGACAGACATATCGTGGGATGGAAGAGACTAAGGACATGTTCGTTTCGTCGTACATGCAAACGATGGCGTATGCTGTCAGATGCTATATGCATGCTACTTGCAAGAAAACGCTGCGCTATGCCAGCAGGAAATCAGAATGATAGATGCATGCATCACTTCTTCTGTGAAAGCCCCTTTTCAAGATCAATCGCCACCTTCTCCTCCTCGACTTCTTCCGCAACAGCGGCTCCAGTCTCCATCCCTGCACCGGCCTCCGCCTCAGCTTCATTCCTGGCCAGAACCTTTTCAGCGGCCCTCGCACGCTTGTTCTCGAATTTCGTCTTATCCTCCTGCATCGTCCTAATCAAAGCACTCTTCTGACGAATTCTAGATCCGTACAGATAGAAAATGATTGGAATCGGTATGCACACAGCCTCAAGCAAACCAAGCAATGTTCCTGCCCAATTCGGTCCGAGGGCTTCATACATGGATGGACCAGCCAAAGGTAGAGTGGCGCCGAGGATGCTACGCAAGACGGCATTTCCCGCCAACGCACTGGCTGCGTAGATGCCGTACGAATGCACAAGATAATTCGAGCCGTAGATGAAAATGGTGCAGTTTCCTGCTCCAAAAGGTATGCCAGCCAGAATCGGCAGGATCCAGTGGTATTCGGGCGTTCCTGTCCAGGAGAACCAAATCTGGCCGATGGGTAAAAGGACAGCGCCGATGCAAATAACGCTCACGCTGGCTTCTGGTGGAGGGCGGCCGGTCTCGGGGTCGTGTTTGTGCGCGTTGATCATTTTGCGGATCAGTGGCTCAGCTGCGATGACCAGCAAGCTGCCCACGCCGATGCCGACGAATGCCAGACCACCGATACCTGGACTCCAACCTCGTAGCTGGTTGAAGATGATCGGGTAGGCAACGAAGCAGAGGTACAGAATGCCGTACACAAGCGCGATGTACAGATCCCAGAAGATGAGAATCGGTTCAGTGAACGTCATGATAAACGGTCGGCTCAGGTTGATCTTGAGCAAAGGCAGGAAAGCCACTTTCTCGTCATATCGACACCAGTATCGCTGATCGTCGGTTTCCTTCCTCTTCTTTGCGGCGCGAGCGCGAAGGATTGCAGGTGCATATGTTTCGGGGATCATCACAATGGCGATGAATGCGACGCCGCTGACAATCACTACGATCCAGTTCGTCCAGCGCCAGCCCATGTATTGAAATACGAAGCCTCCGACTACGGGTCCGATCACAGGTCCTGTGATATGCGATCAGTAAATTGCACTCTAATCCATACAACCAGCCGCTTCCGACTTACCGTTCATAGGCCCAATACTCCAAATCGAAAATGCTAGCGCTCGGTGCTCTTCGTCCGAAATGTCATTCACCGTACCAGGCGCATTGGAAATCATAGCCGCAGCGCAAAACGCTCCGATAAACCGGAACACCAGAATCGTAGCGATGTTCTTCGCAAGCGCGCACGGCAGCACGAAAATCACGAACAAGCCCAGCGCAATGATATACACCGGTCGTCGGCCATACATCTCTGACAACGGTGCAAGGACCACGCTTCCACAAGCCATGCCTATCAGGTAGGTTGTCATGCCCAAGATGCCGGTGTTCCTGCTTATACCCCAGTCGTCGATCAAGCCCGGGATCGCAGAAGTGTAGCTCGTGGAGTACAGCACTACGGCTGTTGTGGCGTAGGACATGACTGCGATGGTGAAGCCTTTGTACCATAGCGGCCATGTTTGGGGGTTTCCCTTTTCGTCTTCTTCGAAATCGACTTCGAAGGCTGGGTCCGTTGTGGCATTTGTGGCGGTGCTCTTGTTCGTTCGTGTGCGGGTGATGTAGGTTGGGTTGATGCCGCCTACGGCGCTCGTGGACGAGGCTCGTGAGAGGTGAGGTGTGAGGGTCTTTTCGGGGAAGTCGCGATTGTATTGCTCGTGATCGTAGTTGTGGGAGGAAACGGACGATATGCTGTCGCGAGAGCTTGTGGTTGGTGAGGGTGGCTCTTCATATGACATTACTGAATGCCGTTGTGCTCTTGGGCTCGATGAGGTGTCGGCAACCTTCTCGGAGTCGGGTGTCTTATTTGGTGTGTCCATGTTTGCGATTGTGGTTTGACTTCCTTCCCATAAACGTTCCAGCTACGCTTTGCGCAACGATTGTATTGATCCAGCTCTTCCACAGTCTGATTACGCAAGACGATGTGTATGAATCCTTTATGCAACCCCCTCTCTTGTAGTAATATCTGCGGCGTTAAGACCGGACGTATCAATACGCGTTCAGTGTATCGATATCACCTCGAAGTAGCGATAGGTTCAGAAAGTCGAGTGATGGGTGAATTGTAAAAGAAGAAAGGAAACAATTACCAACCAATTGGGGGTCATTTCGCATGCAAAAGGCAGGAGCAATCGAAAGAGCGACTATCACCACCGCATTATCTGCGCAAAAGCGGCGGCGCCCCCAAGTCACCACCTACCTCTTTCTGATAACTGCGAGAGAGTGGAGCCTTTCCAATCCATCGTGCAACACAGGATGTCGCCCTGCCGCTCGGCTAAGTACAGTACTAAACTTTACAAAGTGCGGTAGCCGAGGGACCGCAGAGGGATAAATAACGGAGATTGAGTTTTTGACAGTGCGCAGATCGAACGCATCTTTTAGCAGCGGAGATGGCTCGCTTTTGTTATCGTTCCATCGCTTTTGGCTATGCTTTTGCACTCTTGTTTGGCGATCGTTTTGACTTGTTTTCGATGTTGTCGTTACAGCACGTGGTATGCAAGAGATAAGAACCTTCTTCAGGGTTTGTCATCGTGACAGCTTCGACACGGAAGAAGTCTTAGCTGACGTGCCGTCTTAACCGTGGGCCCGTGTCCCGAGGTTGACGATCTTCTTGCTCTGCTGCTTAGCTTGCGCCACCACCTCGTGGTCCCGTTTGAAGCTACGGAATCGGGGTTCATGAAGCCTTGACCGCCTGATAACGATAGAAATTCGGGGTCAGATAGCACGGTGTTCGGTATACTTGCGGTGTTGACATCGACATTGCAGAGACGACGCGCTATAAGAGTCGGAATATTTCTGGAGCTGCGATGTTGATGGCTGCCAGCGCATGACTAGTATGGCGTGACTAAGCGGTGAATTGTAGAAGTATATTCATGACTTTCTGGTATGGCTCTATTTGCTTCCAGCGTGCTGCCAGATGGAGACCTTGTCTGTCCCTTGTCCAACTTGGTGTGTTCGTGATGGCTGCCAGTGAGCAACACGCTTCAGACCAGTTTGCTTGTTCAATTGGCCGTCATTGGGTTTGACATGACCATCTTCAGCATACTCGACCTCTTCGCCAGGCTGCTTGAAGAGCTGAACGTACAGCTCACTGCTGAGCCCATGTGGCGGTCCACCAGCTGTGGGCGACTTCGCCAAAGGGAACTCCAGGCAAATCAGACTTCCACCAGGCGCAAGCAATTCGCTCATCTTCTTTGACCACTTGGGTCGCAATTGAGGAGGAATCGCACACAAAAACGTGTAGTCGTAGATGACGTCGAACTTGCTGCCGCCGGTGTGAGACAGCAGGTCGTCATTGAAGAAGTCCACGAGGAGGAAATTCCTCGAGCCGCGACCAATAGACGCGTCTTTGATAGGATACTTGGCCGTGTCTTCAGCTTGGTCTCTGTCCAGCTCGTTGCATGCGTCAATCGCTGTCTGCGAGACATCTGCACCGTAAGCGTCGTAGCCGTAGCTGGCAAGCAGCAGGACATCGTAGCCGCGTCCGCAGCCCGGGATGAGAGCTTTCTTGCGCTGCACGATCTCACTCTGCTCGGTTGAAGCGCCAATTATGTCGCGTTTCTCGTTGAGTGCATCGATCAGTGCTGGGTTTGGTTCTGAGCGATCCCAAGGCGTGACTTTTTGTTGCCACATTGCGTCCCATCTTCCAGTTTGAGCCTCAGCTGGCTGGTCTTGGAAGTGCTGACGGAGTTTCTCGCGGTCGTCCATCGTGCCGTTGTTATCGGGTAGTGTAGATCTAGTGCTCTGATATTAATCAGATCCGTGCCTGTTCGAAGCGCTTCCTTCGTGTGTGTAACGTATTTGGGCTGGTGGTCTCGTATCAGGTGGCGTTGTGGCGTGGCACGAGTTGGGGCGGATGCGAGCTTCGGCAGGCGGCGTCAGCAACAAACAATGCAACACCCGTATCACAAACGTGTCACAAACGATATATCACGACATGCCCAACTTCACAACGTCTACCTGTCCACATGCACCTCCCCACGATTGTACTACTCTAGTGAGTCTAGCCACTGCGGAGAGCACGCAACCTTATCGTTTCCATCGCCCTAAGCTGGCCAAGCTTCTTGCGCCGCCCGGGCAAGATGCAAGAGCAGGCCGAGGTTTTTTCGCCGGCTTTCGGTGAAGAGATCTTGACGTGCCTCGCCTGCCCAGGGTTGAGCGCCTTGAGAGCGCCTAAGTGTGTAAGAGCACGGCAAATCGGCACAGCTGATCTCACCTTCATCGCCTCTTTCAAGTGGAGATGTTGTATGCTGCAGACGATGTTGTTGGGTGCCGTGTGCCGATTGCTGCTTTCGTGCTGTAGGTTTTTCGCGTTTTCTTACTATCTCATTCATTTCGAAGTGTTCTTGGTTCTGCTATCATTGCGTGATTGCATATCATATCTCATCAAGAGAATCGGCAAATCTAGGGCAAAATTCCTGGCGGGATACTTATGGAGATAACGTGGTAGTTCTACCATAACTAAAACTACAATTCTGGACCCGACTGGACTGGAACTTGAGATGCGAAACGAAGAACATGAAGTTCCCTCCAAGGAGCTGAGCGACATATCACCCGCCACAACAGAGGGGTCTTTCCAAGACGCTTCAATTCCTCCACGGACTGACAAGACCGGACACTGTTACTCTACAACAGCACATGCCGCTAGTGGCACTCATGAGGAAATAGATGACTTGCCTCGGAGAGGACGAATCATGTCTGGACATTCTGGAGAGTCAAGAGAGTCCCACGAGTCCGAACGCACACTATCAGACGAAGGCCATGACGCACAAGTGGCGACACCTCACCGTAGCCGGAGTCGAGCCCAATCTTCCACCAGGTCTATTCAAAGGGATGCTGTCGTGGTACCGCGTGGCCAAAGACGCGGCCTCTTTGCCAATCTTGCGATCATTGCCGAAGTGACTGAGCCACATGATTACACCAGGAAGAGGAAGTGGATGATCACGTTCGTCGTAGCTGTCGCAGCTGCCGCAGCGCCAATGGGCTCTTCAATCATTCTACCCGCACTGGGCGATATCACCTCGGAGTTCAATTCGACACCTACGGTCGTCAACTTGAGCGTGGCGATGTACATGCTCAGCATGAGTATATTTCCGCTCTGGTGGAGCAGCTTCAGCGAGACATTGGGGAGGCGGACGATTTACCTCAGCTCCTTTGTCCTATTCCTGATCTTCAACATATTATCCGCTGTGTCGACAAATATTGCAATGTTCATTGTCACACGTCTTCTCTCAGGTGGAGCTGCGGCATCGGTGCAAGCAGTCGGAGCTGGCACCATTGCAGATGTGTGGGAAGTGAAGGAAAGGGGCAGGGCTATGGGCATTTTCTACCTTGGTCCGCTCTGTGGACCCTTAATTTCTCCCATCCTGGGTGGTGTTTTGACGCAAGAGCTGGGATGGAGAAGCTCCCAATGGGCTCTTGCAATCTTCGGCGGCGCCTTGATCCTTTTTATCCTGTTCTGTCTACCGGAGACTCTGGCCACACGCAAGCCTTTGATCCAAGCAGCCGAGGCGGACGTCGAAGCCAACATGAACGAGAAATCGTCGAATGAGCTGCGCCCTCCACTTGACCGCACTACTACCAAGCAATCAGTCGCCATCAAAAGCAAGACATACTTGTCGGTACTCCGCCGGGTCTTCCTCGACCCGCTGCGCATTATTTTATACCTCCGCTTCCCCGCTGTGGCCATCTGCGTAGCATACGCCTCCATCACCTTTGGGTCTCTGTACATGCTCAACATCTCCGTTCAGCGCACTTTCTCTGAGGATCCCTACAACTACAGCGTCATCATCGTTGGTCTCTTGTACATACCCAACAGCACGGGCTACTTTATCGCTTCGCTCTTCGGTGGCCGCTGGGTAGACAATATCATGCATCGAGAAGCACGGAAAGCGGGCAGATTCGATGAGAGAGAACGATTGAAGTTCATTCCCGAAGATCGCATGAAAGAGAATGCATGGATCGGTGCATTGTTGTATCCCTCGGCTCTCATCATGTACGGCTGGACTGCTCGGTATGGCGTCAACACTGCTGCGCCCATGGTAGCAAACTTCTTTTTTGGCGTTGGATCCATGCTGATTTTTGCGCTGGTAAGAGCTGCCTACTTTGAGTAATTGGGAATACCTGTGCTAATGTCAACAACAGGTCACAACAATGCTCACCGAATTCATGCCCCGTAAAGCCTCGCACGGCATAGCTCTGAACAATTTTGTGCGTAACGTATTGTCATGCGTTGCAACCATCGTCGCTGAGCCTCTCATGGTAGCCATCGGAGACGGATGGCTATTCACAGGCTTGGGTGTGATTTGTATCACGTGGGGCTGTGTCACGATCTGGGCGATGAAGACTTTTGGCGCTCGATGGCGAGTCGGTATGGATGCGAAGATGGAGAAAGCGATGGGCGAGTGATAGTTTCTTGGACAAAGACGATTTGCGACAACTCTACTGGACGGCCGAACATTCTTGCTGGTGACACCCGGCCCTCACGATACACGAGCCTTCGTGCGCGACAATGGCAAGATCATGCGCTTCCCCGGTGCTACCGTATGAACTGGCAATGTCGATTTCCAGAAACGGTGTCTGTGGAGTGGCGCTCAAAACTAATGTCTCAATATTTCTGGAACACACATGCATATCGTATGCTTCTTGTGAGACTTCCAGCAGAGTCTCAAGCTACGATTGCACCTGACTTTCCATGCGCTCGCTAGCAGCATCTAGACTCGCAGAAGCAGAGAGCATATCTTCGAAGTATTTATCCGACTTGCTACATACCACTACCACGACTCTTTAAACATAGAAAACTTCCTCAACATCAACCATCACGATCGACAAGCCAGCACGATGTTT
>Ga0265797_10001724_pt1 | contig 38145 bp, 28 predicted proteins | sample P2T30metagenome_FD_192433 | JGI IMG/M metagenome (GOLD analysis project Ga0265797, IMG submission 192433) | Plant litter microbial communities from East Loma Ridge, Irvine, California - P2 T30 | ecosystem: Environmental > Terrestrial > Plant litter > Unclassified | place: USA: California...
CGTCGAAGGCCCACTCGGCGTTACGGGTAACGACGATATTGCGCCGCTTGGGCAGCGCGCGGCCGATCGAATCGAACGTCTTGCGGCCCATGATCACCGGCTTGCCGAGCGTGACGCGCTTGAAATGGGCCAGGTCTTCGGGCAGGTGCCAGGGCAGCTGGTTGTTGATGCCGATGCCATTCCTGGCGTCGAGCGCGACGACGAGAGTAAGGTGGGGCGTCTGGCGTGGCATATAAAAAATCCGATCGGTGAAAGCAGGGATGGTGGGTGTTTGGCGCCAGGGTGTCAAGCGTCGATGGCGGCGCGCGCTACGCCGTCACCGAGCGTGATGGCGCCGGCGACGCGGCCCTGCGAAAGCGCCGCGACGATGCGCGCTTCGGCGTCGGCCGTGGTGCGGCTGATGCCGAACAGGCGGCATACGGCGCGCGCCAGGCTGTCGACCGAGGTACTGCCTTGCTGCTGCAGCACATACACGGCGGCGTTGCCCAGTTCGTGCAGGCTGATCTCGTCGAGCGCGCGGCGCGAGTCCGGGTCGCTCGATGGGATGCGCAACCCGTCCCAGGTCGCCGGATCGACGTCGCGCGGCCAATACACGCCGTCCACGGCAGGGTAGGGGCAGAGGCGCACCAGCAGCTCCTCGACCCGGCGGCTCAGGCGCTGGCCCCAGGCGCGGGCCACGCGGCGCAGCAGCAGTTGTTGCAGGATCGGCCCTTCGGCCTGGATCGTATTGACCAGCTGCGCGCGCAGCACGGCCAGCGCGGCGCGCTCGTGGAAGCCTTCCGCCTCACCCTGCTCGAGTAGGGCGATGCGGTAGGCCGGCAGCGCGGGCGCGGCTTGTTCCACCACGATCGGTTCAGGTGCTGATGGGGGTTGGTCTTGTACCGCCGGTTCGAGGGCCGCGGACGGCTCCGGCTCGAGCGGCTGCGCGACCAGCTGCTCGAGACGCGCCAGCAGACGCCGCGCCGGGGCTTCGCGATCGAGCCACCAGTCGGTCGACCAGATGCGGTGCAGCTCCCAGCCCAGGCCTTCGAGCACGTGCTGGCGCAGGCGGTCGCGGTCGCGCGCGGTGGCGCCCGAATGGTAGCTGGCGCCGTCGCACTCCACGCCGAGCAGGTAGCGCCCCGGCGCGCGCGGGTCGACCACGCCGATGTCGAGCCGGTAGCCGGATACACCGACCTGTGGGTGCGCGCTCCAGCCGTGTTCGCGCAACAGGGCGATGACTTGCGCTTCGAACGGGCTGTCCGGCTCGCGCCCGGTCGGTACGCTTTGCTCGACCAGCGCGCGTGGGCCGCGGATCGCGAATTCGAGATAGTGCTTCAAGTCGCGCACGCCGCTGGCGCGCACCCGGGACAGGTCGATCTGCTCAGGGCGCAAGGTGCTGAAGATGACGACGCCCTGGCGCGCGCGCGAAATGGCCACGTTCAGGCGCCGCTGGCCGCCTTCCAGGTTGAGCGGCCCGAAGTTCAGGCTGACCTTGCCCGCCGCGTCGGGGCCGTACGTGATCGAGAACAGGATCAGGTCGCGCTCGTCGCCCTGCACATTCTCGAGGTTCTTGATGAACAGCGGCTCCTGCGTGGCCTGCGCCAGGGCGGCGTCGAGCTGCGCCACGGCGCGCCGGCGCGCGTCGAGCATGCGCTCGATCAGGCTTTGCTGGGCCTGATTGAAAGTCACCACGCCGACGCTCTTGCGGCGCTGCGCCGGGTCGAGATAATGGTTCTCGATGGCGCGCACGATCGCCTCGGCTTCGGCGCGGTTGGCGCGCGATCCGCCGCGGTCGTAGACGCCCTGCACATGCTGGAAGCGCACGCCGGTGTCTTCTGTGAACGGCGACGGAAAGGTGATCAGCGCGTTGTCGTAATAGGTCGCGTTGCTGAACGCGATCAGGCTTTCGTGACGGCTGCGGTAGTGCCACTGCAGGGTCAGTTTCGGCATGCCGATGCCCAGGCATTCGTCGAGGATGCTCTCCAGATCCTGCAACTCGCCGTCGGCAGCGTCGGCGTCGTCGCTGTCGCCGCGGTTGAAGAAGCTGGTCGGCGGCAGCTGCCTGGTGTCGCCGACGCAGACCAGCTGGCGCCCGCGCGCAATGACGCCCACCGCATCCCATACCGGGATCTGCGACGCCTCATCGAAGATCACGACGTCGAATTGCGCGTGCCCGGCGTCGAGGTACTGCGCTACCGACAGCGGCGACATCAACAGGCACGGTTTGAGTTTCGGCATCAGCGTCGGCAGGTTCTGCACCAGCTGCCGGATCGGCATGTGCTTCTTCTGCTTTTGCAGTTCGCGCCGCAGCTTGCCCATTTCCGAGTCGGCGCTCGGCGCCATGCCGGCGCTGTGCGGCACCTGCGACGCCAGCCTGGCGGCCACATAACGTTCGGTCAGGCTCTGGAAGCGTTCGTCGGCGGCGCGGAACTCGGCGATCTTGCGTTCATGGTCGGCGCTCGAGAAGCTGCACAGCAGCGGCTCGGCGCCGATCGCCTCGCGCAGCCACCAGCTGCGGTAGCTCAGTTCAAAATAGTCGGCCACCTGCGCCAGGGGCGCGCTGCTCGCTTCCAGCGCGGCGACGATGCCGCCCAGGCCTTGCGCCACGGCGCGGTGGCGTGCTCGCTGCCACAGGGTCCACGGTTGCAGCTGGCGCGCGGCGCTGCGCCAATTGGCCAGCAGGCCTTGCAGGCGCGCGAGCGAGGCGCTGTCGGCGTCGACCAGGCTCGCCGCGCCCGCCAGGCGCTCGACGATCTGGCGTTGCTGGCCGGCGCCGCGCCAGGCATCGCGGTACGCCGTCAGCACGGCGTGCAGGCCCATGCCCGGCTTGAGGGCGCTGCGCTGCTCGCCCACCAGCGGCGCCAGGCGCGCTTGCAGCGCCGCCAGCAGTTCGGCATCGAATCCCGCCAGGCGCTGCACCACGTCGGCGTAGCGGCCGGCCCACAGGCCGGCAGCGTCGACCAGCTTCCAGTCGGTCTTGTGCTGGACGAAATCGTCCTGCAGCAGCAGGCGCGCTTCGGCCTGCATGCGTTCGAGCACGCGGTCTTCAAGGTTGATTGCCGCCAGCGCATCCAGCAGCGCCGGCATGTCGGCAGCGCTGACGGCGCCGCCATCGACGCCATCGACGCGGTAAGCACGCATGCGCGCCAGCAGCGCGCGCTCTGCGAACCATTTCTTGGGTTGCCAGCTCTGCTGCGCCAGCATCCATTCCTGGCGCAGGGTTGCCGCGTCAAGCGTGGCCAGATCGTCGCGATAGCGCCCGCCCAGGCGGTCCCACGCTTGCGCGCGCGCGGCGCCATGGCGCGACAGTAGCGCCAGGCGCGCACGCGCCGTTTCGTCGTGCGCGGCCGTGAGCACGCCGGCCGGGATGCGCGGCGCCGCCAGCAGCAGGTCGGCCAGTTCGTCCAGGATCGCCAGTTCGGCCTGCGACAAGGCGCTGTGATCGAGTTCGAGCAAGCCGAAATAGCGCGCCGCCGCGTCTTGCAGCAGGGTGAGCGCCGACTCGAGCCTGGAGACCTCACGCAGGAGTTCCTGTTCCCAGGCCGGAGTCCAGTCGCGCCAGCCGATGGCGGCCAGAGGATGGGTCGACAGGTTACTGAGCTGGCCGGCCAGCGTCGCCATCTGGCGGCAGGTTTCGCGCAGGGTGTCGAGTTCTGCGCGGGTGTGGGCGTCGCGGCTGGCGAAGCCCATCTCGGCCGGCGTCCACTCGCCATGCGCGAGCGTGGTGCCGATCGCTTCATAGATCGTAAGATCGTTGGCGTGCACCTGGTGCAGCGCAGCGGCAACGCCATTCAGGTCCTGGCGCAGCGTCCACAGGCGATCGGCTTCGATCTCCCATTCGCGTACGCTGCGTTCGCCCGCCGCATCGAGTGCGCCGCCGAGCTGCTTGAGCACATCGGCCTTGCGCGCCTTGGACGAATGCAGCTCGAGGCAGAAGGCGCCCAGCCCGATGCTGGTCAAGCGCCGGTGCACGACTTCGAGCGCAGCCATTTTTTCGGACACGAACAGCACGCTGCGGCCGGTGCCGAGCAAGTGCGTGATCAGGTTGGTGATGGTCTGGCTCTTGCCGGTGCCGGGCGGGCCTTCGATCACCAGGTTCTTGCCCTCGCTGGCGGCGCAGATCGCGCGCAGCTGCGACGAATCGGCCAGCATCGGCGCAAACAGCTGCTGCGGGCGGAAGGTGGCGTCCAGCGTGCGCGGGTCGAACCCGATGCCTTCGCTGGCGAAGGCCTGGCCCGGGTTGTTGATCAGGTGCGCCACCACGCTGTTTTGCAGCAGCTGCTGCTGGCGCTCCTGCAGATCCTTCCACATCAGGTATTTGGTGAACGAGAAGATGCCCAGTTCGATCGTGTCGCGCACTTCCCAGCCGCGCAGTTCGGCCACGTGCAGGCGCAAGGTCTGCAGGATGCGGCCGACGTCGATGCCCTTGTCGTCGCTCGGCAGCAGCTCGAACGAGGGCAGCTTGAGGCTGAAATCCTGGGCCAGTTTCTGCAAGAGCGTGGGGTTGACCAGGGCCTCGTCGTCATGCCGCGTCAAGCGAAAGCCGCTGCGCACCGACTGCCGGCTCAAGGTCACCGGCACCAGCAGGATCGGCGCCTGCAGCGTGGTTTCGGCGTGCACTTCTTCTTTCCACTGCAAGAAGCCGAACGCCAGGTACAAGGTATTCGCGCCGCCTTCTTCCAGGCCGGTGGACGCCGCGCGGAAGATCTCGAGCAGGCGCGCGTCGAGCGCATCTTCTGGCGCATCGACGATGATTTCGCCGCGCCCGAGCGCGTCCAGCGCCAGCGCGTCAAACGGATCGACTCCGCTGCGCGCGCTGTAGAGCGCCGCGTCGCGCGTGTCGACGCCGGTCATCAGGAGCGGCTTGGCGCGCAATTTGAAGTCCTTGCCTTCGGCCAGGATGTCTTCGAGAGCGGCCAGGTCGGGGCACAGCACGCGCAGCGTGGTTTTCGACGGCTTGAAATTGAGCAGGCGATTGCGCAAGGTCAGGTCGAGCAGGCGGCCCTTCCATTTGGCCAGGCGGCCCTCGGGCGTGTCGGGGGTGGCGACGGCGCGGCTCGGCAGCGCCGCAGGGTCCAGCGGCGGCAGTGCCGGCATCTCTTCGATCGCCGGTGCGCTGGGCTCCAGGGTTGGCGCGCCGGGCGTGCCAGGCGCCGCGCGCGAAGGCAAGGGGCGCACCTGCAGTTCGCGTGCGCGCCGGATGTCGATCGCGCAGGTAAATGCGGCATCCTCGAGCAGATGCGCTTCGCCGGCGGCGCAGGCGCTGCGCAGGCTGGCGTGGCGCGACTGGGCCACGAGCGTGGTCTCGAATACCATGAATTCGCCCGAGGCGACGCGTTTACGCACGGCCTGCAGGTCGTCGATGCAGCCGCTGGCGAAGCTGGTTTCAACCAGCCACACGCCAACCCAGGCGTGGCCATCCTGGAGCAGCAGCACCGGATTGAGCCCGGTCTGCTCGAGGCAGGATGCGAACAGCAGCGCCAGATCGAGGCAGGTGGCCACGCGCGCATCGAGGATGCGCTCTGGCGTGCGGATCTTTTGCCCGTTGCCGAACGAAGCCGGGGGATTCGCGTAATGCAGTTCTTCGGCGGCGACGGTGCTGTAGATGGCCGAGACCTGCTTCCACACGTGTTCGCGGTTACGCGACCCATAGCCGCTCATTGCAAGCTCGGGCGCGGCGCCGCGCAGCAAGCTCGATGCCTTGGCGATCAGGCGATCGACCACCGGCGAATTGGGCATGCAGAACGCGGCCAGCAATTCGGGCAGGGCGCGCATGCCGGGCCACTGGTCGTAGGCCAGTACCTCGATCGGACGAGTCATGCGCGCCAGCACCGGGCCGCCGGCGACGGCGGCCGAGGCGAACAGGGTCGCATGCTCGGCTTCGTCAAGGGCGGACAAATACGCATGATCGGGTTTCAGGTCGAGCGGCGCGATGGTGCGCGTTTCACCGGCCTCGAGGCGCTCGAAGCGGATGCGCTCACCCTGCGCGAACGCGGGCGCGCTGCCGACCGTGAGTTCAAGGTCGAGCAGTGGCGCCGCACTGCTGTTGGTGACCGACACCGAGCGCACCACCGGCAGGTTGTTCTGGATGGCCGCGTAGCCGGTGCTCGCATCGGCATCGATCGCGAGCTGCAAAAGGGGCGTGCGTGGCGACCCGTCGGCCGCGTCATGCGGGATGGGTTGCGCGAGCGGGTCCGGGACCATTGTCACTATCCGTAAAAAAAACGATGACCCGCGAGCGGGCCGAGAGGAGGGAAGGCGCGCACCCGAAGCCGGATGCACGGGTGCCAGCATACCAAAATATGGCTGGGCGGCGCGGGCGGCGCGCGTCAATCGGACGCAGTGCCCGCGCCGGCGGCGCGGCTAGACCGCGACCGGCGCCTTGATGCCCGGATGCGGATCGTACCCTTCGATCTCGAAGTCGTCGAAGCGGTAGTCGAACAGCGAATCGGGCGTGCGCTTGATGCGCAAGCGCGGCAGCTCGCGCAGCTCGCGCGCGAGCTGCAGATCGACCTGCTGCATGTGGTTCGAATACAGGTGGCAGTCGCCGCCGCTCCAGACGAAGTCGCCCACTTCGAGGCCGGCCTGCTGCGCCATCATGTGGGTCAGGATCGCGTACGAGGCGATATTGAACGGCACGCCGAGGAAGATATCGGCGCTGCGCTGGTACAGCTGGCACGACAGCTTGCCGTCGGCGACATAGAACTGGAACAGCGCGTGGCATGGCGGCAGCTTCATCTTGGGCACGTCGGCCACGTTCCAGCTCGAGACGATCATGCGGCGCGAATCGGGCGTGCTGCGGATCTGCTCGAGCACCTGCGTGATCTGGTCGATGTGTTCACCGTTCGGGGCCGGCCAGCTGCGCCACTGGTAACCGTAGATCGGCCCCAGGTTGCCTTCGGCATCGGCCCACTCGTCCCAGATACTGACGCCGTTTTCCTTCAGGTAGGCGATGTTGGTCGAGCCTTGCAGGAACCAGATCAGTTCATGGATGATCGACTTCAGGTGCACCTTCTTGGTGGTCAGGAGCGGAAAGCCCTGCTGCAGGTCGAAGCGCATCTGGTAGCCGAACACCGAGCGGGTGCCGGTGCCGGTGCGGTCGGTCTTGATGGCGCCATGCTCTTTAACATGGCGCATGAATTCGAGGTATTGGCGCATTGCGGGCGTGTGGGAACAGGGGTGAAACAGAGCGCCATTTTATCATTGTCGTTCGAATCAGACCTGAGGCGCTGCGGCGCTGTCTTGTCCCTCGTTCGGGATCAGCATCAACAGGTCGGTGACGCCGATATCGATGCCGCTTTGCGACAGCAGCGTCGTGGCCTGGCCGCGGTGGTGGGTCTGGTGATTGAACAGGTGCATGACCAGGCTCGAAAAGCGTTTGTGCGACACCACGCCCCTGGTATTGGCGTAGCACAGCACCTGTTCCAGGTCGGCCTCGGTGAGTTGGGCGGCCCAGGTGCAGATGGTCGCGTCGAGTTGCTGGCGCATTGCGTGCAAACCGGCCAGGTCGGTCGCCATCGGCGTCGTCAACCCGGTCGGCGCGGCGCGGGCGCGAATGTCGCCCAGTGCCGAATGCTGCGCCGGATGGATGCTGAAGCGCTTGAGCCAGATGGTGTCGCCCACCACCAGGTGATTCATGGTCGCGAACAGTGAGCCGAAGAACGCCTGGCGTTCGCCGAACAGGTCTTGCGGCGCGAGCTGCGCGGCCGCGGCGTACAGCTTGGTGTTCATGGCCTTGTTGTAGGCCGCCATCAGGATAATATGCTCGCGCATGCTCATCGAATCGATCCCTCGCCCTGGTCGCTTTGGCGCAGCTGCTGCGCAAACCGGCGCAGTGCGTCACGCACCGCGTCGTCGGTCATGGCGAGCAGATTCTCGCCGACGTAGATCTCGACCACGCTGGTCTCTGGCAGTGCGCCATGCACCGCGCGGTTGAACATCCAGATGCCCTGTTCGCGCGCCAGGCAGTCGCGCGCCGCCAGTGCGCGCTCGCGGCTGACCGGCAAGTGCAGGTGCAGCATGTTCGCCTGCGGCGCCGCCGGATTGACGCGCAGTTCGGGGTGCGCGCGCAGCGCCTGGTACAGGAACTGCGTGCGGCGGAAGTAGTCGGGCATGACCGCGATGCGGGCGTCGAACTGCATCGCGGCGGCCACCACGTAGGGCGAGCGGTGGATCACATTGCCGCCCTGGCGCCGGAACCACTCGCCGGCGCGCGCGACAAAAGCGTGGCTGCCGGCCAGCATGGCGCCACCCAGGCCGCCGATGCCCTTGTACAGCGACACGTACACCGAATCGAAACCGGCCGCGATCTCGGCCACCGGGCGAGCGTAGCCGGCGGCGGCTTCCCACAGACGTGCGCCGTCCATGTGCAGGTGCGCGCCGCGTGCGTGGCAGTGCTGCTTGATCGCTTGCAGCTCGTCCCAGCCCGAGAGCTGGCCGCCGATCTCGCGCATCGGGATCTCGAGGCAGACGGCGCCGAGGCGGTCGGGGATGGATTCCAGGTCAGCCACGCTCCAGGGACGATGCCGGTCACCGGCGGGCAGCGCATGGAAATGGCCGAGCAACTGGTGGTTGCCGCGCTCGTGAACCAAAATATGCGAGGTCGGGTGCAGCGCCACCAGGCGCGTGGCCCGGTCGTCGCAGGCCAGGCGCAGCGCGGTGACCTGGGTCATGGTGCCGCTGATGCAGAACACGGCCGCCTCGAAGCCCAGCATCTGCGCCACCCTGGCTTCGAAGTCCTGGATCAGCGCGCCGTTGCCGTAGACGTCGTGCTCGATGGCGTGCTGCTCGCACCAGGCGCCCATGGCGGCAAACATCTGGGCCGGGCTTTGCTGCCGGTGGCCGGGAAAGATCGTGTGGCAGCGGCGCTGCAGGTCGGGTTCAGGCAAGGCAGGACTCCTGGGTGTGCTGAATGTGCTGAGTATAAGGTTAATACTCTACACCGCCGGAGCCGGGGGGAGGAAAGCAAAGCGCGCAGCGGGCGCCGTCAGAGTGACGGCGCCCGCTGCGAATAAGGCAGATCAGTTCCGGGCCAGCGCCGGACGACGGCTGGCGGCCAGCGTGGCCGGCGCCGCGCCGACATCATCGGCGACGCGGAACTGGCGCACCGCGCGCGCCAGCGAATCGGCCTGCTCGCTCATCGCCTGCGCCGCGGCGCTGGCCTGTTCGACCAGGGCCGCGTTCTGCTGCGTGGTCGAATCCATCTCGACCACGGAGCGGTTCACTTCCTCGATACCCTGGGTCTGCTCCTGGCTTGCGGCGCTGATGTCGGCCATGATGTCGGTCACGCGCTGCACGCTGGCCAGCACTTCCTGCATCGTGGCGCCGGCCTCGCCCACCAGGCGGCTGCCGGCATCGACTTCGCCGTTCGAGGCGTCGATCAGGGTCTTGATCTCTTTTGCGGCGGCGGCCGAGCGCTGCGCCAGGTTGCGCACTTCGGACGCCACCACGGCAAAGCCGCGGCCCTGCTCACCGGCGCGCGCCGCTTCGACTGCCGCGTTCAGCGCAAGGATGTTGGTCTGGAACGCGATCCCGTCGATGACCCCGGTGATGTCCGAGATCTTGCGCGACGCCTGGGTGATCGAATCCATGCGCGCCACCACCTGCGACACGGTGTCGCCACCTTTCTGGGCCACGTTCGAGGCGCTGCGCGCCAGCTCGTTGGCGGTGCGCGCGTTGTCGGCGTTCTGGCGCACGGTGGTGGTCAGTTCGTCCATCGACGAGGCGGTGGTGGCCAGGCTGGCGGCCTGCTCTTCGGTACGCTGGCACAGGTCCAGGTTGCCGGTCGAGATTTCCTGCGAGGCGTTGGCGATCTGCTCGGCGCCGGTGCGCACCTGCCCGACCACGCCCGACAGACGCGCGCCGATGGTGTTAATGGCGGCGGTCAGCTGGCCGATTTCGTCGTTGCGTTTTGGTGTTACCGAGGCGGTCAGGTCGCCGTCGGCGATGCGCACCGCCACATTCTGCACCTCGGCCAGCGGCCGGGTCACGGTGGCGCGCACCAGGAAGTACAGCACCGACGCCAGCACCGCCAGCGCCAGCAAGCCGAGCACGATGAAGCGGTTGCGCAGAGCGGTAGCGGCAGCGGTGATTTCTTCGCTATAGGTACCGCCGGCGATGACCCAGTTCCAGTCCTTCATGTGCGAATACGCGGCAAACTTGCGGCGCTCGACGGTCTCGCCCGGATTCTTCCAGTCGTAGCTGATGGTGCCGTTCTTCTTCTCGAGCATCTCTTTGATGAACTCGTGGCCATCGGCCGAGCGGCTCTCGAGGATGTTGTCGCCTTCGCGCACGGGGTGAACCAGCAGTTGACCGTAGGTCTTGCCCGGCACCGCCGACAGCACGTAGAAGTAGCCGGTGTCGCCGACCTTGACCGAGCCGATACGCTCCTTCAGGAAGGCGATGTCCTTGGTGATGTCGACGCCGACGTACAGCGCGCCGACCACCTTGCCGGCGCTGCCGCGCACCGGTTCATACTGGGTGATGTACTGTTTGCCGAACAGCGTGGCCAGTCCGACGTAGGTGCGGCCTTCGCGCAGGGCGGCGTAGGCGGGAGAGGCTTTATCGAGCGCAGTACCGACCGCGCGTTCGCCGTTTTCCTTCTTGACCGAGGTCGTCACGCGCACGAAGTCGTCGCCGGCGGCGGCGAACACGGTGGCGTTGCCGCCGGTGCGTTCGGTGAACGAGTCGGGCACCGCGAAATCCAGGTTCAGGCTCTGGCCGGCGACGCTCAGCGTCGGCACCTGGCGGCCACCGATATCGACGGTGGCCGCTTCGTCAAGTGCGAATTCGCCCGGCAGGCCGGCGCGGAAGATGCGACCGAAACTGACTGCCTGGCTGTTCACCGTCTTGTTGAACAGTTCGACCGTATTGACGACGCCATGCAATTCGCTGGCCACGCTTTGCATCGCGCGTTTTTCCAGCATGCTCGAGGTCGACATGGTGATGGTGGCGATCAGGATGGCGATGATCGCGCCCGCGAGTGCAAACGTGACGGCGCTGATGCGCGTGCCCACGCCCCAGTTGGCTGGATGAAGTTTGTTATTGCTCATGTACGAGTTCGATAAGAGGGGATATAACCCCGAATCATACCGTGCAAACTTTTCTATGGGCAATATTTAGTGATTAATGGTACAAAACTGTAGGATTTATCCTAAAAAATACGTAAACACAACACGCTCTACGTAGTCCTACGTAGAGAATATCGGGTGTGCAGAGACTACTACTTCTGGTTATGCAGCAACCGGCGCGTGGGTCTGGAACTGCAGCGCGGCCAGATTGGCATACACGCCGCCCAGTGCGATCAATTCGGTGTGCGTACCCGACTCGACGATGCGACCGTCATCGAGCACCACGATGCGGTCGGCGCGCTGCACCGTGGCCAGGCGGTGCGCGATGATGATGGTGGTGCGGCCGACCATCGCCGCCTCCAGCGCGCGCTGCACCAGCCGTTCGGATTCGGCGTCGAGCGCACTGGTGGCTTCGTCGAGCAGCAGCAGCGGCGGATTTTTGAGCAGCGCGCGGGCGATGGCGATGCGCTGGCGCTGGCCGCCAGACAGGCGTACCCCGCGCTCGCCCAGGAACGAGGCGTAGCCTTCGGGCAGGCGCTCGATGAAATCGTGGGCCGCGGCCAGGCGCGCGGCGGCGATCACTTCGTCGTCGCTCGCCTCGGGCCGGCCATAGCGGATGTTCTCGAGTGCGTTGGCCGAGAAGATCACGGTATCTTGCGGCACGATGCCGACCGCGCCGCGCAGCGTGTGCAGCGCCAGGTCGCGCACGTCGACGCCGTCGAGCAGGATCGCGCCGGCCTGTGGATCGTAGTAGCGCAGCAGCAGCTGGAACAGGGTGGTCTTGCCGGCGCCCGACGGGCCGACCACGGCCACCGTTTCGCCGGGGCGAATCTCGAGCGCCAGGTGCGACAGCGCCGCCGCGTCGAGCCGTGACGGATAGGCGAACGTTACATCAGCCAGGGTCACGCGCGCACCATTCGCGGTACGTGCCGGCAGCGCTTGCGGATGGGCAGGGTCCTGGATGCTCGATTGCACCGCCAGCAGTTCGAGCAGGCGCTCGGTGGCGCCGGCCGCGCGCTGGGCGTCGCCCATCACTTCGGACAAGGCGCCGACCGAACCGGCGACGATGCCGGCGTACAGGATGAACTGGCCCAGGTCGCCGCCGGTCATCAGGCCTTCGAGCACGGCATGCGCACCCAGCCACAGCACGAATACGATCGAGCCGAAAATGAGCACGATCGCCAGCATGGTGAGCATGGCGCGCGCGCGGGTGCGGCGAATCGCGGTGTCGAAGGCGCTGTCGACCGACTTGCCGAAGCGCGCGGCCTCGTCGCCTTCACGCGTGAACGCCTGCACGGTCGGCATCGCGTTCAGGATTTCGCCGGCCACCGCCGAGGCGTCGGCGATGCGGTCTTGCGAGTCGCGCGAGAGTTTGCGCACGCGCCGCCCGAACAGCACGATCGGCAGCACCACCAGCACCAACAGGCCCAGGATGATCGAGGTCAGGTGCGGGCTGGTGATGAACAACATCACCAGCCCGCCGGCGAACAGCAAGGTGTTGCGCAGCGCCAGCGAGATGCTGGTGCCGACCACGGTCTGGATCAGGGTGGTGTCGGTGGTCAGGCGCGACAGCACTTCGCCGGTGCGCGTGGTTTCAAAAAAAGCGGGGCTCTGGTGCACCACGTGGCGGTACACGGCGCTGCGGATGTCGGCGGTGACGCGCTCGCCCAGCCATGACACCATGTAGAAACGGGCGGCAGTGGCTACCGACAGCAGCGCCGCCACCGCGAACAGGGCGATGAAGGTGGCGTCGACATGTTCGATGCCCTGGCCGCCGCCGGCGGCGCCGAAACCGAGGTCGATCATGCGCTTGAAGGCGGCCGGGATGGCCAGCGTGGCGCCGGCCGCGAACAGCAGCGCGACCCCGGCCAGCGCGAACTGGCGGCGATAGGGACGGATAAACGGCAACAGGCCGCGCAGGGTGGCCAGGCTGCCTTTGCGTGATGCTTCGCCTTCTGGATTGATGTCGGTGGCTCGGGTGGTACGGTTGCTCATCTGCGCTCTGGAATGGTGTCTGGAATTGTTCTTGTCGCGGGGCCGCTTACAGTTTCATCGGCTGCACGTAACCGGTCATTTCAAGGTAGCCGCGCCCGATGCGGCGCCCGTCGCGCTGCACCGTGACCGCGCCCTCCCAATACACGGCGCCGGTCGAGCGGCGCGAATCGAGTTCCTGGTCGGGCTGCAGCGGCACGATCTGCCAGCGCTGGCTGCCCGTGCTGATCGTAATCGCAACCGGATACGTGGCCCCGGTGCGCGGCGAAGTCCAGGTTTTCTGGGTGGCGAAGTCGATCTGCTCGGGGCCATAGTGCGTGACCTTGCCGGCGGCGTCGCGCAGCGTGGCGTGGCCCCATAGTTTATCACCTCCCTTGTTTCTTATCCGGAAGGCCATCAGGGCGCCGCCGTCGTCCAGGTTGGCGCCGACCCAATCCCAGCCGACCGCCTCGGGCTCCAGCACTTCGCTCGACCATTCATGATCGAGCCAGGCGCTGCCCGTGACCGCCGTCGGCGCCATGCCGGCGCGTCCCACGCTGCCGCTCACGGCCAGGTGCGGCTCGCTGTAGTAATAACTGGCCAGCTTGTCGCTCGGTCCCTTGCGCGAATAGCCGCCCTGGCCCTGCGCCAGCACCGGCTGGGTCGGTTTCAGGCGCAGTTCGAGCGTGACTGCGTTGGAGCGGATCGTGACGCGGTAGGTGCCGTCGCTGCCGCGCACCATGCGCCAGTCGTCCAGCTTCAGGTCGGTGTTGCCGGTGCGGGCCCAGGCCAGGCCGAAGCCTTCGCGCGCGCTCCGTTGGTCGTGCACCAGGCGCCCGACCGCCGGGTCGGACAGGGCGGCGTGCGCGATCACCAACTGGCGTGGCGCGAACGCGCTCGGGTTGCCGGTGTCGCTGCCGGTGCGGCTGCGAAAGAACGTGACCTGGAAGCCCAGCGCGCGTTTGTCGGGCGTGTCGATCCAGCCGGTGACGTACCACCACTCGGTGCGAAATTCGGGATGGGCGCCATAGTCACGCGGGAACGACAGCTCGGCGCCCGGCGTGACCGGCGCATACACCGGCGGCTGGGCGCGCGCCAGGGGCAGCACCAGTAACTGGGCCAACAGCAGCAACATCAAGACAAAACGCATTACCAATCCTCTCTGACTGCGCGCACCGGACCAGCGGAGAGCGCGTGGCGGCCCGACACCAGTGCGGTGCCGATCGACGCGGCGACCAGTACCGTCGCCACGCTGACCAGCAGGGGCCAGGGCAGGTGCAGTTCCATACTCCAGTGGAACGACTGCGGGTTGACCACATACACCAGGATCAGGCTGATCACCAGACCCAGTATAAAGCCTGCGCCGACACCGAGCACGGTCAGCAGTCCGCCCTCGAAGGCGAGCAGCTGCAACACCTGGCGCCGGGTCACGCCGACGTGGCGCAGCATGCCGAATTCACGTGCGCGCGCCAGGGTCTGGGCCGAGAAACTGGCGGCGATGCCCGACAGGCCGATGGCGATGGCGATCGCCTCGAGCAGATACGTGACAGCGAAGCTGCGGTCGAAGATCTTCAGGCTGGCGGCGCGGATGGCGCCCGGCCGCATCATGCTCAAGGATGGGCCGAACGGCAGCGCGCGCAGGCGTTGCTCGAGCGCGTCGAGCCCTTCGCCGCGTGCGCTCCACAGGGCGGCGTCGGTGACGCTGGCGTCGCCGGTAAGCTTGCGGTAGTCGGCCAGCTGGATGACGACCGAGCCGCTCTGGTTGGCGTAGTCGCGCCAGGCGCCGGCGATGAAGAAGTCGGCTTCGCCCCCGCCCAGCGGCAGGCGCAGGCTGCCCCCGATGCGCGCGCCGTACAGGTCGAGCAGCGCTTCGGACACCCAGGCGGCGCGCGCCCCCGCGGGAATCCGGGCGCTGGCCCCCACCAGGTACAACAGGCGCGCCGGATCGGCGGCATCGATGTCGCGCGCGATGACCACGATCGGTGGCCGGTCGGGCGCGAGCGTCACGCGCCGGGTGCGCAGGAAGCCGATCCGCTCGACCCCCGGCGCGGCCGCCAGCGCCGCTTGCTGCGCCGGGCTCAGGTAGCCGGTGCCGCCGGCGCCTGCCGTGCGTACATACAGGTCGGCCGGCAGGATGTGGCCCATCCAGTCGTCGACCGAGACCCGGAAACTCGACACCATGATTCCCATCGCCACCATCAGGCTGAAGCTGGCCAGGATGCCGCCCAGCGCGATCGCGGCCTGGCCGGGCGCATTCGCCAGGCGCGCCAGCGCCAGCGCCAATATCGGAAAGCGGCGGCTGCGCGGCTCGGCCAGCCCTTGCAGCGCGCGGAAGGTGGCGCCGGCCGCGCGCGGCATCAGGCCGATGCCGCCGACCAGCAGCAGGGCGATGGCCAGGTAGCCGAACAGCGGCAGCTCGAACACCGGCGGCGCCAGCGAGAACGCCGCCGCCAGAATCAGGCACAGCAGCGATGGCCAGACCCGCGCCAGGCGCGCCAGGGCGCCTTCGTCGGCGCCGGACTTGATCGCCACCGCCGGCCGCGCGCGCGCCGCTTCCCAGGCCGGCGCCAGGCAGCCGAGCAGGGCCACGCCAAGCCCGAGCGCGAAGAACACCAGCGCGGCGCCGGGCGTGAACGCGACCTGCGGCCGGATGCCGGGAAAGTAGCCGGCGCCCAGATCGCCGCCAAAGAAATGCAGGGCGGCCGCGGCCAGCGCGTAGCCGGCGCCGACGCCGAGCAGGGCGCCGGCCACGCCCAGGGCGCCGCCTTCGAGCAGCACCTGGCGCAACAGCGTGCGGCGCTCCATGCCCAGCACGCGCAGCAGTGCGAACTGGCTGCGCCGCCGCATCACCGACAGCGCCTGGGTCGAGAACACCAGGAAAGCGCCGGTAAACAGCGCCACCAGCGCCAGCACGGTCAGGTTGACGCGGTAGGCGCGGCTCATATTGTCGGTGCGGCTTTCCTGGTCGGCATCGTTCGGCTGGCCGACCGAAAAGCGCCCCGGCCAGCCGCGCTCGAGCTGCGCCGCCAGCCGCCGCTGAAAGGCGGCGCGGTCGACGCCGTCGCGCAGTTTCAGATCCACCCGCGACAGCTTGCCGAGCCGGTCGAAGCGCCATTGCAGGGCGCCGATGTCCATCACCGCCAGGCGCTGGCCGGCGCGCGCGCGCTGGATCGGGCCGGCCACGCGCAGCGTGACCTCGGCCGTGCCGGCGCGCAAGCGCAGCGTATCGCCGCGCGCCTTGGCCAGCCAGCTTTGCGCTGCCGGCGACAGGAACAGCGCATCGTCGGCCAGGATATCGACCATCTGGCCTTCGCCCGGCACGCCCATCAGGTCGGGCGCGATGAAGCCGGCGCGCAGCGCGTCGATGCCGACGATGCGTAGCGGCGTTTCCTGGCCGGCGACGCCGGCCGCCACCTCGAGGATCGGCGAGGCCAGCGCCACTTGCGGGTCGGCCGCCAGCAGCGGGTAGATCGCTTCATCGAACAGCGGCTCGCGCCCCGACACCTGGATGTCGGCCTGGCCGGACAGGCTCTTCACGGCGGCCGAGAACTCATTGAAAGCGGCGGCGTTGATCAGGTGGATGGCGAAGCCCATCGCCACCCCGACCGCGATGGCGGTGATCGCCACCAGCGCCCGCACCGGGTGGGCGCGCCATTCGCCGAGCAGCAGCCAGCGCGACAGGATGCTCAGCCCGGGCATTCGAGCGCCGCTGTGTCGGCCAGGCGCCGGGCCTTGATCCGGGCCGCTTCACGTGCCGATTCCCTGGTGTCGCTGCGCTGGCGCGCCAGGTCTTCTGCCGCCCATTGGCGCTGCAGGCGCAGCTTGCTGCAGCGGCGCCCGTCGGTCACGGCGGCGCGTTGGGCGCGTTCGCGCTGGCCTTGTTCGGCGGCGGCGTCGGCCAGCCTGGCTTTTTCACGTTGCGCCAGGCTGGCGCGGCTGCGCTCGAGCCGCTCCTGCAGCGCGTCGTCGGGTGGCGGTGCCTCGGGCACCGCAAGCACGCGCCCGGGGCCGGGACAGGGGCGGTCGCCGTAACTGACGCGGCCGCCCTCGACGCATTTATAGATGGTGCCGGCGCTCGCCAGCTGGCTCATGGCGCAGGCAAGCAAGACAAAGAAGCGATGCATGGCGGGCTCCCGGATCAAAGAATTTTTCCAGGGTTCATGATGCCGAGCGGGTCGAGTGCGGCTTTGACGGCACGCATCAGGTCGAGTTCAAGCGGCGACTTGTAGCGCACCAGCTCGTCGCGCTTGAGCGCGCCGATGCCATGCTCGGCCGAGATCGAGCCGCCCGCCGCCGCGACCAGGTCGTGCACGATGCGGTTGATCGGCGCCTGCTGCGCCAGAAAGGCGTCGTGCGCGACGCCTGGCGGCGGCGCCACGTTGTAGTGCAGATTGCCGTCGCCCAGGTGGCCGAACGTGACCGGCTGGCAACCGGGAAAGGCCGCCTGCAGCGCAGCGTCGGCCTCGATGATGAAGTCCGGGATGCTCGACACCGGCAGCGAGATATCGTGCTTGATGTTCTTGCCGGCCGCCGCCTGCGCCAGCGGAATGTGTTCGCGCAAGCGCCACAGGCCAAGTGCCTGCTGGGTCGAGCTGGCGACGACGGCATCGCGCGCGACCCCGGTGTGCAGCGCTTCGCCGAGCGCCGCTTCGAGCAGCGCCTGCGCATGCGCCGCCGACTCGTTGCTCGACAGTTCGACCAGCGCAGTCTGCGGGTGCGCCGCGCTGAACGGTCGCGGCAAGTCGGGAAACTGCTGCGCCACCAGTTGCAGGCAGAACGCCGACATCAGCTCGAAGCCGGTCAGGGCCGCGCCGCAGCGCGCCTGCAGCAGGCCGAGCAGCTCGAGCGCATGGCGCGGCGAATCGAGCGCCACCAGCGCGCTCAAGGCAGCCTGCGGCGCCGGGTACAGCTTGAGCACGGCGGCCGTGATGATGCCGAGCGTGCCTTCGGCGCCGATGAACAGCTCGCGCAGTGCGTAGCCGGTGTTGTCCTTGAGCAGCGCGCGCAAGCCGTCCCACACTTCGCCGCCGGCGGTGACGACTTCGAGGCCCAGGCACAGTTCGCGCGTATTGCCGTAGCGCAGCACGGCGGTGCCGCCGGCATTGGTCGACAGGTTGCCGCCGATGGTGCAGCTGCCCTCGGCGGCCAGCGACAGCGGGAACAGCATGCCGGCCTCGCTCGCGGCGGCCTGGATGTCGGCCAGGACGCAGCCGGCCTCGACTGTCATGCTGCGATTCGCCGCATCGACTGCGCGGATGCGCTTGAGTCGGCGCAGCGACAGCACGATCGCCGCGCCGCTGGCGTCGGGCACGCTGCCCAGCACCAGGCCGGTGCGTCCGCCCTGCGGCACGATCGGCACCCGCGCAGCGCCGCAGGCGCGCACGATCGCGGCGACTTGCGCCGTGTCGGCCGGCAACACCACGGCGCGCGCGCTGCCGGTAAACCGGCCGCGCCAGTCGGTCAGGAAGGGCGCGACGTCGAGCGCGTCGACCAGCACATGGGCCGGCCCGACGATCGAACGCAGCGTGTCGGCCAGCACATCAGCCATGCGGCACTTTGACCTTGTCGAGCAGTTCCTTGGCCATGCGCTGCGCCGCTTTTTTATACGGACGCAGGTACAGCAGGGCGCAGCCGAAGTAGACCAGCACCAGCGCGATTTCGCCGAGCGCCATCTGGCGCGAGAGCGCGCTGGTGTCGGCCCAGGCGCGCACCACGCCCTCGACGAAATAAATCAGGATCAGCATCGACGACCATTGCAGCGTGTACAGGTCGCGCTTGATCACGCCGCGCAGCGGCAGCAGCAGCGGCACCACCTTCAGCGCCAGCAGCCAGCTCCCCGGCTGCAGCGGCGCGACAAAGGCTTCCCACGCGATCAGCCAGACGATCAGCCAGACCAAGCTGATGGTGGCGCCGATATGAAAGATTCGTCCGGTTTGCATCAGCGGTGTCCATGCGAAGTCGGTTCAGGGGGCAAGGCCAGCTTGAGTGCGGCCTCGGCCAGGCGCCGGCCGAGCGCGATCGTCAGCGCGCGCTCGTCGTCGGTAAACGCGCGCTTGCCATCGACGCCGGCCCAGTGGGTGGCGCCGTACGGGCTGCCGCCGCTGGCGGTGTTCATCAGTTCGGGGTGGGTGTAGGGCAGGCCCATCACCAGCATGCCGTGGTGCAGCAGCGGCAGCATCATCGACAGCAGCGTTGCCTCCTGGCCGCCGTGCAGGCTGCCGGTGGAGGCGAACACCACCGCCGGCTTGCTCGACAGGGTGCCATTCACCCACTCGGTGGCGGTGCCGTCGAGGAAGTATTTCATGGCCGACGCCATATTCCCGAAGCGGGTGGGCGAACCCAGCGCCAGGCCGGCGCATTCGCGCAGGTCTTCGGCCTCGACGTACGGGGCGCCATCCTCGGGAATCGCGGGCGCGGTGGCCTCGGCGACGCTCGAGACTGGCGGCACGGTGCGCAGCCGCGCTTCGGCGCCGGGCACGCTGTCGACGCCCTGGGCGATGAGTTCGGCAAGCTTGCGGGTGGCGCCATGGCGCGAGTAGTACAACACGAGGATCGTCAGGGTCGGCTTCATCGTTGGTATTATAGAGCGGTTTGTTGAAATGACATGCCGGAACATGGCCGTTCGCGCACCGCCGCAGGCGGCGTTGCCGGACCGCGATTGACTTGATATCTCCTATGCTGAACAAGACCGTGCACCACCTGTCGCGCACCACCGCCGAGTACGTCAACGGCGCCGAACCGGAGCGCGGCCTGAGCTGGCCGGAAGTGCGCGACCTGCTGCGTTTCGCGGTGCGTCGCCTGCGCGAGGAAAAACTGCCGCAGGTGGCTGGCAGCCTGACCTTTACCAGCACGCTCGGGGTGGTGCCCTTGCTGACCATCGTGCTGGCGATCTTCACCATGTTCCCGGCCTTCGGCGAGGTGCGCACGGCAATCGACGCCTGGTTCGTGCAGAACCTGATGCCCAGGGCGATTGCCAGCACCATCAGCGGCAACCTGACCCAGTTCGCGAACAAGGCCAAGGGCCTGTCGGCGCTGGGGGCGGTGGCGCTGCTGTTTACCACCACCGCGACGATGAGCATGATCGAGCGCGCCTTCAACCGGATCTGGAACGTGCGCCATCCGCGCCCGCTGGTGCAGCGGATCCTGGTGTACTGGGCCCTGATCACGCTGGGGCCGCTCTCGTTTGGGGTCTCGATCACGTTTACCGGCCAGCTGTTTGACGCCACCGGGGGGCTGGGACAGGATGCGACGCTGTTCGGCATGCTGTTCTATACGCTGGCCTCGGTCGCCGTGACCACCGGCGGCTACACCTTGCTGTACATGATCGTGCCGCACCGGGCGGTGTCGCTGCAGGACGCCTTTTTTGGCGGCCTGGCGGCGGCGATCGCGTTCGAGATCGCCAAGCGCGTGTTCGGCTTGTTCATCAGCCAGTTTCCGACCTACGCCATCATCTATGGCGCGTTGGCGGCCTTGCCGCTGTTCCTGGTCTGGATGTACGTCAGCTGGATGATCACCCTGGTCGGCGCGGTGCTGACCGCGGCGCTGCCGGTGGTCAAGCACGAGCGCTGGTGGCACCGGCCGGCCCCTGGCAGCGCGTTTGTGGATGCGATGGCGGTGCTCAAGGTGCTGTATGGCGGCGCCCAGCTGAGCGGAACGGCGCTGGTGTCGAGCGCCACCATCCGGCGCCATACCCTGATCGGCTACGACGAGCTGGGACGGCTGCTGGACCGGATGGTGGGCGCCGGCTGGGTGGGCCGCGTGCTGGCCGACGCGCCGCCGCGCATCGGCTGGAAGCGCACCCGGCGCGGCAGTGACGAGAACTGGGTGCTGCTGGTCGACCCGGAGACGCTGCAGCTGGCCGACGTGTACCGCCTGTTCGTGTTCGATTGCAGCGCGGCCGACAGCCTGCGCCGGGACGACGCCGAGACCCCGCAGAGCACGCTGGCGCTGGACGGCGCCGCGCTGGCGCGCCAGGTCGAGGACATCGTCGAGCACGGCCTCAAGCAGACGCTGGCCGAGCATTTCGGCCCCGCGCCGGACGCGCTGGCGACCCGCTGAACTGCGCGCTCAGACCCGCTCGCCGCCCGCCTTGTTCTGCTCCGCGCTGCGCCCGGCAAAGTCGAGCAGGGCGGCGCGCACCGCCTCGGGCGCTTCGGCCATCAGCGCGTGGCCGGCGTCGACCCGGACGGTGACGCCATGCCTGACCGATGCGGTCAGCAAGGCCGTGGAGCGGGGCGGGGTCATCATGTCCTTGTTGCCGAGCACGAACAGGACCGGGCAGTGCAAGGACGCGGCGGCGCGCTCGCCGTTGGCATACGCGTTGCAGGCGGCGAAATCGGTGTGGAACAGGCCTGCCGGGTTACGCGCCGACATGCGCTGCATCAGGCGGCGCGCGCTATTGAGCACCGAAATGCCTGCGCCGACCGGCGACGGACCCGGCACGGGCGCCGAGTGCGACCAGGCCGCCACCCTCTCGATCGCGCCCGCTTCGTCGCTGCGCGCCATCTCCAACAGCGCATCCGACACCTGCATCGGGTAGGTGGTGCCGAGCAAGGCCAGGCCGCTTGCCAGCGTTGGCGCGCGGTGAGCGGCTTCCAGCGCGATCAGCGAACCCATGCTGTGGCCGCCGAGCACGGCGCGCTCCACGCCGGCAGCGCCGAGCAGCGCGATCAGCCAGTCGGCCATGGCTTCGACCGTGCCCAGGGCCGGGCCGGCGCTGCGGCCATGACCGGGCAGGTCGGGCGCGAGCACGGCGAACCCGGCCTGCGCCAGGCTGCGGCTGTGCAGGGTCCACACCGAATGGTCATTCTGCGCTCCGTGCAGCAGCACCACGGTGGGCAGCGCCGGCTCGAACGATTGGCCGCCGGTGTAGCAATAGGCCGGGTGGCCATGGACATCGATCAGCATTCAGGCGCCTTTCTGGGCCAGCTTCAGGCCGCGTTTCAGATCGTCGATCAGGTCGTCCGGGTCTTCCAGGCCGACCCTCAGGCGCAGCAGGCCGGATGCGGCATCGAGCGCGGGCGGCTGGAACAACTGCAGTGCATCGGCCAGGCGCCGCGCCGCGCCAAGCTCGCCTTTGACGGCGAAGCTGATCACGTCGCCGCAGCCACGCGCCAGGATGCGGCGCGCCAGGTGATGGTCTTGGTGCGTCTCGAGTTCTGGATAGTGCAGGGATTCAAGCGCCGGGTGCGACGCCAGCAAGCCCAGCACGCGCCGGGTGTTGGACAAGTGGCGCTCGACGCGCAGCGCCAGCGTCTCGAGGCCGTTCAGGATCGCCGCCGCGCTGGTGTGCGTCATGCCGGCGCCGAAGTCTGGCAGGCCTTCAAGGCGGGCGCACAGGGCGAAGGCGGCGACGGTCGACTCTTCGCTGTACACCCGGCCGCCGTTGCTGCCAGACGGTTCGCACAGCGCCGCGAAACGCCCGCTGCGATCATGGGCCGCCTGCCAGTCGAAGGTGCCGCCATCGACCAGCAGGCCGCCCGGCGGCGCGCCAGGTCCGCCGAGGCAGGCGTCGGTCGAATGGATCACCAGGTCGGCGCCGAGCTCGAACGGGCGCTGCAGCCAGGGGGAGACCGACGTCGCGTCGACCATCAAGGGCAGATCGTGCTCGTGGGCCAATGCGCCCAGGGCAGGGATGTCGAGCACGCTCAAGTCGGGTCCGCCGAGCGAGGCGCCAAGCAGCAGCCGGGTTGCGGGACGGATCGCCGCGCGCCAGGCGTCGAGGTCGCGCGCATCGACCAGCGTCGATTCGATGCCGAAGCGGCTCAGTGCGTTCAACAGCTTGCGCGCGCCGGCGGGCAGGCTGTTGGCGGCGACGATGTGGCCAGCGGCGCCGGTGAGCGTCGCCAGGCCCAGGTGGTACGCAGCCTGAACGCTGGCAGTGGCGATCGCGGCCACGCCGCCCTCCAGCGCGGCGATGCGTTCTTCCAGCATGGCCGTGCTCGAAGGCGCAATTGCGCCTGCCGCGTTGCCGCCGGCGTGCAGGGCCAAGGTGTCGAAACCGGGTACTCGGGGACCACTCATGCTGGACTCGGGAAGCGTTTGGATGGCGGCATCGTAGCACTGTTGAAATCTTGCGCAATCTGCAGTGCACCATCAGGCGAACGCGACCGCACCATGATATGGCGCAATGCTAGATTTTTTACCGGGCATAGGCTACAGTCGTTGTCATGCAATATACAAAATTATCCAGTATCACAAACAGCGTTGAAAACATTGACGAAGCGGGGGTGGCGAATATGAAAGTCTCCGAGATCCTGCAAGTGAAGGGCGAGATCCTGTACACCGTAACGCCGGACATGCCTCTGGTGGATGCGGCCATGACGATGTCCGAGAACGATATCGGGTCGCTGGTGGTGATGGAATATGGCGATCTGGTGGGCATGCTGACGTTCCGCGAAGTGCTCAAGGCGCTGCATGCGAATGGCGGCACGGTTGGCAGCGGCACCGTGCGCCGGCACATGGACGACAGTCCGATCACGGTCACGCCAGACACCGAAGTCAATGAAGTGCGCCGCATCATGCTTGAAAAGCACGCGCGCTATCTGCCGGTGATGAATGCGCGCACGCTGCTGGGCGTGATTTCGTTCTACGACGTGGCCAAGGCGGTGCTCGAGGCGCAAAGCTTCGAGAACCGCATGCTCAAGGCGTATATCCGCGATTGGCCGGCCGAGCAGAACGCGCCGGACTGATTTCGTCCGATTCTGCGCCGGCCGCCCTGCCGCTCAGGCGGCCCGTGGCCGCTGCTGGTCGGCCAGCCATTCGAGCAAGCGCGGTGGCGACAGCGGCCGTGAAAACAGATAGCCCTGCGCCAGCGGGCAGCCGAGCTGGCGCAGAATCTGCGCCTGGCGCTCGTCCTCGACCCCTTCGGCGATCACCGACAGCCCCAGGTTGCGTCCGAGTTGCACCACCATCTGGGCGATGCTGCCGCCGCGCGCCGAGTCGGTGATCTCGGTAACGAAGGCGCGGTCGATCTTCAGGCGATCGACCTTCAGCCGCTGCAGATGCGAGAGCGACGAGAAGCCGGTGCCGAAATCGTCGATCGCGATCGAGACGCCGGTGAGCTTGACCTGGGCCAGCTTTGCCACCAGGGCGGCCGGCTCTTCCATCGCCATCGATTCGGTGATTTCGAGCTCGATGAATTCGGGCGGCGCGCCGGTGTCGTGCAGCGCGCTGCGCAGCATGTCCAGAAAGTGCGGATGACGGAACTGCACCTGCGAGACGTTCACCGACATCGTGAAGTCGCGGTGGCCGGCCTCGCGCAGGCGCATCAGTTCGGCGCAGGCCTGGCGCAGCACCCATTCGCCGATGTCGACGATCAGGCCTGAATATTCGGCGATCGGAATGAAGCGGTCAGGCGGCACCAGGCAACCGTCGTCGAGCCGCCAGCGCAGCAGCGCTTCGGCGCCGAATGCGCGGTTGGTGCTCAGGTCGACCTGGGGCTGGTAATCCAGGAACAGCTGGCCGCGCTGGAAGCCGCCGCGCAGGGCGTGCATCATGCGCACCCGCTCACGGATTTCAACGCCCATGCTGCGCGAAAAGTAGAAGTGGCCGGTGCGCTGCTGCGACTTGGCGCGTTTAAGGGCGATATCGGCGTCTTTCAGGGCGTCGGCGCCGTTGCCGTCGTGCTCGAACAGGCGCACCAGTCCAAGCGTGGCCGAGGCCTGCACGTCCTGGCCGTCGATCCGGAACGGCTCGCGGAACAGCGCCTGCACCTGGTCCGGTTCGAGGCTGTCGGCGCTGCCCAGCATGGCGAAGATGTCGCTGCCGATGCGGCCCACCTGCAGCGCAGGGTCGAGCCGCGACTTGATGCGCTGCGCCACCGCCACCAGCAGCAGGTCGCCGAAATGGTGGCCGAGGGCGTCGTTGGTCTCGGCGAAATGATCGAGGTCGACCAGCGCCAGCACGGCGCCGCCGCCGGGGGCGGATTCAGCCAGGCGCTTGTCGATCAGTTCGACCATGCAATTGCGGTTCGGCAGCCCGGTGAGCGGGTCGTGGAAGGCCGACTTGTTCAACCGCGTGACCAGTTCCACATTGTCCAGGCACACCGCGACCATGCCACAGAATACCTTCAGCAAGCGATGCTCGACCTCGCCCAGTTCGCGCTCGAACGGAATGCAGGCGACGAAGTCGCGCCCGCTCTTGCCGGGCAGGACAATGCTGAGCAGACCGTCTTCGACGCTGGCGCCGCGCAGGCGCAGGGCGCGCTCGGCGCCGGCGGCGAACCCCTGGCCGAACTGGGCGCCCAGTTCGCGGCCGTCGAGGTGGCGGCAGGCGCCCACCGCGGCCACGGCGCGCAGGCTGTCCGGCGCCTCGTCGTCGCGGGTGCACAGCACTCCCTCGGGCGGCTGGCCCAGCAGCTTGGCGGCCTGGGTCAGGACCCCGAGCGCCACCTCGCGCGCGCCCTGCAGCGACATCAGTTCGGCGCAGGCGGCGACGATGTGTTCCAGGCCGAGCCGGTTGGCGTCGAGCGCGCGGATCTGCTGATACGAGCGGATTGCCGCCGCCACCGTGGTGTACAGCTTGGTGCGGGTGAGTTCGGATTTGGTGCGGTAATCGTTGATGTCGTAGCCGCGGATGGCGTCCATCTCGGGTGCGTAGCCGGGTTGGCCGGTGCGCAGGATGATGCGCATGTCGTGCAGGGCGAGTTCGTCACGGATGCGGCGCACCAGTTGCAGGCCGGCGTCGGCGCGTTCCATCACCACGTCCAGCAGCAGCACGGCAATATCCGGTTCACGCGCCAGGATCGCGTAGGCCTGGTCGGCGCCGTAAGCGTGCAGGAAGTGCAATGGACGACCCTGCATCTCGACGTCGGCGAGAGCGAAGGTGGTGCTGGAGTGCACGTCGGCGTCGTCGTCGACCACCAGGATACGCCATGCTGACGCCTGCCGGGCGCCCGCCGCGGTGGCGGACACGACCGCATCGGACGACTCATCGGCAAAGATCAAATGGTCGGGCGCGGTGCTATCTTGTTCCAAAGAGCCTGACGGCGAAATCGATGCAGGCATAGTGCTGCGTCTCCAGTGACTCGGCATTGATAGGTTCAGTATATCCGCGATTGCGAGAAAGAAAGGTCAAATACGGGACAGTTGATTAGAAATATATCCATAAAGAAACATATTGTCGGCATTGAAGCGAATGATCAAGGCTTTTTCGCGTTTCTGAGCGCTTGCGCGGCTGGTAAAATGGTCATTCGACCAATCTGAACCAGAGCGCAACCATGTCCGGCAATACATTCGGCAAGCTGTTTTCCGTCACCACCTTCGGCGAATCACATGGCCCGGCCATCGGCTGCGTGATCGACGGCTGCCCGCCCGGCATGGTGCTCAGCGAAGCCGACATCCAGCCCGAACTCGACCGCCGCAAACCCGGCACCTCGCGCCACGTGACGCAGCGCCAGGAAGCCGACCGGGTCGAGATCCTGTCCGGCGTGTATGAGGGCGTCACCACCGGCACCCCGATTGCGCTGCTGATTCGCAATGAAGACCAGCGCAGCAAGGACTACGGCAATATCGCCGACAGCTTCCGGCCGGGGCACGCCGATTACACCTACTGGCATAAATACGGCGTGCGCGACCCGCGCGGCGGCGGGCGCTCGTCGGCGCGCCTGACTGCGCCCGTGGTCGGCGCCGGCGCGGTGGCGAAAAAATGGCTGCTGGAGCAGTATGGAACGAGCTTCGCCGGCTGCATGCGCACGCTGGGCGACATCGAGGTGCCGTTCGAATCGTGGGAACACGTCCACGACAATCCGTTTTTCGCCGCGACCGGCGACGCCGCACTATTGAACCGCATGGAAGCGGCGATGGACGCGCTGCGCCGCGAAGGCGACTCGATCGGCGCGCGCATCGACGTCGTCGCGCGCGGCGTGCCGGTCGGGTGGGGCCAGCCGATCTACGACAAGCTCGATGCCGACATCGCCTACGCGATGCTGGGGATTAACGCGGTCAAGGGGGTCGAGATCGGCGCCGGCTTCGCCTCGGTGGCGCAGAAAGGCTCCGAGCACGGCGACGAGCTCACGCCCGACGGATTCGTCGGCAACCAGTCAGGCGGCGTATTGGGCGGGATTTCGACCGGGCAGGACATCACGGTGTCGCTCGCAATCAAGCCGACCTCGTCGATCCGGGTGCCGCGCCGCTCGATCGACAAGGCGGGCAATCCGGTGACGGTGGAAACCTTCGGGCGCCACGATCCCTGCGTCGGCATCCGCGCCACGCCGATCGCGGAAGCGATGCTGGCGCTGGTCCTGATCGACCATGCGCTGATGCACCGGGCGCAATGCGGGGATGTGCGGGTAGCGACGCCGAAGTTGAAGTAAGTTGAACTAAGCCTCTGGGGTGCCGGCCATCGACGCGCCGGCACGCGTCAGGCGCGGGTGGCGATCGCCTCGAGCTGATGGCGCTTTTCCACCGTGCGCACCACCAGCGCGCGCAGGTCGTTGAGCAGCGCAAATTCGGTCTGGCTCAGGATCACCTGGGGATAGGTGTCGTCCCAGTCGCCGTAAATGAAGCCGGCCGGCTGGCCGTGGGCGGACAACGGAATCACCACGAAGCAGCGCGCCGCCGACAGCGTCCCTTTCCACCAGCCTGGCAGCTTGCTGGCGAACTTGGTGTCGCGCGCGTTCTCGATGAAGATCACGCGGTCGCTGGCCAGCGCCGCATGGAACACGTTCGGTTCGTAGGTGTCGTCGAAGGCCAGTTGCGCCAGCATCGGCTTGACCTCGTCGCCCAGCCCCAGGCGCGCCGAGTAGCGGCCTTCGCGCCGGTTGCGCAGGAAAGCGAACGAGCGCGTGAATGACAGCCCGGAATGCATGGTCTCGAGCGCCATCGAGATCATCTGGCCGGCGGTCGATGTCGGAACCGCGTCGCGCATGTCGGCCACCCCCGCCATCAGGATCTTGTTGCCGGCCACGCGCATGCGGTCGGCAGCGGCCAGGCGCGCGCTTTTCTCTTGCGGCTTGGCCAGCGGCGCGAGGTTCAGGTCGAGCGCAGCTTCGGCCTTGGCCTTGTCGATCGCGCCCAGGATGCCGTCGGGCGCGAGGCCCAGCATCGGTGCGAACTGCTCGGCCAGCAGCGCGACCTGGGCCGCGCCGGCTTCATCGTCGGCCCACAGCGCGTCGGCAGCGCGGGTCGACAGCGTGCCCAGCGCCGCCAGCCAGTCTTCGTGGCTGAAGCCTTCGCCGCGTTCGCTCGGCTCGACCCGGCGCATGCCGGCCACCAGATTGCGCGGCAGGCCCCAGTGTGCGGCGGTGGCGCGGCCGACTTCCTCGAGCGACAAACCCAGTATGCTTTCGGCGGCGGTGTGTTCCATGCCGTCGCCGCCGGCGTCGCGCATCTTGCTCCAGCGCTCCGGCATATAGAAGGTCAGCATCATGCGCCCCAGCGAATGCAGGATCGAGCACACCACGGCTTCTTCCGGATCGCGCGAGCGGGCATCGATCGCCAGTTGCTGCGCCACCATCCCGGCCAGCACCGCTTTTTCCATCTCGATGTGGGCCGCCTCGGTGTCCGGCGTACTGCGACTGAGTTCTTCGATCAGCTTCAGGCCAAGCGCCAGATGGCCGATGGTCTCGGTGCCGAGCACCATCACCGCTTTCGAGATGGTGTTGACGCGCTGGCCAAAGGCCGCGTACATGGCGCTGTTGGCCAGGCGCAGCACTTTTTGCGTGAGCACCGGGTCGGTCAGCACCGTGTCGCTCATCGAGAAATCCTGCTCGTCCTCGCCGCGCATCGAGGCCAGGATGGCGTTGATCGCCTTGGTAAAGCCGGGCATGTCGCCCTGGCGGCGGATGCGCTCCCACAGCAGGGCGAGCGTGGCTTGCGCCTTGGCGCTATGGACGGAGGGGATAGTTGGCGTCATGGTTTGACCGTCCGGGTGTCAAGCGGCAGCAGTGCGGTGTAGAGGTTTTCTTTGAGCGCGGCCAGCGCTACATTGGCCGGCATCGGTTTGCCGGTCAGGTAGCCCTGCACGTAGTGGCAGCCATGGTCATCGAGCCAGGCCAGCTGTTCTTCGGTCTCGACGCCTTCGGCCACCACCGACAGGTTCAGGTGGCCGGCCAGGTCGAACACGGCGTTGCAGATCGCGGCGTCCTTTTGCGACTGCGGCAGGTCTTTCACGAATGCGCGGTCGACCTTCAGGACCGAGATCGGGAACCGTTTCAGGTACGCCAGCGACGAGTAGCCGGTGCCGAAATCGTCGATCGCGATGCGCGCTTTTCGTTCGGCCATCCTGGTCAGGATGGTCTCGGCATGCACCGGGTCGACCATCAGCGTGCCTTCGGTAATCTCGAGCACCAGCTGGTGGCCGTGGGCGCCGGACAGCGCCAGCGCGTCGTCGAGCACGGTCAGGAAGCGGTCGTTGCGGAACTGGCGCGGACTGATATTGACCGAGATATACAGTTCGCGTCCGGCCACTTCTTCAAACTGCTTGATCTGCATGCAGGCCGCCTTCAGCGCCCAGGCGCCAAGCAGGTTGATCAAACCATTGTTCTCGGCGATCGGGATGAAGCGTACCGGCGGCACCATGCCCAGGGTCGGGTGCTTCCAGCGCATCAGGGTCTCGAAGCCTTCGATGATGCGGGTGCGGGCGTTGACGATCGGCTGGTAGTACAGCAAGAATTCGCCTTCGCGCACGGCCGCAAACATCGCCGCTTCGAGCGAGATGTCGTGTTCCGGCGGGCTCTGGTCCTGCGGGCTGTACATCACGGCGCGCGCCTTGCCGGTTTCCTTGGCGCGTGACAGGGCGGCGTCGGCCAGAGTGACCAGACGCACATCGTCTTCGGCGTGGTCGGGATACAGCGTGACCCCGATCGAAGCGCCCAGGTAGATCGTGTGGCCGCCGACTTCGAACGGCGACTGCATCGTCGCCATCAGGCGTCCGGTGACCAGCTTGATCTGCGCTTCGCTGAAGGTGCCGGGTAATACCGCGATGAATTCGTCGCCGCCGACCCGCGCCAGGGTGTCGCTGTCGCGCAGTGTGCGGCGCAGACGGCCTGCCGCCATCTGCAGCACGGCGTCGCCGAGCGGGTGGCCGAGACCGTCGTTGACTTTCTTGAAGCCGTCGATGCCGATTGCGGCCACCGAAAAGCCATGGCCGGAGCGGCGCGCGTTGGCGATCACCATGCGGATGCGGTCGGCCAGCAGGATCCGGTTCGGCAATTCAGTCAGCGCGTCATGGGTCGCCATGTGGCGCAGCCGTTCTTCGGTCGCATGCTGGGACGACATGTCGCGCCCGATCACCAGCAACGGCGCGTCGTCGCCGGTCTCGAGGCGCGCAATGCGCAGTTCGAACCAGATGTCGCGCTCGCCGGCGCGCAGGCGCGTCTCGACCAGCACCGGCTCGGTGCTGGCGGCGCTGGCAAGTGCATTCAGGAGTGCGGCCTGGTCGACTTCGTGCACCAGTGACAGCAGTGCGCACCCGGGCTCGACACCGCACATGCGCTGGACGCGCGTGCCGGCCGCGCGGATCGTGCCGTCCAGGCTCAATCGGAAAACCGCGTCGCCGGCGGTTTCCAGCAAGCCGGCGAGCAGTGCCTCGTTCGGCGTTTGCTGGGGCGGTGCCTGAGTGCCGGCAGTGGTGCTGATGTGCATGTTGGGTGAGCTGCTTTCTAATCGCTGGCATGTGCACGGCATGCCTTGTTGCATGTCGCCTGTGAACGTCTATTGAGCCAGCGGCGACTTTAGCATCGAAACATTCCCGCAGGCATTAAACAGAACAATTCCGGGCTTCATTCTTCACACATTTGCGTCAGGTCAGTTCGGCTAGCCACAGATTTGCCGCTGCAACATCGTGATTGTCTGATCGCCAAGTGTGTGACACGCCATTGTCGCTGATCCTTACTGGCAAGCAAATAGATAGATCGATGGTGATGCTTATATGCAACGGCATGCTCCGATTGTAGCCCCGTACGCCGCTGGGAGGCGGGCGGACGGCGAGTTGGTGCACGCAGGCCTTCGATATGGACACAGCAGGGCAGGCATCGGATACGCCTCGATGCTGTCAAGTAACTAATTATTTCTCCAGGGACGAGGACAAACCGGCCTATGGCTGGGATAATGCTCGCCTACAAGCTTCACCGAACATTCTCTGCGACCCACCATGAAACAAGACCCGCGCTTCCCGAACCTGTACATCCTGAACCACCCACTGATTCAGCACAAGCTGTCGCATATGCGTGAGCACGATACGTCGACGCGCACGTTCCGCGAACTGCTGCGCGAAATCACGCTGCTGATGGGGTACGAGATCACGCGCGACCTGCCGCTGACCACGCGCCAGATCCAGACCCCGCTGGTCACGATCGACGCCCCTGTAATCGCCGGCAAGAAGCTGGCGGTGGTGCCGATCCTGCGCGCCGGTATCGGCATGAGCGACGGTCTGCTCGAATTGGTGCCGTCGGCGCGCGTCGGCCACATCGGCGTGTTCCGCGACCCCGACACGCACGAGCCGGTGGAATACATGGTGCGCCTGCCGGACACCACCGACCGCACGTTTATTCTTTGCGATCCGATGGTTGCCACCGGCAACTCGGCGGTGCACGCGATCGACGTGCTCAAGAAGCGCGGCGTGCCGGACGAGCAGATCCTGTTCCTGGCGCTGGTCGCCGCACCGGAAGGCATCACCGTGGTCCAGAACGCCCACCCGAACGTCAAGGTGTATGTGGCGGCACTCGACTCGCACCTCGACGAGCACGCCTACATCGTGCCCGGTCTGGGCGACGCCGGCGACCGTATCTTCGGTACCAAGTAACGTCACCCGACTAACGTCCATCAGAGAAGGGCGCACCGACCATGCCGCAACTGGCCGACCAGGAGTTCTTTGCCCGCCTGGCAGAACTCAACGAGAAGTTCGCCGGGCGGCTGCCGGCTACCTTGATGCGCCTGGCGGCGCTGTCGCCGCAGATCGATCCTGCGGCCAGTGCGGACGGCACCGCCGCGGCCGCGGCCGAGCTGCAGGCGATGCTGCACACCCTTGCCGGATCTGCCGCCACCTTCGGTTTTCGCGAACTGGGTCACCATGCTCGCCTGCTCGAACAGCGCCTGCGTGTGTTGACCACGTTCGACGCGGTGGCGGCGAGCGACTGGCTGATCTGGCGCGCCGAGCTGGACGAGTACATCGCCGCGGCGCAGCGCGATCCGAAAACGCTGAGCTGAAATGTGTGCCTCGCGCAAGGTTTCCAAGCAAACGAACTGTTGAGCGTAATTTGATTCAGCGCAAACTTCGAAGCTGTCGATAGCCTATATTTTCCCTACTACCGCAAACAAAACCGCAGTGCAGAGGTTATTGACATTAAGAATCTTTGCAAGTGCGTGGCAAATTTATTCAATGAATGAGTCGCGCGCGGGTTTTATTCGGTATAATGTGGGATCGTTGGGTTCGAGCTAGTAGTGCAGTCTGTCTGTCATTTCTTTCTTGCTTCTTCAAACGATCTGAAACGGGCGCAAGCCCAACTAACCGAAATAGGAAATTGTAATGGCAACTGGCATCGTTAAATGGTTCAATGATTCGAAGGGTTTTGGCTTCATCACCCCTGACGAAGGCGGCGAAGATCTGTTCGCTCACTTCTCGGCTATCCAGAGCAACGGCTTCAAGTCGCTGCAGGAAAACCAGCGTGTCTCGTTCGACGTGACCACCGGCCCTAAGGGCAAGCAAGCATCGAACATCCAGCCTCTGTAATAGCGGCTTCGTAGCGCCTCCATGGCGCTGCTGAAATAAAATCCCCGGAATTGCCGGGGATTTTTTTTGTCCAGAAATTCCTGCGTGCCGCATGGAGACTGGCTCCGGCTGCCAGTCGCCGCTATCCGTGGGGCTCGACGGGCTGTATTGGTGACGCGTTCGCCAGGTGCGCATGACCGCCGTTCTGCTGCCAGTATGCCGGCTCTGAATAGCTGCGCCGCAAGAAGTCGACGAACACCCGAATCCGCAGCGGCAGATGACGGCGCTGCGCGAACACCGCGTGGATGTCGTTGCCCGGCGCCGCGTACTCGTCGAGCAGCGTGACCAGCGCGCCGCGCGCGATCTGTTCGCCGACCTCCCACATCGATCGCCACGCCAGGCCCTTGCCGGCCAGCGCCCAGGCATGCAGCACGGCGCCGTCATTGCACACCATATTGCCGCCGACCTTGATCGTGAGCGGCTGGCCGTTGTCGAGGAAGGTCCAGCCGCGCTGGCTGCCTTCGCTGCTGATCGGCAGGCAGTTATGGCGCGCCAGGTCGCCTGGATGCTGCGGCCGGCCGTGGCGCTTCAGGTAGGTCGGCGAGGCCACCACCACGCGCCGATTGTCGGCCAGCTTGACGCCGACCAGGTTCGAGTCGCTCATGCTGGCAATGCGGATCGCCACGTCCACGCCTTCGCCCAGCAGGTCGATGACGCGGTCATTCAGGTTCAGGTTGACGCTGACGTCGCGGTGTTCGGCCAGGAACGAGGGCAGCAGCGGGGCCACGTGCTGGCGTCCGAAACCTGCCGGGGCCGACACCAGCAGGTGCCCGGTGGCGCGCGCGCTGCGTTCCGACACGGCCGCCTCGGCGTCGTCGAGCTCGCCGAGGATGCGGTGGCAGTCTTCGAGGAAAGCGACGCCCTCATCGGTCAGCACGAGTTTGCGCGTCGTACGCTGCAACAGCTTGACGCCAAGGCGCGCCTCGAGCGCATCGAGCCGGCGCCCGATCATGGCCGGCGCGATGCCTTCCGCGCGCGCTGCCGCCGACAAGCTGCCGCGCGCCACGACCTCGGCAAAGGTCGTCATCTGCGTAAATTTACCCATCTATCGCCTCGTCAGAGCCCGTTGGTTGATGCCGCCTGATACAAAAACGCACGAATGCAGTGAGAATTAGTATCGTTTATCGCTAACTAAGTGAATATACTTGATGCAATAGCAAACGCCAAGGCGTGTCCGCGGCCTTGCCGCGCCCGCTTTGCGCCCGGTTTGCGCCCGAGCTGCGCCGCCGTCTGCAACCGCCTTCGCCACAAACTTTCAGGAGTCAGCATGAACCACCCGATCCCCGCCGGCCTGGACATCACGGCCACGATTCGCCCCGGCTACGAGCAGATTCTGACGCCCGAGGCGCTGGCGCTGGTCGCCAAACTCACGCGCGCGTTCGAGCCGCGGCGCCAGGAACTACTGGCGCTGCGCGCGGAACGCGCGCGCCGGCTCGATGCCGGCGAGCGCCCGGACTTTTTGGCGGACACCGCCAATATCCGCGAAGGCGACTGGCGCATTGCCCCGATCCCGGACGCGCTGGCGTGCCGCCGGGTCGAGATAACCGGCCCGGTCGAGCGCAAGATGGTGATCAATGCGCTCAATTCCGGCGCCGATAGCTACATGACCGACTTTGAAGATTCGAACGCGCCGAACTGGGACAACCAGATCAGCGGCCAGATCAATCTGTTCGATGCCATCCGCCGCACCATCTCGCTCGAGCAGAACGGCAAACATTATCAGCTCAACGACAAGGTCGCCACGCTGCTGGTGCGCCCGCGCGGCTGGCACCTCGACGAAAAACACATGCTGGTCGACGGCAAGCGCGTCTCTGGTGGCATCTTCGATTTCGCGCTGTTCATGTTCCACAATGCCAAGGAACTGCTGGCGCGCGGCGCCGGCCCGTATTTTTACCTGCCCAAGCTCGAGTCGCACCTCGAAGCGCGCCTGTGGAACGATATTTTCCTGATGACCCAGGAAGAACTGGGCCTGCCGCGCGGCACCATCAAGGCCACGGTGCTGATCGAAACCATCCTCGCCGCCTTCGAGATGGACGAGATCCTGTACGAGCTGCGCGAACACAGCGCTGGCCTGAACGCGGGGCGTTGGGACTACATCTTCTCGTGCATCAAGAAGTTCAAGCACGACCGTGATTTCTGCCTGGCCGACCGCGCCAGGGTGACGATGACGGCGCCGTTCATGCGTGCCTACGCGCTGTTGCTGTTGAAGACCTGCCACAAACGCGGCGCACCGGCGATCGGCGGCATGTCGGCGCTGATCCCGATCAAGAACGATCCCGAGAAAAACGACATCGCGATGGGTGGCGTGCGTACGGACAAGGCGCGCGACGCGGACGACGGCTACGACGGCGGCTGGGTCGCGCATCCGGGCCTGGTCGCTCTGGCGATGGGAGAATTCGTGCGCGTGCTGGGCGAGCGTGCGAACCAGTTCGACAAGCAGCGCCCCGACGTCGAGGTGACGGCGGCGCAACTGCTCGACTTCAAACCCGAGACGCCGATTACCGAGGCCGGCCTGCGCTACAACATCAATGTCGGCATCCATTACCTGGGCGCCTGGCTGGCTGGCAACGGCTGCGTGCCGATCCACAATCTGATGGAAGATGCCGCCACGGCCGAGATCAGCCGTTCGCAGGTGTGGCAGTGGATCCGTTCGCCCAAGGGCGTGCTGGAAGACGGGCGCAAGGTCGATGCCGGCATGGTGCGCGCCATGATCCCGCAAGAGCTCGACAAGGTAAAAGCGGTGGCGGCCGACGGCTCGCATGCCAGCTACGAGCGCGCCGCCCAGATCTTCGAGCAGATGTCGACGTCGGACGAATTCGCCGAGTTCCTGACGCTGCCGCTGTACGAAGAAATCTAGGCCGGCGTCAGAAGGTATTTTTCCATTCACGCAGCGCCGCAAACGTCTCGAGCGGCGCTGCACCTGGCGCCAGCCGTCCGGCTTCGACCAGGCTGTGCACGATGCCCGCTTGATCGCAGCGCAAGAATGGATTGGTGGCGCGCTCGACGCCGATCAATGATGGAATCGTCGGCTGGCCTGCTGCGCGCAGCGCGGCGTCCGATTCGACCCGCGCCGCCAGCGCGCCATTGCCCGGCTCGACGGCCTGCGCAAAACGCAGATTCGACATCGTGTATTCGTGCGCGCAATACACCAGGGTGTCGTCCGGCAGGGCAGCGAGCTTGGCCAGCGACGCGGCCATCTGACGCGGCGTGCCTTCGAACAGGCGTCCACAGCCGGCGCCGAACAGGGTATCGCCGCAAAACAGCCAGTCGGGGCCATCGCGCCGCGCCACATACGCAATGTGACCGAGCGTGTGCCCCGGCACCTCGATGACGTCGAGCTCGAGCCCCAACCCCTCCAGTCGCACCCGATCACCTTCATCGAGCGCATCGGTGACGAGCGCGATGCCGTCATTGCGCGGGCCGAACACCGGCGCCTGCCACTCTTGCAGCAAGGCCGGAACGCCGCCGATATGGTCAGCATGGTGGTGGGTGAGTAAAATGGCAGTCAGGCGCAGATTGTGCGCGGCAAGCGCGGCGCGCACCGGCGCGGCGTCGCCGGGGTCGACCACGGCGGCGTGTTCACCGTCATGAATCAGCCACAAATAATTGTCATTGAAGGCGGGAACGGTGAGGATATGCAGTTCTCGGTTGTGCTTTGGCGTCATGGTTGTCTTGTGTGAAGCAGTGTTCAAAGGAATGGCATGGATAGCGCAGCTTCCGAAAAATCCATTATAGCGCTCGACAACTGGCTGCAATCGCCGGCCGGCGCCTATGTGGCGGCGTTCGAGCAGGCCTGTCTGGACGAGCTGACGGCGGATATCTTCGGCTTTAACGCCTTGCAGATCGGCGTGCCGCAGTTCGATGCGCTGGCCGCCAGCCGCATGCCGAACAAATGGCAGGCGGCCACGCGCACGTCGAACGCGAGCGAATTGGCGTTCGCGCCCGGCGGGCGCCAGATCGCGGTCGCGGTCGACTTTGCCGAGCTGCCGTTTGCTACCGCCAGCCTCGACCTGGTAGTGCTGCCGCATGTGCTCGAATTTGCCGCCGAGCCGCACCAGGTGCTGCGCGAAGTCGAGCGGGTGCTGATCCCGGAAGGGCAGCTCATCATCTGCGGCTTCAATCCGGCCAGCCTGTGGGGCATGCGCCAGGGCGTACGGCGCGTCACGCGCAGCGGCTACCTGCCCGAGTCCGGCGAATTCATTTCTATGCCGCGCCTCAAAGACTGGCTAAAATTGCTGAACCTTAATGTGGCGCGCAGTCATTTCGGCTGTTACGCGCCGCCGTGCCGCACCGCGCACTGGCTGAGCCGGTTCGCGATGATGGAAACGGCAGGAGGGCGCTGGTGGCCCTATCTGGGCGCGGTGTACGTGGTGCACGCGATCAAGCGGGTCAAGGGCATGCACATCATTGGCCCGGCCTGGAACAAGAAAACAAGCAAGCGACCGGCGGCAGTGCCGGCGGCGAACAGAGAATGAACCAAGACACTACTACAGCATCGAATATCGACAAGGTCGAAATCTTCACCGACGGCGCCTGCAAGGGCAATCCGGGCACCGGCGGCTGGGGCGCGCTCCTGGTTTCGAATTCGCACGAAAAAGAAATCTTCGGCGGTGAACCAAACACCACCAACAACCGCATGGAGTTGCGCGCCGTGATTGAGGCGCTGGGCGTGCTGAACCGCCCATGCCAGATTGTGCTGCACACCGATAGCCAGTACGTGCAGAAGGGCATCTCGGAATGGATCCACGGCTGGAAGGCGCGCGGCTGGAAGACCGCCGCCAAAGAGCCGGTCAAGAACGACGATTTGTGGAAGGCGCTCGACCTGGCGCAGCAGCAGCACACGGTCGAATGGCGTTGGGTGCGCGGCCACAACGGGCATCCGGGCAACGAACGCGCCGACGTGCTGGCCAACCGCGGCGCCGCCTCGGTGCGCCGCTAAGCGCGCCTGCTCTGCCGCCAGGCGGCTTGCGGCCGCCTGTCGTGCCTGGCTGTTATACTGGCGCTCGTTTGATTCCCCGCTTTACTTCTTCAAGATTGCACCATGCGCCAGATCGTCCTCGATACCGAAACCACAGGCTTGAATCCGCGCACGGGCGACCGCGTCATCGAGGTCGGCTGTGTCGAAATCTTCAACCGTAAACTCACCGGCAATAACTTCCACCGCTATATCAATCCCGAACGCGAATCGGACGAAGCGGCGCTGGCCGTGCACGGCCTGACCACCGAATTCCTGCGCGATAAGCCGAAGTTCAATGAGATCGCCGAAGAGTTGCGCGACTTCATCGCTGGCGCCGAAGTCATCATCCATAACGCGCCGTTCGACCTGGGCTTTTTGAACCACGAATTCACCCGCCTCGGCATGCGCCCGTTCGTCGAGCACTGCGGCAGCGTGATCGACACCCTGGTGCAGGCC
>Ga0265797_10001725_pt1 | contig 38142 bp, 27 predicted proteins | sample P2T30metagenome_FD_192433 | JGI IMG/M metagenome (GOLD analysis project Ga0265797, IMG submission 192433) | Plant litter microbial communities from East Loma Ridge, Irvine, California - P2 T30 | ecosystem: Environmental > Terrestrial > Plant litter > Unclassified | place: USA: California...
GCCAGCTAACTTGCTGAGCTGGTGCACCCAACGTGGGTACAGCCTAGAACACTGGGCAGTCCCAATCCGTTCAACTTTCTTTCAAACTTATTTCGCAAGGCTTATGTGTCTCATGTCACCGATCGACCGGTAAGGCTCAAGATACCATGACCATCTCAGACTCGATGCAACTACACCCAGGTGATCGAGCACACCGTGGTACTACCCGACTGGCCTTTCTCGTCTCGATGGAGAGATAGAAGATATTTGATGACCGAAGATGAGGACGACATGAGTTGAGAGAGATCAGATGTATATGACTGTTTGAGCATGAAGTTTGATGTTGATGAATGATGGTTGAGAGTGACTGAAGAGAAGTGAAGAGTGAAGACGACTCAAGGGCCTTCCGCGAGGGAGAACGCGACTTGGCCCGTGCTTGCGCCACGCGACTGCCTGAGGAAACGAGCAGTTGAAGAACTTCAACTCCAGCATCAGACAGCATTTACACCACTGTCGTGAAAATTGAATCAGACCGAATGATGGAAAGAGAAAGGCCTTTGTCAAGACGCCATCTCCAGAATGGTCACCAAGGTACTTTGTGTGGCTGAAAAGCCGTCGATCGCAAAGGCCGTGGCCAACCATCTTGCCGGCCAAAATGTTCAAACAGTAAGTCATACTTGTGTCTTTATTTTGCTTCCAGTGATGTTAACATTTCGCAGAGAAACGTTACCAATGCAACGTACAACAAGAACTATGAGTTTCAATTCAACTTCCCAGCCTGGGGCCAATGCGATGTCATCATGACTTCTGTAGCAGGCCATATCGTCAGCCACGATTTCGAGCAGAGGTACAAGAAATGGAGTTCCTGCGATCCGTCAGCACTCTTCGAAGCCAGGATCGAGTCTTATATCGAGGACGGCAAGAAAGGCATCGCCAAGAATATCGAGACCAAAGCCCGGTGGTGTCAGTACCTCTACATCTGGACGGATTGCGATCGTGAGGGCGAGAACATCGGTACCGAGATCCGCGATATTGCTTGCAAGACCAATCCTCGCCTGAAGGATCCGGGTAGGACGGTCCGGGCAAAGTTCTCCAACATCGAGCGCGCACATATCATGAACGCAGCTGTGCATCCCATCGCCTTGGACGAGGCGCAATCAAACGCCGTTGCGTCGAGAATTGAGCTTGACCTGAGAATAGGTGCGAGCTTCACCAGGAATTTGACACTCAGCGTCGCGACTTTCATCCAAAGACACAACGGCGGAGAAGACCGAAAAGTGATCAGCTACGGCAGTTGCCAGTTTCCCACCCTTGGGTTCGTGGTGGAACGATATTTCCGTGTCAAAAACTTTGTCCCGGAAACATTCTGGAGCATCAAAGTCATGCACAAGAAAGACGGCATCGATGTACGCTTCCGATGGGCACGCGGTCACCTCTTCGACCGCATGGCAGCGGTCATCCTGTTCGAGCGATGCATTGCTGCAAAGACCGCTCGAGTCACCAAAGTTCAAACAAAGCCAACCAGCAAATGGAAGCCGCTGCCACTGACTACTGTGGAACTGCAAAAATGTGGCAGCCGGTTCTTGCAACTGAACAGTCAGCGTGTCATGCAGGTTGCAGAAGGTCTCTATACAAAGGGATGGATCAGCTATCCTCGTACCGAGACCGACCAGTTCGATCGAGGTATGAACCTTCAGGCACTCGTCCAGAAGCAAACACAAGGCCAGACCCCGTGGGCCCAGCATGCCACGGGACTCATGAACGGTGGGTTCTCACAGCCACGTAACGGACGTAACAACGACAAAGCACATCCTCCGATCCATCCCGTCAACTTCGTCAATCCCACCACACTCACCCAAGAAGAACAGCGTGTTCATGCGTTCATCGTGCGACGATTCCTGGCGTGCTGCAGCAAAGATGCTCAAGGATCCAAGACTGACATCAGCATCTTATACGGACCTGAGACGTTCAACACTTCTGGTCTTGTTGTTCTCGAACGTAACTACCTCGATGTATATCCGTATGACAAGTGGACCAGCAGCCAAGTTCTCCCTGAGTTCCGCGAAGGGGAAACGTTCGAGCCAACTGAAGCCAACCTCAACGAAGGAAAGACTGTTCCACCAGGATACTTGACCGAGCCAGAGCTGATTGGGTTGATGGATGCGAACGGAATCGGCACGGATGCAACGATGGCTGAGCATATCGCGAGAATCAAGGAAAGAGAGTATGTCAATACAAGACCCAAAGGACGACAACCTAGGCAAGACGACGGCGACGACGGAGAAGAATCTGACGAGGCTGGCGCGGCTGAGGAGCCAGAGCGCGGACGTGGAAGAGGACGTGGCCGTGGGCGCGGAAGGGGTCGCGGAAGAGGGGGAGCAGGCGCTGCAGCCCGTGGAGCGACTACTGGTGTTCAAGAGTTCATTCCGACAACTCTCGGGGTTGCTCTGGTGGAAGGCTACGAGAATATGGGATTTGAAACTAGCTTGACCAAGCCGTTCCTACGCAAGGAGGTGAGTGTTGAAGCTCTTGTGTCACGCCAGTGCCGTGCTAACTTTCAATCAGATGGAGCTGAAGATGAAGGCCATTTGCGAGGGCCGCAAGAACAAGCTTGAGGTTGTCCAAGAGAGTCTCGACCAATACCGTGATGTCTATCTACGGGTTCAGCAGAAACTACCAGTGCTCCATGCTGTAAGTATAGCTGGAGAGGATGTGATGATTTCAAGTACTGACTGTTCCCAGGCCGTTCGAAAATACGTCTTTGGAGAAAACGTATGAAAAGCAATTGCATCTTCAACCAGTATTCACCCCAAGCCCAAAGATGCATCTCCAATGCAGAGACGTCGGTTCCTCCTTCTACTCATGTAGGACGGACTCGAGTCGAAGTCGTAGTCGACACGACTGGCCGCCATCGCCACAGAAACATTTACTTGGAGGAGATGTGATGTCAGTTTGTGTTACTGTAGCACAACGGAGCCAAGTATACTAGAGTCCCAACGAGATGTATTTGTAGCGGTCAAATGAGATATTTGCCCTCCGTCAACAGCGCATAGGAGTTGGTTCTGCTTTCAGAACAAGCGGACATACCTGATCGCATGACCACATAGCCCGCAAGCGAATGATCTGTGTGAAGTCTGATTTTGTCGTGGTCACTTATCCGTCAAGAATCGAGTCAAGTCAAGTCATTGGCAGTTCATCGTCAAGGAACTCCCCCACTTCAACAACGCCAACAACACAAATCACAGGCGACGCGCGCAAACCTCCTGCTTTATGGCGGCACCATTCCCATACGCACACTACGCATGCCCATGCTCCACAAGCAACGGCCCTGCGTCCTCAAAGCGCGCCTCGCAGCTTGAGCCGCAAGACGAAGACACCTTCAACCCGCACGATCCTCGCGCGGCGTACGCTCTCTACCCGCTTGACAATCTTCTGTTCTGCGACGAATGCTCGCAGATCCGCTGCCAAAAATGTGTCAACGAAGAGATCATCACCTGGTTTTGCCCGAGCTGTCTCTTCGACGTGCCTAGTGGCCAGGTGAGAGGTGAGAACAACAGGTGCGCGCGAAACTGTTACAATTGCCCATCATGCACTTCACCGCTGCATGTAACGCAAGTCGAGAAGCAGGCCACTGGACTGGAGGATGGCGCCGCCGCTGAGGAGGCGTATCTGCTCTTCTGTCAGTATTGCGACTGGACGACCCTCGACATAGGCTTGCAATTCAGCCGGCCGACAAAAATCACAGAACAGATCAACAAGGCTCGGAAAGCTCGCTACAATGCACAAGAGCCGGTTGCACAAGAGGAAGGCAGTGCAGATTTGCCTCGCCCGAAAGAGTTGCGGAATCACGAAGGTGCGTTTGGGAAGCTGAGCGCATTCTACAAGGAACAGATGAACGAAACGGGCGAGGGCCAGAATCCGTACGGGAACAGCACGTACGGTTCACCGGCCAATCTCGCTCGCATCATGAGCCTGTATGGCGGCTTGACCAATAATGCGCTGAAGAAGAGTCGGGAGAAACCTCAACCCATGCGCGAGGCCGCTGGGGATGGCGAGGGGTTTGCTGTGTACACCGCCGAGGACAGCAATTCTGAGGACAACATCGTGCAGCGGATGCAAGCATTGGGCTGGGAAGGGACTGTCTCTGAGGAACAGGCACTATCCACACCCGCCAACTACAGCGCACGATTCAACGACGAACTGTGGCCAGCCGCAACACAACTACGCGCAAAGCGCGGGAAGCGATGCAGGAGTTGTCGCCAGTTTATCGTAAGACCAGAGCCCAAAGCGAGTGGCCTGCGGTACAGGATCCGGATCTTAGCACACAACAACATCCCAAGGCTATCATTACGACTTCTCCAACCCACCGGACCAGTTCAGCACCCTTCCTTTGCTTTGCGGGCCGAACAAGCATACAAGGAGCCAACACTCAAGCCGCTTTTCACTCAGCAGTACGTACTCACGCTACGAAACCCGATATTCGAGGAGGTAAAGGTCACGCTTGCAACACCAGCGATAACTCCAGGTCGAGTTGGTTCCAGGGTCACCATCCTGTGTCCCTCTTTCACAATCGGAGCAGCTGGCGACGTCTGGGACGACGCGCTGGCAAACAGTACAAACATAGCCGGCGATGGTGGGCGCAAAGCTGCAATGGCGTCTTTAACGGGTGGTGCTGATGGAGAACGACAGCCAGAAGCTGGTAAGGTCTGGGAGAAGACGCGCAACAGCACGTCGGTCATTCTGGAGATTGTACCAGGTTCGCTTGAGCCAGAGGACCAACAAGTTGCCGAGGAAGGCGAGGACGACGACGTGCTAGAGGTGCCCGTCTACGTGCGTGTCGAGTGGACCGCAGATGCGCATGTGAACGGCGAGAAGACTGGAGAGAAGGATGCGAAGGAGGCGAGAGAGCTGGGCTACTGGTGTGTACTGGGGCTTGGTCGTATTTCCAACGAGTAGGACAAAGATGTGCGCGCAAGCGATTCCAGCTGGAATCAGTGACAGTTTGACTGATTTGAAGATGAGACGAACGATCAGCATGTTCCAATTGAACTCCACGTGTGTAATGCACGTCATTCCGGACGACTTTCCCCCGCGCCTAGAACATCATCGGCGGGTCATTCGATGTAAACAGCAGACTTCCAATATACTTGCTATACTTCTAGTACTTCCACACGCCCTCTTCTCTTTCTTAACTTTATACTCATGTATACTCTGCAATAAACTCATACACCATACGTCATGACAGACACCGCCCTCACACCCGCGCAGTCCGCCGCCCTCTTCGACGTTCTCACCCATTTCGAGACCTACCGCGAGATCGAAGACTTCAAACAACCCGGCGCCATCCAACAATATGGCCCGCCTTTCCAAGACGACAAAGCAAGATCTAACTCGCCCGTCCTACAAACCCTCATCTCCAAATTCATCCTTCCTCTCCCCGGCCTACGAGATGTTTCAGCCGACTTCTGGAAAGTACGGGTTGCCGATATGATCGACGAGTTGAGCCAGGCGGATCTGAGTGAGAGCTTTGACAAGGGAATACTGGGAATCAGAAAGACGCTTGCCACGGCTATTAGTGCGCTCATCGAGTACCCGGCACGAGGTTGTCTAGGCGGACTGCCAGAAGTGAAAGACAAGAAGCCAGAGCCGAGGAAATACGATGTCACGAGCCCGGAAGATGTGCTGCAGGCGTGGCAAGATTGCTTACAGGCGCTGGTGTATGGAGACTTGATCGACGAATTATTCAAAAAGGCTGCTGAGACAGACGATCTGTCCAAACATGATACTTTGGTACAGGGAATGCACGAGTTTGTGGTTGTAAAGTAGGTGAGGCCGTTGGCGCTTCTTATCGACATGGCTTCTGGGAGCATGAATGCTAACTGCTATGTGCAGTATTGCCTCGATCATGCACTACACGCTGGTGCTATCGCCCGAAGGCCCTACTTTACTACGCATGATTGGAAGTGTGCATGGAATGCTGCCGTACAGCGTGGTTCGCCAAACACTGAAGGTTGGAAACGTCGCAACGATGATCAGCGGCGTTATGAGGATTGTTCTGGCGAAAGTCAGTGTCAGTGCTGTTACAAACTGGATTGGTCTTTCGTCGGGCGCAGACGAAGGAATGAATTTGCTACAACAGTGAGAAGGTGCCGAAAACCCCATGAAAAGAAAGACTTGCTAATGTCGTTACAGAATCATCTCGCAAGTGCTTAGTTGGGAGAAAAGGGAACTAAAGAACCGCATAACGAAGATCGAGAAAGACAAGGACGGCCCTTCAAAAGCGGTGCTCGCTGAAATAAATGCTTGGGTGAAAGATAGATCTCGCGAAGAGCACGCTGAATGTCGCAGACAGAGCAAAGAGCAAGGGCGATCGATCGTCACCGTCATCTTGTCTCTTTCGTCTCAATCACCTGAGCTCTCGAAGAAACATCACGCGAAAGCTCTGGAATACCTGTCACTCACCCTGGCGGTACGAGACCGAACAGAAATTGTGCGAGTGCTGTGCCAACGTAACCCCGACCATCTTACAGCAGCGATACGGGACGGCGTCGACGCATACACCCCAATGATCCGCGAAGTCCACCAAGCAGTCAATCTCAGCGATACCCTTTGGGACTTCGAGCGCTTCCTGACAGACATGCTCAAAATCAGCAAACCACAAGGCAAAAAGGGCGAAGAAAAGGCACCGAAAGTCGAAGACTTCGTCGACCTCCTCCACAGACACCAAACCAGCTGCCACAAATTCCTGCACCAAGTAGCCAAGAACAGCAAGCCGCTGGTGGAGACTTGGAAGCAGTACGTAAAGACAGCCGCCATGCAATTCAACGCCCACGAAAAGCCTCCTTCGAGTTCTGCAGTCGTGCCCGAGACAGTGGCCAGCGGCGGCGCCAGCGAGAAGTTGGAAGAGGCCTACGCCAAGCTCGGCGAGCAAGACCAGAAAGCCGTCAAAGCCGAGCTGGACGCTTACGACAAGTACCTCCACGACCTGCACACGGCCTCCGCAGCCCGCATCAGCGCCGTCATCCAGCGCACACACTCGACGCCGTTCGGCCCCGGCGCTTTCCTGGCGCGCTGGCAGCAGCTTATGGATTCTACGGCTGTCACGCCCGATCAACCCCAGGGCCCGGTCCGGTACGGCGGCAACCGCAGCGTGAAAGAGGCCGGAAGGAAAGGCATTGACGGCGAAGATGGTGGCTATGCGGACGAGGACGCGGCGGAGAAGGCTGTGGGCGAGAAGACGCCGCAGATGCCTGCTGTCGAGAAGACGGTGGCGTTGCTCGGGCAGAGGTTTAGAGAGATCCTTGGAGGGAGCTAGGCGGATGTTGTTTCTTGGATAGAGGTGTTGTGGAGTCACACGCTGTAAAAAGATACATTGGGAATGATCGCAGGGCTTGCATACGGAAGGGAGTCGATTCTGCTCTTAGTAACACTGGTTAGAAGTACATGTATTCTACGATTCCAGCATCTCGATGAATGGCGACTTGTTGCACCTCGTTTACGAACTTGCATCACAGGGAAACATGATTCTAAGTGACGCAGTTGATACATGGAATATGTCAATGGTGTGTCAAAAATGCCTTTTTGGGCCGAGTCGATGCCTTTTTGTCCATGGGACTCCTACTAGTGGATGCTATGGACTCGATATCCGCTCACTCTGAACAATGTAATGACCGACCAGAATCCGTCTGCGAATGTCAAAAAGGGAAAACCCAAAGTCTCCATTCGTGTCGTCTCAGCCGTCGCCGCCCATGGCTCTTCCGGAACAACCCACCGGGGTATGGTGGGTATGATTAAGAAATACAAAAAAACAAAAAGAGAACGTGCTAAGCTTGGGGGTATACTGTACTGTTTCTGTCCGTCCGTTTAATCATTCATAAGTTCGCTCTCGTCCCCGAAAGTTTCGTCGCCTTCATCGACATCGTCGAGTACAGTCGCGCCCAGCATGCCCGTGACTTGCTGTGCGTTTCCGTGGCCATGTCCGTGGGCGTGCATGGGAGGCGGTGGAGGTATGGGCTGGGTCTGGGCATTTGCACTGCCGCCGATCCACAGCACGCCACTCGTGGAAGCGGGTGCGCTCTGACTAAGACCCGGCCCGCCGCCTTGCATGTATGCGTGTGTAGAGTTGGCCATCTGAGGCGCCCAGTCGTTGTTGATTTGTAGCGCTTGCTGGTAAAGAGCTGTGTGGTTTGCGCTCGTTGGACCGGGTGCCACTGGGGTCATTCCTGGAGGGTGTGTGCCTGTGACGTTCACATTCATGATAGGTGTGTTGGTGCCAGATTCCGAGTCAATGTTCTGATCATCTGGGTCATCGATCCCCATCTCACCGCCGTTCACCACAGATGGTGTCCTGGAGTCGCTGCCAGAGTGGTATGTGTTCTGTGCCTTCAGGTGCTCACGAAGCCGCGCGACTCCGTGACCGGAGAAGACGCAGAAGACGTCGCGCTGGTGATCATTAAACTCCGGTGGTGCGTCACGGCAGAAGCTCAATAGATCGTCGCGGAGGAATGCCTGAACGCCAGTAAGGGAGAGGTGCGTAAGCTTCGGGCAGTGTTTCAGCAACTGGTGGATGCCCTGGGAACATGTTAGTAAGGTCTGGTAGGGCATAAGTTGCACATGAAAACTTACCTCAAGTGTCAGGTTTGTGCAGTAGCTGAGATGCACCCGTTCCAACACGCTGATGCCGTTGACTTTCTTGTTGTTCTTGATCTCACCCATGGCAAGAGCATGAATGCTGCGATCGGTGATGCCGGCACACTTGACCAGTCCTATCCTCTTGAGTTTTGGCAGGCTAGCCAGCTTCATGACACTACCATCGGTCAAAGCACTGCAACAAGCGAGATCGATATAACGGATACGATTGCACGCTTTGGCCAAGGCCTCGACACTGACATCAGTGATGCGCGCACAATGGCCAAGATGGATGTAATGGAGGTTCTTGCCGAGCTTCGTGATCGCAAACACAGCTCTGTCGGTAATCTGTCGGCATTTTGCCAGTATCAAATTGCGAAGTCGTGGACACGTCTGGATGATCCTCTCGACGCCCTTATCACCGAGCTCGCCGCAGTCCGTCAAGTCAAGGATGCGAAGTGCATCAAACGACATGGGCATTTCTGGGTCGTTCGGCAGATCGAGGAATGCAGAATCGTCAAGACGAGAGCAATGCGCGAGTCTCATCTCACGTAAATGTCGGCAAGACATGAGCAGTGCAGTGACTGCCGGGCTCTCCAAACTTTGTAAACCATACAAGTCGATTTCCAGGAGGTGAGAGCTGTGCGCAGCGACGGTCATGATCGCGTTGTCCGTCAATTGTACGCAGTTGTTGAACTTTAATCGCTTCAGATGTCGGCAGCTCTTCGCGATGGCCATGACGGATTCATCGGTCAGTTTCCGACAGCCCGTCACGTTGAGTCCCTGAAGTCGCAGGCAGTTGTCTGCTACTACCATCATGGTCTTCTCCGTCACCTGATCCAAGCCAGTGATGTCCAGAGCCAACAAGCTTCGGTTGCCAGCAATCAGTGGGAGCAAACTTATGTCTGTGAGCTTGGTGCAGTTGGTCAAAGTAAGGCGTTCTATACGCTTGCAGTCAACCAGGCCCATCAGCGTCCCGTCGCTGACTGCGTTTGCGAGTGTGGACATATTCAGCCGTTTGACGAGATCCTGGTATGCGAAGAATTTGTTCGCCTTGCGTATGGACTGTACGACGCTGTGTATACTCTCCCACTTGCCCATGGCCGGTCTGTGCCACAGCAGTCCCACGCTGTTTCTCGCCCAGTCTTTTGACACCAGCATGCATGATTGAAGGTCCTTGGGCGCGCTCAAGCGCGAGAAGATGTGAATGAGAAGCTCGGCGGGTAGGCGATGGACTGGTGATACGCGGCAGATCTCTTCGTATTGCCGCCGTAATGAGTCGTCCTGTGACATTTCCGGCGAGATATCGAGGCCGAGCGAGGATTGTGAGTCGTTGGCCTGCAGCATGAAGGAATCGTTGTCATCGTCGGCGCCGCGTTCCGGAGAGGTGGAGGAAGACGAGTTGGAAGAGGTGCTCGCACGTCGTTGCAGGCGGCGGGGTCGTGCCGTCGAGGGCGCCATGGCGGCTGTGGATGCTCGCGAAAACGGTAGGAAGTGAAGTGAGAAAGTGAGTCGCAACGCGCAGTGTGGGGCGTCCTATGGACTGGTACGAAGGGTGTCGAGTGTGGATGCAGTGGTGTGGTGTGCTGTAAGTGGGAGTATCGAGAGGCGAGGGGGGATGTGGGTTGTGAAGAAAGAGTGTTCAGGCGTTTGTTTGGTATGCTTTGTTGCTGCTGGTCGTTGGTGGTGGAAGCCAAGGCAGGCGGCTGGAGTCGAGGGTTAAGACGAGTGCGGTTCACAAGAATGCCTGAGGGCTGTTCGTTTAATGGGCGTGAGGTAGGTAGGTGAGTAGTCCGGCTCTAGAGCGCTGCGAATGTTGTGTGTAGGTCGAAGTCGTGGGCGGGCGATCAAGTGGTCGAGGCAAGCATGAAGATTGGTGTTGCAGCGTGTTGGTGGTGTATGAGGCCGGCCTGAGCCTTAGCGTCACTGCACCGCGCCGTCGTCGTTACCTTACGCAGCCACCAAGGGCACACTCCACTTCAACCGGCCCGAGACAGGATTCCCTCATCGCGTGCCAAAGTCTGTTGATATAGTCCAATCTATACTCCACATGTACGTCCTACCCTGCTCAACAAACCTTAGGACATACACGGGGGTCGGTGCCCGCCATCGCCGACGCCGTTCACCTATTAATATTCGAAAGCTACCACAGAGTTAGCCTGACCTGTTACCCTTCAGCGTAGCAGAAACAAACGGTCCCATCGTTCAAAGGGCAATCAAAACATGCAATTTCGCATACGGGTACTGGAATCATCTCTATCTAGGTATGTCCACGCTGTCAAGCTGTCACGCTCGCAACTCCCATCACTTCCTGTCACCGTCGTGTCACCAATAGGGGGTCCTCTTACTCTACTCACTCAGACACCCGCGAGTTGATAGAAGTCCTTGATGCCCTGCCTCAAGCCCTGCTCGTACTCCCACACGAACCCACCACCCTGACCGCTCTCGCGAATCCGCTTCAACGCCCAGAGCTCTATCATACCAATCTTGTCGCCACCCTCAAATCCGCGGTGCGATCGCATCCCGAAAAAGTGCATGGCATCAGTGAAGCCGACGTCCCATCCAGCTTGGAAGCGCCAGTGCTCGTAGTTGCCCGGGTGGTTGGTATCCCACCAATGGCAGTGCTGGCTAAAGGTTTCGCTGCGCTTTTGATTTTGCTGGCCTTGGGCATTTTGAATGCGGTGTTGGATGTCGTCTTTGTGCAGTGTGAGGGAGTATGGCGGCTTGATGGCCTGGGCGTTGGTCATCTGCTTGAAGCCCCATTCACCACCGTCCATCCAGTCCATGCGGTAGGTCCAGAAGAAACTTCCACCTGAACGGCTCTGGTAGCGGTCAGACTGTGCGTTACCAAACGCACGTACGAGGTCTTCTTTGGAGGTGTCGCCGCCCTTGGCCCATGAGTCCTCGGTCAGAACGCAAGAGTACTCGCCGACGATAGTCTGAACGGCACCGCGGTCGACAACGCTCCCCTCTTTGCCATCGAGCTCGCCAAGCTTGCCATGGACTTCGTTAGTGATTTGCTGAGGGGTTTTCTTCTTGTCATCGTCCGTAAAGGCCCAGTAAAAGTGAGTGTCGATGACAACAGGGTTGATACACTGGTTCTTGAGGTTGTTCGGGCCCAGTGACCAGTCGACACAGCGGCCAAGGTTCCAGCCGTCCGAGATGTAGATGGGCATCGTAGGGTCGATGTGAGAGACTTCGGCGAGCACCTGGTTGTACCACTCGTACATGTTGGGTGCATCGTGCTCAGCTTCGTTGACGATCTGGATGCCGAGCACACCTGCCATGCCGCGGGCTTGGTGTGCAATGAAGCAAATGCACTTTGTTCCAAGCTCGCGGTTGCTTTTCGAATTCCAGAACTCGGTCTTGCCACTGTTCGTGCCGGAGTGTTCTTGCGGGTTTGCACCACCAGGCAAGCCATGGACGTCGATGAGCACTCCAATGCCACGTGCAGAGCATCGAGCGACAAATGCTTGGATGTAATGCCAAGCATGTTGATACACGCCTGCAAGGTCCTTGAAGGCTGTACCTTCACAGAATTGCGGACCGAGATCCCAGTAGCCGATGGGCAGTCGGACGGATGTGCACTTAGCGACATCTCTAAGCCAGTCGAGATCCTGGTCGCTCACATACTCCTGCCAGGCTTTCTCGAATCGTGCCCTTGTAGCATCGACGCCTTCACGGCTGACCCAAGCCTCGGCAGCTGCCTTCTCAGATGAGCCTTCGGCGCCGTCGGGGAATCTGCTGCCGGTGAGCCAGCGTTCGATAGCGAAGACGGAGCCGATGTTGGTGCCGTGTTGGTAACGGTAGCGATCGACGTCTGCCGGGGTGGGAGGTTGGATGTGTGAAGGGCCATCAGGTCGGCTGCCGATGGCCTGTTGATGAGGTGGATTGCCGCTGGAAGCATGCTCGTCGAACTTTGCTTTGGCTTTGTTGAGGAAACTCTTCATTTTGATAGGACTGATCGTAGATGCTTGCAGTTGTCGGTGTGCGATGTGGAATAGAAGTCGCAGCTGTGTATAAGGATAGGTTGGTGTCAAGATATATGTATGTACATAGTACGTACCTAGCCAAGTGATACAAGCAAGAGTTAACTAAAAGTGGGCACGAGGCAAGCAGTCTCCACGGTGAGCTAGGTGGCAACGACGACTTGAACCTTGGCTTGAATCACCAGGACCAACGAGACTTCATCATCAGACTTCATCACATTCACGCCAGCATCCATCATTGCCACCACTTCGACACAGGACGAAGAGCGATATACTCCGAGAGACAAATTTGCACACACTGATGTCGTTAGGCGCCCGATGTACTCGACATGGCTTGTCAAGGACGAGTCGTCCAGTGCGCATGATACGCCATTGCAAATCCAGCGATAAATGCGTCTCAGTCATGTTCGAAATGGCCTGCAAACTGATCTGATGCTCATTTACGCATGAGGTCGTTCTTATGAAATGCGGAATGCCAGGACCAGAATGATCTGCCGCTGCTCTCTCGGAGATCGCACTCAACAACTTTGTACCTTGAGTACGCGAATGCTATCATGCCAAGTCTGCTCGCCAAATGGACGAGATCCACGCATGGATGAAATCCTTCGGAATAGATTAATCCGCGCGCCTGTGCAGATGTATGCGGCTATGAGCTGGCAGCATCTCAGCGCTTGGCCCTCAGCCGACCCACAGCTTTGAGGTGGCTGCTTCTCACAACCAGCCACGTTCACCCTCGAGACCGAAAAAAGACCACAGACTCTTACATTAAACATGCCTCAGTGGGATCGTCCCGGCTCTTTTCCCTACAGCATCTATGCATCCGAACGACCTTATGATCAGGCCCCATCACTTACAAAATGCGAATTGCACGAGCCTCTCAGAAGCGATGACCACATCCGTTTGCTGAAACTGTTTCCGCCAGGCTGGCCTGATCGTCTGAACGAGAGGCTTACCCCTGAAGAAGACCCCGACATACAGTGCGAGATCTACCAAGTATCACTCGCAAGCATACAAACGGAAGGCCGCCCTTATTTTGCAACACTGTCATATGCCTGGGGCGACCCGAAACTCACGAAGCGGATCAGATGCGGAGATACTCTGGTTTATGTCGCGCAGAGCTTGAAGGACGCGCTGGTCTACGTCAGGCACCCAAGAACGCCACGGCTGTTGTGGGTCGACTTTTTGTGCATTGATCAAAGTAATACCGAAGAGAAGAGTCGGCAAGTTCAGCGCATGCACTTAGTGTACGGTGAAAGCCATTGTATAACATGGCTAGGCGTAGAGTTTGTGGGTGAACTTGATCTAACAGCAATGCTGCCAATTCTGGGCTGGTTCAGTGAGGCACATCGGTCCTTCAAAGCTCAGCAATCCCTAGTAAATTGGTACAATGCGAGGACTCGCTATGAACTCAACCCACTCCATGGTTGGTCAAGTCTGCGTGATCTACCGTGGGCAGCGCTATATCGATGTCTCGATCGAGACATCTTCAGTAGGCTCTGGTGTGTGCAAGAAACGATACTCGCTCGGAGCAACGACCTGCGCACCTCGGTTTCGCATCTGAACATCACTGTCCTTGCACGATCATGCGATTTCCTACATTCTATTCTGGGAGATAACATGCAGGCCGGCTACCGCGAATACATGAGCGCCGATGATGACACGATTATGTCTTTACTCTTTCGATGTAATGTTCTGAACCGGACGCTTGGGGGCATTACAGCAGTCGAAGGATCTCACTTGCCATGCATCAAGTACATTCGGTCGGCTTCAGGTAAGGTCGCATCAACTGCGGCTACGGCGATGACGTTGTACTGGAAAGAATGCTCTGATCCACGAGACCGCATCTATGGACTTGCTGGTTTATGCAACCTCAAAACCTCATACCAGATCAGCTACTCAAGAAAGACTTTGTCAGTCCGGCAAGTCTTCGTTGACTTTACGCTGCACTGTCTCAAGACTTCAAAGTCTTTGGAACTGTTTCGGACAACGAATCGAAAATCCGCTGGTAGTCCCCGGGGCGAGAAACATCCTTCTGTGAAGCATCGGAACTGGCTGCCCGGACTACCTTCCTGGTGCCCAGACTTCGCTGGCCCAGTAAGCAGTGTAAGACAGCTGGCTTATGGAGATTCTGGCAGAACGTCACCGCTGGAGGCATGTAGAGGGCGCTCTGCTCGCTTCACACTCTTATCTCGTCGGTGCGTGGGAGTGATCGGCGTGCATATTGGAGTCGTGAGGAGTTGTAGCCCTAACTGGCGTGGCGACCGGGAACATGAAAAGGATCTCTCAGATTGGACCGACGAACAGTCTAACGTTTCGTTTGGAGCCCCCGTTAAAACCATTGATGCTGTATATCCCAGGGTTGCATCTTGGAAGCTGTACCTCGATGTGTGCTCGGCGGGAGCAGATTTACGCGAATGTGAGATATGGCCTCGCGTCTCAGCAGATCTGCCGGCCAAAACGCGGTCTCGAATGGTCAAGAGCACCATTGGCGCCGCGTGGATTGTGAGTTATGCGTCAGAGTTTGTTCCAGAGGGTGGTTTGGCACTGAATCGGAAGTTCGACGCTGCTGCATGGATGAGCTTTGCGTGGCACGTCGAGGTCCTCATGCGCCGAAAAAGCTATGGCACACGCCTATTTACAACGGATAACTCCGCCGCCGTGATCGGTACTGGTCTCGATGGAACTCGCGTGGGAGACGTCGTTTGCGTGCTATACGGAAGCGATGTACCATTCATCATACGCCAAGTTGGAAACAAGGGAGAGTACAAACTGATAGGGGAATGCTACGTCTCAGGAATTATGCACGGTGAAGCGCTGGACATGGGCTTGGAGGAACGAGAGTTCCGGCTCATCTAATAGCATGTCCGCGAGGAAATTTACTTGTTCCAACTTTGCGATCACAGCTCTCTCACGTGGTGCTATCTGACGACCTCGTATGCCTTTTCAGGCCGCTCTACCGCTGAGAGACGTTTGTTTCGTTTCAACCTTGCGATCGCATCTCTCCGGGACTACCTTAGCTTTCTCGAAAAGTTGGATCCGATATCCGCATCCGCCGAAGCCTAGGTACCTACAGAAAGGCGAAGAAGCTCATGTATGGGAAACAGAGTGGGACACCCCTCGGATCATACTACTCAAGGACTTCTACTGAATTGGGTTTCCCTGCCGCTGAGTAGTACACTTAGACATGTGTGTCTTTTTTAAATGCACACGTGTTAGAGATGCTACCTAAGGATATTGAGTTGTGACGAGGATCATATCACCATAGAGTTGTTTCAAGAATTTTTTTCCTTTCTCCGAAGTTAGAAAATGAAAGCTCCACGTTCAGCCACACGACCCAAGATCGCATCGCCCAGCGAACGTGCGACAAGCACCAGCTTGTTCTGCAGCCATTGCCTCTGCGGCTCTGGCACATTCTCTGTGCTGACAGCTACCGCGAGAGGCCAAGCCAGGAGGCTTGCCAATCTTGGGAGGATCGCGTACTCCCGTGGTACGTCTTCCGAGTTGGATTTCTCCGATCGAGGTCGTGAGAAAAAGAACGCAACGTCGCCGCATAGCTCACTCGACGTCGAAGCCAGATTCGCTCGCATGCGGTTCTGTTTCCACCGCAGATGCTCATGATCCGTGCTGTTCTGCATTCGCACGGCAATGAACTTGATTAAGACGCTGTTGATGATCAATCGTAGAGCTCGCTGGCGGATCCAGAGTGAGGCGTGACCGTATGATGTGTAATAGTTGAAGATGTTGTCGTATGTCTTTTCGCTGTTCTCGTTGGCGTCACTGTCCATTTGTGGATCCTGTCGGCATGCCTTCCATTCTCCGGACATTAAATCAGCCCATTGTACGAGATCGTCTTCGAGTTCCTTGCCGGTGTGTGCGAGGTACTCCAGATCTGGCGTACTTGTAGGCAGAGTGGCAGACGTGTTGGCGAAGAAGGAGAGAGCTCTTGATCGGAAGGCCGCTACTCGCACCATCAGAGAGTCTATTTGCAGCGCTGGCCCTGTTTCTCCGAACAAGGCTCCATCTTGCAACCAACCGGGGATGGCATTGCCTTGTAAGATGGAGGCGCGGATCTTCGTTCGTTAGTTCGGCTGTGGGCAGTCTTCCAATCAGGGGTAGTCACTCACTAGTTGCCTTCTTGCTACTTTGTCTAGCGTCACATCCCTGACTTGACTACTTTTCTGGCGGATCTCGACAAGACCCATGGCGCCTTCGTAATGACAAAAGACGTTGGTGAAGCTAGATCCTACTGCATCTACCTTCTTTACGGGTGGTTCGACACCTGCAACAGAGTATCTGATATTCTCATAATATCCCATTAGCATCGTAGTGAGCAATAGCTCGTCCATGCTCTCATGAAGCTGGCCACTGACAGCATGCTGAGTCCTCGCAAGACACTGGGCGTAAGATCTACCAGCCTGTACAAGAGCCTGCGGTACATCACGAGATCGACCAAAGACCGCACGGGAAAGTGTAGACACTGCTAGGTGGAGGCAGGACCCGGGCTTGGCTTTCATCCAGTATGGAAGCACGTATGTGTGCCACTCATGAGCAGCTTCGTGCAGACTCTCGGCATGAGAGACATTGGTACGTGTCCAATACTGGAATGCATGCTCGTCCAGTGAAATTGAGAGGGCAGGTCGAGGTGCTGTGGTTGGCGGTTTGACGATTGCCACCGCGGTGTTTGCCGGTTTGTTCTTCGGGTTTCGAGGTCTGCGAGCTTTTCCTTGGGCGAAAGCAGACTCATCTTGAAAACGCAAGCCGGCCTGCTCGTTCGGATCCCAGATGCATGACCTGTTGGCTTTGATGCACTTTCCGCACTTCGGTTTGGTGGTATCACATTTGATGCGACGTTGCACGCATGTTCGGCATCCTCGGGCTTTGAAGACCATGCCGGTACTGCTGAGGATTCGAGATAGGCGAGCACACTTGGCAGCTAACTAGCAAGCATCTCTCAGAAGCCTGACCATGTCATGTGATAGAAGTGTTGCGAATGTCGTTGCGGATTTACGTGTTGGCGGGCAGAAGGAAAAGAAACACCACGCAGCCGACACACGAATGCGGCTGAAGTGCACCTTCCGATCTTCGGCTTTTGTTCTAGCCTCCAACATCACACCTACATTACGTTAACCAACAACTGAACCCATAAATTATCTCAAGCTAACATCGTACTATAACGTTAACAACAATGGCCTCCTCAAAATCTCTCACAGCCCTCAAGCGCTTCTCATCCTGCGACGTACGTCTCATCCACAACCACCAGCTTATCTCGCCGGCAAATACCGGCAGACACCCTCACTAACCGAGAACATACCTACAGATAGGCGACGCCCTCGTCAAGCTAAAAGTCCCATACGGCGGCTATCTCCACGGTCTCAAGATGTTCTCACCCGAACAGCAGGCCGGCGAGACCAAGATCTTCGGCCCGGCTTACACCGTGCAGTTGGTAGAAGCCAACAACACCAGCGCACCCAAGCCGTCGAAGCACTTTGCCGATGGCATCGAGAGGGACTGCGTGGTGTTCATTTCTCAGCCTAAAGGGTTCTACTCTGCTTGCTGGGGCGGACTGATGAGTACGCGGGCCAAGTATCTGGGCGCACAGGGCGTGGTTGTCGACGGGTGTTTTCGCGATATCAATGAACATCGCGGGATGGGGTTTCCGGTAGGTGGTTTCGTTGTACTTGATGGTTTGCTGATAAGCTCACATTGATCTATGCTGATACGCAACGACTTCATGTAGGTCTTTGCAAAGGCGTCGTCGTCCCTGGGCACAAACACTTTCACGAGAGCATCCACTTTGAACACTCCGGTGGAGTTCACTTCACCGGAACAGACCATGCCACTTGTGATCAACCCTGGAGATCTGATCGTGGCTGATGCTGATGGTGTGGTCGTCATTCCCCCGAGTAAAGTAGAAGAGTGTTTAGACATCTGCGAAGAGCGATCCAAAATCGATGAACAGACCGTGGAAGCGTTGTTGAGAGGCGAAGAAATGGGTGCCACGCTTGCGGGGCTGAGAAAGTAATGGATTGATCATGACTTTGCGATTACGCATCTATACTGTCCTGAGACAGAGCATTAATTTACTGAGCAACCTTGACGACCACCTTGCCGAAATGACTACCGCTGTACAGGTACTTGAGCGCATCCTTAGCCTCCTCGAACTTGAAGACACGGTCGACGACGGGGCGGATCTCGTGCTTGCCGTAGAATTGAACCATCTCCTCAAATCTGTCCTTGGGTCCGTTCAACATGCCCTTGAGAGTGACGTTGCGCTTCAGGGCAAGTAGGTTGGTGTTCGTCCTGTCGCCCGCCTCGTCTTCCTTGCCGCTCAGGTAGCCAATGCAGGCGATGCAGCCACCGAATGAAACGCAGTCGAAGCTCTTGCGAAGAGTCTTCGCGGCACCGCACTCGAAGATGATATCGGCACCGACGTCCTTGGTGATGCGCATGACCTCCTCCTCCCAATCCGGGTTGGAGCGGTAGTTGATGGTGAAATCGGCTCCCATCGACTTGGCCTTCTCCAGCTTCTCGTCAGACGAAGACGTGACGATGGTCTTGAAGCCGGAAGCATGGGCGATCTGCAATCCGGAAACAGAAACGCCACCGGTGCCCTGCAAAAGGACGAACTTGTCGCCTGTGCTGGTGGCGGGTTGGCCCATGGGTTGCATCCAGTTGATAGACATCCAGGCGGTGACGGCAGCAATGGGAAGGCATGCGGCTTGCTCGTCGGACATGTACTCGGGCACCTGGACGAGAGCATCGGCGTCGAAGTAGCGGTACTCTGTCAGAACGCCGGGTAGTGGCAGACCAAGACCAGAAGTCATGGCTTCGGCGTTGACGGTGCCAGTCAAATGCTTTTGGTTGAAAATGCTCATGACACGAGTGCCGGTCTTGAGCTTGTCGTTTCCAGAGACAACGGTTCCGCACATGTCTGATCCGGGGACAAGAGCTGGAGGCTGTTCGACATGCTTGTGGTGCTTGTACTCGCCCATGCAGACCTCAGTGTCGCGGAAGTTGAGGGCCACACAGTGGATCTTGACAAGTACCTGTCCTTCCTGCGGTGCGGGAAGAGAAGCCTCTTCGAAGCGTACGTTGTCGAGTCCGGTCTGCTCGGTGACCCATTGCTTGACTTGTTGCGGTGCCATGGTCGGTATGTGAGTGAAAGGTCACGTGGAGGTGGTACAGGAAGTTGAGGTAGGGTTACTGTATAAAAAAAAGTACTGCTAGTTACTGTGGTAGTGGTGGCTGGCAGCAAGGCTACCTGTCTATCTATGTATATAGCGTCACAGATAATGAGCTAGTTGATTACCAATTAGGTCGCCAATCGTGGGCAGAGATCCGCCATGGGTCACTGTCGCGTACCGGGTTTTGTCCGAAGGTGTGTGTCAAGGATGATGCATGAGATTGGTAGAGAGTGGATTTTCGGATGTTTCTCTACCGACGCGGCGATTGCCATTTAAGGATGCGGCTCTGCGGGATTACGTGTGGCGTCCTCTGGGGATCGAATCCACTATTGTAGGGAGACCTTGGACCTAGAAGTGCAAGATCACGACTCTCTTACAGCACTCAACTAAATCAATTACAACACATTAATATTGGCACCTTTCTGGACTACCTTCGCGTTTCTGTCGAGACGACCAAAACGAGACTCGTCTCGCCGAATTACCGCGCATGGTCACGACCGACTGGCAAATCTTACTTTACTCCCTCTCAACATGGCTGCCTCATCCTCGCTAGGCTCCGATGTCTTTGCCATCCTCTCTCTTCTGGTGATATCAACCTCGGTGCTACTACTCTTACGCCACTACCTACCACTCCGCACGACTCCGGGTTACCTGCTGCTTCCTGTTTTTCTCGCTCTTGCGCTGCCTTGCAGCATTATTATCCTTGTTCCCATCGATCTCGCCTCGACCGAGAATGCCGACGGTGAGGGTCCGAAGCGAGGTGTCTGGCTGCCAGAAAGAGCTGTGTTTGTTACATGGAGGATCACGTACTGGTTGACATTTGTGCTGACCTGGTTTATATTGCCGCTGATGGGGGAGTTTTGCGATTCGGGCTTCCGCGACACAAGAGGACGGATCCTGCATTCTCTGCGAAGTAATGCACGCTACCAGTTGATTGTGCTCAGCACGTCAATCGCTGGTTTGGTCTACTTCATCCTACAAAATGGGTTCCACGGAGAAAGCATCAAAGGTCTTGTCATGGCGCTAGCATACGCCTGGGGTCTAATTCTTGCCATCGGGCTCATGGGACACGGGCTGGTAGCAATGCCGAGGAGACTTTTCAAATATGCAAGCCTTAGCCAAAGGCTGAGACGTCTGCAAACCCAGGCCCCCAAGACGAAAGAGAAGCTGGACGAGGCATACGAGGAATTGGAGGTTCTGGAGAATACCGCTATACAGCTCAAGAGTCGCAAGAGTGGAACCAGCGGTGACACACAAGATTGGATCGACGAGCTCGCGGAAACCTCTACACTAGCAGACACCAGGCCAGGCGCGAGTGCAGCCAGTCGCGCGACCAACTCCAGCATACCAGCTGTGCTTACTGAAAGATACCTCGCCGATTTGACCAGGAAGCTCAAGCGTGCACGACACAAGCGGGCAAGGTTCGTTGACGAATGGGCTCGTCTTTGTCAACAGGCACAGGACATTCAGACCGTGATCGACTCTGCTTCATCTCGAAAACTAGAATTCGGTCGTGAGAGAGGGGGTATTCACAAGTTAAAGATACTGTCGCCATCTTTGCGATTCCATCTGCACTTCTACGGCATACCATACCTCCGTGTTGCGCTGTCTGTGGTATTTGCCTGCGCTTCTATCCTTGTGGTCTGGAGCGAAGTTGTCAGCTCTTTCTCATCGAAACTATCCATCATCGGAATCACTGTGGTTCACCACCCTGATTCGGCTCGCGGCCAAGTACCATTCTTTGGCCAGATGATTGCAGCTGCTTGGCTTCTCTACATGGATGCCTGTGCTCTTTACGCCATCTCCGATGTGAAGGTATGGGGGAACCGCGCGCTCGTCACGAGGCAAACCTACGCAGAGAGCGCGTGCTGGTACAGTCTACAAGTCGCCAAGTTGACCGTACCACTCAGCTTCAACTTCATCACCATGATGCCTGCTTCTGTCTACAAAGAGACCAGTTTTTACCATTTCCTTGGCAAATTGGTCAACTTGACGCCTTTGGGCAGCGGCTTCAGCACATATTTCCCCTGCTTCATCTTAATACCGGCCCTTGCGACATTCTTCAACCTCTATGGTAAGGTGAAGAAGGTGATCGGCTTTGGCGTGCTCAATGATGAAAGCGAAGAAAACACTTCTGGCTTTGGCACTGGTGGCTGGCGTGAAGGGCGCGCGCTGATTGAACGCGAGCTTCAGTCCGGAGGCGAGAACACGGCCTTCGGCATGTCTCCCCGCGGTGCATCGCTTGATCTCGAACGAGGAGCTGCCAATGCTGGATCTTCGGCGCCTGCGCGTCGATCACAGCAAGCACCCCTTCTCCCCGGTCAAGCGAATGCCGACCCACGAGTGAGGGAAGCGAACAGACAGTTCAACACGATCACAAACCAGCGAGAAGAGCCCGAAGATGACTCGGCACGACACTTCTACCAAGACTTCGCGGAAAGAGTCAAGAATACATTTGACAGTGCAGATCGACCAGAGTGGATGCAAAACTTGAGCAACGGTATTACAATGCCCAACTGGATGAACAACGATGACAGGGACAATGACGGTGGAAGTGCTTTGAAGCGTTGGTTTGGAGGGCGCGCCGAAGATGGCCGTGTGCGGCTTTGATCGATTTGATGGTTGAATTAGCGATGGCGTTCAGGTATACACATGCAGCCAAGCGAATTGGTTACTTCTTTCATTTCTGCAACACCTTGATCTTGGTCGAAGAGATTTTACTGGATGCTATGCTCCCAAAGTCCATTTCCCCTGCAACGCTCACTTGCTTCGCTCACGAAGGTCAAGTCGCAACATTCCCTGAGCTCTTCGACAAAGACTTTTACATATACTAATGCACTCCATCGACGTTCCATGTCATGATCACCGCACCACTCTAGGCTTGCACTTTGTGTGATCAGCAATGATGAAGGAATGATGTATTCTATTCTCTTCAACAGGCAAATCGTTCCACCAGAGTACGATCTCCCCACAGTAGGTGGCGTGACATTGAACCAATTTCTGAATGGCCGGCCCTAACCTCTGGCGACAAACACGAACGCCGTGTCTGCTGATCATATTGGAGTTACTGCCAGGAACAGCGATGCTTCGCTTAATACACCTCGTTCGGCTGTACGCTTAGCGCCTCTGGACAGTATTCAAAAGGTTACACAGCATTTGCCTGACTGCAATGAAGAGGCATTTGGAACGCAACATGAACGGCAGCACACAGGCTCTAAGCCACAGAACGAGCTCTCGGTCGGTTGCCTACGGATCTCATGACTGTCATGAGAGCAGCCGACATGCCTTCCACGCTCCTAAAATTATGCCCTGGTGCTCACATGTGTTGATACGGCCTATAAATGATCATGATAGCGCAACCATCATGACCCATTCCTCCAAGCCCAACAGGACTCCATGTCCCTCATTTTATACTCGGGCTCATTCTTCTGACGCAACTCCGAACGCTACGAGGTCACCATGCGCAATCTATTCCTTGCAGTACTCCTCGTCGGTCTCACAAGAGCTTCGGCCCTGCCGGAAGCGGAACGTAGGACGCCTCGTGCATATCAAGACACTTGCTTCGATCTGACATTCACATTGCAGCTCACGGAGGTAGCGGCAAGACAATCCGCGTCAGGTCGAATCAATCAATCCAAAGGGCCATCGCGTCCGCACCACGCGGAAGCCGCATCGTCGTCGAACGCGGCGAGTACAAAGAACAATTGACCATCAAAACCAACGACATATCTCTCATCGGTGAGAGAGGCGCAACTCTGATCCCGCCAAAGAAACCAATGAACAACGAATGCACCAACTTCGCCGGCCCAAATGCCGACAAAACGCCCAGCCAAGCAGGCATCTGCATCACCGGAGCAGCTCTCGACCTCGAAGACTTCGTAATCGAGCACAAGCGTGTCAAAGCCGTCCAGAGACCCGTCCGAGGCGTCAAAGTCTCCGGTTTCACGGTCAAAGACTTTTCCGGCTTCAACATCCTCGTTCTTGGCGCCGAAGACACCGAGATTCGCGAAAACAAGCTACTCGACTCGCCCAAGTACGGATTTCTGACTGCCGGCTCCGTCAACACCAGAGTGTTGGGCAACGAGATAGGTTCCACGCGGCCTGAGAATCGGTTCATTGGTTTGTGCATGGACAATTTCTCGAAAGTGAAAGTGGTCGGGAACAAGATCTCGAACTACTTCATCGGGCTTTGCATCCAAACTGACGGAGCGGAGGTTGAAGACAACAGAGTCACTGACGCTTGCTTCGGTGCTTTCTTGGATCCTGGAGTCAGAGACGTCAGGCTCCGTGGAAATCGTTTCACCGATGCCTTTCCCAATGGATGTGCTGGGGTTGGTGCTGCGGCTATCAGTGTTGACGGCGCTATTGGGGCGCGAGTCGAGAACAACTTCATCAAAGGATGGAAGACCGAGGATGCGCAGAACCTGACCGCTGGCATTGTTGTGGTTGATGATCCTTGTTTGTCTCCATCCCTGTCCTGTCAGGGTCTGGGAATCCCGGCGGTTGCACAAGGTAACATTATCAAGGGGAACACGCTTGACGATAATGATTTCGACATCTTTGTCAACACCACCGGCTCGGGCAACGAATTTAGAAGGAACAGATGTGAAACTTCTAACAAGGCTGGTGTTTGCAGGTCGAAATGAAGATCTTATGAGGGGCGGTGTTGCAGACTTCTTGAAGAGGGTCAAGGATGTGCTATGAATGCTCACAGTGTTCTTCTGACCTCTCTGTCTTTGGTCGAGTTCTGGTAGGAATGGCATGGGCTTACCTGGAATTCAGCTATATCATTTGTATCATTTGTGCGCCACTTACGTACAGTTTGGGTTCGAGCCACATAACGTAGCACTAATGCCGTTGCTGCTGTAAACAGTCTGGGCTCAGTCAGACAACGATGGGGATCCCTCATGAATGTTCGTGTGGCGTATAGCAGCGGTCGAAACGATGCCGAGACATCTACACTGGGAGGTCGCGGAACACATTGACAAAGTCTTCCTACGACTGTTTTGAGGCGCCTCTTGAAGACGAAATATACCGGCATAGTCTTGCACGCCGTTGGTGGCAGTCTGTCCCGACTAGTTTGTCATCAGAAACGACGCACAACGTCCATGCAAGATGATCCGTGAGCCATACGAGTGAGGTCGTTTCCGGGGTCGTGCCAGTTTCCAAAGAGAACATATACAGCCTGGAGGGTTCTCCTCACTGTTCCCTACCCGATCTATCTCCAGCAAGGGTATCATATGTCGTGCTCGGAAAGCATCCGATAGTTGTATTCATAAATCGTAGCAAGTATCACTGCTGAACTTTTGCCTAGCCGCCCGCCTTCTCCCTTTTCTTCTTCTCCTTCGCTGCTCGTTTCGCCTTTTGCTCCTCTGCCATACGCCTCTGGATCTTCAGCTCCATATTGTGCTGGTCGACAAGTGCGCGCAATTCCTTCTCGATCTGCTCGTTCTTCTCCTTTGCTTTTTGTCGCGCTCGTAAGCGTTCCTTTAGAGTTTCAATCTGTGCTTCGATGTCGCTCTGAATGGCCGTATTGAGGGCCGCGGCTGTGCCTATGTCGGTGTTGTGGTTGAGGAAGTCGTCCGGGAAGGTGTCTAGCTCGGGATCCAATCCAGGTCCGCCCTCGAGGTAGCCGCCCGGGTGGGTGAGCTTGATGCCTGGAATCGCGCTCGCGAAGACACGGCGTGGGTCGGACAGTGGTAATGGAAGTTCATCCTCGGATATATTTGGGAGGCTGGGTAGCAGGATGTCTCTTGCGCGTATTGAGATGCCTTCTTCGGGCGCCTCGTCGCTGTCGTCGGGTATTACTCGAATGCCAATGTCGGTCTTCGCTTCGGGGTCGAGTAGGGTTTGGACGAGGCTGTCTTCGAAGTCGGTACTATATTTGAGATCGTGCGGCACGTATGAGGCATATATGCCATCGGTGGGCTCGTTGGTAGACGGTGAATGTCCTACGGCAGCTGTGGGAGAGACCATGATGTGTGTAGTGTGTACTGAGGATCAGCATGCAGCTTGTGATAGCGATGCGATATGCATGCATGCGATGCGACGACCCTAACCCTAAGTGGGGCCGAGGCAGTTTGCTTCTCTGTGCTCTAAGGTACTGACTTATGTACATGTACTTTCTCGACCAAACGACACATCAATCATCCTTATTTGCATTGGATACCATTCAAAAAAGTCTGATTGCTCTGAAAACAGTGTCCAGATGGTGAACTTGCCATGTCGCTCTCTCATCTGCCTGGGTAGGCAAGGCACCGGTACCTGATAGGTCCATACCCATGTTAAGGCAGACGCCATTGGAGGCACTGCGTACGAGCAAAACGAGACCTATGCATGCTTACCTATAAGCCTATGATGTTTGCTTACCACTGACCTGTCTGTACGTCGTCACACTTGAACACGTATCACTGGCCATGCAGCAAAGTCGCCTACAGTGCATTGTCAGTCAATATGGGTGCTGTACATGCAGCGGTACATATTGCCTACCATCCAGTCTTGCATACAGCTCCCGCTTCCAACTCCACCTTACTACATGATCGATTGCCCTGCTTTACTCAACTTTCCTCAGCTAACAACGCCACCGAAGCCTTGTCAACCTTACCAGGCAGGTCAACAACATGAGCGAGTATGGCCCTAGGTCGATTCTTCCTGGGTGGAAACGCACACTGTGGCACGAGATTTCTCAAGCCGCCCAGGCCAAAAATGCTTTTCACTAAGATGACTATGATGAGAATGGTGATTTGAACATACGCTTGGATAAGTTCGAGGAGCTTTCCGCCTGGCTGGTACGCATTTCAACGACGCCTGTGACAATTGAATATCTCAGTGGCCATAGGTTGTTGAGAGCACATGAAGGCTGGTGATAAAACCTCATGAAGAGCCGTGCTCCAGTAAGAACCTCTGCAATTCATCGCGGCTAATTCAATTGATAGCAGTCGCTAAGAAGTGAAGCACACCTTGAGACCTTCAAGCCAACATGGCGATGCACCACCGGTAGACGTTGGGAGCTGGCGTTCCGTTCCGTTCGAAGCACTATCGACGAGCAAACGGTAGATGGAACACCCAGACCAAACGCAGAGTCGAAGAATCGCGTGATTCGGAAAACTACTCGCATCAAGGTCGAGGGTCTTGCTCCCAGGTAATCGATCTTTACTTTAGATTAAGTTCATGCAAAGCTAACATGAAGCAGTAAATCCACCCATCAAGAGGATTGGGAGGTGGTCAGCTTCGACACAATCCCCATGCATGACGATTTGTCAGGAGAAAACACTGTCGCGGACGAGAGGCGCTGCAACATCATGTAGCATCATCATTGGGATGCTCGCGTGGGGTGTCCGAGGAATGGGTATCGCTGGCCTGATCTGCTGCTTTGCCGGTGCTATGCCATTGGCTTGAAGATCTCATTACTATGTCCGTGGCAAGGCCACATACGTAGTAAGAGATCAAAATGCAGGACTCGCAGGAGTGCTTACTGCGAGAATACGCTTTGGGCATGATCGACCCACTTAGCAAGCGCATATGTCGCTCGATTAAGCAGGACGGCACCTATATTTACAGGGTATCGAAAGACACCTGGTCAGTGCATCACTGGACCCTAAACGACTCTCGATGCCTCGAAGGCGTCGCTCGAATCCTCCGAGTCCGCGTCATGCTCGAGATCCCATAAATCTCATACCGCCATCGCGGTGCTGCAATGTGATCGGCTCCTTATCGATCGATGCATGCATGTACCGGCACACGCAATACCGGCTGATGGAGGCGATGCATATGCCTTACTGATTAGAGGACGACGAAGCTCACTTTTGGTTGCATGCACAACTCCTGTGTGATAATCTCCTGATTTCAGATATCCAATTGCTCAATCTGACCTTGACACGAATCGTTCTACCAAACGAACCCTTCCCAACGGCTAAGGTCGACCCCGTCCTGTTAAGGTCTGCTGCACGACAGCCGTTGACAAGCGCCACGCTAATGCACAGCATCGTTCCCCGGTGCCTTCGCTACCAATTCTTCCGGCGACAGCTCTCACAACGTCCCATCATGCCTGGTGTTTTCTTCCCGGACCTGTTCTGTTCCATCGAGATCATCGTCAGCCATATCACGGCGGCAATGTTCGTGCAGGCACTGTGTGCACACCAAGCATGGCGCCCATATCCTATATCCAAGCAACATTCGTGTGGACGACACTAACATTCAGCCAAGAGCTCATCATTCTGCCCTCATAAGAGACAGTGTCTATAGTACTCCACTACAACACTGCTTGGGATCGCCCTAGTTCAGAACTCAATCTGCATAATTATCTCCACACACATCGTTCGCCGGTCCGTACACGCCGCACTAGTACTGTATGGACCCTGCCGCTCGGTCTACCTCGACATCTCGTAATCTGGAATCTGCTGCTATCGTACCTGTTTCAGTCCAAGCACAATGTCCTTTGATCGACGAACGTGGAGTGGGGGCGCGGACGAGGGTCCCAACGATCCCCTGTGCCTACAACCGGCACGTAACCACGATGTTATAAGGACAGGACATGGTAGTATACCTCCCCTTGTTTGGTCCGCGTCGGTTTCATCTCTTCCTCTTCTTCACATCGTTCCATCCACTCGGTTCTGGGTCACACCGGCTCTTTCTTACTACTTTGGTCTACAGTCGTTCGACCGATACCAACGACCGCCATGGAGGTACCTGAGGGCATGGAGGACATCACGTCCATGTCGGGTCATGCTTCGCAGAGCGCAGTCTACGCTGTATGCGTGACCTTCACTTTATTCATGAGCTTTATCGTCATCGCTCGCATTTGCACACGAACTCTCATTGCAAAGCAGACTGGTCTAGACGATGCCTTCATTTGTGTCGCTGCCGTCTTCTCTCTAATGTACTGCATCACGACCTACAACCAAGCCATGCAAGGCATGGGCTTACACGTCTGGGATCCTGCCATCGACATAGTGACGATGTCCGTCTTCTTCTGGTGTGCTCTATGGTCATACTACGCTGCACTGGGCTTCACCAAGCTCTCCATCCTCATGCAGTATTTGCGCATCTGGCCTCAGCCGACTTTCCGCAAACTATGCTACATCATGATCGGAGTTACGATTGTCTGGACTCTCTGGGCTGTCCTGAGCTCGGCCATTATGTGTGTCCCGGTTCATCTTTTCTGGGACACCGACGATTTCTTCCACGACCCGCACTGCTTACCGCGACTTGAGACATGGTGAGTATTCCATCAATTTTCACCTCCGAACCAGTCGTTAACACGAGACAGGTACGCGAACGCGGCGGTCAACTTGGTATCAGACATTGTAACTGCGCTGCTCCCTATTGGTGTGATCCGTAGCCTCGAGATTCCCAAGCGCCAAAAGAATTTGCTCTACCTTGTGTTTTGCGTTGGTCTCGTGTGAGTTCCCAATCAGAACATTATCTATGATACAACACTGACTTTGACCAGCACCTGCCTTATCTCTGCACTTCGTCTGATTTTCATCTACCCGATGACTAAGAACCTCGACCAAACGTGGCATTCGCCAATGTTCTCTATCTGGTCTGCTGTGGAGATGAACGTTGCTATCTTCTGTTCCTGTGCGCCCACTCTCAAAGGTCTGGTTCAGCGTGTCTGGCCCCAATTCCTCGCATCCCTGGACTCTCGCTACGGTTCCGGTCGGGGATCTGGTCGTGGCAACTCAGGTCGCGAAGATTCCGGTGCCACCGCAGTCAACTCGACCACTTCCACCTCGTCGGACGACTCTATCCACAAGCCCAAAGACATTTCACATGTCGAATCGCAATCGCCGGCAAAGAAAGCCATCGGCTTGCTTGGTTTCCGTCGCAGCTTATTCAAGCCTTTCTCCAGCAGCACCAACAAGAGTCTTGCCAGCTGTTACGGCAGCCAATCGAATGACGAGGATGTACTGTTTGACGACATGGGCACCCGTAACTCAAGCCGCGGACGTATGTCTACACCTACCAAAGGCCGCTATGATGACATGAACATCGAGGTGCAGACAATCGTCGATCAGCATGTCGAGCCCTGTGTCGTGCCAATGCCCGAGGCTCACAAGACTACTGTTGGAACAGGGTCGACGGCCACAGATCCATTCAGCGACGACCAAGAGGAGAAAGACATTCAGAAGGCGGCTTGGTCATCATAGAGACCTGATACATTTCCCACATCTCTGTTTACCCTTTTCCTTAAGTCGAATAATTACCTTGCAATTTACAGGGTCCTGTACCGTTTGAGCAATGAGATTGGGAGAATGGGTGGAACGTTCTCTTTTTAGATACCACGATACGTTTTCACACTCTGATAGGGGTTTACATTAATCACATGACAGTCAGCTGTCTAAACAATTGTGTCATTGTCTCAAATATCTTGTGTTCATGAACGGGTTGTTGTCAATTTAAGAGAGGATGGAACGACCGAGGAACAATTTTCGTTAGAAGTAACAAAGGACAATCCAGATACATCAGCCCTGCCTGAATTAGACTGCGACTAAACAACAATATTACAAAAGATCGTTGCATGGACTAATCTACATGTATCGTCGTCGGCAATCGAATGGCCCTTCCATCGCACGGCCCCACCACGTCGACGCCGCTCAGAAGCCGCGCCGGCAGCACCGCCAATACAGCATCGAGGTCCTTCAACTCTCTCTCCAACTATGCTAACAACAGTGCTGAACGGGCGGCCGATCGCCTGCCCTCGGTCACCACCCTCAAACATACCATGACCTTCGTGCCCAAGTCGCGCCGCGCCAAGTTCGACCTCACCCTCCACATCTACGATCTCAACAACGTGCCACTGGTCGCCGGCAGCAGCTTCGTGAGATGGCACCTGCCCACTTCTCGCGCCGCCGAACACCGCGGCCGCACGCATAAATGCCCCATCAAGGACCACCGCGTGCATTACGACTATGAGCAGCAGACCGCCGTGCGCCTTACCATCAGCAAGGATGGCATGCTGCAAGACTGCTTTATAGATTTCGAGGTTCAGCAAGAGTACGGAACCGGCGGGAAGAACGAGCGCATCACACTGGGCAAGCTGAAGCTCAACCTGGCCGAGTATGTGGAAGCAAGTGAGCTACAGAGTCCTGGACCTCCCGGCTCGCCTGGCCACCCGCCTGAAGCGGAGGGAGTGATCAGGAGGTACCTGATGCAGGAGAGCAAGATCAACAGCACGCTCAAGATCGGTGTGCACATGCGGTATATCGAAGGTACGAGGGACTTCACGGCTCCGCAGCTGCGCTCGGCACCCATCTTTGGCGGAATTGCTGGCATCGTGTCCTCTGCGGAACCCGTCGCAACCGGGCATGGAGTCGGGCCGCATGGGAATGGCGATAGCGCTCACATCGATGGAAGCGGCGGGACAACGCCTGGCCTCAATGCAAACAGTAGAGAGACGGGCGAGATGCAGGACATGTATCGCCGGACGCTTGCTGCATACTGGTCGGCGCAGCCCGGCGAGCTCAAAGCAGACGAGGCCATTGAAGACATATTCGCTGGTGGAGATGGGTGGGGGCGCACCGGGCGTCCGCCTGCTATCAGAACGAGTATGGAGGCCAACACATCTGGCACTTCTACTCCACATCCAGACGACGACATGCACAGGGATCGCCCGCCGCGAACTCCAGAGAGTCGCAGCGGCTTCCGTGTAAAATCCTCACACGAAAGCGGTACATACAATTTTGGCAAGAAACACAAAGCGCCAACGAGAGTGCATAGGGGAGAGGTGGATGAGGATGATGTTCGAGAAGATCTCAGGATTTGGCGCGTCGGAGAGTCAGCAACCTCGCACTGAGCATGCCTTGACACGCCGAGCTCATTGCTCATACCATTCTGGGGGTTTGATGATTAAGACGACTTGCGAAAGAGCCGCGCTCGCAGATCGTTCCAACCAGCACGCTATTCCCACCTACGAACAGCCGTCGAATGCACACCAGGACCCAAGCCCGAGTCTAATTAGAGGCTCCATGGCGAGTAAAAAGAATGAAATCAAGATGAGTCCCTTGATCGACCAACAATGATTTTCGCGCGCAAGACTACATCGATATAGAGTTCGACTCCGCAACAAGCTCCCATAGCCCGACAGAGATGCAATAATGAGGGGGTGAAGCGCGAATACATTTCAAATACCAGCCACACCTGAGTTCATCCTATTCATGCACACGCAGCATTAAAGATAAAAAGGAAGCAATTCCCTGGATTCTTCGATCCCTATTTTATGCTTCGTTTCCAGGTATTCAAACGTAGATGCTACCCTATTCAAATCAATTCACGACCACACATAATGGACGCATCTAATCAACCGATCCTCTTCCTCTGGTCCATGTCTCCATGGGCCAGCAAAGTTGTCCACTACCTCGCTCTCCGCGGTATCCCGTATAACCAGTGCATCCAGCCGGTCACAATGCCCCGCCCCGATCTTGCAGCTCTGGGCGTTCAATACCGCCGTGTCCCAGTACTGGCTTACGGACGTGACATTTACTGCGACACGCTTCTCATGTTGCAGAAGTTCGAGAAGTGGTACCCTCGTGGCAGCGAATACAAGTCCATCAGCGCCACAGATCCTACTGGGAGGGCTATGGAGCATTTGCTCGAGAAATGGACCGACGTGGCCGTCTTTGCTTCTGCCGCGGCTGCTATCCCGAGTGAAATGGACCTGTGCAAGGACCCGCAGTTCCAGAGGGATCGAGAGGAACTCTGGGGCCGGCCATGGACGAAGGAGGAGCAGGACCGACTCAAACCGGCTGGTCTGGCGACTTTGGTCGAAAACTTTGATTTTCTGGAACAGCTTCTTAGCGACGGACGTCAATGGTTGTTAGGGAGTGCTGGACCTGGACTTGCGGATGTTCACGGTGAGTCACGCTGAGAGATGTTTGCCGAGCTGAGCCTGGTGGTTCGAGCGGGTGTCGGTTGTCACTCTGTTGTTTCCGTCAAGAGGCTGACTCCGTCTACGTTGACAGCGGCCTGGATCTTCTCTTGGATGGTCAGTCTGCCGAACGCCATGCCCGACGAGTTCTTCGGGACCAAACGCTATCCCGAAACGCGCGCTTGGCTGTCTCGCTACGACGATGCCATCGCAAAGGCCAAAAGGGAAACACCGCAAGTCAGCGAGCTCGAAGGTCCGGCGGCCGTAGAGAGAGTTCTCACCTCATCTTTCAGAGACGAAGATTTGCGGGTCGATAGTGATCCTTTGGCTCTCAAGAAAGATGAAGTGGTCAGCATGTGGCCCATCGATACTGGTTACGATCGTAAAGATACGGGGAAGCTTATTAAGCTTACTGCTGACGAAGTGGTTGTTGCTACTAAAAGTGAACAGGGCAGGAAAGAGATTAGGATACATTATCCTAGGTGGAACTATACTGTTGCGTCCGCCGGCAAGGCAACGAATGGGGTGTGATTCCTATCGGCATCTTGCTTGATTTCACTGGCTGCGGATTCTTAAACCACGTTGGTTGATGCTTTCTGAAAGGTCCCTGGACGTCAGAAGTGAAAGCCACGTAACCATCGGAGCAAACGTCCTCCCAGAATAGATAGCCGGATCACAACGATGCACATTCATTCGATCTGAGAGAACCTTTCGCAGAGACGAAGTTGTCCCTCAGGATACTCTACTCGCCAATCACCACTCTCTATACCCACCGTCTTGTCCCACAAACCCCTTCAGCTCCCACGGCTTAGTGGTGAGTGCAACCTTCCTCACAACTTCCTCATTGATCTCGATTCCCAATCCAGGACCTTGCAGTGCCTCCACAAAACCGTCTTTGACAGCAAACGCTTCCGGGTTAGTCACGTAGCTGTTGATGTCGTACTCTCCAGCCTCGACGTTGTAGTGCATACCCACGCTCATCTCCTGAATCTGGTGGTTCGGCGTGGAAATGCCAATCTGGAGGCAGGCGGCAAGAGCGATTGGCCCGAGCGGACAGTGAGGTGCTACTGCGACGTCGTATGCTTCCGCCATGGCTGCGATGCGGCGGAGCTCGGAGATTCCGCCGCAGTGCGCTATGTCTGTTGAGAAGATAAGTGAACCCTTCGAACATCCAGGAGGATGCAGCCCGCACTTACCTGGCTGGATGATATCAACAGAACAGTCTTCGAAAAATCGCTTGAAGTCCCAACGCGAGTAAAGCCTCTCGCCCAGAGCAATGGGGCAAGTCGTCAAACCGTAAAGTTCCTTAATGCTCTCAGGATGTTCGCTGAGGAGCGGCTCCTCGATGAACAGAGGGCTATGGGGCTCGAGAGCCTTCGCCAGCTGTTTCGCCATGGGTTTGTGCAGCCTGCCATGGAAATCCACCCCGGCGTCAATACCCAGAGCCTTCACCGTCTTGAGTCTCTCAACGCTGGCTTGCAGCAGACCGGGAGAATCGAGCCACCCGACATCCTCGGTGGCGTTCATCTTGATGGCTTTGAACCCCTGTGCTATGCGCTCTTTGGCCGCGCTCTCCACATCACTCGGCCTGTCACCGCCGATCCAAGCGTAGACGCTCACTCTGTCGCGGACCTTGCCTCCCAGTAGCTGCCAAATAGGGATGTTGAGTTTTCGAGCTTTGAGATCCCAGAGGGCAATGTCTATTCCTGCGAGAGCAGACATGAAGACTGGACCGCCACGGTAGAAGGATTTACGCCATGCGTCTTGCCAGAGAGCTTCGATGTCGTCGGCTTCGTGGCCGACGAAGCGGGCGGTGTAGCCGTTGAGGGTGCCTTCGACTGCTTCTGTGTGACCCTGTGAGATTTGTATCAGAGACGTTGCTGCTTTTTCATAACGTTGGAACAAATCCCCAACTTGTAGTCGACACGCTTGGGCCTCGATGGCGAGTTGTGATCAAGAGACTTTGGGTCTGATCTAGGCTTTACATACTGCAAACGAATTAACATGCTTCTCATCGAACTGCTATCGTTCAAGTACCTTCGAGACTTGATTCTCCCCAGCCAACACGGCCTTCAGAATCAGTGATCTTGACGAAAAGCCACTGCATGGTCGTCAGCTCTTTCAACGCTGGTAGCGACGTTAGCATCTTGAGCGCTTACTCTAGGCAATACACGGAAATATTCAACCTTCGCTATGGGAGCCATGTTGGATACAGATGCCCGGATTCCCACGGACTTTGCTAATGTTATGCGAAAATCAGTGAAGATGCAATCAAGTCTTCGTACTGGTTAACAACCCAGTGAATGTCGCTTACATCTAGGTAGAGCATCGGTTGCTCTCGGTAAGTTGTTCGTTATCGGTAGTCGACATCGGTACATGGTTCAATAGCCGACGTTCAGCATCAAAATACCGACGAACGCGACAACCATTGCTCGAGACTTGCTCACCGACAGAATCGAACTTCACAACAGATGCAGTCATCTAGTATTGACCGAGTCTTGACTACCTAGCAGTGTACATCTCAGCATCAGACCAGCAAGAAACCCTTCCAATTACCGACAGAATACCACGACCTCACCAAACCTTCCACTCTTGACCTTCTCCATGAGTCGCCTCTCCTGCATCCCCATCTCCAAACAAACTTCATCTAAACAATGCTTTCCATCCAAGTAACCCACCAATTTCACTTCCTCCCGCCTCGCCCTTGCTTCTTCATCCAACTTCTCCTGCAAGATCCCAGCTCCGTCCGTAGGCGGAGTCGCCCATCCAGACGAGAGGGCGGCCTTCCGCCAGGCGTCATCCAAGTCCGTGCCAGTGGGAGGCGCAGGAACGGGTGGGAAGTCCGGTGGATCGAGTGCCAGGGCGTACTTGTGCAAGCGTTTGAGAAAGCCCTTGATGACGCCGAATGTGATGAAGCGGCGTATGTCGATGTTCGCTAGTAGGTCTTGGTGGGCTAGGCAGAAGTCTGCAATGGAGAGGCCGGGCTTTAGAATAGTGTAGAGCTCGACGATCGTGTTCTTGTCGGGTGGTGCTCCAGAAGCTTCTTCCAGAGTTTCCTTGCTGAGGACACTGGCGAATATTCCGTCTTTAGGGTCGATTGCCACGTAGTTACCGCATTCTTCCACCAGCTCGACGTTCTTGACGAAGAGCGCAAAGTCCTGCGTGAGAGCGTACACAGCCTGGAAGTGGAAGATATCCAAAGTCATCACGCGCTCATGCAGTACCAGCTCCCACACAGCCTTCTTGGCGAGCTTCAGATCTACGTCTGCCAGACGCGCGATCCGCTTGACATGGTTCACACCATCAATATGCGGCCGCACCTTCTCAAGCACCAAATCCCACGTCCACCTCTCGGGATCCGGCAGCTCGCGGATGAGCAGAGGAACATCCCAAGCCCTGATCTTCTTCGGCCGCGGCCTTGACCTCTCGCCCAAAGTCCTCTCGAGCCGCAGATTCAAAACCTGCGTCTCCGAGACCCGCACGCAGCACTCCGCGTACGCGTTCAACTGCTCGTAGACCTCCCCCAAGATCCACCCAACCAGTCCACCAGATTCATCAAGCTCTTGCCCATTGCCATGTCCATCTCTCCGCCTCTCAAGCCTCCCATCAACCTCCCCCTCCTCCCTCCTCAACACCCCACCCCGTCCCTCAACCTCCAACCCCCTCATAAACCTTGCCATCTTCGCCACAACGCCTCTCCAGCACCTGACAACAGCCTCCTCCTCCTGCTCCCGAACCACAAAACACACGTTCGCAACGAAGCGGTTGCGCTCATACCCTTCCCCCTCAATGCTAACCGGCCACCCGAGAACTCTATACCCCTGGACGCAAATCGACAGGTCGCGGTTCGAGATTTCGTGAGGAGGGATCACGTAGGCGGAGATGTGAGGGAAGGAGAGGATGGCGTTAGGTGAGGAGGAGGAGGAGGATGCCGCTGTTGCTGCCGATGTTGCGGAAGCGGTCAAGGACGCGGCGGAGGCCTCGAGAGGGCAAGAAGCTGAGGAGGAGCGCGAGATGCTGCCGGCGGGATGTTGGTGCAAGACGTCTGGGCCGCGCTCGGGGTGGAAGCGGGCGTAGAAGATGGATTTGAGCATCCTTTCTCGCTGCTGGTTTTGGTTGCCTTCCTTCTTGTATGTTTTTTTCAAGAGACTGATCTGGGTTTTCAAGACCTTCTTGAAGGCCTCCGATCAGCCAGAAATTCACATTTTTGCGGCAGTGGTGGTGCGGCGGAATAAAAGCATGGCGATGTTGTTGGTAGACTCCCCAGACATGAAGTCCCAGGTGGACTTCAAACGTATGTGGGGGCAGTCGCCTGGATTCATGACAAAATCACATACATATCATTGCAATAATAACATGGTTGCAAGTCCCGTGAGAATGAAGAGACATCTCGAAACCAAAAAGTTCAACGAGAGAGTCGATAGGCATGGATCGCAAAAAGAAATTTTCTTGCTCAATACATAATCTACACGTGCTCCGCTCCATCGATCCACCCTTCCTCAGTCGGTCCCATTTTACCCAACCTTCCCATTCTGGAAAAGAAGAGGGGAATCAAAAGTGGCATGTTTCGTCTCCAGCAAAATCAACCTCCCCCTCCCCAACAGACAACTCTTGTGAAAAAGCCGCGTCCACGTATTCGCCATGATCGACCTCCTCCCTCGTATAAAAACCTGGACAGCAAGGGGACAGGGACAAGTGAGAGCATTTGGATATCCAAAAGAAATAAATAAAGAGATCAGCAGCAAAGACCAAATTAACAATGAAAAGCAGAAACAAAAGAATAGGCAGCAGAGTGTTCGAGCGAGAGGTATAAGTAATGCGGTGTTTCGTCTTCTGTCCCCGAGCAAAAAACGCCGAAGAAAGCACATGGGGTCGCGGCGAGTGATCGTTATGGTGCGCCGGTGATCGTAAAGAAGTGTGTGGCTGAAGATTATCGAACAGGTATATGATGTGTGGTTGCAAGTCTCGAGCTCCAGTCTCGTCGACGGCGAGCGAGCAACTGGCGGTACATGTGGTCGCAATGGATTGCGCCCGAGCAATTGCCGAGCCACGGTGCTAGGTCCACCGCCGAGATGATTGAAGTTGATCGATTTTGGAGTTCCGTCGCTGTGACACTGCTTCCAGATATACAGTGGTATAGAATCTCGTTGCCGTGATGGAACATGATCGGCAAAGACCAGGCTATTCGACGTGGCGTTTATGGGCCGCCCATGCCGTCGCCGCCAGCCTCCAGACCGGTATCAAAGTTGAAGTTGTCGAAAGACATGCTACTATCCATGACGTTCGTCTCAAGGAAGCTGTCAAAGTCGAAGTTGTCCAGAACATCGCCTCCTCCAGTGCCAAGCTCGGCGTATTCCAGGTTCATGTTGCCATTGTATGAGTCTTCACCAACGAGATTGCCGCTACCACCGAATGGCCCATTCATATCTGGGGCCGGCGGTGGCGCGCCATTTCCGCCTTGATTAGCCTGTTGGTTCTGAGCCTGCTGCTGCTG
>Ga0265797_10001726_pt1 | contig 38137 bp, 28 predicted proteins | sample P2T30metagenome_FD_192433 | JGI IMG/M metagenome (GOLD analysis project Ga0265797, IMG submission 192433) | Plant litter microbial communities from East Loma Ridge, Irvine, California - P2 T30 | ecosystem: Environmental > Terrestrial > Plant litter > Unclassified | place: USA: California...
CGGCCGTCGCGGCATCTTTGGCAGCCAGTGTCAAAGCGACTGCACATGCACCACCGGTACCCGCCAATCCGTGAATCATACCTACCCAGAAAGAACGGCTGAAAGTTGCATTTACCGGAACTGTTTCAACCGGAACGGTCTTTCTGAAATTTCGCCGTATTGCTACAATACCCAGCCAGATCATGAGCGGACCGATGAGTAATTCAACTTGTCCGGAAATATGAAGTGACAAGGTTGATTTCAGTAACAAAACCAGAGCAGCAAACAAAATGAGTGTAAATGAATGGCCGAGAGCCCAGTGTGATGAACGCCAGATAAGCTTCCAGCGCTGCGTTGGGCTTTTATTTTGGTCTGTTGCCAGTACCGAAACAGCCGCCACATGATCGGGTTCAAAAGAATGCTGAACGCCTAGAAGCAGTGAATCAACAAGTAAAAAATTGATCATTTTATTTCTGATAAAATTGACTTGCATTTTGCAAGTTTTATTGATTTTATCCGAAATGACTATTGGGAAAATACAGGAGAAGACAGGGCATGACGATGCCTGTCCAATACCTATTGCTTTTCTTCCCGAAAGCAAAACGGAAATATGATTGACTGGCAGGTCTTCTGGCTCGTTCAGTTCTGACGCCTTCCCGGGAAATCAATTTTTGAATGATACAATGTCAGAATAGGTGTTGCCGATATTTTGGCTTCACTCATTCTCTAATTTACTCATTCACCATTGTTCCCAGTGGCAATTTGTCAAAACCCTTTTTGTTGAACTTACAGCAGCGGGTACTGCTCCGGATTTACACCGGATTCCCTATTAATCACGCCGTGGCGTGAACCAATGAATACGCAAAACTAGCTCTTTTTAAATTATAGAAAGAAATAAAAATAATTCTTTAACCAATTGCAGCTGAAATTCTAATTCATTAATGTAAAAATGATTCTGTTTTTAATAGAACCGAATGGACAATTTGTTTATATATTTGGGTAAAATGTCCATTATGAATTTATCAGTAAGCAAAACAGGAAAGCAGAAAGTGGTAGAAGATCTTAAAGCTGTTACTAAAAAAAGAGCTTCAACAAATGAATTGACCTGGATGATTTTGGGTGGTGAGCAGTTCATGGCTCATGAGCCTGTTTCAGGATTAGATTTTTTAACGGCGAGTGCAGAAGGAATTCCTAAATTGTCAATAGAAAGTCTGGCCGGAGTGATGCAAATCCCGATGAAAGACATGGCCGTATTGTTAAACCTTTCCTATAAAACGCTTTCAAGAAAGAAAAGGACGGACATTCTTAGTAATTTAGTGTCTTCCCTTTCTATCGAAATAGCAAATACTTTTGCAAAGGGCCTGGCTGTCTTTGAAGATGCTGATCGCTTAAACCGCTGGCTCCATAAAGATAATAAAGCATTGAATGGACAAAAGCCATTCGATTTGTTAAATACACCTACCGGCCTAAAACTGGTTAATCAGATTTTAGGCCGAATCGAAGAGGGTGTCTATTCCTGATTACGATGATATTGTACAGAATAGCCAAAAAAAGAGAACGAGCCAATGATTTGAGTGGGCAAGGAGCAGCAAATGAAGGCGGACGTTGGATTAATGAAGGTGTTTTTGCGCTTTATACCAGTGAGAGCCGTGCCTTGGCCATGCTTGAACTACTTGTGCATGTAGATGATACGGAGTTGCCTCCCAATTTATTTGTGATGACTATTGAGGTAGACGACTCAGCACCATTTTATGAAATAGGAGATATTGAACTCCCTGCCGACTGGCGCCTCCCCGAAAATCTAGCGCCTAAAATATTAGGTGACAGAATCTTTTCCGAACAAAAGTTTATTGCTATCAAAGCCAGAAGTGCGGTAATGCCACGTGAATTTAATTATGTTCTTAATCCTTTATTTCCAAGATATTATGACCTGGTTAAGGTAGTGGCTGTTGAAGATTATCAGAGGGACGAACGTTTGTAAATCTAGCGTTCGATTTCTTTCCGGTATTTTCTATTTCCAATAAGCTTTATAACCTTACCTTTGCCCCAACAAGTTGTTTTAATAATTTCCATCAGGAAAAGGATACAAATTAGATAGTAACAGGGGAATCGTGTGCAAATCACGAGCTGTCGCGCAACTGTAAGTAACGATTGTTACAAGTCAGGACACCTGCTTTTTCTTTGTTGACAATGCTTTCGCGGAATGAAGCTGAGTCAGGTTTTGGAATTTTGTATGCAGGTTACGTCATCATGCCTTTATACATTCTTTCTGATATCTTCTCCTTATTTCTCCAAAGCTTTTTACTGAAAAGGTTATCATCATTCAATTCCTTTTGGGCTTGATTATCGAAAGTTTTGCATAAAATCAGTTAATAATTTATGGAAAAAACTTCCGGATCACATTTTCTCATTTCGGCGCCGTCGAGCAATTCCGGTAAGACAACGCTTACCCTGGGATTGCTGCGTGCATTGAAAAACAGAGGAATGCAGGTACAACCGTTTAAGTGCGGGCCGGATTACATTGATCCCATTCATCATACAGCTGCTGCGGGAAAACAAAGTGTCAATCTGGATACTTTTATGTCCTCAGAAAGTCATGTCAGAGGGATTTATTCTGCGTATTCCGGACCGGCTGATATTGCTGTGACGGAAGGTGTGATGGGCCTTTTTGATGGTGCCGACAAAATGCAGGGAAGCAGTGCAGCCATTGCAGAACTACTGGATATTCCTGTGATCCTGGTTATCAATGCCAAATCAATGGCTTACTCAGCTGCTCCGCTGCTTTATGGTTTTAAGAATTTTTATAAAGGAATTAAGGTTGTTGGTGTCATTTTTAATTTCGTAAATACCGAATCGCATTACCAGTTTTTGCAGGATGCATGTGCCGATGTTGGCGTTGAAGCATTGGGATATTTGCCAAAAGACGAAAATCTGGTGATTCCTTCACGGCATTTGGGTCTACATATTTCGACTGAAACGGATTACGAAAAGATCATTGAAAAACTGGCGGAAGCTGTTTCCAAAACGATTAACATAGACCGGTTACTTGAAATAACAACTGCGAAGTTTGATTTGACGAGAGGCCACTCAGAAGATAAAGAAAGCATCAATTCCTATCTTAAAATAGCAATCGCGAAAGACGAAGCCTTTTCATTTACCTACATTCAAAATATTAAAATTCTGGCCGGATTAGGGGAAATAACCTGGTTTAGCCCGATCCATGATGAGGCATTGCCCGAAACCGATTTACTCTACCTACCCGGCGGATATCCTGAATTATTTGCCCGTGGTCTGAGTGAAAATACCTCTATGCGGAACAGCATTAAAACATATTGTGAAAACGGCGGATTGACCTACGCCGAATGCGGTGGACTGATGTATCTGGCTAATAATCTTACCGATCAAGATGGTGAAACTTTTGAAATGGCCGGTGTGCTCGATTGTTCAACTTCCATGTTAAGTTCAAAAATGAAGCTGGGTTACCGGATCGCAAACTGGGAAGGTCTCGAAATTCGCGGTCATGAATTTCATTATTCTGGCTTGGTTAACAATGGTTTAGAGTCAGAAACGGTTTCAATAACCAATGCGAAAGGAACGGAGGTTGAAACAAAACTGTACCGAAAAAATAATACCTACGCTTCTTACATGCACGTGTACTGGGGCGAAAATGAAGCGTTTATAAAAAGAATGCTGATTAAAAAACAACCAGCCGGTACCTAGAAATACATGTATGAAATTGGGAAAAGGTATAAAAACTCGAACGGTTGCTTCCATTGCGCAAACCATAGCGTCCATCGCGGTTAATAGATATTGATATGAAAGAAATAAAAAGGCAGCGCGTCACCCGTTCAGACGGAAAAGCGATCAATCTGGTTCAGCGGCGGGGACATTTGTCTTACTGTTACAACGCCTGCTGCTGTGGACGCGTGGATCGCGGTTATGCGCCGGTTCCTGTTGAGTTATATAAAAGTGAATGGCTGAAAAGAAAGTTGCGGAATGTGGTGCACATGACCAAAGGCGGTTGTCTTGGGCCATGCACGCTGGCAAACGTCGTAACTTTGCTTTTCGACGGGCATTCTGTCTGGTTTCATTCTATCAATAATGACTGGCAGATCGTTGCTATTTTCAATTATATCGAAAGTATGGTCAAAGCGGATCGTTTCCTGGTACCACCGTCGGATCTGGCCGAATATGTATTCCAATTTTATACCTGGAAAGGTTCAGAAACGGCTACCGTTGCCGGTATAACCGCTTTGCCCACAGATGGAATCGTTTTCCTGACACATGCGGATACGGATTTGCTTACCTTGAACCGGGCGCTGCAACTGCTTCCGGATGAATTTCCGAAAACATTAGGTTTAAGTTTGCTTGCCATTAAAAGCGAAGCACAGATGGCGCAATTACTGGAACGTGAAATTGCAGAAGCCAAAATCATCATCGTTCGCATTCATGGCCGTTTAAGCAGTATCCCCGGTTTTGGAGAACTGATAAATCTAGCAAAACAAAGGCAACAGCATTTGATCGTTGTAAGTGGAACAGGTGATTTGAATCCTGAATTTGCAGCAGTTTCTACCGTTTCACCCGCTATTTTGCATGAAACGCTGGCTTATCTTCAGGCAGGTGGCTACAATAATTTTAATGCACTTTTATATTTCCTTTCCGATCATTTTCTGATGACCGGTTTTGGTGCCGATGCGCCTGTAAATTTACCGGAACACGGAATTTATCATCCCGATCTTCCTGAAAATGCAGATATTTCAGACTGGAAAAAATACTATAATCCGTCTCTGGCTACCATTGGGATAACGTTTTACCGTGCACACTGGATTGCCGGAAATACCAATTTTGTGGATGTCATGATCCGCTCACTGGAAGATAAAAATGTGAATGTATTGCCCGTTTTCACGTCTTCTCTCAAAGCCGTAAATCCGGAATCCGGAAAACCTTTTGCTTTTGAAATTTTTCAAACAGATGATGCAGCAAGAATTGATGTGCTGATCAATACCATCTCTTTTGCTATAACCGATATAAAACCGGCCGGCAAAGTCAGTCAGCCGGCGGAAGCACTGACCTCATTGGATGTGCCTACTTTACAGGCTATTGCAAGTGGAATGAGTCGCGGGCCTTGGGAGACTTCAAGCCGTGGACTAAATCCGCTTGATACCGCTATGAATGTTGCCATCCCGGAATTTGACGGCAGGATTATTACTGTTCCCATTTCCTTTAAAGAAAAAGGAAAAGAGACAAAAGGTTATGAACCGGTTGAAGACAGAGTTGACAGGGTTGCAGGGATCGCTGTTCGTTTTGCAAGGTTGCGGTATCTGAAAAATTCGGAAAAGCGGATCGCTTTTATATTTACCAATTCAAATACCAAAGCTTCACAGGTCGGAAATGCGGTAGGTCTGGATGCACCTGCTTCACTCATGAACATGCTGCACGCAATGCAGGCGGAAGGTTATCAATTCAAAAATCTGCCGGCAACCGGTACAGAACTGATTCATTCTTTGATCGACCGCTGTTCTTATGACGAAACCTATCTTACGCCGGAACAGCTTGCTAATGCAGCAGGCCATGTGTCTTTCAGAGAGTATATCAGTTGGTTTGAAGAATTGCCTGAGGTTTTAAAGCAAAAAATGAATAAGCAGTGGGGACCGGCACCAGGTGAAACCTATGTTCATGACGGAAATGTTGCTCTGGCAGGACTGGATCTGGGTAATGCTTTTGTGGCCTTACAGCCTCCACGCGGTTATGGAATGGATCCGGATGCGATTTATCACCAACCTGATCTGCCGCCTACACATCATTATTATGCCTTATACCGCTGGCTGCGGGATGGGTGGGGTGCGGATGCGATTGTTCATGTAGGTAAACATGGTACACTGGAATGGTTGCCGGGAAAAGGAATCGGATTGTCTGAAAACTGCTTTCCAGATGCTTTGCTGGGTGATTTGCCACTTTTTTATCCGTTCATCATCAATGATCCGGGAGAAGGTTCGCAGGCAAAAAGGCGGGCACATGCTGTGGTTGTCGATCACCTGACACCACCTATGACTTCCGCGGACAGCTATGGCGAACTGGCCCAGCTTACGCAACTTGTTGATGAATATTATCAGGTGGAAAGTCTGGATCCGGCGAAATTGCCTTTGCTGCAAAGACAGATCTGGGAGTTGATCAAACAAACAAATCTTGATACGGATCTGGCAGCGATGTTAAGCCGTGATCACGGCGATCATAAACATGACTGGGATGATGACATGACTCCGGAAGGTGTTCCGGTTAGTCTGACGGAAATGGATGGAAAAGATATTGCGCATCTGATCGAAGATATCGACGGTTATTTATGTGAACTCGGCGCCGCACAGATCCGTAACGGATTGCATACTTTGGGCGAAATGCCGGCTGGAGATGCGCTGGTTGATATGCTGCAATCGCTGACCCGTCTTGCCAATGCATCCATACCGGGACTGCAAACGGAATTGGCTTTGGTTTTTGGTTTTGAAATCAATATACTTTTACAAAACAAAGGACAAAAATTACCGGATGTTTCCGGGCAGTTGATCTCACTTGCCGGCAGGCCGGTTGTCACCGGAGCGGATGTGATCGAAGTGCTGGACGAATTGAGTAATCACTTGTTCAGGCTGCTGGAATCGTATCAGTTTCAATGCGGTTTAATTGATCAGGTTATTTTTGAAACACTGAATATCATTCCTTCTGATGCGGTTCTTGATGGTGTCAAAAAGATTTTGGAATTCGTTTGTAGCGAACTATTGCCAAATCTGGCCAGGACAGATGAAGAAATAACGAATTTATTACACGGGCTTTCCGGTGGTTATGTTCCTGCTGGTCCGAGCGGTGCGCCAACTCGTGGAATGGCTCATATTTTACCAACAGGGAGAAATTTTTATGCGGTTGATCCAAGGGTTCTGCCTTCCAAAGCGGCCTGGGAAGTGGGACAGCAGCTTGCACGCGAGGTTCTGGACAGGCATTTAAAAGAAACCGGTCGTTATCCGGAAAGCGTCGGAATCAGTATTTGGGGAACAAGTGCAATGCGCACGCATGGTGACGATGTTGCGGAAGTGCTGGCGCTTATGGGCGTTCGTCCGGTCTGGCAAGACGAAAGCAGGCGGATTACCGGTGTTGAAATCATAAGTCTGGATGAACTTGAAAGGCCAAGAATTGATGTGACAACCCGGATCAGCGGATTTTTCAGAGATGCTTTTCCGCATCTGATCGAATTACTGGATGAAGCCATACAGCTTGTAATTGCCATGGATGAACCGCTTGACCGGAATTTCATCCGAAAACATTATTTAAAAGATCTGGCAGAACTTCAGAAAGATAATTCTTTATCAATTGAAGAAGCTGAGGAGCGTGCGGGGTACCGGATTTTTGGTGCTGCCCCCGGAAGTTATGGTGCAGGTATTTTGCCTTTAATCAATGAAAAAAACTGGCATGCCGATGCTGATTTTGCACAGGCTTATGTCAACTGGGGCGGCTATGCCTATACGAAAACATCCCAGGGTGTAGATGCAAGAAACGAATTTAAGCAACGGCTTTCGGGCGTGGAAGTAGCGCTTCACAATCAGGATAACCGGGAACATGATATTTTCGATAGCGACGATTATCTGCAATTTCATGGCGGAATGATTGCTACCATCAGAAGTTTAACCGGGCAGCAGCCAAAACATTATTTTGGAGATTCTCAGAATCCCGCTCAGCCGGTTGTCAGGGATTTGAAAGAGGAGGCCTTACGGGTATTCCGTTCAAGAGTTGTGAATCCAAAATGGATCGAAAGTATCAAAAGACATGGTTATAAAGGTGGTTTGGAATTAACGGCTACGGTGGATTATATCTTTGGTTATGATGCAACAGCTAATGTTGTGGATGACTGGATGTATGAAAAAGTAGCGGAAACCTATGCCCTGGATCCGGCCATGCAGCAGTTTTTTGAAGAAAGTAATCCCTGGGCTTTGAATGCGATTGCTGAAAGATTATTGGAGGCCGTGCAAAGAGGACTTTGGAGCGAGCCTTCAACAGAAGCTTTGGAAGGATTAAAAAATTTATATCTGCGCAGTGAAGAGTTGCTGGAAGTAAGAGGGGAGTGAACGACAAAAAAATTTTATGAACCATTACCCATTTTCCGCTATCGTCGGACAAAATAAACTGAAACGAGCTTTGCTGCTTTGTGCCGTAAATCCTTCTATTGGTGGTGTATTGATCAAAGGAGAAAAAGGTACAGCTAAAAGTACAGCTGCAAGAGGGCTTTCGGCCGTAATGCCATTGATTCAAAGGGTAGCAGGTTCTCTTTTCAATACATCAGAAAAAGAAAATACCGTTGCTAATCAGTTTTCTGATCAAAGTTTACAATTGGAAGAAATCGCCGTTCCGTTTGTAGACCTGCCACTTGGAGCTTCCGAAGACCGGGTTTTAGGGAGTCTGGATCTGGAAGCAATTGTTTCAGAAAAAAAGAAGAAGTTTTTACCAGGTTTGCTTGCAGGTGCGCACCGTGGTATTCTGTATATCGATGAAGTTAATTTATTGCAGGACCATCTGGTGGATATACTTTTGGATGTTGCTGCGTCAGGAATTAATACGGTGCAACGTGAAGGTTTGTCAGTAAGTCATCCGTCAAAATTTATACTGATTGGCACCATGAATCCGGAAGAAGGTAATCTTCGTCCGCAGTTTCTGGACCGCTTCGGCCTGATGGTAGAGGTTGAATCACAGATGGATGTAAAGGAAAGAACTGAGGTTGTTCGACGCAGAATGGTTTTTGAAAATAATCCTGAACAGTTTTTATCCCAATGGTATAATTCTCGGCAAGCACTGCAAAAACAGATAAAAAAAGCACAGCAATTGCTTCCTCTGGTTGAAATGCCGGAAGGTTTATTGACATTGATCAGCCAGTTGTGTATAGAATGGTCTGTTTCCAGTTTGCGTGCGGATATTGTACTTTATAAAACTGCTATAACAATGGCAGCACTTGCAGAACGAAAAACTGTAACTGCTGAGGATGTGAAACAGGCGGCAGAATTCGTGTTGGTTCACCGGAAAGGTAAAAAGCCATTTGAACAAAATAAAAATCAGCAGGCTGCTCCTGATCGGGAAACTGACAATTCCGGCAATACATCTCCTGATCAAAATAAAAATCCTGAACCGGATAAAGGAAATGAGTCTGGCAAATCAGCAGATGGTGAATGCGGTGAAGGACCGGAAGGAAACGGAGTTTGTCCACCAGATACCAATGAAAAAGTATTTCTTCCCATGATACAAAAAGAGGCTCCTGCAGTTCGGTTGGAATTACCGGTTATTTCGGATAATCTGTTGAATGGAAGAAGAACCAAAGCCGCAGGAACAGTAAAAGGTTTTCAGGTACGTACAGAGAAGAATCCGGTAACGACAGACATCGCTTTTTCTGAAACGATTCAGCATGCGCTGCTGCGTGAGCCGGATCATTTACAAATTAAAAAAGAAGATATCCATCAAAAAATCAGAAGCGGGAGGGCTGGTCACCTGATTCTTTTTGTAGTGGATGCATCTGGTTCCATGGCTGCGGGAAAACGTATGGAAGCAGTTAAAGGCAGTGTGTTGAATTTATTGAAAGATGCTTATCAAAAAAGGGATATGGTTGGCGTGATTGCTTTCCGTGGGGTGGAAGCTGAAATTTTGCTGGAACCAACTTTAAGTACGGATCTGGCAGAAAGGGCATTAGAAACTTTGCCGACAGGTGGCAGAACGCCGCTTGCACACGCGATGCAGCTTGCAGAACGGGTTTTGGATCAATACAAAAATGAGCGTGATTTAAAGCCATTACTGGTTATCCTCAGTGATGGAAAAGCGAATGTGCCGGTTCGCGGCGGAGGAGATGCCTGGCAGCAAACATTGCAGATTGCATCCGTGATCGAAAAAATGCAGATTCCCGCTTTGGTACTGGATACAGAAAAAGGGTATTTACGGTTTGGTCGGGCATCGGAACTTGCCAAAGTTTTGGGCGGAGAATGTTTGTCATTGGATGATCTTTCTTCGGATGAGATTACGCAGACGGTTTCTTTGCGGATTAACAATTAAATTGTCTTTACAGGAGGCTCCTACGGAGCCGTGGAATCGAAAAAGGATTGGTTGCTATAAACAGGTAGCTCTTCCAGAGCTATTTGTAGCGTATTCTAAATCTCATGAGCACCAATATGTTTAGCAATGAGGCACCAAAGGAGCCATCTGTTTATAGCCAAAAAATGTGAGAATAACGTTTGGCTCCGGTTGGAGCCTCCTAAACCTGCAATGGCAAATTGTCATAAACCAAAAAAAGAACATAAACTCATGACTAGCAAACCATTACGGCCCATTATGTTTGTCGGCACCGGGTCGGATGTTGGTAAAAGTGTTATTACTGCCGGTTTTTGCCGGATTTTTAAGCAGGATGGATACAGTCCGGCCCCTTTCAAAGCGCAAAATATGTCGCTGAACAGTTATGTGACTGTGGATGGACTCGAACTCGGACGTGCCCAAGCTGTACAGGCCGAAGCGGCCGGGGTTCCTTGTCACACAGACATGAATCCAGTGTTGTTAAAACCGACCAGCGACAAATCTTCTCAGGTGGTTCTGAATGGAAAGCCGGTGGGTAACCAGTCTGCTTACGAATATTTTATGGCTAACGACCGTCGTGAACTATTTACATCCGTAAAGGACGCGTTCGACAGACTTTCTTCAAAGTATTCGCCTATCGTAATGGAAGGTGCAGGAAGTATTTCCGAGCTTAATCTGAAACACCGGGATATAACCAATCTGCGGATGGCCGCGCATGCAGGTGCCGCCACTTATCTGGTTGGCGATATTGATAAAGGCGGCGTTTTTGGCAGTGTGTACGGTACAATCGCCTTACTGACGGAAGAAGAAAAGGCTTGTATGAAAGGCATTATCATCAATAAATTTCGGGGCGACGGACGTTTGTTTGAAGACGGGAAACGTATGCTGGAGGATTTGACTGGTTTACCCGTTGTCGGAATTCTGCCTTATTTTCGTGATATTCATATTGAGCAGGAAGATTCAGTTTCACTTGAATCGAAATATAAATCTGCCGTTGAAGGAAAAATTAATGTCGCTGTCATTCTGTTAAAACGTCTTTCTAATTTTACAGATTTCGACAGACTGGAACGTGATGAACGCGTAAATTTATTTTATACCAATGATTCCCAGGAAATTTCAAAAGCTGCCATCGTGATTATTCCCGGAAGTAAAAATACGATTGCAGACATGATTTCGATGAAAAATTCCGGTCTGGCAAAAGCAATTCTTGAAATACGTAAAAAAGGAAAAACGGTCATTGGTATCTGTGGCGGTTATCAGATGCTGGGAGAAATCATTGAAGATCCGCATCATGTCGAAGGAGAAATTGAATCGATTCCCGGGCTTGGCATTTTGCCGGTCAGTACCATTTTACAATCCGAAAAAACAACCCTTCAGTGTGAATTTAATTTTCGCGAAAGTGCTGAGATTAGTCAGGGTTATGAAATTCACATGGGCGAAACCAGAATTTCGGGGCAGGAATTTCCGGTTGCCGTTTTTGCTGACGGAAGAAAAGACGGATATTTTTTAAATGATAAAACCTGGGGTACGTATCTTCACGGAATTCTGGATAATGAGGTAGTTATTGAAAGTTTACTTGCACCATATACTTCTGAACTCGCGGAAAAGTCTTTCAATTTTCAGGAATTTAAGGACCAGCAGTACGATCGTTTGGCGGAACTGATTCGTTCAAATGTGGATATGGATCAGATTTACAAAAGTTTACAGTTTTAAAAATCAGGAATGTTACAGGGGCACGGCGACGACGGTTATACGTATGAAAAGGAAATTATTGCAGATTTCAGCACCAATGTCTGGTACGGCGGTGAACCAAAAGGGTTAAAGGAACACGTATTTGACAGATGGAATCATGTAAACCGCTATCCGGAAGTCGTGGCTGAAAGTTTGTGTGAAAAGATCGCGCTACATCATCATATCCTGCCTGAACAGGTCCTGGTAAACAGCGGAACAACGGAAAGTATTTATCTGCTTGCCCAGCTTTTTGCTACAAAAAAAACAACGGTGGTGATCCCCGCTTTTTCCGAATATGAAGACGCATGCAGCATTTACGATCACCAGCTTAGTTTTCTGGCTTGGGAGGATGCTTTGCTTTTACCCAGATTGCGAAGCGACGTTGTTTTTATCTGTAATCCCAACAATCCAACCGGATTGCTTTTTCCGGATCTTTCAACCTGGATCAAAAGAAATCCGGCCTGTCTTTTCGTGGTCGACGAGGCCTTTATTGATTTTACTGCAAACGGAGAAACACTGATTCCACTCGTTGAAAAGTCCGAAAACCTTATCATCTTAAGAAGCCTAACCAAAACCTACGCCATTCCTGGTCTCCGCCTGGGTTATGTGGCAGCACAGCAGGATTTGATTGAGCAGCTTATGAGGATCAAACAGCCATGGACGGTTAACTCCATGGCGCTGTCGGCAGGAGAATTTATTTTTGAAAACTATTCAGACATACAACCGCCTTTTGCACAATTGTTCTCAGATAAAAATACATTTGTCCAAGAGCTTGAAACCAATGATTCAATAAGTTTACACGAAAGTGAAACACATTTTTTTCTGGGTAAAACGATTGTCAGGAATGCAGCTCAGTTAAAAACTTTTTTGGTTGAAAATCATGGATTGCTGATCCGTGACGCAGGGAATTTTCGTGGACTTACCCGCCAGCATTTTCGTTTAGCAACTTTAAGCCCTGAAAAAAATCAGTTAATGATTAAAGCCCTGGAAGAATGGAAAGCGCTGTATTATTAATTGTACCTCTGATCGTCGGATACCTATTGGATTTATTGCTCGGTGATCCTGACAACTGGCCGCATCCGGTTCGTGTATTTGGTAATCTGATTGCAAAAGGAGAGCAGTTTCTGAATAAAAACAACAGTCGATTTTTGAAAGGAATGCTGCTTGCAGTCGGATTGACAGTATGCTCTTTTTTCTTTTTTTTCTATCTCAATTACTTGTTACTTGCAATTAACAAGTGGATTTATATTTTTATAAACAGCATTTTTGTCTGGTATGGTTTAGCCAATAAGGCGCTGATTACTGAAGGACAGAATGTTTTTCAGGTGCTGGAAAAGCAAGGTCTGGGAGCCGGGAGAAAACAGCTTTCACGTATTGTAGGCAGAGATACCTCTCAGTTGACGGAACAGCAAATCAGGATTGCCGTGTTGGAAACAATGTCCGAAAACCTGAGTGACGGCGTTGTGGCTCCATTGTTTTATTATGCTATTGCCGGCGTGCCCGGCATGATGGCTTACAAAATGATCAACACCATGGATTCCATGCTGGGTTATCGCAGCGACAGATATGAGTGGTTTGGTAAATTTGCTGCGCGGTTGGACGATGTTGCAAACTTTATTCCTTCCAGGTTTACAGCTTTATTAATGATTCTTGTAACACGAAGTAAAAGAGGATTGCAATTTGTGTTTAAATATGGCAATAAACATAAAAGTCCTAATGCCGGTTATCCTGAATCTGCGCTGGCCGGAATTTTAAACTGCCGCTTTGGCGGGCCAAATGTATATCACGGAAAAGTCGTGCAGAAACCGTTTATCGGAGAAAGTGACAGACCTATATCTGCCAATGAAATTATATCTGTAAGTGGGATTAATCACAAAGTGTGTTTTGCAACGGTTTTGTTAATTGCAGTTGCAGAAATCATGATCAGGTAAGTTACTGTTTAATTTTTTTTCCTATTTCTATCAGCCAGTTTTTGATTTCCTGTGCAGATTTGTCCTTGTTTTCGCTTTGCCAATCGCCAGATTGACTAATCAGAATTTGTCTGTAAGTCTGTTTGTCAGGATTATAATTATAAGTTACAAATACGCTCTCACCCATATCTGCTCCGACACTCACAGGTTTGCTAAGCTTTGTTTGATCAATCGTATAAATTCTGGATGCATACTCATTTAATTCTTCCTGTGTTATCTTTGTAGATGCAAGTGCGGTTTTAGCCAGGTTTTTAGCAATCTGATCAACAGAAATTTCTTTATCTGCTGAGGGGAAATTCCAATCGGCCGGATTTTTATAAGTTTTAATATTTCCGTCTTTGTCGATCAGAAAGCCATTGTGTTGTTTACCCCAGGCATGGTTAATATAGTATGCTTCAAATAAAATTTCCTGTTCAGCAGGAACCGGTACCTCCTTCTGATCACAGCTTCCCAGAAAAACTATGATACATACCAGATAAAATATTTTAGTAAATGTCAGTTTCATCGTTGCCGGATTTGAGAGTAAAAGTAATTTTTGGAATCTGAATTTTACTTGATAGCAGAAAATGCTTTCATCATTGCCCATTCCCGCCCAGCTGTTTTCGCTTTAAAGGTTTCAAGGCATCCGCGATCCTGCAAAGTAATGTAACAGGTTTTGCCATTTTTTCCTCCAAAACAAATGTTGGAAACTTTTTTACCAATCGTTTGGATGGTTTGTATCACTTTGCCTTCCGGAGATAAAACAGCAACTTCTCCTTTCCCATGACGTGCAATGTATAAATTTCCCTGAACATCACAGCGCATGCCGTCCATCCCACCATCAGCGAACTGATGTACTAAACGTTTGTTGGATAATTTTCCATCCGGAGAAAGGTCAAATGCCCATACATTTCTTTGGACACTCTCATTTACATATAATGTTTTTTCGTCAGGACTTACATCAATACCATTTGTAGTACCCATATTTTCCGCAGCCAAGCTTGTTTTGCCGTCCGGTGTTACCAGCCATATCTGACCGGTTTCTTTTTTCCAGTCAGGATCAGAGCAGAAGATCAGTCCATTTGCCGTAATAGCCAGGTCATTGGGTTGATTCATTTTTGGTTCATTGGCGAATACCGAAATATCCCGTGTGATCAGGTTTACTTTCAGGATGTTGTGCCCGGTAAAGTCAGCGACATAAAAGGTGTTTTTATCACCAAAACGAATTCCGTTGCCCGTACTTCCTTTGGGAAGGGTCACAAAAAACGAAGATTTACCTCTTTTATTCATGATGGCGATTGTACCATCCCGTGCAAAATTTACGGCATATACATTTCCGTCTTTATCAACAGCTGGTCCTTCACAGTTATTTGTAAACTCACTTTCCGCGGAGAAATTTTTACTTACAGTCTGCGATTGTGCAGGAAATATAAGTGTACAATAAATTAAAGAAAGGATAAGAAATCTTGTCATAGATTAAAAAGACTTTATTAGTTTTTCCATTTAATGGCACAGCCAATGGGCTTTGTAATGGTCGTTACGACAGGTTTGCCGGCTAAGAGATTGCTAACCGCTTCATCCACATAAAATTTGGCGGCTCCGGCAGGATCCTGCGGATTGTCGTCAATCATCCCGGTATATCTGACCGTAAAAGATGCGCCACTTTTCTGAAGGATATAAACCTGTGGGGTTCTGGCTACGCCAAATGCTTTGGCTGTCTGCTGCGTATCATCGGCAAGGTAAGGAAAACCATATCCTTTTGAGGAAGCACGCTCTTTCATTTTATCAAACGAGTCATCCTGATGTGTTGCGGGATCACTCGGGTTAATGGCAATGACCGGAAAACCCTGGGAAGCGTATTTGCTGTTGAGCGCAATCATACGGTCTTCATATGCCTTTGCAAAAGGGCAGTGGTTACTTGTGAAAATGATGATCACACCCTTAGAGCCTGCAAAATCCGAAAGTGAAACCATGCTGCCGTTAATGTTTTTTAATTTAAAACCGGCAACAACATCTCCCGGTTCGTATCCGCCGGGTTTTTGACTGATTATCGTTTTGTCTTCTTTTTTGTTAATATTAATTGTAGCCGCCACCGCAGCGACACCCGAAAGGAGCACGATCGAAAGCCACAGATATATTTTCATTTTTTTGTCGTTGTTGTTCATTTTTATCACCTGAATACGTGAATTACAGTAAAGGTAACCAATTCCACTGTTAAGGTATGTTAACGGTGTTTTATAGACTATTTGTTTTTTTGAGTATGTCAACATATAAAGGTAACGGGTTACATGACTTTACCTATATTCAGGTTAATTATTCTGTATCCCGGCCAGGCAGTAATTTAAATAAAAGATTACAAGTTTCATGATAAACCATTGTGATTCTGTATATATGTACTTATCTTTGCACCTCGAATTTTGAAATAAGTTTACCAATAACTAATTAACATGTACGCAATCGTAGAAATCGCAGGTCAGCAATTTAAAGTTGAAAAGGGTCGCGAAATCTTCACGCATAGGCTTGAAGGTGACGTGAACGCTGCACTTGTGTTTGACAAAGTCCTCCTCGTTGATAACGAAGGCGCAGTACAGGTAGGTCTTCCTACAGTAGCAGGAGCTTCTGTAAAAGTAACTGTACTTGAACACCTTAAAGGTGAAAAAGTGATCGTCTTCAAAAAGAAAAGACGTAAAGGTTACAAAGTTAAGAACGGTCACCGTCAGTATCTGACCAGGATCAGCATTGACGAAATAGTAGCGTAATTAAAAATTAGTGACGCTGTCTTTTAGGCAGAGTCATTCTGTTCACAATCATTAGATTACCATTAAAGTTAAGATATCATGGCACATAAGAAAGGTGTAGGTAGCTCGAGAAACGGACGTGAGTCGGAAAGCAAGCGTCTTGGAGTAAAATTATTTGGCGGAGAACTTGCCAAAGCTGGTAACATTCTTGTTCGTCAGCGCGGAACGAAACATAATCCTGGCAAAAACGTAGGTATCGGTCGTGACCATACTTTGTTTGCTTTGGTTGCAGGTAACGTAGTTTTCCGTAAGACACGTGAAAACAAATCTTTCGTTCACATCGAACCGATCGCTGCTCCTGTTGCAGAAGTTGCAGAAGCATAGTTTAAGATTTTTTTCATTGAGTAAATGAAACACAAACAAGCCCGCCGGATTTTCGGTGGGCTTGTTTGTGTTTGAAGGGTTTAGAAATTACTTTATTTTCCAATGTAAAAAGACTTGTCCGCTTACCGGTCTGCTGTTCCTATTCCTAACCATACTGGTCAGTGAAAAAATGGCTGCGGTACCAATCTTCATGTTTCCAAATGAATAACTGATTTCCGGACTTACCGAAATAAAATAAGAGTTTAAATATTTAAATTGATTTGAAGTGCCCTTTATACTGTAAATTGAATCGGATAGAATACCAACGCCGGATCTAGTGCTTGTACTTTTAAGCAAAGCATTTTGCTGATACTGAACGTTGGCTCCAATTCCAAGCGACCAATTTTTTGTCAGGAATTGATTGTATTGTACACCTGCATTTATACCGCGAACTTTAATCAGATTCAGACTGGTATGAATTCTGGTTCTGACTGAATCAGGTAATTGAAACGAAGAGGAGTCCAGCCTGGCACTGTTTCCGAAATACTGATTAAAGGAAGCCTTGATCAAGATCTCACCTTTATTTTTGAATGATTTACTGATCCACAGTCCTGGAATCAGTGGAAAGTAAATCTGTTGTTTTGTATCAGCACCAGTAAAGTATTGTTTATTTCCTCCTGTCGGAATCAGCGTATTCCAGTGTAATCCAAAATGTAAATCTTTCCATAGCATTTTTTTATCTCCCGGTCTTACAGGTTTTCGTGCATAGCCGGAATCAATTTCTATAACCTTTAATTTTTCAAAAGCCTGATTTAAGTGGTTGTCTATATGAAATGATGTGCTGTTTAAATAGGATAGAGCCGGAAACTTCAAATCAAATTCCTTAGAAAGATTTGCGTTAGGAGTCTTATTTTTAATGCTGCCGGTATTTATTTCATACCTGGTTTTAGATTTAACTTCATCGTACCTGGTAGCTTCAATACCGCTGGAAGAAATGAAGCTTTCTCTTACTTCATATTTATCAGATTCTTTTTTCTCGTGTTGATTGTAGAAGCGATTTTTTAATATCTTCTTGCCAGCAGCATTTTCAGTATGCTCCGGCATGGATGGTTTTCTAGAGAAATTTTCTTTTATGGAATTCAGGACGGAAACTGAATCTGGCTTTAAAGTCTCATTAGTCTCAATTATGGATTTTGGCAGATTTGCAGTTTTAGCTGCTCCTGAATTAAAAGATCGGAAAACATCTTTTTTTGTAGGTATCGTTGAATCGATTTTTGTATGTTGAGTAATCTGTTTTGATAAATCTGAGTTGTTGTCTTGGTAAATCATCCAAAGAAAAATGCCTGCTAAGATCAATAAAACTGCCGGCAAAGCTTTAAGCAATAAAGGTATGATTTTTTCATATACGGGCTGTCCGGTCTCAGGTATTTCCTGATCCAGTATATCCTTCATATCAGCCCAGGCGCTATCTGCCGGAACTCTAGGTTCAGGATATTTACCGTCTGGTTTTTGTTTGATATGTTTCTTGCCCTTCACTGGTTATGATTTTTTATTTTTTATTAAAACATCTTTTAACCTTCTTCTGCTCTCATTGAGATGCCATTTAACTGTCCCGCTTTTAATACCCATTTCCTGTTCAATTTCCTTGATAGAAAAATTTTCAAGATAAAACAAACAGCAAACGGCTCGTGTGACTGGCGGAAGCTTATCCAGACTGATAAATATATCTGTCCATTCAGAAGACTCGAACGGATCAGACAGCGTTTCTTCAATGAGGTTATCTTTAAATTCCAATGTTGAATCCGGCTTCCGGTCACGCAGAATGGTCAGACAGGAATTCCGTACAACGGTGTACGTCCAGTTAAAGAAGGTTCCTTTTGAAGAATCAAACTGACTTATGTTTTTGTAAACTTTCATCATCCCGTTGTTCAGAGCGGTTTGGATGTCATGATCTTCAGCAAAGAATTTATTGCAAAGGTTAAATAGGGCAGGATAAAATTGGTAATACAAATCCCTCTGACTTTTACGGTCATTGCGTTTGCATCCTTCTATTATTTCCTGCAATTGCTCCATTTAAAATTGTAAAATCCATGGGATGCACATCCCATGAATTTTATGAAAATTATTTTGTTAGGGTAAGTTTTGAGAATTTGATGCCAGCGGAATACGGCCAGTTGATGGTGTAACTGTTTCCGCTTTTCGTTATAGCGCCTTTGTAAGTTGATCCATTCAATTCGATTTCCAGACTTTGATCTCCTTCCGAAAGAGGATAAACGAAGGTGTCTACTGTCAATTTTTTTCTTCCCTGCTGGCAAAAACGTGAGCCGGGCTGTACCACATGTCTCAGATTGATTTTAAAGTTACGGCTGTCTTTTTCAAAATACGTTCCCTGGAAATAGAGATTACTGTTCAGACATTCATACTCTTTTGCACTTACTATCTTTAACCCAATACCCTTTCCTGACAATGAATCAATAATCCAGGGTGTTATAGTGAATTCTTCACCTGCAAGGCTGAAGATGACATCGTGCGTGCCAACTGTATCAACCGGCGGCTTAGGTGTAACCGTATCAGCCGGAGGGACGGGTATGACCGGAACCTGCGGAGTTACCGGAATGTGCGTGCTGGTGTCTCCGGGAACATACGTAGTGGAATCAACAGTCACAGCTGTTCTTGCCACTGTTATCTGATCTGTTGCACTGACAAGATACTTGCCGGCTTCACCAAAGAGAATTTTGACCTGATAACCTTCGCGTATAATCTGGACATTCTGGTTGGGACTAACAGTCCATTCCACTTTGTCGGCCGATAAATTCGTTTTAAAGGTAAATGTTACCGGTTCTGATTTTTTGATGGTACTGGTTTTGGCTGCTTCAAGAGGCACATTGCTTTTTATCTCATTATTTTGTTCACAGGAAATGAAAACGATGACCGCCATAAGAGCGGCTAATATAATTACTGACTTTTTCATGAGCATTTGATTTTATAAGTAAAAAAATTGCCAAATCAGCTGATCAGCCTGATGCTTTGGTTTCAATCACATAAACTACAAGTGTGCAGGTAAAGGTTGGGTCTGGTTAATAATAATCTGATAACCGTTTCAAATTTTCTCTGCTTCCATTCTGTTTTAAAGTAAACCAAAAATCAAAAAAACGTGTTGTCATGCAGGAAACACAAATCCGTATCACTGACGAATTAATATAATATGTTATCACGCCCCATTTTTGTATATACTGAGTTAAGTCCGAACCCGAATTCAATGAAGTTCGTATTGAATTTTGAACTGGTTCCGGATGGCTTGTCATTTGATTATCCTTCGGTAGAAGCAACTTACCAGGAAGGAAGTGCTTCTCCGCTTGCATCTGATCTTTTTCAGTTTCCGCATGTACAGCGGGTTTTTATTGCAAGCAACTTTATTACCATAACGAAGGATGATGCGGTTGCCTGGGAAGAGGTTCTGCGTGATACAAAGCAATTCATTAAAATATATTTTGAAGAAAACCACCCGGTTTTTGAACAAACAACGATAGAAAAAAATACCCTGATCGTTGATTCAAGGGATTCCGATACGGTTCAGAAAATTAAAGCAGCTTTGGACACTTACGTTCGTCCTGCGGTTGAATCAGATGGCGGTGCGATCAATTTCCATTCTTTCAATGAAGAATCAGGTGTTGTAAAAGTTTTATTGCAGGGCTCATGCAGCGGTTGCCCGTCTTCAACATTGACTTTAAAATCCGGTATTGAAAATCTGCTGACGCGTATGGTTCCTGATGTAAAGGAAGTAGTCGCGGAAGGCGTTTAAAGCATACCAAAACAATAATGTGAAACCTTGTCAATCCGGCAGGGTTTCTTCTTTTTGCCTTAATTGGTTAGTTTCGGGTGCATGAAAGATTCGCTTAGCTATTTTATTGAACAAATTGAACGATCTCAGTCAGAAGGAAACCTTTACTTTCCCGGTGGGATATTTCCCGCTTACCGGACCAACAAGTCAATAGGTTATCGCCGTCCGGATACTACCATTTTCTTTTCTGCAATCATTGCTTTTACCCTGCAATCACTCAGATCCGCTACCGGAAAAGACATTCAGAATAAGATTGATCTGATCTGTGAGAAAGTGATTGCCAACTATCCTGACTTTCAGAATAAGGATGGTTTGAAAACTTACAACTTCTGGAAAACAAAACCTTCGCGGCATTTTCCCAACGGAAACCTGTTTCACCGTTTCGAACATTTTCGTATCCCGGATGATATCGATGATACGGCATTCATATATCTCACAACAAAACCTTCATCAGAAGAACTTCATTGGTTAAAAAATAAGCTGAAACTGCATGCAAACGGAGCGAAGCAGTGGATCAAAAATACGTATCCTGAATACAGAACGCTCAAAGCCTACTCAACCTGGTTTGGAAAAAATATGTACATTGAATTCGATGTCAGCGTTTTGTGTAATATGCTTTATTGTATTTTTAAATATGAGCTTTCCTTAAATGAGCATGATGAGGCAAGTTTGCAATATATTCGTTCCGTGATAGCAACGGATCGTTATCTGCATGTTCCGTTTCGCTGTGCACATCAGTATCCACGGACTGCTTTAATTATTTACCACGTAACGCGTCTGATGTCTGCTTTTAATCCCGCAATTCTGAAGGATTTAAAACAAAAACTGATTGATGACACCAGTAAGTTGTTAAAGAACGCACGGCATCCGATGGATCGTGTTATTTTGTCGACTTCGTTAATGCGTCTTGGTGTTGTACCGGAGCGTATTCCGGTTGAAAACATTACAGCAAAGGATTTTGAAGGCTTTTATTTTTTTATTGCAGGTTTGCTGACCGCCTACGAAAATCCGGTTCTGTATAATATATCTAATCTTCCACTATTCCATATGCATTGGACTTGTGAGGCGCATTGCTGGGTACTGCTGGCCGAGTATGAAGTTTTGTGGGATTCACTTAACAGGAATTTGAAGTATGTTTAATTATTGCCAGTTATTTCTATGTCCGATTTGATGATCACTTTACGGGTTAAGGAAATTATTATTGAAAAGTATAATGTCAAAACCTTTGTTTTTGAACAGACAGATGGTGAAATACTTCAATATAAAGCAGGCCAGTTTCTAACCTTTCTGATCGAATTAAACGGGCATGAAGTCAGGCGATCGTATTCCATGAGTTCAGCACCGGAGGTAGATGAGTTTCCTGCTATTACGATTAAAAGAGTTCCTAACGGAGAAGTTTCCCGGTTCTGGCTGGACCATGTCAGGGAAGGTCAGGTTTTTAAAGCATTACAGCCTTCCGGCAGGTTTGTTCTCGAAAGACCGGATGGAAAACCCCGTGACATCATTCTGATAGGAGCGGGGAGTGGAATCACACCTTTATTTTCAATATTAAAACAGGCTCTTCATGCTGAAGCTGAAAGTATGGTGACGCTTATTTATGCCAATAGAAATGAAAGCAATACCATGTTTGGAGATGCTATTCGAAGCTGGCAACGGAGATTCCCGGATAGGCTGAAAGTGATTCATGTTCACAGCCAGCCACATGACGAGTGGAACGGGATCCGGGGACGAATCAACAATACCCGTTTGGAACAGTTGATAAACAAATCATTGCAATTCAAACAGGAGCAGGCAAGCATATTTATTTGCGGACCGTTTGAATTGATGCGATCCGTAGAGATTACTCTTCATTACATGGGTTTTTCTTCAAAACAGATTCGGAAAGAAAATTTTATTATTGAAAAAATGCCTCCGCCTCCTGTGGTTTCCGAACCGCACTTTATCCAGCTTCATTTCAGGGGGAGGACTCACAGGTTGCTTGTGCCTGCACATACAACGATTCTGGATGCAGCACTGCAGGCTGGTATACGGTTGCCTTACAGCTGTAAGGGCGGAAGATGTGCTACCTGTGCGGGAATATGCAGAACTGGTTCTTTACACATGACAGTTAATGAAGTTCTGACAGACCGTGACCTGGCAGAAGGATGGATACTGACCTGCTCTTCTTATGTAGATAGTGGTGACGTTGTAATTGAAATTAAATAAAAATTGATTAAAATAGAGCCGGCGAAATTGTACTGATTTCCCGGATTTTAAAACATAGCCTCCATACAGCTCATTGTGAAAAAGAAAATTGTCAGAATAAAAGATATTGCAGAAAAAGCACAAACATCAAAAGGGACGGTAGATCGTGTGTTGCACAACAGGGGAAGGGTTGCGGAAGATGTACGGGAAAGAATCCTGAAAATAATTAAAGAACTGAATTACGAGCCTAACCTGATAGCGCAATCACTAAAATCCCAGCGAACTTTTAATATTGCAGTACTCAGTCCTGATCCTTTGGATGACATATATTGGGAATCTCCACTGAAAGGAATAGAAAAAGCGGAAAAGGAATTACGACAGTATGGAATTAATATTACCCGTTTCATTTTTAATCTGCACGATGAAAAGTCATTTATCCTGAAAGCAGAGGAAGTAACAAAAGAAGTCCCGGACGGAATTTTAATTGCGCCCGTTTTTTATAAAGAAGCGCTGCCGTTTTTCGCAAATTGGAAGAGCCTGGAAATTCCTTATGTGCTTTTCAACACACAGATTGAAAGTGTTGATCCGCTTTGTTATATCGGTCAGGATTCTTACCGGAGTGGTGTGCTGGCTGCAAAAATCATCAGTTTTGGTTTACCTCAGCCTTGTACGGTTTTGATTGCCCATATTAACGAGGATATACCTAATTCTGCCCACCTTATGACAAAAGAAAACGGGTTCAGGGATTACTTCGGACAGAACGACAAAAATAGCAAATACAGGCTTGTCGTGAAGGAAATCAATTTTACAGAAGGTGACACGCTGGATGTGCAATTTGAAGAGATAACAAGGCAGGATCCGGAACTTGCCGCTGTTTATGTTACCAATTCCAAAGCGTTTGAAGTGGCCTCCTATCTGGAAAGAAGCGGTAAGACAAACATTAAGTTAATAGGTTACGATCTTTTGCTGCCAAACCTGGACTATCTGAATAAGGAAATTATCAATTTTCTTATCAACCAAAATCCATTGGGACAAGGATACTGGGGTATTCATCAACTGGCTAATTATCTGATTTTCAAAAAAGATATCCAGCCGATTAAGTTTCTTCCGCTGGATATCATTACAAAGGAAAATCTGGATTATTATCTTGATCCTCAGTGATTTTTAAGTTAATAGTCAGGAGTTTACAGTACATTACCTAAAATTCAAACTGGCTGTACATTTCTTTTAGCTTTGGCTCTGTTTCTTTGGCCCGGATGTCTTTTCGCAGTGCAGTAACGCCCTGAATATCTGTTAATAATCCCAATACCTGGAAAGCGCCGAACCTTACGAAGTAGGCTGTGTTATCACGCGCCAAACCTTCCAGAACGGGAATGCTTTGCCTTTGTACATCCTGTTTGGATTTAATCAGATACTTTCCGAAAACCTGAAGAAAGTTGTATTTATCGGTAGGTTTCATGGGTTTCATCTTTTCCAGGAACCAATTGTACCTTTCAGGTTCAGCAAGTCCTGCGTAATAATTCCCAACAGAAGTTACAATGGCATCGTTAGATGAATCTTCAAATCTTTGTGCAACCTCTTTGGCATCGGAGGGCTGCCCCATCAGGTATTTTTCAATGGCGACAGAAACGACCTGATAAGAACTGTCGTCAAGCGCCCGGCGGTAGATGCTGTCGCTGTTATTGTCACCGTATGAGGCAAGTGTGATAATGGCCTCTGAACGAACCTGAGGATGCGGATCAACCTGCGCCCGGTCCTGAATTACTTTTTCGATATCCACAAAACCTTCACCGTCATATTCAGCAAAGTTGGAAATGGCCATTTGTCTTAACTTCCAGAAAGGGTCCGTCATTGCCCTGACCAGAACACCTCTTACCGTTGTATCAGCAAGTTTTCCTTCCAGCTGTGCGAGTGCTTCATATTTTGCAAGAAAAGTATCCGAATGCTTATACTGGAACACCATTTCGCTGTTGGGTTTCTGATGTTCGATTGTTCCCAGTAATTGTGATTCAGCATCAAACAAAACCAGATCCGGTTTCTTCGCCGCCGGAAATTCCAGTGTTTGGTTTACCTTGTCAATTACGGCTTCGTAACGGTTTTTCTTTCCGCCTATCCAAACATCAACCTTTAAAGGCAGACGGTAAACTGTTGATGCAAGCGTATCCTGGGTCTGCTTTATTTTGAGAACCACTTTATTATTTGCCTGCACATATTGCTGTTCCACTTTTAATTGCGGATGACCGGGGCGGTGAAACCACTGATCAAAAAACCAGTTAAGATCCTGTCCTGTTATTTTTTCAAATGACATACGGAGGTTATCAATTTCTACCGTTCCCCAGGCGTTGGTTTTAAGGTAATGCTGTAAAGAAGCGAAGAAAGCTGCATCACCGGTAAGATTGCGAAGCATGTGCAGGATCCGTCCGCCTTTTGCATAGGAATGGCTATCGAACATATTTTCCGCATCTTTATAAAAATAGCGGATCATCGGTTCCTGTTTGGTTTCTGCTTCGCCTAGGTACTGCTTCATTTCTGAGAGATTTTGCCAATCGGCCTCATTTCTGCCGTCGTTATATTCACTCCACAGATATTCAGCATAATTCGCGAAAGACTCATTAAGCGGAAGCTGCCCCCATTCTTCACAAGTAACATAATCGCCAAACCACTGATGTGCCAGCTCGTGCGCAATAACTGCATCCGAGTTCCCGTCGATCAGTGAACGGCTATCATTCTGAACGCCTTCTTCGTGAATTGTGGCCGTAGTATTTTCCATCGCTCCTGCCACAAAGTCGCGGACAGCAATCTGGGCATACTTTTCCCAGGGGAAGCTAACACCGAAAATATTGGAGAAAAATCCGATCATTTCCGGCGTTCTGCCAAAAATAGCATGTGCATCTGCACCATACTTTGGTTCCACATAATAGCTAAGTTCCAGGCCGTTTGGCATCATATCTTTGGCTACTGCAAAATTACCAGCTGCCATCATTACCAGATAAGGCGCATGCGGCAGACTTTGCTTCCAGTGATCGGTGCGCATCCCTTTTTTATCTTCCTCCTGTGCTACCAGAATACCATTTGAAAGCGTTTTGTAAGAACTGTCAACGGTCATGTAGATATCCTGGGTAAATCGCTGGTTGGGCGCATCAATTGTCGGAAACCAGCACGAACTTCCGTCCGTTTCGCCATGCGTCCAGACTTGCTTTGGTTTATTTTCATCCATTCCATCTGCATTGATGAAATAAAGGCCTTTGTCCATCGGATGGTCTCCGGGCTGGTCGCGCGGAAGGTCATTTGGTTTGGCTGTATAAGTTATCCTGACAAAGACCTGATCATTTCTGGTATATTCCCGACCAAGTTTGATAATCAGTTTGCGTTTGTCGTAAGTGTATTCTAGTTTTTTTAAAACCCTTTTATTAATTTCTGCCAAAGTAGCCGAGCCATAATCGGCTAAACTGTCCAGCTGAACAATTTCTTTAATATCAAATCCTTTTGCATCCAGTTCGAGTGTATTCTGAGGATAAAAATGCGGGTTAAATTTGATAATGGCAGTTGCCGGCATCTGCTGACGCTGCCAGTCAAACTTTACATCCAGACGGGTATAGACAATATCATTTTTTAAGGTTCGTTCTGGTCTGTATAGTCCTTTTGGCGTAACCATTCCTGGCACTCTTCTGTAAAGTGTATCAATGGAGGAGGAGTAGCTTTTTGTATTCGCTATAAATAAAATCAGAATTACAAAGAGTAAACCGATTCGTTTCTGTATAAAGCTTTTACACATTAGACGGGTCATAACCGTTTCTGGTTTGGACGTAAAGTTGAAGTTGTTCAAGTTCAATAAGTTAGTATTGTAATATCCCTCACGGCTCAGTTAAACACGTTCCATAAGTCCGGTTTCTGCTGCTCTTCTTGCCGGAACATAGGATACAGCCACAGTAATAATAACGATAATGGCCCCGGTAAAGAATATATCTCCCCAGATTAATTTAACAGGATAGGCATCTACAAGAGAACTGGCCATTCCCATTGAAACCAGGCCATACTGCATCTGCATCCAGCATAGTCCGGAACCTAATAGTAATCCGGCCAACGCTCCGCTAAATGCTACGATGGCACCTTCAGCTAGGAAAATCTTTCTGATCAATGACGGCGTTGCACCAAGTGCATACAGCATGATCACATCTTTTTTCTTCTCAATAGCGAGCATACTCAGTGAAAAGAAAATATTGATGGCAGCCACTAAAATGATCAGTGACAAGGTTACGGCAACAAACAGTTTCTCAACACGTATTGCCCGGAGCAGATCAGCATTGAGCGCATCCCTATCTTTTACTACAAAATCCCTGCCTAACTTTTCTCCCAGATGCTCACTAACTTTTTTTTCACTGAAACCCGGAATTACCTGAATTTCAAGTGCCGACCGCTGTCCCTGATATTCCATCAGAGATTCAACGATATTAAGCGGAGCAATGATGTAGTCATCGTAACGGGTTTCGATAAAAAAGATACCCCCCGGCCGGATCGGAACCTGGTTGAAAGCTTCAGAGGAAGTCAGGTTCAGAGTTTTGGTACCGGAGCGCGGATAAAGTAGCTCTACAGGCGTCAGAATCTCAGCCAGTGAAATGGACAAGGCATTTCTTACACCTTCGGCTATAATCGCATAAGGTGTGCCGTTGGATCCATACAATTTTAATGACCCTTCAATAAGTGCTGAATCAAGCTGACCACGGGTAATATAAGTTTCATCAACACCTTTCAGCCGAACGATTGTCTGAAGGTTACCGTAACGCGCCAGCGCATTGTCCTCAATTACCTGCGTTACTACCTTTACGCCTTCGACAGAACGGACCTTTTTAAGAAGTGAATCCGAAACGGCAAAACGTTTTCCCTCAGCCGGCATAATCCTGATATCCGAATCGAAGGTTTTAAATATTTTCCGGTTTAAATCTTCCATGCCGTTAAATACCGAAAGCACCACCACCATAGCCATCGTCCCGACACCCACACCAGCCATGGCGATACGGGCAATCAGACTGATAAAGCTACGCTTGTTACGGGAAAAGAAATACCTTTTGGCAATTCGGTAAGGAAGATCCATTGTCAGGGCTGAATGAAATCAATTAGATTCTTCTTCGTCTTCCGGCGGTGCCGGCGGAATCACCAGGTCTGAAAATAACAGATCCATTTTTGCGGCATATTCTGCGGTGTCATCAATATAAAATTGCAGGTGCGGCACAATTCTTAACTGATGGCGCACCCTGTCTGCCAGTTTCTGACGGATGAATTTCGTATTTTCCTGAATTGTTTCCAGAAGGAATTTTTTATTTTTATCCGGAAGAAAACTAAGATAAGCCCTTGCAATACCCAGGTCAGGCGTAACCCGCACGGCGGTAATTGTTACAAACGATCCGCTTGTTAAATGCTGTGCGTCCTTCTGGAAAATTTCACCCAGGTCTTTCTGGATCTGTCTTCCTACTTTTTGTTGTCTTTTTGATTCCATTTTGTTGCTGAGCGGATGGTTTTATTGGTTCAATCTCTGCTGCGGGTTCTTACACGCGACCTGTCATCCGCTATTTCATATTTAAATAACCACAAATATCCATACTTATTTTGTTTTTGTAGAACCCGGCGTTGTAATTTCGTGAAAGTTATTCTGATAGGATACATAACCGACACTATTCTTGCTAAGTTTTTTCAGAGTTAATGCACGCTATCAGATCATCAGTCTGGTGGTATTTTTTCTTTTGCTCAGGCTTCCGTTTTTTATGGGCGGAGCTCCCTTGCTGATTCCTGAACATAGCTGGATGCTGGTCGGGGAGCAGATGCATCATGGATTTATGCTCTACCGCGATGTCTGGGACAATGTAAGCCCGTTTTCGGGACTGGTGTACTGGCTGCTTGATACACTTTTCGGAAGGCAGCAATGGGTATATCAGCTGGCGGCAGTAGCAGTTTCGCTGGTTCAGATATTGTATTTTAATTATGTGATCCGTGCCAGGGAAGTTTTTCCGGAACGCACTTTCATCCCCGGCGCTATTTATGCTTTGTTTCTGAACATCTCATTTGACCTCGGGACTTTATCGCCCATGCTGATGGCCAATACCTTTCTGTTATTTGCTTTCGGATCCATCGTCAAGATACTCGTCAGGCGTGAGGTGACCAATCAGGTATTTGAGATGGGTTTGTATATCGGCATTGCAACGCTGTTTTATCTGCCTGCTTCTTTATTTATGATCTGGGCATTTCTTGCTTTGCTGTTTTATACTGGTTCAACAATCCGGCATCATTTACTCGGTGTTTTCGGATCCATGTTTCCACTGCTTATGGTCGTTCTGTTTTTTTATATGAACAACAGTCTGGAAAGCCTGAACAGAAATTTGCTTACCTCGGTATTTCAGGTAAAGCAATATAACCTGAATGATTTTTCTTCTCTGCTTGCATCGTTGCTGTTGCCTCTTGGATTTGGAATAATGGGTTTCATGCGGATTTTTACAACGCTCCGGTTTGTGAACTACCAGACCCGCATTCAGCAGGTTATGGCGTTATGGTTTATCATAGCGGTTTTTACCATTCCGCTGATGCAATATCTTGCGCCGATGCAGTTTGTTATTTTTATTCCTCCCGCTGCTTTTTTTGCAACACATTATTTTCAAAGTTTCAAGAAAAAAAGTATTGCAGATGAAGCACAATTTATGATGATGGGCGCTGTAATTGTTCTGATTCAATACCAGGGTCTGAGAGGGGTTTTGCCCGGAGTATCCATGGGAAGACTGGAAAACCTAAAAGTAAAGTCTGCCGCATTACCGCCTGACATTCAGAAAAAACGGATTCTTGTACTCGGGCAGCACTCGGGAGAATATGTAAATAATTTTACCGCAACGCCTTATTTGAACTGGGATCTTGCCCGGTACGATTTAACAAATCTGGACAATTTCGACAGTGTTATCCATGTTTATGACAATTTCCGGAAAGATCCCCCGGATTTTGTAATAGACAAGTCCAACATCATGCCGAAATTGTTGAACCGTGTTCCGGAGCTGCAAAAACAATACGAACAGAGCCCGTGGAAAGGTATCTATCAGCGCAAGATCTGATATTCCCGGATTTAGCACGAAATTTTATCCACGCGGGTCTGGTGCCTTCCTCCTTCAAATTCTGTTTTTAAAAATGCCTGTATGCTGGCAAGGGCAATTTCAAGCTCGATAAAACGGACAGGCAGACAGATTACGTTGGCATCATTATGCTGTCTTGCAAGCGGTGCAAGGGGTAAATCCCAGACAAGCGCTGCCCTTATTCCCTGATGCTTGTTGGCAGTGATGCAAACACCCTGGCCGCTGCCGCATAAAAGAACACCTTTTTCAAATTCTCCGCTTTCTACGGCACTGGCTACCGGATGTGCGAAATCGGCGTAATCAGCGGAATCTGTACTGTATGTTCCAAAGTCTTTTACTTCAAAACCATTGGTGGTAAGCCAGTTTATGACAGGTTCTTTATAAGGAAATCCTGCATGATCTGAACCGATAGCAATTTTTCTCATTACTTTTTTGTTAATTATAGCCCTTTAATAGATAGCGGTAATGGCTTACAGAAGTCAGCCTTCCGCAAAGTTAGTATTATCTGTTCAACAACTAAATTGAGTATAAAGAATATGAGTGAAGAAATAAAACCAACCAATGCAGAATTAATAGATGTATCTCTTCTCAATCCTGCGGTTCCGGAAGATGAAAAGAGAATAAAAGAAGCTTTTGAAGACAGAAACTGGAGTGAAATTAAGAGCGCGGATTCCTGGGTAATCTTTAAAGTGATGGCCGAATTTGTTGAGGGATTTGACAAGATGGCTAAAATTGGTCCCTGCGTTTCTCTTTTTGGTTCTGCACGTACATTGCCGGATAATCCGCATTATAAAACAGCAGAGGAGATTGCTGCCAAGCTGGTTCGGCACGGATACGGTGTAATCACCGGTGGCGGGCCGGGAATTATGGAGGCAGGGAATAAAGGTGCACACGAGCAGGGTGGTAAATCGGTCGGCTTGAACATAAAATTACCCTTTGAGCAGCACAGCAACATTTACATTGATCCGGACAAGAATATCAATTTCGATTTTTTCTTTGTACGCAAAGTGATGTTTGTAAAATACTCACAGGGCTTTGTTGTAATGCCGGGAGGCTTTGGTACACTGGATGAGCTTTTCGAAGCACTGACGCTGATCCAGACCAAAAAAATCGGCCGTTTTCCGATTGTTCTGGTAGGCAGTTCTTACTGGTCGGGATTACTGGACTGGATCAAGGGAACGATGCTGACGGAAGGAAATATCAATGCAGAAGATCTCAAACTGATCAGTGTGGTGGATACGCCGGACGAAGCCGTGAAGGTAATTGACAATTTCTATTCAAAATATTTATTGAAGCCAAATTTTTGATCTATCATAAAGCACTGTTTGCTAATGACTTGTTTTTATGTTCTGATTCAAAGGCATAAGTTTAAAGCAGTTAAAAAAAAGCCCGGGAGGTCCTCAACAGAGTGGCTTCCCGGGCTTTTTGACTTTGACTACTGAGCCTGATTACAGATGCTGTCAGTAGTTTCTGACACTATTTCTTCTCAGGCATCAGTACCACTTTAATAAAATTATCATCGTTAAAGTAGGTGTTAGCAGCTGCTTTGGTACTTTCTGTTGTGATCGATTTTAGAAGTTTTTCTTGTTGGAAAACTTCTTCGAGATCATCTCCCAGATAAGTGTTGTTGTCCAGATAGTTCAGCCAGAAGCCATTTGTTTTAAGAGACGTTTCCATTTTACGGTTTGTTTCTGCTACAAATTTTTCAATGTCTTTTGAATCAGCACCTTTCTGTTTAATTTTTGTAATCTCTTCCTGTGTACGTTTTACCAGTTTGTCAACATTTTCGGGTGCGCATCCGAATCCGATGCTGAAACGATAATGGCCGGTAGGAAATTTATCGATGCTTTCCGAAACGCTTACGCCATATACACCGCTTTCTTCTTCACGAAGTGCCTCGATCAGTTTGATCTGCAATACCTCCTGTAATGCCTCTATCTGAATATTGTTTTCAGGGCTGTAATTAAATTCTCCGCTGGATACAAGAGAAACGCGGCTTTTTGGCTCCAGGCCTTTGTAAACCGTTTTTTCAATACGTCCTTTTGGAGGATAAATGTTCGGGTGTTTAAATGTATCATCCCGGTCTGTCGACGGGAGCGATCCCAGATATTTTTCCAGCAAAGGTTTTATCTCATCGATTTTAAATGCTCCCACAAATGTGAAAACAAAGTCCGATGCATCTGAGAAACGGTCTTTATAAATGGCCGCTGCACGATCCAGATTTACTTTATCAATGCTTTCAGGTGTAAGCGGGCGGCGGTCCGGATGGTAATTGTTCAGTACGGCGCTTAATGTATCAGAAAATATTTTTTCCGGTGTAAGCGTCTTCTTCATATTTTCCAGATATGATTTTTGATTGGTCAGAATCCCTGCAACCACTTCTGCATCTTTCCTGGGTGCAGTGAAGTAAGCGTAAATCAGCTGCAAAGTCGTTTCCAGGTCTTTTGGATTGGTACTTCCTCCAACGCCTTCGGTAAGTTCTCCTACAAACGGGCCGGCATTAACCGTTTTCCCTGCCAGGAATTTTTGCAGCTGTGTCTGGTTGTAAGGTCCCACTCCGCCGGACTGGACCATATAGCTGGTAAACATACCTGTTTCGCGTTCACCCGGGAATAGTGAATAACCACCTTTTCCGGTCGCTTTCAGGAGGATTTCGTCATTTTTGAAATCAGTTGGTTTCAGCATCACTTTTACACCATTCGACAAAACAAGCTCTGTCATGTCCAGTTTTGGAAATGCTTTTTCACTTACAATTTTACCCGGTTTTGGTTCAGTGGTAAGCAGCGGCGAGTCAAGAACGTCATCTACATAAGCAGTTACATTTTTTCCTGCATTTGCCAAAATGGAGCGGATCTTTGCTTCTGTCAGTAGTTCATCCTTGCTTTTTTCGGGACCCATTACCACCACCGATCTGTTTTTATCGGTTATGTATTTTTTTGCAAGAGCATTTACTTCATTTAATGAAACCCCAACCAGATTTTTTTTGACCAGATTGTAGTAGTCTTCCATGCTCATAAATGGTTCATCATGAAGAAAATGTTCCAGATATTCCTGCACGTAGCTGGCGGATTTTGTTTTGTTTTTTTCCTTAAACCCTTTTTCTACTGAATTCAGCAGATCCGATTTTGCCCGTTCCAGCTCCGGTGCGGTAAAGCCAAACTTCTGAACCCTGACATTTTCTTCAAGTACGGCTGTCAGAGCAGTTTCCATAGAAGCGGCATCTTTGGCAAGTGCTACGGAAGTGTATGCATCAAGATCTCCAAGGAAATCTCCGTACTCACTTCCTCCATACAGAAACGGGGGATTTGCTTTTTGTGTAAGCTCCTGCATCCGTTGCCCTATCATTGCATTGTACAGATCTTCTGCCAGGCTGTTACGGACATCCATCAGATTTTTTTGTTTTGTCTGAGGCTGTTTGTAAATAACCTGAATCAGGTTTTGCGGATATTCCGGATCTGTTACAATGGCTACATTGTTTGATCCGTCCAGCGGGATGGTATATTCGGTGCGTTTTTTTGGTTTTACAGGAACAGGTATTGAGCTGAATTTCTGAATAATGGTCGCTTCCACTTTTGCAGGATCAAAATCTCCGACGGCAATGACAGCCATCAGGTCAGGGCGGTACCAGTCTTTATAAAACGATTTGATAGTTTCCGGTTTAAAAGCTTTTAAAATACTGTCTTTTCCGATCGGGAGGCGTTCTGCATAGCGTGAATTATTCAGGATCATCTTGAAATATTTGTCACGCATACGTTGCTGGGCACCCCTTCCCATACGGGATTCTTCCAGAACAACCCCTCTTTCTTTTTCAATTTCAGAAGCATCAAGTAAAGCACCGTGCGCCCAGTCTTCCAAAACCTGCAATCCCTTGTCAAGCAGCCCCGCAGAGTCTGTTGGGATAGGCAACATGTATACAGTTTCATCAAAACCGGTATAAGCATTAAGGTCTGCTCCAAAGCGTACCCCCGTTTTCTGAAGAAAGTTAACGAGCTCATTTTTAGGGAAATTGGTGGTACCATTAAAGTTCATGTGCTCCATAAAGTGAGCAAGTCCCTGCTGCGAATCCGTTTCCAGAAGCGATCCGGCTTTCACGGCAAGCCTTAGTTCAGCCCGGTTTTTTGGTTCAGCATTTTTTCTGATATAATAGGTAATTCCGTTTTTTAACTTGCCCATCTTCACATCGGGATCAAGCGGAATTTTTTGTTTGGATAAGTCCTGTGCTGTAGTGGAGAGTAGGGTGCTTAATCCAATTACGCACCATGATAAAAACAATTTTTTCATTATTGTTTGTTTTTGATAAAATGTATTAAAAACGAAAGATATAGTTAAAGAATGCGATTGTCAAAAAGATCAATAAAATGTTTAATCAAATTCAGGGTATCCCATACCTGCCTGGCCAAACGGGCATATTTTCTTTAAAACCTACCAAGTTATAAAAAACGCTCGGCCGAATCCATTCTGATCATTTCTATTACTTCCACGGTCAAAAATCCGAACTCTTCCATTACCCGGCCTACTATTTTATAAACACCTTTTCCTGCAAAACGGTATCTGGCAGCGACGGGCGGAAAATGTACGGTATCGATAAAATGGCCTTCTTCATCCAAAAAAGTGCCGAAATACATCGTTTCCCCTTTTGAAGTTCTTGTGGTTTTGGTAGCTACCAGATATCCATACTGAATCACATCCTGATCGATAAAGTAGTGCAGGTCTTTTGACATCACACTTTTTGGTAAATCGTATTTTACCATCTCGAAAGGATTACAGAGCGGAAAGCCAAGCAGTTCGATCTGGTCATAGGCATCATCAATGGGAGAAGTATCAAATACCGGCAGTTTAAAGTCTTTGACTTCTATCTGAAATAATTGCTTTTGTGGCGCTATGGGCATTTTATTAATCCGGTAATGTGCTTTCCAGAGTAAAGTTTTTTTATCTTTTCCCGTAAACTGAAATGCACCAATGCGTATCAGGATGGTCAGCTGTTCAATAGAAATAGCCACCCGGTCAAGAAAGTTATTGAGCGAAGTAAACATTCCCTCTGCCTGTCTGGCTTCCAGAATCTTGCTGATCGTTTTATCTTCGATTTCATTCAGGCACTGCATTCCCAGATATATGTCTTTACCCTTTATGATCGTTTCTGAATTACTGTTATTCACACAGGGGGCAAGTACGTTGGCACCCAGCATCCGTGCTTCATGTATATATAGTTCAGGTTCGTAAAAACCACCGCCATTGTTCAGTACAGCCACCATATATTCCAGCGGGAAATATGCTTTCAGGAACAGGGTCTGATAGCTTTCAACAGCATAAGAAGCAGAATGTCCTTTGGCAAATGCATAACCTGCAAAGCTGGCGATCTGGTCCCAGATGTCCTGGATCATTTTGTCGTCATATCCTCTGGCCTTACAGTTTATAAAATATTTTTTCTTGACCCTTTCAAATTCATCGCGTCCGCGGAATTTTCCGCTCATACCGCGGCGGATCACATCTGCTTCGCCCAGCGACAGTCCCGCAAAATAATGGGCAACTTTAATCACATCTTCCTGATAAACCATAATGCCGTAAGTTTCCTTCATCAGTTCAAGCAGGATTGGATGCACATCTTTTGTTCTTTCAGGATGCTGATGCCGCAAAATGTACTCACGCATCATACCGCTTTTTGCTACGCCTGGACGGATGATCGAACTGGCGGCTACCAGGCCAAGATAACTGTCAACTTCAAGCTTTTTCAGCAGCATGCGCATGGCTGGTGATTCTACATAAAAACAGCCAATGCATTGCGCTTGTTTAATCAGGTCATTAATTTTCGGATCAGTTTTAAATTTTTTGACATCATCAATATCAAACTCCGGCGCGTCAGGACGATTATAGCGAATAACTTCCAGTGTTTCTTTAATCTTTGCCAGGCCACGCTGTCCCAGAATATCATATTTGTTAAGCCCTACATCTTCCGCAATCACCATGTCAAACTGGGTGGTGGGGAATCCCTTCGGGGGCAGGTCGGTTGCAGAAAAATAATTGATAGGTTTGTCGGAAATGAGAATTCCGCCGGCATGTATGCTCAGATGATTTGGCTGATTGTTTTCCTTTAAATATTTTGCGTAGTTGAGCACAAGAGCAGACATCTTATCCAGCTTTTTAGGGTCATACTTTCCATCGCTCAATGCATCAATTTCATAGGTAGGCAACCCAAATACTTTTCCCAATTCACGCACGGCGGCACTGTGCTGAAAAGTGCTGTACGTGGCGAGTAGCGCAGCCTGCCCGTTTTTACCATATCTATTAAAAATGTATTCTGTGACGTCCTCACGGTCTCGCCAGGAGAAATCAATATCAAAATCCGGGGCATTTTTGCGGTATAAGTTCATAAACCTCTCAAAATAAAGATCAAGTTCTATCGGATCAACATTGGTAATATTTAGTAGATAGGCTATGATGCTGTTGGCCCCGCTTCCCCTGCCAACGTGGTAGTAACCTTTTTGTTTTGCATAACTTACAATATCATGATTGACGAGGAAAAAGGGGATAAAGTTTTGTTTCTCAATAAGGTCAAGTTCCATTGAAATCCGGTCGAAGATCTCGTCGTTTACCGAAGTGCCATATCGATATCCAACTCCTTTCCAGGTTAATTGCTTGATTAGCTGATAATCGTCCTCTTTGCTTTTTCCAAAAATACTTAGGTTCTGATGTTGTTTGTTGTCTCCGAAACGAAAAGAAATATCACATTGATCCACTAGTTTTTCCGTGTTTGAAATAATGGGATCAAAATCTTTAAAGTGATATTTCAGGATTTTTGCGGGCAGTATCATCTCATTTTCCTGGGCCGTATCCGTAGGATCAAGTTTGCTCAGCATTGTATTTCCATCTATTGATCTTAATAGCCGGTGTGCATTAAAATCCTTTTTGTTACGAAAAGTCAAAGGCTGCAGCATAACCAGTTTATCTTCATGTTTTGCCAAAGGAGAAAACCGGATCCGGGTCAGATCTTTCATAGCAATGCCAATATATTCATTCGGCAGAAAAGAGGTTTTGTGTATTTTTAACAGTTGTTCAAAAGCATAAATAAAAATAACATTGTCCAGCAAAGGAGCCTGGTCGGGGAAGGGCTCTTTTGTGTGCAGATGTTTTGATAAAAAACCATTCAGTTCCTGAAAACCGGCATTGTTTTTTGCAAGACCTACAAACTGCTGCCGGTTTCCATTACGGAAATCAATTCCGACGATGGGTTTGATATTATACTTTTGTGATTCGCGAATAAAGTTGAGGCAGCCGGATGTATTGTTGATATCAGTAAGCGCAACACAGCCATAGCCGTTTTCAAGCGCCATTTTCAGAAGCTGCTCCTCCGGAATCATTCCATAACGAAGGCTAAAAAAAGAGTGACAGTTGAGTAACATGATATTGTGTATTTGAAGTTAATCAGGCATTGCGGTGTGCCGGGATGACCGGCGGCTCACCGTTAAACGGATTGCCCATGCCGGCGATGTTTGGAATACCCAATGTGGTACCCCAGCTCAGGATTGAATTTCCGTTGCGGTCTGTACCATACCGGTTCCGGATATAATCCATGGCCATGTAGAGGTTCAGTTTTTCTTCCGAATCATCAAAAAGATTAATCTGGTAACTGCCCGATACCAGATCACTGAAATTTACACCCACCAGCCTTACCATCATACGCCGGTTATGAAGCTCGTCAAAAAGCCTTTCGATTTGCGGGATTAATATATGGTCGGCAGAAGTGTAGGGTATTTTAAGCTGCTTTGAAAAGGTATTAAAATCTGAATACCGGATTTTTACGGAAACACAGGATGTCAGTTTATTGCCATTGCGAAGCTGATAAGCAAGATTTTCTCCCATGGCCCTGACCATTTCGCGCATTCGTTTTACATCGCCGGTATCTTTTCCAAATGTCCGTTCATTTGATATTGATTTCCGTTCATGAAAAGGTACAATAGGGGAGTCGTCGCGTCCGTTTGCCTTTTCCCAAAGCGCAATGCCATTTTTACCTAAGACCTTAGCCATCATTTCTACGGGCATTTCCTGTATCGTTTTTACATATCTTATTCCCAGATTTTCAAGCAGCCGGCTGGTTTTGTCGCCTACCATCGGAATTTTCTGAATCCGCATCGGAGCCAGAAAGCTCTTCTCTTCTCCATGATTGAT
>Ga0265797_10001727_pt1 | contig 38134 bp, 36 predicted proteins | sample P2T30metagenome_FD_192433 | JGI IMG/M metagenome (GOLD analysis project Ga0265797, IMG submission 192433) | Plant litter microbial communities from East Loma Ridge, Irvine, California - P2 T30 | ecosystem: Environmental > Terrestrial > Plant litter > Unclassified | place: USA: California...
GTGCTCGAAGGGCCCGGCGGCGTGCGCGTCGAACTCTCGCACGACGGCGGCTATGGCAATAGCAGCGAAGCCGAATACCTGGCATTGATCGCCGTGCTGCACGTCGCCGTGACGCACGACGCGAACGATGTGCTGGTATGTGGTGACAGCCAGGTCGTGATCGACGACGTGAATGGCCCCGACAGTGCGGCCGCGCCAAGCCTGCGCAACTACCGCTTCGAGGCGCGCAGCCTGCTCGCCCGCCTGCCGCAGGCGCAGGTTCGCTGGATCCCGCGTCACAAGAATTCCCGGGCCGATGCGCTGTCGCAGCGCGCCGTGCCGCCACTCTTACCCGAACCGACAATATGCTAGAGCCCACCCCTACCGATTTCGCCGCCTGGCGCACGCAACTCGTCGCCCTGGCGGCGCAGGATGCCGGCACCGATGGCGCCCATGACGGCGCGCACCTCGACCGCGTCTGGCGCAATGCGCAGGCGTTACTGGCGCACCACCCTGAAGCCGACCGCCTGGTGGTGCTGGCTGCCAGCTACCTGCACGACCTGGTCAACCTGCCGAAGAACGATCCCGCTCGCGACCAGGCCTCGCGCCGCTCGGCCGGGCTGGCGCGCACGCTGCTCGCGCCGCTGGGCTTCCCGGCCGAGAAACTCGATGCGGTGGCCCATGCGATCGAGGCGCACAGCTTCTCGGCCGCGATTCCCGCCACCACCATCGAAGCGAAGATCGTGCAGGACGCCGATCGCCTCGACGGCCTGGGCCTGGTGGGACTTGCACGCATGTTCTATATCGCCGGACGCATGGAGAGCGGCCTCGCGCATCCGACCGATCCGCTGGGGAAGGACCGGGAGCCGAACGATCGCCGCTATGCGCTCGACCACATCGTCGTCAAGCTCGACAAACTGCCCGGCATGATGCAGACCGAGGCCGCGCGCGCCGTGGGGCGCGAACGCCTCGAACAGCTGATGACGTTCCGCGCGCAGTTCGCCGCCGAATGGAGCGGAACATAGTCGGGACCGCCGCACTTCACGCCGTTGTTGCAGTGCTAAGATAGGCGACCGCCAACCGCCGAGGTGTCCATGACCAGTTCGACCACCGTGCACTCAACGCCACCGGCGTCATCTGGCAACCTCAATTTCGTCCTGGTCTGCGTGTTCATCGACATGCTCGGGATTGGCCTGATCGTGCCGGTGCTGCCGCTGCTGGTCGGGCAGTTCGTCGAAGGCGCCGACATGCGCGCGCTGTGGTACGGCGTGCTGGCTACTGTCTTCGGGCTGCTGCAGTTCCTGTTCATGCCGGCGCTGGGCGCGTTGAGCGACCGCGTTGGCCGCCGCCCGGTGCTGCTGTATTCGATGGGCGGCATGTGCCTGAACTTTCTCGTCACGGCGTGGGCGCCCGGCCTGGCCTGGCTGTTCCTGGGGCGCGTCATCGGCGGCATGTCGTCGGCCAGCATGTCGGTGGCTTCGGCCTACGCGTCCGACATCTCCACCCGCGAGAACCGCGCCAAGAGCTTCGGCAAGATCGGCGCCGCCTTCGGCCTGGGCTTCATCTGCGGCCCGATGCTCGGGGGACTGCTGGGCGAGACCAACCTGCACCTGCCGTTCTACGTTGCTGCCGCTCTGTCGGGCGCCAATCTGATTTACGGCTACTTCTTCGTGCCCGAGTCGCTGCCGCACGGCCTGCGCGCGCCGTTCGCGTGGGCGCGCTTGAACCCCTTCAGCGCCCTGCTGCGCCTCGTGCGTCGCCAGGATATCCGCGGCCTGGTCGTCGTACTGTTCCTGGCCACGTTCGCCCAGATGATGCTGCAATCGACCTGGGTGCTCTACACCACGTTCCGCTTCGACTGGACCCCGCGCGACAATGGCATCGCGCTGTTCTGCGTGGGCCTGTCGTCGGTCGTCGTGCAGGCCGGGCTCCTGGGCATCCTGATCCGGCGCTTCGGCGAGGCGCGCCTGGCCTTGCTGGGCCTGGGCTCGGGCGCCGTGACGTTCGCCGCCTACGGCCTGGCGACGCAAGGCTGGATGATGTACGTCTTCATCCTGTGTAATGTGCTGGCCTACGCCGCCGGCCCGGCGCTGCAGGGCATCGTCTCCAAATCCTCGCCGCCCGAGCAGCAAGGCGAATTGATGGGCTCCCTGCAATCGGTCGGCAGCCTGGGCGTCATCATCACGCCGCTTCTCGGCACCGGCATCCTCAGCGCCGTGAGCCACCTGCCGCCGTCCGACTGGCGCGTCGGCAGCAGCTTTTATCTGTGCGCGTTCATGCAGGCGCTCGCGCTGCTCGTCGCCTGGCGCTACTTCCGGCTGCAACACCACAGCCGGGGTCAGGTCTGACATTCGGACACGACCTCAGCTTTGGTGGCCTGATTGACAAATTGCTGCGTCATTTGGGCGTGGCAGTTTTTGATAATCGGCCGGCAGCTGCTGCTATTAAGGACGGTGGAACTTCGATAGTGTCGAGGCCGTGTCCGAATGTCAGACCTGACACCGATGTTGCGATGTTGTTGTTGTTGTGACCGATGTCGCAGAACGCGGTGTTGCGGCGTAGCACCTCGCGCTCCCCTTCCCCCGCGCTCGCCTTGTCCGCCATGCCGCTGCCACCTGGAGTACACTCGCTGAACAGTGTCAAAAGCAGCAAGTAATGCCTGCTGACACGCCCAGCTATAATGCGCACTTTTCCGCGAAAGGCGATCGACCGTGTCCCGACTTAAAGTCCTGCCCCAATATGTGATGCCGAAGCAGGCGATGACCAACCTCGCCGGCCGCGTCGCCGGTCACCGTGGCGGGTCGATGACGACCAGCCTGATTCGTTGGTTCGTGGGCAAATATGGCGTCGACATGAGCGAAGCGGCCAATCCGGACATCGCCGGCTACCCGAGCTTCAATGAATTCTTCACGCGCGCATTGCGCGACGGCGTGCGCCCGCTGGCCAAGGCCGATTATGTGTGCCCGGTCGACGGCGCGATCAGCCAGTTCGGCGACATCGACGACCACCAGATCTTCCAGGCCAAGGGCCACAAGTTCACGACGGCCGAACTGGTCGGCGGCGATCAGTCACTGGCGGCGCACTTCCAGCACGGTCACTTCGCCAATGTCTACCTGAGCCCGAAGGATTACCACCGCATCCACATGCCGTGCGACGGCCGCCTGACGCGCATGATCTACGTGCCGGGCAAGCTGTTCTCGGTGAACCCGACGACGGCGCGCGGCGTGCCGGGGCTGTTCGCGCGCAACGAGCGCGTCGTATGCGTATTCGACAGCGATGAGTTCGGGCCGTTCGTGATGACGCTGGTGGGCGCCACCATCGTCGGCAGCATGGCCACCGTCTGGCATGGCGTCGTCAATCCGCCGCGCATGGCGCGCATCTGCGACTGGCATTACGAGCCGGGCCAGGTCACCCTGAAGAAAGGCGACGAGATGGGCCGCTTCCTGCTCGGCTCCACTGTCGTGATGCTGTTCCAGAAGGACGCCATCCGCTTCAATCCGGCCTGGGCGCCGGAAGGCAAGGTGCGCCTGGGCGAGGTGATGGGCAATCGCCCGGCGCGTTAGTCAACCGGCGCTCAGCCCTCGGGTAGCGTCGCTTTCTCCAGCTCGGCCTTCGCCTTGAAGGCCGCCGCAATCTGATCCGGCCCGTGACCGTGGGCCGTGCAAGTCTCTTCCATCATCGCCAGAAACGCGCGCGTCTTGGCCGGCATGAGTTTGCGGCTCGGGAACACCGCCCAGCCGTTCGCCGTCGGCATCTCCCACTCGGGCAGCACCCGCACCAGTTCCCCCGTCTGCATATACGGCTCGGCGAACAGCTTCGAGCTGAGCGCGATGCCGGCGCCGCGCGCGGCGATGCGCGCCAGTAGATCGGGCGAATTGGCCGTCAGCCGGCTCTGCAGCGCGCGCTCCCAGCGCACCTTCCCGCGAATCAAGATCCATGGCACGGCACCGCCGCTGCGACTCAGGATGCACAACACGTCGTGCGTGACCAGATCGTCCGGATGCTCGGGAATGCCATGGCGCGCCAGGTACGCGGGTGATGCGTACAGGCCCGGTTGCTCCAGGATGAACGGGCGCGCGCTGAGCGTGGCGTCGTCCGGCAAGTCGCCCATGCGGATGGCGATGTCGAAATTCTCGGCCACCAGGTCGACGCGGCGCGGCGTCAGGTCCATCTCGAGCGTCACGGCCGGATAGCGCTCGAGAAAGCGCGCGATCACATGGTTCAGGCTGCTGTTGGCGAAGTCTCCCGGGGCCGAGATGCGCAGCTTGCCGCTCGGTTCGCCCTGGCGGTGCTGGGCCAGCGCGCCGGCCGCTTCGACTTCATCGGCCAGGCGCCGCGCATGCTCGTACAGGCTGGCGCCGAATTCGGTCACCACCAGCTTGCGGGTCGTGCGTTGCAACAGGCGCTCGCCCAGCGTCGTCTCGAGCAGCGCCAGGCGGCGTGACACGGTCGATTTCGGCAAGTTGACGCGCTCGGCCGCGCGCGTGAAGCTGCCAGATTCGACGATGCGGGCAAACAGCAGCAAGTCATTCGGTTCGACGTCCATGATTGTCCCATCAGCAGAATAATGTTATCCATTTTACGGGGTTTCGCATTGTTTTTGGAAAGGCTAAAGTACACCCATCGCTACTCCACTCACAAAAGGACCACCACCATGAACATCCTGCACATCACCTCGAGCATCCGCGGCGACGCCTCCGAATCGACCCGCGTGTCGCAACAGATCGTCGACAAGCTGGTCGCCTCCAACCCGGGCGCGACCGTCGTGCGCCGTGACCTGGGCGCGGCGCCCCTGCCGCTGCTGGACGGCGCGGCCCTTGGCGCCCTGTTCACCCCGGGCGAACAGCGCAGCGCCGAGCAATTGGCACGCGTGGAACAGGACGACGCGCTGATCCTCGAAGCGCAGGCGGCCGACGTGATCGTGCTGGGCGCGCCGATGTACAACTTCGCGATGCCGGTGCAACTGAAAAGCTGGTTCGACGCGGTACTGCGCGCCGGCGTGACCTTCCGCTATACCGAAACCGGCCCGGTCGGCCTGCTGACCAACAAGAAGGTGTATGTCGCCACCGCCCGCGGCGGCGTGTACGACGAAGCGCAGGACCCGCAAGTGCCGCAAATGCGCGCGCTCTTGAGCTTCGTCGGCCTGTCGGACCAGACCTTCATCTATTCGTCGGGCATGGCGATGGGACCGGACGCCGTGGCCAAGGGCCAGGCAGCGGCCAACGCTGCCGTCGAAGCAGCGCTGGCGTAACGCCTGCAGCACCCGTAGCACCCCGGCCGCTGCAAGGCGGCGCAACCAACAGGAGAGCACCATGAGCACCACCGTCACGCAGCCAGTCACCACCTCGCCCCTCGTGAAAACACGCGGCGTCGAGCGCGTCATCAACGGACAGTTCGTGATGGACGGCGCGGGCGTACGCATCAACCGCGTGCTGACCGGCCCCCTGCAGCGCCGCCTGGATCCGTTCCTGATGCTCGACGCCTTCGGCAGCGACAAGCCGGGCGACTACATCGCCGGCTTCCCGGAGCACCCGCACCGCGGCTTCGAGACCATCACCTACATGCTGGCCGGGCGCATGCGCCACCGCGACAATGCCGGCAACGAAGGCCTGATCACGGACGGCGGCGTGCAGTGGATGACAGCGGGACGCGGCGTGATCCACTCCGAAATGCCGGAGCAGAACGCCGGCCTGATGGAAGGCTTCCAGTTGTGGCTCAACCTGCCCGCAAGCCACAAGATGACGGCGCCGTGGTATCGCGACATCCCGCTCGAGGAAGTGCCTCGCTTCACGCTGGACGATGGCGTCACCGTGCAGGTGATCGCCGGCAGCTCGCACGGCGTCGACGGCGCGGTGCAGCGGGCGCATACTGAGCCCCTGTATCTCGACCTGGAGATTCCTGCCGGCGTCACGTACGAGCAGCCGGTACCAAGCGGGCACAATGCGTTCGTCTATGTGTTTCGCGGTGAAGTCGTCATCGACGGCAAAGGCGTGCCGCACACGCGCATGGCGATCCTCGACAATGCCGCCGGCGCCGACGGCGTGCGCATCAAGGCGATCGCACCAACGCGCCTGCTCGTGCTGGCGGGCCGGCCACTGAACGAGCCGATCGCGCAGTACGGGCCGTTCGTGATGAATACGCAGGCCGAACTGCATCAAGCGGTCGAAGACTTCCGCGCCGGGCGTTTCGCCTGATTGCCTGGTATCTTTTTCAATGCAGGGCGCCCGCAAGCCGCCCTGCAGCCTCCTGTGCGCCGGTGGCAGCCATACGCTACACTCTCGGGATGACACAAGCGCAACACATCCTGCCATGGCCCTGCTAGACACCCTGGGCGACCTGCTCGCCCGCGCCAGCTACGCCTTGGGCCTGGAAAACGCCGACCGCTTCCCGCGCGGCCACGCCCATCCGTACACCCGTTGGAACAAGGCCTACTTCGACATCCCGTCCGACTACAAGGCCGAGCGGATGGAGACCATCATCTGCGCGGCCATCGCCAACACGCCCTACGTGTTCGGCGAGATCCGCAATCCCACGGCGCGCATGCAGCGCGCGCTGCTGGCCATCATCGAAGCGCGCCTGCGCCGCGCCGACGCGCCGGCCGACCTGGTCGCGCTGCTGATCAAGGCCTACCGGCAGCCGCACACGCCGGACATCGTGCCGGGCCTGCGCGCGACGATCGCGGCCAACGCGGGGTTCGATGCGAACATCCAAACGCACGCGGTGCTCGCCTATCTGGGCGACGCACCGGCCGGGTTTGGCGTGATCGAGGCACACGGGTAATAAGCAACCCGATGCGTTAGTCTTTCGCAGGCGGCGCCGCTGCCGGCGGCGAGCCGGACGTGGCGGTGGGCGCCGCCGGCAGGGCAGGCGGCGCACTCGTGCGCGCCGCTGTGCCGGCTGCGTCCATCGGCTTGTCGGCCGGTAGCCTGGGCGCGACCACGGCGGCATTGGCAAAGTTTTGTGTCGTCTCGAAGGTCTCGAGCAGGTCTCTGAACAGCGGTTCGACCTGCTCCGGCTTGATCGCCCCATTCAGGTAGAACTGGCATAGCGCGAACACGCCGGTGCGATACGCATCCAGCGGCGCATTGCGCGATGCCAGCACAGTCACTGCGGTGCCGAAGTCGTCCTTGAGCGTCGCGCTTCTGCCTGGCAACGTCAGGCCGGCATCGATGCTGGCTTTCACGCTCGTTGCCGTATCGGGCGGCGGCTCGGCGCAGAAGCGGGGTTGTGGATGGTCAGGGGCGGCGACAATCACCGTTCGCCGGTCGGCCGATAACGATACCGTTCGGACGACCGTACCGATATCGTCTTCGACGACGGGGCGATTGAAGAAGGTGCCTGCCGTCGCAGCGCAACCGGCAAGTGCAGCAAGCGCAGCAAACAATGCGAGCATGAAAAATACACGGAACATGATTGCTCCAGGTGCGACCCCAAGCGTCGCCCGGGTAGTCAGAACGTCTGACTCGTGCGCCGGTCATCAGTGCCGGCCAATGCACCCCGGCTTGCGTTCGCACAATCCTCTCGCCACACTGCGGTTTCCCGCTAGAATATCGCCACCTTTTTCTTTCCCGGCCAGACCTCATGACTTCCGCCCGCCAGTTCCAGTTCAAATCCATCAACTACACCGGCCTGCAACCCGGCCCGCGCGTCATCATCATGGGCGCGACCCACGGCAACGAGGTGTGCGGCACGAAGGCGATCCGGCGCGTGATGGACGAGATCGACAACGGCGCGCTGCACATCGCGGCCGGCAGCGTCACGTTCGTGCCGATCGTCAATCCGCTGGCCTACCAGCAAGTCACCCGCAACGGCGACCGTAACCTGAACCGCGACCTGTTCCCGAAAGCGAACCCGCAAGACTTCGAGGACCAGATCGCCAACTGGCTGTGCCCCCTGCTCGGCCAGCACGACGTGCTGCTCGACATCCATTCGTTTGCCGCCACGGGCGAGCCGTTCGTGATGGTCGGCCCGCTCGACAACGACGGCACGTTGCAGCCGTTTCGCCACGCCGAAAAGGAACGCGCCTGGGCGCGCCGCCTGGGCGTGCGCCGTTTCGTCGATGGCTGGCTGGCGACGTATGGCGACGGCGTGCAGCGTCGCAGCCGCAGTGCCGACGAACTCGAAACCGTGCTGCGCTACGGCGTGGGCACGACCGAGTACATGCGCAGCACGGGCGGCTACGCACTGACCCTTGAAGCCGGCCAGCACGACGATCCGCAAGCGCCCGATGTGGCCTACCGCGCGATCCTGAATACGCTGGCGCACCTGGGCTTGATCGCCGCGCCGGATCCGGCGCCGGTTGCCTTCGACGAAATGGAAGCGCTGTCGATGGTGGTCGTGCACGACAAGCTGCATGCGGACGATGCGTTCGCGCGGCCGTGGAAAAGTTTCGATCCGGTGGCCGAAGGTGAACTGATCGGCACCCGCGCCGACGGCACGCCGGTGACGGCCGAATTCGGCGGCCGCATCCTGTTCCCGGCTGCCAGTGCCGCCGCCAACACCGAGTGGTACTACCTCACCCGCCCGAACGCAACCTTCGGACGCGAAAAGGAATAACCTCAGACGCGGTGGCCGCCGTGCGAAAACGGCCTGCCGCCAGCAGACTTTTTTTGAATATCGTAAGATGACGATATTCGGATCGAAAGATCCCGATATAAGGAACCCAGCGATGGACATCGACGCGATCCACAAGGCCCTGGCCAACCCCGTGCGGCGCCAGATCCTGCACTGGTTGAAGGATCCGCAGCAGCACTTCAGCGAGCAGGAACATCCGCTCGACATCGGCGTGTGCTGCAAGCTGATCGACCAGCGTACCGGCCTGTCGCAGTCGACCGTGTCGGCGCACCTGGCGACGCTGCAGCGCGCGGGCCTGGTGGACACACGGCGCGTGGGCCAGTGGGTTTTTTATCATCGCAACGAGGATGCCATCACGGCCTTTCTCGCCCAATTGAACGACGCTATTTAGGAAAACAGAATGACTACCATGTTTGATCCGATCAAAGTCGGCGCCCTCGAATGGCCAAACCGCATCGTCATGGCGCCGCTGACCCGCTCGCGCGCCGATGGCGGCGGCCGCGTGCCCAATGCCCTGATGGCCGAATACTATGTGCAGCGCGCGTCGGCGGGCCTGATCCTGTCCGAAGCGACGTCCGTCACGCCAATGGGCGTGGGCTACGCCGACACGCCAGGCATCTGGTCCGACGAACAGGTCGAGGGCTGGAAGCTCGTCACCGACGCGGTGCACGCCGCCGGTGGCCGCATCTTCCTGCAACTGTGGCACGTGGGCCGCATCTCCGATCCGTCGTTCCTGGACGGCGAACTGCCAGTGGCGCCATCGGCGATCAAGCCGGACGGCCATGTCAGCCTGCTGCGCCCGAAGCGTGAATACGTCACCCCGCGCGCGCTCGACATCGAAGAAATTCCCGGCATTGTCTCCGCCTACCGCAAAGGCGCCGAGAATGCGAAGCTGGCCGGCTTCGACGGCGTCGAAATCCACGGCGCCAACGGCTACCTGCTCGACCAGTTCCTGCAAGACTCCACCAACCAGCGCCTTGACGCCTACGGCGGCTCGATCGAGAACCGCGCACGCCTGATGCTCGAAGTGACCGACGCATGCATCGACGTCTGGGGCGCCGACCGTGTCGGCATGCACCTGGCGCCCGCGCGCGACTCGCACGACATGGGCGACTCGACGCCAGCCGAGACCTTCGGCTACGTGGCGCGCGAACTGGGCCGCCGCAAGATCGCGTTCATCTTCACCCGCGAAGGCCACGGCCCGGATGAACTGGGCCCGATGCTCAAAAAGGAATTCGGCGGCGTGTGGATCGCGAACCAGCAGCTGACCAAAGAAAAGGCCGAGGAACTGATCGCCAGCGGCACGGCCGATGCCGTCTCGTGGGGCCAGCTGTTCATCGCCAATCCCGACCTGCCGAAGCGCCTGCAACTGGGCGCGCCGCTCAACGAACCGAATCCGGACACGTTCTACCATCCGGGCGCGACCGGCTACACCGACTATCCAGCCTTGCCGACGGCAGCGTAAGGCACGTTTTCGCCGTCCACCCGTCCGCTGTCGCCGACGCGTGGACGGCGCCCTTTTGAACAGGACCTGCGGGTCCTGTTTTTTTTCGTCCCGATCCCGTATTTACCCATATGCACCCCGTGCATATGCCGCAAAAAAGGTTCGCCGCAACGGGTGTCCAGCCACGAACGTTAGTGCTATTCTTGCGCGATTGTTATCGCGCGCACGTTTCGATGCGCCTACCGAGAGAGGATTTTCAGTGAACGTACCAGCACACCGCGCCATGGCGCTTGCCATCGCTTCCGCCATCGCCTTCAGCGGCGCCGTCCACGCTGCGCCAACGGCGCAGGCCGCAGAGGCAGCGAGCACTGCGCGCGCCGAGACGCCGTTCCTGTCGCAGGCCGACGCCTTTGCCCGCTCCGCGCGCGTCTCGAACGTGGACTATGTGCTGGACTTCACCCTCACCGGCAAGGAAACCTTCGCCGGCACCACCACCGTCACGTTCGACCTGAAGGACGCCGACGCGCCCGTCACGCTCGACCTGAAGGACGCCACCGTCAAGTCGGTCAGCGTCAATGGGAAGCCGGTCGCCACGCGCTACAACAAATGGTTCGTCACGCTCGACGCGGCCAGCCTGGCCAAGGGCCGCAACACGGTCGTCATCGACTACGAACGCCTGCACAGCACCAATGGCGAAGGCCTGCACCGCATGGTCGATCCGGCCGATGGCCGCGTCTACACTTACTCGCACTTCGAACCGGTCGCCGCGCAGCAGATGTTCGCAGTGTTCGACCAGCCCGACCTGAAAGCCAGCTACACGGTGTCGGTCACCGCGCCGCGCGACTGGCATGTGGTCACGACCACGCGCGAGACGAAAATCGATGACAAGGGCGCGAATCGCCACTGGACGTTCAAGACCACAAAGAGGCTGAGCCCGTATAACTTCTCGCTGCACGCCGGTCCGTACCAGGTGTGGGAAGACAATAGCGGCAAGTACCCGATGCGCCTGTTCGCGCGCCAGTCGCTGGCCAAGCTGGTGGTGCCGGCGGACTGGTTCCGCCAGACCAAGGCCGGCATCGGTTTCTTCGAAGAATACTTCGGCATCGCGTACCCGTTCGAGAAGTACGACCAGCTGATCGTGCCGGATTTCTTGTACGGCGCGATGGAAAACGCCGGCGCGATCACGTTCGCCGAAGCGCGTTACGGCGTCGCCAACATGACGGCCGAGCAGAAGCAGTCGATGACCGAAGTGATCATGCACGAGATGGCGCACCAGTGGTTCGGCAACCTGGTGACGATGAAGTGGTGGAACGGCCTGTGGCTGAACGAAAGCTTTGCCTCGTTCATGGGCGTGCTGGCGACCGTGGAAGCGACCGAGTTCAAGGACTCGTGGCAGAAGTTCTACCAGAGCGGCAAGCAGCGCGCCTATATCCAGGACCAGACCGCCAGCACGCACCCGATCGAAGTGCCGGTGCCGTCGTCGAGCAATGCCTTCGACAACATCGACGCGATCACCTATTCCAAGGGCGGCTCGACGCTCAAGCAACTGCGCCACCTGCTGGGCGAGGACGTGTTCCGCAAGGGCGTGCACAACTACTTGGTGAAATACTCGTGGCAAAACGCCACGCTCGACGATTTCATCGGCAGCCTGGGCGAAGCGGCGGGCCGCGACTTGTCGGGCTGGACCAAACAATGGCTGTACAACGCGGGCGTGAACACTATCGCCGCCAACTATAGCTGCAGCGGCGGCAAGATCCGCAACTTCACGCTGACGCAGACGGCCCCGGGCAAAGACCTGCCGACGCTGCGCGAACAGCGCGTGCAGGTGGGCGCGTTCAAGGTCGACGGCGGCAAACTGACGCTCATGAAGAACGTCCCGGTCACCTACACCGGCGCCAGGACCGCCGTGCCGGACATGAACGGCACCGCCTGCCCTGACCTGGTCTACCCGAATTACCAGGACTGGGGTTATGCCAAGGTCAAGCTGGACCAGCGCTCGTTCGCCACGGCGCGCACGAGCCTGGCCAAGGTCGAGGATCCGCTGCTGCGCGCGATGCTGTGGCAAAGCCTGTGGGACGGCGTGCGCGACGCCGAACTGCCGCTGAACGACTTCATCACCGTGGCGCTGAACAACGCACCACAAGAGAAGGATTACACGCTGCTCGGCGACGTGCTGGGCAAAGTGGGCGAATCGAAGGCATATCTGGACGCGATGCGGCTGAACAATGCCTACACGCGCGAGACCGGACTCGCTCTGGAAAAGATGGCGTGGGACGGCGTGCTGGCCAACAAAGGCAACGCCGACTTCCAGCGCCGCTGGTTCAACCAGTATGTGCGCGTGGCGAGCAGCCCGTACGCGCTGGCGCGCCTGGCCGGCATCCTCGATGGCAAGGTCGACGCCGCCGGCGTGCCGGTCGGCCAGCCGCAGCGCTGGGCGATCATCGCGCACCTGAACCAGTACAACTATCCGGGCGCGTTCGAACTGATCGCGCAAGAGTCGGCGCGCGACAAGTCGGACGCTGGCCAGATCGCCGCCGTTGCCGCCACCGTCGTCCGGCCGGACGCCGCCGTCAAGGCGGACTGGGTCAAGCAGATCGAAGACCAGAAGACGCTGTTGCCGTTCTCGCGCATCCGCACCGCGATGGGCAGCATCTTCCCGCCGGAACAAGGCGCCCTCAATGAGCAGGATGCCGATGCCCGCCTGGCACGCCTGCCGCAAGTGGACAAGACCGGTGGCCCGGTCTTCATGCGGGCCTATGCCGGCACGATGATCCCGGCGACCTGCACGCCGCAAAGCGTGGCGCGCCTGACCCGCGCGGCGGCAACGATGACGGACCTGTCGGCGTTCACGCGCCGCACGCTGCTCGACACGCTGCAGGACGACCAGCGCTGCGTGGCGATCAAGGGCAAGCTGACCGCACCGAAAGGCTGATCGGCACATGCTCGCCGACGCGGGCCTGATGCCGCGCCGCACACCTGGCTGGCCGCTCGCGGTCACGCTGGGCGTGCACCTGCTGCTCGCGTGGTGGTGGTTGCAGGCGACGAGCGTAAGGGTGCTGCCGAACGCCGCGCCAGCGCAGCGTGAGTTCATCTTGGTGGCGGTGCTGGCGCCGGCTGCGCCGGCTTCTGCTCCGGCTCCTTCTTCTCGCCCTCCTTCGCAGCCTGCATCCGCGTCGCCAACATCCGCCGCGCGCAGCAGCGCGCGCACAGCCCCCGCGACGGCTACGCCCCCTGCGCCTGCCGTGTTGCCCGGCGCGCCACAGCCGATGGCGGCAGCACCAGACCCGAGCGCGGACGCCGCGCCAGCTGCCAGCGCCAACGACTCCACCGCCGATCCGCTGGCCACGGCGCCGACGGCAGGAACAATGTCAGCTCGCGACGGCATGCGCGCCGATGACGACAGCCTGGCCGGCCGCGGCAAACGCACGGCAGGCACCGTCGACCATGACCTGCGTAAGGGCAAACTGGCGCCGCTCGACCCGAGCGACAGCAAGTGGCACCGCTTTGCCCTGGCGGTGGGCAACGCGCGCGTGGACACGTCGCGCACGCTGACATCGGAAAGTTACACCAGCCCGGACGGCGTCGTCGTATACCGTTTCAGGCAAGGCGGCCGCACCTGGTGCCGCACCGGCGGCGACATCAGGCCAAGCCCGTTCGGCGCGCAGGGTGGCGGCGCGCAATTATTCGACAAGGCTGGCGGCGGCGGCTTTGCCGGCACGGTCGCTTGCCCGAGCGGGGTGCAGTTCAAGCCCGACTGAGCCTATGGCGGCCCACGCGCGGCTGCCGTGCATAGTTGCGCCACCCGGCGCCAGGCGCCGTCAGCCGCGCACGCTGCTGGCGGTCGCTCTTGCAGCAGGCCGCCCAGATCGATCGATTGCGCTGAATTGACCGTCACGCCGCGCGCCACCGGCACGCATACGACATCGTGCCACGCCGCCGCATAACCGGCAGGCGTGGGCAACGGGCCGCGCTGCCTGACTGCGGCCGCTTCGCACGCGGCCATGCTGGCAAACTGGCCGCGCAGGCTGCTGCTCTCGAGCGTGACGTCGAGGTTCGCTTGCAGGTACAGCAGCAGAATCATCGTGAACATGGTTGGCAGCCAATCGCGTTGGTGGTGGGCGCACGCGCCCCTGCCGTAAAATGGCCGGGCTTGCGGCCCGCGCCGCTTACGGAGACATGACATTGGACTGGGATTTTCCACAACCGTTCATCCTGGCGGTGACCCCGCATGCCGGCGACATCGATGGTTTGAACCACACCAATAATGCGGTGTATGTGCGCTGGTGCGAGCAGGCCGGCTGGGCGCATTCCCACAGCCTCGGCCTGTCGCTCGACGACTACCGGCGCCTGGACCGGGCGATGGCGATCCGGCGCGGCGAATACGATTACCTGTTGCCCACGTTCGTGGGCGAGTCGCTGCGCCTGGCCACCTGGCTCGTTGGCGGCGACGGCAAGCTGTCGATGGAACGCCGCTTCCAGCTGGTACGCGACAGCGATGGCGCCACCGTGTTGCGTGGCCGCTGGGACCTGGTCTGCATCGAGCTGTCCAGCGGCCGGCCGCGCCGCATGCCTGCCGCGTTCCTGGACACCTATATGCCGCTGATCGTTACGGCAGGCAATATCCCGACGTAAAGTCGCAAACCGGTGCCGCTGGCGCGCCTTGCGCTCGCTCATCAACGAGATTGAGCGAACCGGCATCCCTTCGCGTCTATGCCGGGAGAATGACTACGTCACCTGCCCGACGGAGAAGCTGCGATGTCCGCCAAGTGCTTGTCACCACGATCGTTACCATGCGCGCCGATCTACGCGCTGCTGCTCTGTATCCTGCTGGCCGGCTGCCGCCTGCGCGACAACGGCGACGAGAAACTGGTGTTCGCCGAACTCGTGCGCACGCATCTGTTCGTGGCCCCGAACGGTTCCGACAGCAATCCAGGCACCCGCACCGAGCCCCTGCGCACGCTGGCGCGGGTGGCGCAAGTGGTTGCGCCCGGCACCACGGTGCATGTCGCGCCCGGCATTTACTCCGGGGGCGTGCGCACGACCATCGACGGCACACCCGAGGCGCGCATCGTGTTTCAGAGTACCGAACGCTGGGGCGCCAGAATCGTGCCGCAACTCGATGCGCGCCAGAGTGCGGCGTGGAGCAATCGCGGCGATTACGTCGACATCATTGGTTTCGAGATCGACGGCAGCCAGTACCAGAGCGGCATGAAATGGCTGTCCGGGATCTACAACGGCGGCTCGCATAACGGCGTGCTCGGCAATCGCGTGCATCACATCGGCAACGACGTGCCGTGCGAGCCCAGGGGTGGCGCGGGCATCATTGCCGACAGTTACCACAAGGGCGTTGAGGTCGCCGTCATCGGCAACGAGGTGTACGACATCGGCCCGCCCGGCTGCGCCCGCATGGACGGGATCGGGATCGGCACTGCCGCCAGCGTGCGCAACAATATCGTGTACCGGGTCTCGGGCGCCGGCATCGACCTGTGGCACGACGCCAGTGATGTGACCGTACGCGGCAACACGGTAGTGGCCAACGGCAGCGGCATTGTGGTGGGCGGCGGCGAGTTCTATCACCGCAACGAGCCCAACGATCACACCGAGGTCAGCAACAACATCGTGTTCGATAACGGCCATGGCATCCGCGAGCATGGCGCGGTTGGCGCGCACAACCGCTACGTCAACAACCTCGTGTACCAGAACGCGCGCGGCGATTGGGATCTGTCACCGCAGCGCCAGCACACTGGCACGGTCAGCGGGCCGCCGCAGTTTGTCGCCTACCTGCTCGATACCGAGCCCGACTTTCACCTGCAACCGGGTTCGCCTGCCATCGGCCACGGCTTGCCCAGCCACGCCGCCGCGTCAGGCAGCGCCGATATCGGCGCGCTGCCGAAGGTAGCGAAGGTGGCGCCCGAGTAGCTCGTCGCTCGTCGCCGGCCCGTCGGCCGCTTACAGGATCTCGTGCACGCGCGTGAACGGGCGGCACAGCCGCACGCCGTTGGGCGTGACGACGAACGGCCGCTCGATCAGAATCGGATGCGCGACCATGGCGTCCAGCAGAGCGTCGTCGCTCGTGCCGGGCCGATCCAGTCCGAGTGCGGCAAATACTGCTTCCTTGCTGCGCACGGCGGCGCGCACTGTCACGCCGGCATCCTGAATCAGGCGGGTCAGTGTGTCACGCGTTGGCGGGTTGACCAGGTAATCGATCAGCTGCGGTTCGTGGCCGGCCTCGCGGATGGCGGCCAGGGTATTGCGCGAGGTGCCGCAGCGGGCGTTGTGGTAAATCGTGATGGCCATGCTCATATCAGATGGTGTTCTCTTGTCATGTTGTGGTGAATCGGACAATCACATGATAACCACAGCGCATACCCGTCACCACTATTTCGCTTGTACCCCCTCCCCGCTCGGGCTAGAATCGCACGCTTGATTTTCTTGCGCGTAGCCAACTGCAACCGTTGCAATGTAATTACGCCACCCCGGAGACCAGATGAGCGATTACCTGCTGCGCCCTGCAGCCCTGCCAACCCTGCGCCAGCGCATCTGCCTGCGCGTGCTGCAGTCGTTCGGCTGGAAGATCTTCTTCAAACCACTGCCAGGGCCGCACGGTATTTGCGTGATCTATCCGCACACGTCCAACTGGGATTTCCCGATTGGCCTGTTGGCAACGTGGGCGATGGGCACGCAGTTCAAGTGGCTGGCCAAGGACACGCTGTTCCGCGGCCCGATGGGCCGCCTGATGCGCTACTGGGGCGGCGTGCCGGTCGACCGCAGCGCGCCGATGGGCGCAACGCGGCAACTGGCCGACACCATGCTTGCGGCCGAATCGTTCTGGATCGGCATCACACCCGAGGGCACGCGCGCCTACCGCCCCAACTGGAAGAGCGGGTTTTACCACCTGGCCGTGACCGCCAATGTGCCGATGGTGCTGGTGCGGTTCGACTATGGCAAGAAAGAGCTGAGCCTGGTCGACACGATGACACCGACCGGCGATGTCGAGCGCGACATGGACGCCATCCGCGCCGTCTACGTCGACAGCCAGGCGCTGTACCCGGAAAACGCCGCGCCGATCGTACTGGCGCCGCCGCGCGAAGAAAAGCCTGCGCAGCGCAAGCGCGCCTGACGCTGGTCAGCGCTGTGCAGCCGGCCCTGCAGCCGGCCCTGCAACCGCAGCAGATCCGGCAGCCGGCGTCCCGGCTGCACCCGAGCCCGCCAATTGGGCCCACGCGATGGCCGCGCTGAGGAACACCTCGCCATTGAGTTTGCCCAGGAAATCGCTCTCCTTGAGCCGGTCCATGACTGGCCCCTTCACTTCGGCCAGGTGCAGCAGTACGCCGCGCTGGCGCAGTGAACTGTTCAGTTCCTCCAGGCCGAACAGCGCCGACGTATCGATCGAATTGACCGCCGACAGCACCAGCACCAGGTGATGCGTGCCGCCATGGGCGACCAGTTCTTCGTCGATGCGTTCGTTGACGGCATCCACGTTGCCGAAGAACAGACCGGCATCGACCCGCAGCATCAACAGCCCGGGCGTGGTCTCGGCCGGGTAGCGGTCGACATTGCGGAAGTGCTCGGTGCCATGGATACGGCCGAGCACCGCGATGTGCGGCCGGCTGGCGCGCCAGATCAACGCCCCCATCGACAGCGCCACGCCCACCACCACGCCGGCCTCGACGCCCAGCAACAGCACGCCGCCGGCCGTGGCCAGCAGCGCCAGCGCGTCGGCGCGGTCGTAGCGCCAGGCGGTGCGCAGCGTCGACAGGTCGAGCATGCCGAGCACCGCGACGATGATCGTCGCCGCGAGCGTCGGCAGCGGCAGCAGCGCCAGCCAGCCGGTGGGCAGCACGAGGGCCAGCGCCAGCAGTCCCGCCGTGATCATGCTGGCCAGCTGGGTATTGGCGCCGGCCGCGAAATTCACCGCCGAGCGCGACATGCTGCCAGTGACCGGAAAACCGCCCGTGAGCGCGCTGCCGATATTGGCCGCGCCCAGGCCCACCAGTTCGCGGTTGCTGACCAGTTTTTCGCCGCCGCGCTTGAGCGCCAGCGCCTGCGCGCCCGACATGCTGATCAAGAACACCATGAAGCCGATCAGCAGCGCCGGTTGCAGCAATGCGTGCCAGTGCTGCGACGATGTGGCCAGGTTCAGACCCGGCAAACCGGTCGGCACGGCGCCGGTGGTGGCCACCCCCATCTGCGCCAGTCCCATCCCGTGCACGAGCGCCATCGCCCCCAGCACGACAGCGATCGGCGCCAGCTTGGCGCCCACGTCGGCGGCCGCCGGCGACAGGCGCAACCGGCGCAGCAACGGCGCGAGATGGCTGCGCGCAGCCAGCAGCAGCGCGAGCGAGCCGACGCCCAGCAAGATGCTCGGCCAGTGCGGCGTCATGTCGACCTGTATGGCGCCGCCCACCAGCGTGCGCAACTGCCCCCATGCGATCACGATGGCCGAGCCGATCGTGAACCCGCTCATCACGGGCCGCGAGAAGAAATTGGCGAGAAAGCCGATGCGCAGCAGGCCGCACAGCAGCAGCACGAGGCCGGACATGAGGGCCAGTTGCGCCGCCAGCACGCCATACAGCGCGCTGCCAGGTGAGGCCAGCGGCGCCAGCGTGGACGCCGTCATCAGGGAAATGATCGCCATCGGCCCGACCGATTGCGTGGTGCTGGTGCCGAACAGCGCATATAGCAGGGGCGGGACGATGCTGGCGTAGATACCGACCGCCGGCGGCAGGCCCGCCACCAGCGCGTAGGCCATCCCCTGAGGGATCATCATCATCGCCACCACGATGCCGGCGCTGATATCGCCCGGCAGCGCGGCGCGCCGGTACGGGCGCAACCACTCAAGCATGGAACTTACCTGGCCGGGAGGCCGGCTGTGAAAAGAGCGCTAGCGTAGCATAGTTACCAGGCCAGGCCGAGCGTCCGGACGGCGTATCAGCCGGCCAGCGCCACCAACCACACGCCCGCCGCGCCGATCGTCAACCCCAGCGGCCGGCGCACACGCCCGGTGGGCACGGCGCCCAGCAGCATCAAGCCGAGGCTGGCCAGGATGAAGCCGGCGCCGCTGGCCACGCCAGTGAGCTCGTTGCCGTGCGCCAGGCCATGCACGAAGGCGCAGGCGCCGACCGTGAGCACCGCCACCTGCGGCGGCACGCGCTGCTGCAGGCGCGGCGCGCAGGCGGCCAGCACGCCCAGCAGCAGCACGGTGGCGGCGATCGACAGTTCCAGCGCCGGCAAGTGCACGCCGCCGCTGCTGGCCGCGCCCAGCGCCATCATCACGAGGAAGGTCGGCACGAGCACATGGCCGTGCTGTTGCTGGCGGCTCCACAGACCCACCGCGAGCAGCGCCAACAGGTGGTCGATGCCCGTCACGGGATGCAGCAGGCCGGCCGCGAAGCCGCTCTCAAGGCCGTGCCCGGGATGCGCCGCGGCCGGCAGCGCCAGTAGCAGCCCGGTGGCGGCCACGCCTGCGCGGGCCAGGTGGTTGGCGATGGCGAGGCGCCCCGCCTTGCATGATGTCTTCATGGTGTCTCCTTGTGATTACTGGTGCGGCGCATCGAGCAGGCCCTGTTCGCGAATGAAGGCGACCACTTCCGGCACGCCCTCGCCCGTGCGCATATTCGTAAACACGAACGGCCGCTCGCCGCGCTGGCGGCGCGCGTCGCTCGCCATGACCGACAGGTCGGCGCCGACGTGCGGCGCGAGATCGGTCTTGTTGATGATCAAAAGGTCCGAGCGCGTGATGCCCGGCCCGCCCTTGCGCGGAATCTTCTCGCCGCCGGCCACGTCGATCACGTACAGCGTCAGGTCGGAGAGCTCCGGGCTGAAGGTCGCGGCCAGGTTGTCCCCGCCCGATTCGACCAGCACCAGTTCCAGGGCGGGAAAGTCGGCCTGCAGCCGCGCGATGGCTTCCAGGTTGATCGACGCGTCTTCGCGGATCGCCGTGTGCGGACAGCCGCCGGTCTCCACCCCCATCAGGCGCTCGGGCGCGAGCGCGCCGGCGCGCAGCAGGATGTCCATGTCTTCGCGGGTGTAGATATCGTTGGTGATAACAGCCATGTCGTAGTCGTCGCGCATGTGGCGGCACAGCAGCTCGCACAGCGCGGTCTTGCCCGAGCCGACCGGCCCGCCGATGCCGACCCGCAGCGGATTGGATGTAGTCATCGTGGTTCCTCCTTCTTCAACAGTGGTCACGACCGGTACAGCCGGCCGTGCTGGACTTCGTGCCGCATCGACAGCATCGACAGGCCCGGCGCCCAGTTCGATAATTCGTCGTCGGGCAAGCTGCGCGCCAGGTGCGCGGCGCGCTCGATCTCTGGCCGCAGCGACAGCAGCAGGCGCTGGCCGGCCACCTGCCCCAGCGGCACCGACTTGACGCATACCAGCACCTGGTTCTCGACCCAGGCGAACAGCATCGCCAGCAGCGCTTCTTCATGCGGGATGCCCAGGCCATCGACGGCGCAGGCAAAGGCCAGCGGCAGCGTGACGTCCTCGCCCAGACTGGCCGTGTCGGCCACGCCCAGTTCGGCGATCAGGCGGCCCAGCGAATAGCCCATCTGGATCGACTCGGCGCGCAGTTCGGCCGTGTCGCGCGAGGCCAGGAAGCACTGGGCCCACTGCGCAATCCCTTGGGCATCACGCGCGGCAAACGCGCCGAGCAACCGCCACAACACGGGCGCATCCCAGCGCGCCACCACTTCATCGAGGCAGCGCGCGATCCATGCGCGGGCGCTGTCGGCATCGGTCACCAGGCCTTCGTCGAGCGCTGTTTCCAGGCCCTGCGAATAGCTGTAGCCGCCGATCGGCAGGGCCGGGCTGGCAAATTGCAGCAGGTGCAGCAGACTGGCGGCGTTCATGCGGGATCCGGCGCGATCGGCACGACGTCGGACGGCCGATGAATCTTCTGGCGCAGCGGCACCGGCGCCAGCAGGCCGCCCGGGCCGTGCTCATGATGGTGCCCATGTCCGCCACCATGCCCGCCCCCATACGCACCGGCCTCCGGCTCGAACTTGGCCAGTTCTTCCTCGACGACGGCGCCCAGCCCTTCGACCATCTCGCGCAGCACCGGATCGACCCGGATGCGCAGCCAGCCTATCCCCACCTGGGTCTGCGTGTGGCGGTTCCCCAGGTGAAAAGCGCAGCGCGCCAGCAGCGTCGCATCAAGGCAGCGCACGACATAGGTCGGCTCGAGCGCCGCCTCCACGCGCACCACGCGCCCGCCTTCGCCCTGCAGCAGGTCGCCGTCGCGCAGCACGGTGCCGCGCACGAGGAACATCGCGACTTCTTCGCCCGAGGCCAGGCGCGCGCGCTGGCGGCAGCGCTCCCGCTGTTCGAACGGCAGCACCAGCGTGTCATGCACGACGTCGGCAGCGGGAATGCGGGTATGCAGCGAAATCATCGATAGCCTCTAGAACAAAAAGTAACGCTGCGCCAGCGGCAGCACGGTGGCCGCCTCGCACACCAGCAGGCGCCCGTCGGCGCGCACTTCATAGGTTTCGGGATCGACTTCCATATGCGGCGTGGCGCCGTTGTGGATCATGTCGCGCTTGCGCAAGCCGCGCGTGCCGCGCACGGCGATCGTGGTCTTGGCCAGGCCCAGCTCGCGCGCGATGCCGGCGTCGTACGCGGCCTGCGACACGAACGTGAACGACTTGCGCAGTCCGCCGCCAAAGGCGCCGAACATCGGCCGGTAATGTACCGGCTGCGGCGTCGGGATCGACGCATTGGGGTCGCCCATCAGGCTGGCCGCGATCATCCCGCCCTTTACCACCATCGACGGCTTCACGCCGAAGAAGGCCGGGCGCCACAGCACGATGTCGGCGATCTTGCCCACTTCGAGCGAGCCGACGACATGCGCGATGCCGTGCGTGATGGCCGGGTTGATCGTGTACTTGGCGATGTAGCGCTTGACGCGCGCGTTGTCGCTGCGCCCCGTATCGCCTTCAAGCGCGCCGCGCTGCACCTTCATCTTGTGCGCCGTCTGCCAGGTGCGCATGATGGTCTCGCCCACGCGGCCCATGGCCTGCGAATCGGACGACATCATCGAGATCGCGCCCAGGTCGTGCAGGATGTCTTCGGCGGCGATGGTCTCGCGCCGGATGCGCGACTCGGCAAACGCCACGTCTTCGGCAATGGCCGGGTCGAGGTGGTGGCACACCATCAGCATGTCGAGGTGCTCGTCGAGCGTGTTGACGGTGAACGGGCGCGTGGGATTGGTCGAGGACGGCAGCACATTGTCGTGCCCTACCGCCGCGATGATGTCCGGCGCGTGCCCGCCGCCGGCGCCCTCGGTGTGGAAGGTGTGGATCGTGCGGTCCTTGAAGGCCGCCACGGTCGACTCGAGAAAGCCGGCCTCGTTGAGCGTGTCGGAATGCAGCGCCACCTGCACGTCCATCCGTTCGGCGACCGACAGGCAGTTGTCGATGGCGGCCGGCGTGCTGCCCCAGTCCTCGTGCAGTTTCAGGCCCACGGCGCCGGCGACTATCTGCTCTTCCAGCGGGCCGGGCTGGCTGACATTGCCCTTGCCGAAAAAGCCCAGGTTCATCGGGAACGCGTCGGCCGCCTGCAGCATCGAGGCGATGTGCCAGGCGCCCGGCGTGCAGGTGGTGGCGGCAGTGCCGACGGCCGGCCCGGTGCCGCCACCCAGCATCGTCGTGATGCCCGAGTACAGCGCCTCGTCGATCTGCTGCGGGCAGATGAAGTGGATGTGCGTATCGACGCCGCCGGCAGTGACGATCATGCCTTCGCCGGCGATGATCTCGGTGGCCCCGCCGATGGCCATCGTGACATTCGGCTGGATATCCGGGTTGCCGGCCTTGCCGATGGCGGCGATCAGGCCATCCTTGATGCCGATGTCGGCCTTGACGATGCCCCAGTGGTCGACGATGACGGCGTTCGTGATGACGGTGTCCATCACGCCCTCGCGCAGGCGCTGCGACTGGCCCATGCCGTCGCGGATGACTTTACCGCCGCCGAATTTGACTTCTTCGCCGTAGGTCGCGAAGTCGCGCTCGATCTCGATCACGAGCTCGGTGTCGGCCAGGCGAATCCGGTCGCCCGTGGTCGGGCCGTACATGTCGGCGTAGGCCTGGCGGCTGAGCGCGACCATCATGCACCTCCCGAGGACGAAACGGGCAAGGCGCCCGACACGCGTCCCTGGAAGCCATGCACGATACGGTCCCCGGCCAGGTCGACCAGTTCCACCGTGCGGCGCTGGCCGGGCTCGAAGCGCACCGCCGTGCCGGCCGCGATGTTCAGCCGCATGCCGAGCGTGCTCTCGCGCTCGAACTGCAGCGCGGGATTGACTTCATAAAAATGATAATGCGAGCCGACCTGCACTGGCCGGTCGCCGGCATTGGCCACGACCACGCTCGCCGTACGCCGGCCAACGTTGATGGCGATGTCGCCGTCTTCGAGAAAGTATTCGCCTGGGATCATGGGGCTCTCCGGCTAGGGAATCGGATGGTGGACAGTCACGAGCTTGGTCCCGTCCGGGAACGTGGCCTCGACCTGGATATCGGGAATCATCTCGGGCACGCCTTCCATCACGTCGCCGCGCGCGAGGATCGTCGTGCCTTCGCTCATCAGTTCGGCCACGCTGCGGCCATCGCGTGCGCCTTCCATGATGGCCGCCGTGATCAGGGCCACCGCCTCCGGGTAGTTCAGTTTGAGGCCGCGCGCGCGCCGGCGTTCGGCCAGCAGCGCGGCGGTGAAAATCAGCAGCTTGTCTTTTTCGCGGGGAGTCAGGTCCATGGAGTCGGGTCCGTTCTAGGTGAGCCAGATGCGCGGCGGGCACGCCGGCCGGTCAAGCAGATGGGGGCGCAGCAGCTGCCACACGCGCGCCATGACCGCGCGCGCTTTCTCGCCGTCGTCGCCGAGAAAGCGCGCGACGAACACCGACTTCACCTGGCTCAGCGCCAGCTGCGGGTCGATCGCGCGCACGCTCGCCTGCAGCGCGCCCGGCACGGGCCGGCCAACGGCGATAAAGGTGGCGCACACCGTGTGGCCGTTCATACCCAGGGGGCTGGCGATGCCGGCGGGCGTCAGGATCCCCTGCTCCCACCACAGCAGGCGGCCATCCCGGCGAATCCGGGTGCGCTGGGTGATCCGCCCGCTGCTGAACGCTTCACCTGCGGCCACGCGGCCGAAGCACAGCACTTCGCTGCCGATATAGGTGCTGCCGGCGGCCAGGTCGACATCGTGTTCGAGGTCGACGCTGGCCGCATCATAGAAAATGGTTTCTTGCGGCAGCCATTCGATGGCGCCGCCGGCGGCGGCGCGCAGCCGCACCGTCTGCTGCGACACGCGGCCGTTGGCGCGGTACCACTTGGCCGCGCCGGGGCTGGTGGCCAGCACGGTGCAGTGGGGGCCGGCGTCGACGTCGATCTCGAGCCGGTCGCCACCGACCACGCCGCCAGGCGGATGCACGACGATCACGTGGCAGGCGCCAGGCCCTTCCGGATACAGCGCCTTCTGCACGCGCAGCGGCCCGCGATGGGTGCGGCGCACCAGGCGCGTGGTGGCGCCATCGCGCACGAAGCCCAGCGCCAGGCTGGCATGCCAGGCGGGGAAAACGTCGGAAGGTTGGGTAGGGCCAGAATCGCGCATGCTTAATGAAATAGCACGATGCGTGCCAGCATCCGACCGCGATTTGGCGGGTAAATCACGGTGCGGACGCACTACAAAGGTGCGCCCGCACCCAAACGCTTCAGGACATCGCCAGCTCGATGCAGTTGCGGCCGGCCCGCTTGGCGCGCGCCAGTGCAGCGTGGGTACGCACGGCCATCGAGTCGCCGCTCTCGCCCTCGCCCAGCTGGGCCACGCCGAGACTGATCGTGACGTGATCGCAACCGGGAATTTCCACCTGCTCGATCGCCGAGCGCAGCTTCTCGGCCATCTTGAGCGCGTCGATCGCGCTCGTGTGCGAGGCGATGACCTGGAATTCCTCGCCGCCCGAGCGCACCAGCACATCGCTCGATCGGAGCATGGTGCGCGCCGTGTCGGCCACCGTGCGCAGCACCAGGTCGCCCACCGGGTGGCCGAATGTATCGTTGATATGGCTGAAGCGGTCGATGTCGAACGCGATCAGCGCCAGCGGCAGCCGGTAGCGGCGCGCGCGCTTGATCTCCTGCTCCAGCAGATTTTCGCCGTGGCGGCGATTGGCCAGGTCGGTCAGCGCATCGGTCGTGGCAAGGTGGGTCACCCGCGCCAGCAGCGCCTCGTTCTCGCGGGTGACCTCGGCCATGCGCAGGCCGTACGCGGCCAGTCCGGCCAGGTCGTCCAGCGCCTGCAGCTGCGCCAGCGAGAACGCGCGTGTGTCGCCGAACAGCAGGCACAGGGAGCCGAGCGGCCCGCCCGGGCCCGCCCCCGGGATCGGCAAGCCGACCACCATGCGCGCGCCAAACGATTCTAGGCGGGCGGCCAGTTCAGGCTCGCCCGCCTTGTCGAGTGCATCGAGCAGCGCGAATTCGCCGGTCGCCGCCGCCAGCAGGCCGGGAAATGCGTGGCGCAGCGGCGACTGCAGCAGCCGTCCATCAGAAGGAAGCTGCGGCTGGAGCAATGCCATAAGGTGCAGGCCGGCCACGCCCTGCTCGGCTTCCAGATGCAGGTCGCCGTCGCGATGCTGGAACAGGGCCGCATGCACGACGCCCGGCCAGCCGGCCAGCGCGGCGCACAGGTGTTCGGCGAAGCGCACGCTGTCATCGGCATCGGCCAGCGCCTGCTGGCAGGCCGTGCGCACCGCCAGCAAGGTGCGCAGTTCGGCTTCGACCGGTGTCGGCGCGCCTGGCGTCGCGACAGTGAAGCCGGCGCGCATGCGCGCAGCGAGCAAGGACCGGGTTTGCTGCGCGCGCAGCGGGCCGATGGCGTAGTCAAGCGGGCCGAAGGCCATCAGGGCCGGCAGCCAGCGCGCAGTCGTGAACGGACACAGCACCAGTACCGGCGCGCCCTGGCGCTCGGCCACCAGTGCGCCCAGCGCAGCCAGGTCGATGCCCGGGTCGCAGCGCTCGAGATCCAGCACGAGCAGGTCGGCCGGTTCGCGCGCCAGCAGATTGCGTGCCTGCTCGGCGCCGGCAGCCACGCGCAGGTTGGCAAACATGCCGTCGCAGCCGTGCTGGAAATCGGCGCGGCGCTGGCCGACCGGATTGACGAAGACGCAGGTAAAGTGGTCGCGCGCGCCGCCTTCTTGATGCATGGTGATTCTCCAGATGTGGGTCCAGCCGCACCCTGGCGGTATGGCTGCAGGGCAAGTTTGCCATAAGCCGGCGCTCCAGGCATAGCAATTGTCGTTCCTGTGTGTGGGAGCGCACCGTCGTGCCGGGGTGCACGCCGAATACTCTCGTGAACCTATGCACACTGACGGGAGAACGACTATGGCACGGCAAGAGGACGTGGTAACCAAGCAGCGCGCTATCCAGCAAGAGCAGGACGCACGCGATGCCAACAAGGACAAGAACGACAGCGAAGACGCCGTCCAGACCGGCGTCGACCAGCCGGCGCCGCCAATGCCGGCGCAGCACCTGGCCAAGCCGGGACTCGAAGCCGATATGGAACTCAAACCGAAATTCATGGCCGAGGGTTATAAAGGCAGCGGCAAGCTCGAAGGCATGGCGGCCATTGTGACCGGCGCCGACTCGGGCATCGGGCGCGCGGTGGCGGTGCTGTTCGCGCGCGAAGGCGCCGATGTCGCCGTGATGTACCTGAACGAAGACGTCGATGCGGCGGAAACGAAGCGCTGCATCGAAGCCGAAGGCCGCCGCTGCATCACGATTGCCGGCGACGTCAAGGACCCGGCGTTCTGCAACGACGCCGTGCAGCGCGCGGTGGCCGAATTCGGCCGCCTGGACATCCTGGTCAACAATGCTGCGTTCCAGGAACATGCCGACTCCATCCTCGACCTGACCGAGGAGCGTTTTGAAGAGACCTTCCGCACCAATATCTTCGGTTACTTCCACATGGCCAAGGCAGCCGTGCCGCACCTGAAACGCGGTTCGGCGATCATCAATACGGGTTCGGTCACCGGCCTGAAAGGCTCGGCCAAGCTGCTCGACTATTCGTCGACCAAGGGAGCAATCCATGCGTTCACGATGTCGCTTGCGGGCAGCCTGCTCGAGCAGGGAATCCGTGTCAACGCGGTGGCGCCGGGCCCGGTCTGGACGCCGCTCAACCCGGCCGACAAGGGCCCGGACGACATCCAGGAATTCGGGGCCAGCACCAGCTACAAGCGCGCGGCCCAACCTGAAGAACTCTCGCCGGCCTATGTCTTCCTGGCCTCGCCCGTCTGCTCGGGCTACATCACCGGCATCGTATTGCCGGTGACGGGCGTGGTCGGCGAATAATCATCTACTTCAAGAAGGAGCCGGCAATGGCACGCAGCATGTGGAAGGGCGCGATCAGTTTCGGACTGGTCCACATTCCGGTCGATATGTACACCGCGGTCGAAAGCAAGGGGCTCGACCTGACGATGCTCGACCGGCGCGACTTTTCGCCGGTCGGGTTCAAACGCTACAACAAGGGCAATGGCAAAGAGGTTGTGTGGGACGACATCGTCAAGGGCTATGAATACGAGGATGGCGAATACGTCGTGCTGTCGGACGAAGACCTGCGCCGCGCCAATCCGGAAGCCACGCAGACGATCGACATCCAGGCCTTCGTCGATGCCGAAGATGTACCGCTGATCTACTACGACCAGCCCTATTACCTCGCGCCTGGCAAGGGCGGCGCGAAAGTCTACGCGCTGCTGCGCGAGACGCTGCGCGAAGCGGGCAAGATCGGCATCGCGCGCGTGGTCATCCGCGTCAAGCAGCACCTGGCGGCGCTGATCTGCGTGGGCGATACGATCGTGCTCAACACCCTGCGCTACCCGGACGAGATGCGCGATGCGGGCGAGCTCAAGATCCCGTCGCCCGATTCGAAGACAGCCGCCGTCACGGTCAAGGAACTGAAGATGGCGATGGCCCTGGTCGAAGGCATGAGCGAAGACTGGGCGCCGCAGCAATATCACGACACTTACCGCGAAGACGTGCTGGCCCTGGTGAAGAAAAAGGTCAAGGCCAAACAGACCAAGACCATCACGCAGCCCGAGCCCGAGAAAGAAAAGCGCACCACCGGCAAGGTCATCGACCTGGTCGCGCTGCTGCAGGCCAGCCTTGGCAAGAAGCCGGCCAAGGCGGCGCTGGCGGCGCTCAACGACAACGATGACGACGATGACGATGACGATCCGCCACCACGCAAGTCGCGCAAGCCAGCCGAGGACGACGATGACGACGATGATGCGCCCGCACCCCGTGCGCGCAAGGCGCCGGCCAGGTCCGGTAGCAGCGTGCGCGCAGCAAAGGCGCAGGCCAAACCGGCAGCGAAGGAGGCAACTAAGCCGGCCACGAAGAAGGCGGCCAAGCCGGCGGCGAATAAAACCGTCGCCAAGGCGCCCGCTCGGAAGAAGGCAGCTTGACGATGGAAGGATTCATCGACTTTCTCCAATGGCCGGCAATGGCCGTGAGCCTCATTGCCGCTTACCTGGTCGGCGCCAAGCGCGCCGAGCGTCGCATCCTGGGATTCTGGACCTTCATTGCCAGCAATGTGCTGTGGGTCGTCTGGGGCTGGCACGACGAAGCCTGGGCGCTCATCGCACTGCAACTGGCGCTGATGGCCATGAATGTCCGGGGCATCGTCAGGAACGACGCGTGAGCCAGGCATACGGCAACCGTGCAGTATTGTAAAAACCTATCATTTTAATTAAATCAATTATCTTTTTATTTTAGGCATGATTGCGTAGAATCTCCTCATTGATAGTTTTTAGCAATGAGGAGAGCACCATGCTTGAACCCCGCATCACAACCGCTTCCGGCATTCCGGTTGCCGACAACCAGAATTCGCTGAGCGCCGGCCCACGCGGCCCGCTGCTGCTGCAAGACTTTCACCTGATCGAAAAGCTCCAGCACTTCAACCGCGAGCGCATTCCAGAGCGCGTCGTCCACGCCAAGGGCTCGGGCGCGTATGGCACGTTCACCGTCACCCACGACATCGCGGGGCTCACTACCGCCAAGCTGTTTTCCAACGTGGGCAAGGAAACGCCCGTTTTCCTGCGCTTCTCGACCGTTGGCGGCGAAAAAGGCAGTGCCGACACCGAGCGCGATCCGCGCGGTTTCGCCCTGCGCTTCTATACCGAAGAAGGCAACTGGGACCTGGTCGGCAATAACACGCCGGTGTTCTTCATCAAGGACCCGATCAACTTCCCGGACTTCATCCACACCCAGAAGCGCGACCCGCAGACCAACCTGAAGTCGGCCAACATGATGTTCGACTTCTGGAGCCATGCGCCGGAAAGCCTGCACCAGGTGACGATCCTGTTCTCCGAGCGCGGCACGCCGGACGGCTACCGCCACATGCACGGTTTCGGCAGCCACACCTACAGCCTGATCGATGCCGATGGCGGCCGGGTCTACGTGAAATGGCATATCAAGACGCGCCAGGGCGTCAAGAACCTGACCGCAGCCGAGGCAGCGCGCATCGCCGGCGTCGATCCCGATTACGCCCAGCGTGACCTGTTCGGCGCGATCGCCGCCGGCGACTTCCCGCAGTGGGACGTCAAGGTGCAGGTGGCGCGCGAAGAAGCATTGCGCCAGTGGAGCGAGCGCACCGGCTGGAACCCGTTCGACCTGACCAAGGTCTGGCCGCATGGCGACTTCCCGCTGCAGCCGGTGGGCCTGCTGGAGCTGAACCGCAATCCGGTGAACTACCACGCCGAAGTCGAGCAGGCGGCGTTCTCGCCGGCCAATGTGGTGCCGGGCCTGGGCTACTCGCCGGACAAGATGCTGCAGGGCCGCCTGTTCGGCTACCACGATGCGGCGCTGTACCGCGTGGGCACCAACCACCAGCAACTGCCGGTGAACGCGCCGCGCTGCCCGGTGCATAACGGCCAGCGCGATGGGGTGATGGCCACCACCAACGGCGGATCAACGCGTAACTATGCACGCCTGAACGCGGTCGGCGTCGGCGCCACCGGCATGGGCCATGGCGAGCGCGAACTGGCGCTGAATGGCGACGCGGGTCGTTTCGATTTCCGTGGCCGGGAAGACGATTTCACGCAGGCCGGCAACCTGTTCCGCCTGATGACGCCATCGGAGCGCCAGAGCCTGTGCGATAACCTGGCCGGGCCACTCTCGCAAGTGGATGCCGATATCCTCGCGCGCCAACTGGGGCACTTCGACAAGGCCGACCCGGAATACGGCCGTGGTGTGCGGGCCGCACTCAAGGCGGCTGGCCGCAACGTGGAGTAGGGTTGGCGCGGCCGCCGACGCGTTCGAACAACGCGTGAGCGGCCTGGCACAAGCCGCTTGAACGCGTCGGCAGCGAAGCTGCCAACCCTACGGCACGAACCCGAGCTGCTTCATCGCTTTGGTGAGTGTCTTGGCCGCCGTGGCATACCCCTGCCACGGCGTGTTGCCTTCATCGAGCCGGTCATGCACATTGGTGATGTTCCACTGGTCGCTCGAGGTGAGCGCATCCAGTTCATCCCAGCGCAGCGGCACTGAAATCCCCAGGCCCGGGCGCGAACGCGCCGACCACGCGGCCACCGTCGTCGCACCCTGCCCGTTGCGCAGGTAGTCGATGAAGATTTTACCGACCCGGTTTTTCGGCCCGCTCTTGAACGCGAAGCGCTCCGGCAGCGTTTGCGCCATGTGGTGCACGATCGCCTGCGAGAAGCTTTTTACCGTGTCCCAGCCATGCGTGCCCTTGATCGGCACCACCACGTGCAGGCCCTTGCCGCCGCTGGTTTTCAAGAACGCCGGCAAGCCCAGTTCATCGAGGAACGCGTGCATCAGCTGCGCCGCCTCCTGCATCTCGGGCCACTTGATGCCCTCGCCCGGATCGAGGTCGAACACCATGCGGTTTGGTTTCTGGTAACTGCCCTTGAACGCGTTCTGGGTATGGATCTCCACCACGTTCCACTGCGCCGATGACAGGATGCCCAGCGGCGTAGCCACTTCGAGCATCGGCGGATGTTCCGGGTCGAGTTGCTGGTCCAGGTCGCGCAGGCCGGGCATCTTGCGCACGTCGACGTGCTTCTGGAAAAACAGCTCGCCACCCACGCCTTCGGGTGCGCGCACGAGCGAGACCGGCCGGCCCTTGAGGTGTTCCATCATCAGTTCGCCCACCAGCGCGTAGTAGCGGATCAGCGCCAGCTTGGTGGCGCCTGTGTCCTTGTCGATCACGCGCTCGCCGTTGGTGATCTTGAGCGACGCCGGCAGCTTGCCTTGCGCGGCCACCGGCTCTTTATCTTCCGCTTTGTTCACGACGTCCTCCACATGACGCGGCTGCTCGCGGGTGATGTTCTTCGCCGGTTTGTCCTCGCGCAGCCCCTGGAACACCGGATGGCGCACGGCGCCGCCGCTCGTCCATTCCGAAAAACTCACCTCGGCCACCAGCACCGGCTTGACCCAGTGATGCGCCCTCCCCGGCACTGCACGCGGCGGGAACGGGCTGGTGTCGGTACGAAGCTTGTCGAGTTGGGCGGCGATGCTGGTGAGCGTCGCGTGGTTGAAGCCCGAGCCGACATTGCCGGCGTAGCGCAGCACGCCATCCTCGTCGTGGACACCTAGCAGCAGTGCACCGATGCCGGTGCGCGCGCCTTTCGGGTCGGTGAAGCCGCCGATGACGAACTCCTGGCGCCGCCCGCATTTGAGCTTGATCCAGTCGGGCGAGCGGCGCGAGACGTACCGCGCGTCGCGCCGCTTGCCGATCACGCCTTCCAGCCCGATCTTGCAGGCGGCGACGATCAACTCGTCGGGCTTCGCGCCGAATTCGGCAGAAAAGCGCACCTTGTCCGACTTCGCTTTCTTGAGCACCTGTTCGAGCACCGTGCGGCGGTCGACCAGCGGCATCTCGCGCAGGTCGTGGCCGTCGAAGTACGGAATATCAAACAAAAAATAATCGATGGCAACGGCGCCGTCGCCTTCGAACGCCGCCTGCAGCAGGCCGAAATCAGGCTTGCCGCCATCGTCGTGCACGACGATCTCGCCGTCGTACCAGCCGTCGGGGAGCTTAATGCGCTCGAGTTCCTGTTTCAGTGGCGCGAGCTTGTCGGTCCAGTCGTTCGCGTTGCGCGTGATCAGGCGCACCGCGCCATCCTCGATGCGCGCCAGCATGCGGTAGCCGTCGAACTTGACTTCGAACAGCCAGTTCTCGGGGTCTGGCGGCGGCGCATCGACGAGCGTGGCCAGTTCGGGGGAGAATTTTTCCGGTAGCGGGATCCTCGCGTCATCGCGGGCGGCTTTCTTCGCTGCCGCTTTCTTGGCGGGCGCTTTCTTGGCGGGCGCTTTCCTGGCCGACGCCTTCGCCGGCGCCGCCTTGGCCTCCTTGCGCAGGGCAGCCACCTTGTGCGCGGCGCGCTTGGGCATCGGCAGTGCCTTGACGCTGTCGGGCATCTCGTCGACCAGCGAAAATTCGTCGGCCGGACGCGCGTAGTCGTCTTTTTCCTTGATGAGCAGCCAAGGCGCCTGCTTCTCGCCCTTGCCTTTCATTCGCACGAGCGCCCAGCGCCCGTGCATCTTGTGGCCGTGCAGCGCGAACTTGATGCTGCCCTTTACGAAGCCCTGGTGCGGGTCTTCCAGCGGCTCCCAGGTGCCCTTGTCCCAGATGATCACTTTGCCGGCCCCGTACTGCTTGGCCGGAATCGTGCCTTCGAAATCCGAGTACGAGATCGGGTGGTCCTCGACCTCCACGGCCATGCGCTTGTCGCGCGTGTCGTAGCTCGGGCCTTTCGGTACGGCCCAGCTTTTCATGGTGCCGTCGAGCTCGAGCCTGAGGTCATAGTGAAGGCGGCTGGCCCAGTGCTTCTGGATCACGAAGGTCAGCACGTCCTGCCCCGCCACGCCGCCATCGGCCGGCTCGGACGTGATCCCGAAATTGCGTTTGGCTTGATAGACTTTGAGCGCGTCCGACATGGCGACTCCTGGAAGACTCGATCTGCCAAGCGTAGCCGCGCCGCGTATCCCGAACTGTACGCCATCTCACGCTGGCACGGCTGATATGATAAATGTAAGGGCATGTAAGGCGGGTCAACGCGCGCGAAGTGCGAAGCGTTGATGGTCTGCTCTACAACAGGTTTTTACCCAACCGCGAAAGGACACCATGCAGCGTATCGTTTTTCTCGACCGTGACAGTCTGCGCGCCAATGTCCGCATACCCGCCTTTGACCATGCATGGCAGGACCATGCCGCCACTGCCGCCAACGACATCGTGGCGCGGCTGGCCGGGGCCACGGTCGCCATCACCAACAAAGTGCCATTGCGGGGCGAGACCATCGCCCGCCTGCCCGACCTGAAAATGGTCGCCATCGCCGCGACCGGCACCGACAATGTCGACCTGGCCGCGTGCCGCGAGCGCGGCATCGTGGTGTCGAACATCCGCGATTACTCACTGGTGTCGGTGCCCGAACACTGCTTTACCCTGATCCTCGCCCTGCGCCGCAACCTGCGCGCCTACGCCGCCGACGTCGAAGCGGGCAAGTGGGAAACCTCGAGCCGCTTCTGCCTGCTCGACCATCCGATCGGCGACCTGGCCGGCACGCGCCTGGGCATCGTCGGCTACGGCGCGCTGGGTCGGCAAGTGGCCGGCATCGCGCGCGCGTTCGGCATGGAAGTCGTCGCCACCTCGCGCTCGCCCATCGCCGATGCGAACGTCACGCAACTGCCGCTGGACGAATTGCTGGCCACTTCCCAGGTCGTGAGCCTGCACCTGCCGCTCACCGATCACACGCGCCACATGATCGGCGCGCGCGAACTGGGGCTGATGCAGCCAGGCGCGCTGTTGATCAATACCGCACGCGGTGGCCTGGTCGACGAGGCCGCGCTGGCCAACGTGCTGATGGAAGGCCGGATCGCCGCCGGCTTCGACGTGCTGAGCGAAGAGCCGCCCGGCTCCAATAACTCGCTGTTGCGCCTGCGCCTGCCGCATTTTTTGCTCACGCCGCACATCGCCTGGGCCAGCTTTGGCGCAATGCAGACGCTGGCCGATATGCTGGTCGATAATATCGAAGCCTGGCAAGCTGGCACGCCGACCAACGTGGTCTAGGCCACCAGTGCAGCGGGCGCCCCGAGCGGCAGTTCGATCAGGAAGGCGGTGCCGGCGCCCGGCAAGCTCACCACGCGAATCGTCCCGCCCATCAGCGTGGTGACGATGTTGTAGACAATGTTCAGTCCTAGGCCGGTGCCGCCCTGCCCCATGCGCGTGGTGAAGAACGGATCGAAGATGCGGCCCAGGTGGGCAGCGTCGATGCCGCGACCGTCGTCGCGGAACGTGATCACCACGCGGCCGTCCGCTTCCAGCGCGACGAGCGTCATGACGCCGCCCGGCCCGTCGAACGCATGCAGCATCGCATTGTTGACGAAGTTGATGATCACCTGGCCGAGCGGACCGGGGAAGCTGTCCATTGCGATCCCGGCCGGCACGTCGATGTCCAGCCGGTGCCCGGCCAGGCGCACCGTGTTCATCAATGTCGCGCCGATTTCATGACAGGCCTGGGCCAGGTCGAAACGGCGCCGCTGCGCGCTGGCCTGGTCGACCGACACCTGGCGGAAGCTGCTGACCAGTTCAGCCGCATTGTGCAGGCTGCGTTCGATCAGCTGCGACGCGTCGCGCGCCGCGCCCATGTAATCGGCCAGGTCCGAGCGTTTGAGCGTGGCTGCCTCGAACTGCGCCGCCACGGCGTGCGTGCGTTCCTGCAGCGTGCTGGCCATCAACAGGCTGTTGCCGATCGGCGTATTGAGTTCGTGCGCCACGCCGGCCACGAGCGAGCCCAGTGACGCCAGGCGTTCCTGCGCCGCCAGCTGCATCTGGGTCTCCTTCAGCCGCGCGTAGGCCTGGGCATTGTCCATCGCCACGCCGACGTAGGCGGCCAGCGTGCCGAGCATGTCCAGGTGGACCTGGCCATAGGCGTTCGCCTCCAGGCTTTGCACCGTCAGCGCGCCCAGCACGCGCTCGCCCGACGTCACCGGCACACACAGCACGGAGCGGGGCAGCGGTAGTGCTGCCGTCGGCGTGGACAGTGCGATTGCGGCAGCTAGATCCGGCGCCCCTGGCAGGCAGGCGCGCAGTTCGGCGTCGACGTCGGCCAGCAGGAAGGCGCGGCCTTCGTCCACGCAGCGCGCCAGCAGGTAAGCGGCCGGATCGAACGGCAGCTCGCGCGGCGCCTCGCGGCGACCGAACACCATCGCGAACGGCAGCTCGAGCACGCCCCGTTCGCCGGGGCGCAGCGCGACGGCGAACAGCGGCGCGTCCATCAGCGCCTTCACGTGCTGGTACAGCGTGAGCATGATCGCCTCGTGATCGAGGTTCGCGGTCAGGACGCGGCCCATGTCCGACAGCAGCGCGATGTTGCGGTGGGCGCGCTCGACCGATTCCTTCTGGCGTTCGACTTCGCGCTTGCCCCGCTCGGCCGCTTCTTTCTGCAACAGCAGTTCGCCGGTACGGGCGTCCACCTCGCGCGCCAGCACATCCTGGCGCGTGACGAGCGCGCCGATGCGCAGGCGGTAGACGAGGTACGACAGCGCCGCCGCCAGCGCCACGGCAAGTGTGCGGAACCACCAGGTCTTCCAGTACGGCGGCGTGATCGTCAGCGCGAGCGTGGCCGCCTCCTGGCTCCAGACGCCATCCTTGTTGCTGGCACGGACGCGAAACACGTAGCGGCCGGGATCGAGATTGGTGTAGGTGGCAAAGCGCCGGCCGGCGCCGGTATTAACCCAGCCGCTGTCGAAGCCCTCGAGCTGGTAGGCATACATGTTGCCCATCGGATCGGCATAGTGCAGCGCCGCGAATTCGAGCGAGATCACGGTGTCCGTGTGCGACAGCGTAATCTCGCGCTGCGCCGCCAGGTTGTGGATGCCGCGCGAGCGGTTCAGCACCTGCAGGTCGGTGATGGCGACCACCGGTGGGAACGGATTGTCGCGCACGTCGGCCGGGTTGAACGACGTGACGCCGCTCACGCCGCCGAAATGCAGCTGACCGTCAGCGCCGCGCCAGCCGGCGCCAACGAAATAAGCGCCGTCGATCAAGCCATCCTTTGCGGTATAGCTCTTGGTGTTGCCGGTAATCGGGTCCACGCGCGTGATGCCGCCGGTCGTGCTGACCCAGATGACGCCGTCGTTGTCTTCCAGGATGGCGCCGATCGACTGGGCGTCCGGGCCGCTGAACGGGTAGTAGCGAAACACGGTGCGCCCGCCGGCTTGCACCATGCGATGCAGGCCGCCGGCGGTGCCGATCCACAGGTCGCCGCCCCTGGATTCGTGCAGGTAGTACACGCGGCTGTGCCGCAAACTGCCGTTGTCGCGCGGATCGTGGCGAAAATGGCTGAACGCGCCGGTGGCGGGATCTAAGCGCTCGAGACCCGACTCGGTGCCGATCCACAGCACGCCGCGCCGGTCCTCGACCAGGGCAAAGCCGTAGTTGTCGCCCAGGCTAGCGGGGTCGGCCGGATCGTTGCGCCAGTGGCGCACGGTCCCGGCGTCCGGCGCCACTGCCGACAGGCCGTCGCGCGTCATCACCCACAGTGTGCCGTCGCGGCCTTCGCGCAGCGCCTGCACGAAATGAGCGCCCGGACCCATGCCCAGCTCTACCCGCCCCATGCGCCCGCGCCGGTCGCGCCAGGCCAGGCCGGTCGGCGTGCCGACCCACAGCTTGCCGTGCGCCAGCGCCAGCGCGGTGACGACCTTGCCCGTGGTTGCGTCGGTGCCGAAGCGCTGCGTCGTGCGCGACACCGGGTCGAGCAGCATCAGACCATCGCCGCTGGTGCCCAGCCACAGGCGCCCGGTCGGATCGTCGACGATGGCGCGCACCCTGGCGCGGCCCATGCCTTCCATTTCGCCGAAGCGTGCGAAGCCGCTGCTGGCAAGGTCGGCGCGGTTGATCCCGCCAAAATAGGTGCCGACCCACAGGGTACCGGTGCGGTCGACCAGCAGGGCCGAGACCTGGTTGTCGGACAGGCTGTGCCGGTCCTGCGGCACGTGACGGTAGCCGGTGAAGCGACCGCTGGCCGGATCGAGCCACATCAGGCCATCGCTCTCGGTACCGACCCACAGCTGGGCGCCATTGTCGTGATACAGCGTCTTGATGCGCGCGTCGCGCAGGCCATCGGCGGCGCCGATGCGGCGACGCTGCGGCGTGTCGTCGTCGAGGCGCCAGGCTTCGAGGCCCGCCGCGGTACCGATCCACAGCGTCTGGCGCGGTCCCATCGACAGCGCCAGGACGGTATTGCGCCCGGTGTCGGCAGCCGCTGCCAGCGAAAAACGCTCGACCTGCCCGTTCGCCGGGTCCAGGCGGTCCAGACCGGCCGCGGTGCCGACCCACAGCGCCCCGCGATGGTCGAACGCGAGCGCATTGACGCGGTTGTCGCGCAGGCTGGCGCCATTGTCCGGATCGGCCACGTAGTTGCGCTGTTGCCCCGTGTGCGGATCGAAGCGCACCACGCCATCATTGGTGCCCAGCCACAGCGCCCCATCGGGTCCGGGCGCAATCGCCACCACCGCGCGCTTTACGGTGCGCCCCGGCTGGGCCAGCGCATGGCGCTCGAAACGCCCGGTAGCCGGATCGTGCAGCGCCAGACCGCCCTTGGTCCCGAGCCACAGCCGACCGGTCGCGTCTTCGTACGAGGCCGAGACGAAATTATCGGGGATGCTGTGAGGATCGTTGGCGTCGTTGCGGTAGACATTAATCCGATAGCCATCGTAGCGGTGCAGGCCGGCCTGGGTGCCGAACCAGATGAAGCCCTGGCGGTCCTGCAGGATGCTCATCACCGAGTGTTGCGACAGGCCTTCCTCGACCGACAGGCGCTCGAAGCGCAAGTTGCGCTGCCCGGCCTCGGCCGGCAAGGCCAGTGCCAGGAGGCGGAGCAGGAGCAGGAGGCAGGTGAAACGAAACAGGCCGCTGCAGGCGGCCCAGGTGAAACCTGGCATGGTCATCCGATCAAGTTGCGCTACAGGCAATCTACCAGAGGACTTTGTTGCCGTGAAATAATTTGAGTCTTCCAGAAATAAAATGTCGCTGCTATAATGCGTGCCTCGGGCGGCTGTAGCTCAGCTGGATAGAGTACTTGGCTACGAACCAAGGGGTCGTGGGTTCGATTCCTGCCAGCCGCACCAGAAAATA
>Ga0265797_10001728_pt1 | contig 38127 bp, 51 predicted proteins | sample P2T30metagenome_FD_192433 | JGI IMG/M metagenome (GOLD analysis project Ga0265797, IMG submission 192433) | Plant litter microbial communities from East Loma Ridge, Irvine, California - P2 T30 | ecosystem: Environmental > Terrestrial > Plant litter > Unclassified | place: USA: California...
TTCGCAAGTCTTGTCTCTTGCCTAATGCCCGAGCTTTCTCTTCCGCTATAGCTGACATCAGGTCTTTGACACACCTGCCGACAGCTCGACCTACGGCGCCTTGGTACTGTGGTTCCACAAACCATCCCCACGGCTAGGCTGTCTCATCTGTTCAGCCATTGCATCCAGAGATGGTGCTTGAGGTCTTTCGGACATTCTGGCCCTCCAGATCTTTCAAGAAGGGCCCTGATCTCATAGACAAGATTGATGCACTGGAGCGACAGCTAAGATCCTACGCAGATGATGCACAGGCAGGAGAGGAAACCCCATTATTCGGCGACATCCCAGATCAAAACCGCAGTAATGCATCGAAACCCACACGAGACCGGACAGGCGAGGACAGCAGAAATGCACCAGACTATGCGGATGTCTCGACCGAGGACGAACTGTCACGTTTTGAGTACTCTTGCAAGCCGGTCAGGATCGCGGCACAAATGTTTCGCGATCTCGTGCTGTTTCTCGAAATTGGAATCGTTTGGTTGCTAGATCGATGGTACCGGTGGTTGTTTGTGGCTCTACCAATTGGTCTCTACATCACCGCTTACAGATTCATCACTCGAGAGTTAGTATATATCTGGAACTCCACGTTTTGCATGCTCCTGACACGTTCAAACTAGGGACGGCGCATCCGCAGATACTATCGTGAGCTACTTGCTCACTTTCTTGATATTGCTGGGCTTGACTATGGCCGTATCGGCTGCCGAAATGAACGACTCCAGACGCACGTCACTGCTGAGCAACCGCTGAGATACCCCATACCACGAAACGGACATCTGGAAGACGTTTGGGTCCTTGAAACCCTGAGCTCATATTCGCCCGCACCGATGTATCCCACCTACGTGGCCCACCATGACCATGGCCTCCAAACTGTCCACGTTCGAGCCGCAACTTCAGGTAATCCCGCCAAAAGTTCTTCGACGTATTCGGGTTGCTCAATATAACCCAAGCATTCTGCGAGACCGGCGTCATGAGTGGTGGTTCTCTCGTACTCGCGGGTTATCTCGACACCAAAGTTGCCTTCGACACTGATATCCGCCACGATCTTGGCCAACGGGATCTTTACCTGCCTATCGGCTCTGTGTTTCAAGAACGACTGTGCCACCTGCCAGGCTCCAGACTTGTCGAATGACTGGTTGCTTCTGCTGGATGTACATATGTCGAGCAGAAACATCTGCCATGCTGTCATTACTCCGAGTCCTCCGGCATGTTGGTCAGCGAGAGCTCCTCTTTCCAGCAACAGAGCGACCATTTCAACGCTATAGCTAGCATTTCTTGACGACTGAGCTTGCGTGTGATTGGAGAAGGTTGGGTAGATCGCGAAGTCCAGCAGAGGTCGACCCCTTTTGTGCACGGCTTTGGGCAAGGAATTCAGAGTCTCTCGAACGAACTCTACTAGATTATTGCTGGTAGCGTATGCGACAAAGTTGCTGCTCTCATTCGAGACGGTCGCCCGATGTCTCGCAATTTTGCTGGGATGACTCACTTTTAGCGAGGCAGTCCAGTGGGCAGACGATGGGCCACTGGTTCTTGATGAGATGACGTTATCCAAACCTCGTAGAAGTTCTGTTAGGCCTCGTTGGTGCTGTGTCTCGTAAAGGCGCGCGTGACACATCGCGCGGCCTGCAATCTCGTGGAACCCATCGAGATCGGATTCGCGGCTCCCGTGTGTGACACTCTTGGCTTCAGCGAGGAGCACACGACACATCGACAAGTTGGGATCGAAGCCTTCACCTGACTCTGCCTCAAGTATCTGATGGACCTCAGGCTCGGATAGAAAATCCCCGACTGTGCGGTGAATGAAGCCAATCTGAAGGTTGGCAATGTTCCTACCGCTGCTGGAGTCTTTATCGGAGTGATACACTTCAAGCAAGTCTTTTGTCCATTTGTTCAAAAGATTCAGGGCTGTTTCTATTTCGCGGTCGGTGCCAATATCTGATTTGACAGGTGTATTTATCGCATAGTTCTCCTCAGTCGACTCGAGCGGCACCCAGTATAAGGTTCGTAGCGGCAGCGGCGCCGCAGAACGAGCCAGATAGAGGATCCGACAGGCATATAGCTTGTAATTCTCGTCTATGGTATCAATCATGCGGCGGAAGAATTCTTTCAGGTCCGCCGGCAGAAGGTCCAGTCTGCGCCTCAGATCCTCCAGACTGTCGTTCAGGGTCAGCCCAGAGCGAAGAGACTTCACCACTAGAACCACCCAGAGGAATACTCCGCGCGCTTTGTCCTGAATGTCATGAACCAAGTCTATAGCTCTTGGCTGTCGTACAAGCAATGCCGCGAATTTGGGATCCTTTTGAAGCAGATCACGCACGTAGATCTTCATGTCTTTCCGCGTCAAGCTCTCCAGCGTTAGCATTCGCTGCTTGCGTTGACCAAAAACGTTGCCAAATTGAAGCCACGGTCGGCTGGCAACGCATATCTTGACCGCTTGGGACTGAGAAAGTTTCAGGATCTGTTCCGCAAACTGGCCTTGCTCGCCGGCGTCCCCGGAGTATTCGTCGAGCCCATCGATGAAGAAACAAAAGCACGCCGCTGGCTTGGCTTGTATCAAAACATCGAGGGCCTCGTAGAGTTCTCCAAGTTTCCACGGAGGAGGATGCTGGTGGAAGAGCTCATCCTGCTGCCATCTTGATGGCAAGACGGTGGGTATGAGGTTGGGTTCGTGCCGGAGGATCTCGTACAGAATACTCTGCAGTAGCCCCTCTTGTGACCTTTGCATTTCTGTGCCGGTGTTCCAGAAATAGAAGCTGGCGGTGATGAGCTGTCTGGCTTCGGACCATGTCCGCAATAGGTTCATAGTGGTTGGAGAATTGTTGATATACTTCATCAGTGTTGATTTACCAGAGCCTGCCTTGCCGCTGACCCAAAAAGCGCCGCTGCCTTCTGCGAGCCACGTCTTGAACGGGCTTGCACTGGCCTCGAAAATCCACGAGAAGGTTTGCTGATGTCTTTCATGAATCGTACTGTGTCGGTCGTGCATTCTGGAAAATTGAAGGCTCTTGAGAATCTCTGTCGAAGTCTCCGTGACCGCAGCTTGTTGTGATAGTGTCTCGATCCTGCTAAGCACGAGTTGCATATCTTGCTGGCTAGCTGCGGTACTTTGGAATGAAAGCTTCGTATCTTTTGCTTGCTGTTTCTGATGTTCAAATAGCATTCGCACCTCCTTTCGGGTCTCACGGAGCTGTTCGCTAGTATGAATATCAACTTTGCGGCTTGCCTCGATGATGTCTTCGAGTTTTTGGAAGACTTCCGATTTCTGATTGCTATGCCACGGTCAGCTCGCTTTGTGCAGCAATTTATGTTAGCCTTACTGCAAAATGAATATCATTCGAGTGCAAAGCTGGTCTCTCAGATCCTGAATCCGGTGCTGGAGCGACTCGATCTTGTCGCGGCGATACATCAACTTTAGAGTATTGCGCACCGCTTCGATACGACGCTTCATACCCTTGGATCTCACAAGGAGATCCTGTAACATTGTGCTAAGCTCTTCCGCCGGATCAACACATCTCCGCGCGAGCTGCTGGAGTTTCTTCTCATCTTGTGATACTGTGCCAACCGAGCTCGAAGAGGCGACAAGGAACATTGATATGTCAACGATGTCTTGCGCGATTGCCTCAATCTCCACATTCTCGTCCGTTGCAGAGGCATCCCAGATCTGGCGAAGGATGACAGTCGCCTTGTAGCCGACTTCGACAAATTGCACAATATTGCCGGCAAGTGCGAACGCGGTCAGAGGCTCGATCATGTCAAGTATGCAAAGATGCAATAGTATGTTTGGCCAAGAGTATATAGTTTGAAAGCTTACTGTAGGAAGAACAGGTTGAAGTATAGACAGCTCTTCAGCCGCAGTCGAATCACCAGCTGGAGGCGCAGCCCATTAAGCGAGGCGCAGTATCGATAGCCGCAATCGCCTGCATGACGATGTCGCTTGAGGGACCCCATCATGGTCCAGTAGACAGCATCGAAAGATAGACAGCGAGGTACCTTCACAAAAAGGATGCCATCGTCAGCGCATGTTCAGAGACAAGCCTGGTTGACAACCTGGACTTAGAAAACAACAACGAGCAGTGCCAAGCTTGACGGGAAACCGTTCGAAATTAGTTAGAGCCGATGGCTGGACATTACACTAGCGAAACGACAATTGCTTGATCCTTAGTCATGTATCGGAGAAGCGTATCGTTGTAGGACAAATGAGTCTTGTAACCCCCTATACCACGATGAGCTACCTACAGTACATATACAATATGGCGCCCCAGCTTCATCCCCAATGGATTGCAAGTAATAGAAACATTGGCCAATGGTCACGCAATATCGATCGAACGTCATGTCTCTTCTATTCTCAAGAAAGACCATAGCACTCCTCCGTTACTATCTCGATGGTATCCTCTCCCTAATAACCATCCTCATCGGCCGCCTCCTCCCCAAACTCGAAATCCCCCCCATCGACCTCACAAACAAAACCGCCATAATCACCGGCGCCAACTCAGGCATAGGCTACTCCCTCGCCCTCTCCCTCGCCTCCCAAAACGCCACAGTCTACCTCGCCTGCCGCAACGCCTCCAAAGCCCACGAAGCAGCCTCCAGCATCATCGACGCAACCGGAATCTCCTCAACCAAAATACACATCCTCCACCTCGACACCTCCTCCCTAGCCTCCGTCCGCGCCTTCGCCTCAACCTGGGCCTCCTCCTCCAAACCAATCGACCTCCTCTTCCACAACGCAGGCATCACCGGCCCGCCCTCCGCAGACCACCACACCACCCCCGAAGGCCTGGGAACCATCTACGCCACCAACTTCGCCGGCTCCTTCCTGCTCACCTCCCTCCTCGAACCCCACCTCTCGCCCTCAGCACGCGTGGTCTTCACTTCCAGCACAGCGCAATACGGCGCTCGGCCGCACCGGATCTTCACGTTGCCCCGTCTCGGCCCGACACAAAATGGAAAGTCCAAACCCACAGACGCAGGTTTCTACGCAGATACGAAGTCCATGCAAGCCGCGTTTGCACACTTGCTGCAACAACGTTTCGACTCCTCTCCTCCACATGCTCCTGCTTCCGCCCACCGCACAGCGCACACTTTCGTCCCCGGCTACACTTCCACGCCGATCTTCGACAAGACGCCCACGCAGCCGTGGTACAAGGATCCTTTCTTCTGGGCGCTGAAGGCATGCACGGCCATTTGCATTCCCGTTGATGAAGGAGCCGCCACAGGATTGTGGCTCGCTACGACTGAGGACGAGAGAATTGTGGGTGAAGGGAAAGGCGGCGAGTGCTGGGATCGGTGCGTGAAGCGGTCGACGGCGGCAGATGTGTTGTCTGAGAAGACGTTGGCGAGGATGTGGAAGCAGTGGGAGATTGATGCTGGGGCTGAGTGGGCGTAGGAAGTTCTGGTGTGCTGGAACGGATGTAGCTGATGATTTATGTGTATTCTGATGATGCAAATGTAAGTATCGTCCTGAGTAATGGTATCCCTGGAGCGATTTTTGTGAACAAGTCGAAACTTTCTTTTGGTGGGTATCTCGTTCCTCTCTCTCTACTACACACTACACACCGGTCAGCGAAGCAAAAGCTGCGACCCAAAGCCTCGAACACACGATATGAACCGATGTCGTCCAAATAACCATCAACAACAACAATAAAAAAAGAAAAAGCACCACTATATGCACGCTATGCACCCAATCGCCCCAGATCGATTCCTTTTGTTTTTCATCGTGACCAAACGCCGATGACGCCAAGAAAAAAAGCGCTCAAGACTTGTCCTTGTTGATCCGTCTCATAAGGCGTCGAGCAGCTTCGTTTTTCCCACATCAATTAATCCTTATCCTGAAAGTATCTGTCCCCGCTCGTGTGAGTGCGCATTTAGCACATCTTGTACTCGCCACGGCCCTTGACAGAGCGGCCCTGGTCGGCGGGCGCGGTCTCGTAGGTGAGAGCGATGTCGAGGTCACGGCGGTTGTCGTCGTTGGGAGTGCATGTGAGCTCACCCTTGATCTGCTCACCGGCCTCGACAGTGAGGACGTCCTTGAGGTAGAAGACAGTCTGCTTCCAGTGGGTGTACTTGGTGTGAGGGCCGGTGGAGAAGCGGACGGGCTTGTGGCAGGCGGCGAACTCGATGTCGAACCACGCGATCATGGCGTGGATGTAGTCGGTGCGACGCACAGAGAGGTTGAAGGGAAGCTTGAAGGCGAGGTCCTCAACGGTGCAGGTGTAGAGATCGAGGGTGATGACGGGCGCGGGGTCGGTAACAACGGCCTTGAGCTCGACGGTGTCGACGAGGGGCTCGGTGAGGGCGGTGTACTTGAGAGGGGAGTAGTCGAAGCCCCAGACGTTGTCCCAGACTGTGAGAAATTCGTTAGCACGCTGTTGGCCTGCAAATCATGGACAAATGCAACATACAGCCAATCTTGTCCTCCTTGTAGTCACCGTCCTCGATACCAGCCATGAAGATGGTGGCCTTGTCGGGGAAGATGAGACCCTGGCCGTCCTTGCGGAGGTAGCGGTCACGGGCCCACAGAACGGTGTCAAGCATGCTCTCGTAGAGGAGGAAGTAGCCCATCCACTCGGAGATGATAATATCAACCTCGGGGAAAGGCAGCTCGACCTCCTCCATCTTGCCCTGGAGCAGGGTAATCTTGTCCGAGAGGCCGTTCACCTCGACGATCTCCCTGGCCTTGACGATGATGGTGGACATGTCGACACCGATAACGTGCTTTGCGCCAGCCTTGGCGGCGAACATGGAGAGGATGGAGGTACCGCAGCCGACATCGAGGACGACCTTGTCCTTGAAGAGGTGGGGGTTGTTGTAGATGGCATCGCGGTAGCTCTTGGTGCGGACCTCATCTTTCTGCGCTGGCTGTTAGGATTGGGAGCGATTGTTGCGCCTGGCGGTCTGTACTGACCAGCATCTCCTCGTGGATACCATGGTGGTTGTAGGAGTTGAAGTAGTGGCTATAGGTATCATTGTCAGGACTCGTGCTCGAGGATAGCTATTGGATGTTTGCGACGCAGCTTACACTTCGCTGTGAGGAAGGGCGTCGGCCTTAAGGTCGGTGTGGTTCTGCTTGGCTGCCATGGTGGTGGATGTGGTGTGATGGCGGCGGAGGGAGGATGTGTATGGGTGTGAGATGGGTGGTGGGTGAGCAGGAGTGGTGTAAGAAGAGAGAGGGCAAAGGAAGGCGGCGGGGTGTTTATTCTCGCTCCGACGTTTCTTTTCAGTAGTGCTGGGCTAGTCTAACTTTCGACCTTTCCTTCCCAGATGGCTGCAAAAATCAACTGGCTTTGCAGAGAAACACGACACTTCAGGGTCCAGCTGGGAAGCCTTCGGCAGCAAATGGCCCGCACGTGGGTCCGATGGGCTGACAGGGATCCTATTCCACGCATTCACCAGGAGCTAAACGGTGAGCAGAAAAACAGAAAAACACTCTGTCTCACCTCTACCACTATACGATGTTTGACAGATCTCTACGTACGATTCGGCAATACACCCAGCCTGTTCCGAGTTACCTCCACGATGTATTAGGTGGGAACGTCAAGTCGATCGTTTCGATAGTATTCTAAGATGAATGCGCAATCATTAAAAACCACCGCGAATTGCTCGCTGTAACAGAATGGCAAAAAAAGACTTTTCTAGAAGGGTATCCCCATCATTCATTCCCATGCGCCAAACGCCTCGCTTCATGATAATCGTGTACTCGTGTTTCCAACCAAAAAATCGCTCAAGATCGCCTCCCAGACGTACAAAGACCAATCCAAATCTCCACGAGGAGTGCAGCATCTGTAATCACACAAAGCGTCGTTAGCACATGGATCCAGCCAAAACTCGTAGTGATAAAAGATGAAAGATGCCCACTCACCATCCCTCTTAACAAACTGCAGCGCGAAATTCCCATCCGACATCAACGGCAGCCCATACTCCGGCACGAAAATATACGGCTTCGGCTTCGGGCAAATCATACTCACCACTCCCCTGCTCTCCAAATTGAAGATATCCCGATCGCGATTGTCCTTATACTTCGTGAGAAAAGCCGTCCAAATCGGCACCTCGTCCCTATCGCCACGATAAGACCTCGCCTCGAGCCGCAACACGCCTGACCCGCGATCCTGCAGCAAGCGCAGCACGTGGAACATCTCGCGGTCGCGGATGGTGCCGCTGAACAGCAGTTCCTCTTCCAGGTCGCGCGGGTCTTCGATGAGGGCCGTGGGAAGGCCAGCGGAGTCTTGGCGCTTGAGGGCGACGAAGGTTGAATAGAAGAGCACCATGCGCTCGTGGTAGATGAATTTCAGCTCGGCCCACGTCCAGAAGAGGTGGTCGTCGGAGCTGCTTGCCATGCAGAGTTTGAGAATGGAGCCGTCGCGGAAGGCGCGTAGGCGGGTTAGGGGATTGCAGTAGTGGACTTCTTGGCCCCATCTGTTGGTGGAGGTGAAGAGGAGGCGTGCGCGGCCGTTTTGAGGGCGCCAGTAGAAAGTGAGGATGGAGCCGTTATCTGAGAAGTGGCTGTGAGGAGACGTTAGTGGAGACGAGCAATACGATTATAGGTATTTGCACGTACACGCTCTCCAGTGGCACATAGCCTTCTTCTTGGAGGATAAGTTTTGCATCGGCCTGCACATCACCTTTACATCGTGTTGCGGCTTCTCTAGGCTTGCTGTCAGCATGTTCTTCAGCAAAACCCGAGGCAGTTCGTCCTCACAATTGTTGTTGATTCGCGCGATATCGGGAACGCCACTTGTCGCCACCAAAGATGTAGGAAGCCCAGTGACTAGATGCTGCATCGTAACTCGAATACGAAGTTCGTCGGGAGTGAGAACCATCGCTCGAGACGTATGTGCGCGTAGAGCTCCAGGTCACAGGCGGTGATTGAGGGGAAGGGACTTCTGGCACTGAAGGTGGAACAGTGGACCGTGGAGTGTCGCTGTAGTCTGATGGAAGACGGCGAGGACGTGGCCGTGGACTCGGAGGAGGCATCGTGATCCTAGCAGGCCTTGGGGTGGTTGATGCTTTGACTGGTCAGCCATGCTGTGCTTCTAACGATTCTACTGCATGGCCGCTCCATTGGAACGAGGGCAATAGGAACTCAGAACTTACTAGACTCAACTATCCGGTATTGAATCACCGGCCTTTCCGCTCGTGGGCTATCCGGCTGCTGCTGCTGCTTTTGCTGCTGAAGAAGTGCATGAATACTGGCCTTGATGCGGGCAAGGGTGGCGTCGAACGGGTACCCTTCAAGCTGGTCAAGCAGACCTTCCGTAAAATTGTAGTACCATTTCAGCCTCATTGACAGTGGCACACGTTCTACATCCTGTAACCTATGACTCAGATCGTCCCATACCATCCAATGCGTCGCCGGGCTTGCACGGCCAACCATGCCCAGGGCAACACTCAAGGTGAGCTGGGCGCTGTTGACCACGAGAGCAGCATCGGCCGAGATGCGATACAGCCTGTCGGCATGCTGCGGCGCGTCGAAAGCACTGCGTAACTGTTGCAAGATGGTGCTCAGGCGATACAGCTCGCCGATGGCACTGGTGATGTCAGTGAGGTTGCGCTGGGCTGCGTCGCGCGGTGGCACCTCATCGCGAAGGTTCTGCAAGACGCAGGCGAAGTCTTCGGCGCTTTCGACCAAGCGCGAGAGCTGTCGTGAGTCGGTCATGGAACACGAGGCGAAGAAGGTGAGGCCGCATTAGCGCTTGGCGGATTGGCTTAGGTTAGGTTGCCGCGGGATGGGATGATGATGTTTGTTTGCTGAGGCGGGCGTGTGTCTCGCTGTGCGTACACAGCTTGCAAGTGGTCCTTCGAAGGGAACGTTCGGGATCCCGTGGCATCATCGAGCTGACATTATGTCAGGTCTGGAGCTTTATTTGCACGCTGCTATGGTCGGTGGCATGCACGCCATGTCGAGTATTGCAGCTCGGTCCGGCGCACGAGAGTAGCTTGCCAGCGCATCAATGCTTTTGAGCTTCACCGGAATGGCAGAATTTTGCGTACAAAGTTAAGGATTTGGAAGAAAGTGCATTCTTCCAGGGCCATATGACCCAAAATGCTGGTGAGAGCAGTTTGGAGAGAACAATATATGTCCGACAGTATTCCAGGAGCAAGTACATGCGTACCAAGTCTCCTATAACATGCCTCCAGTATGGCTGACGATGTGAAGTCAAACGCAGACTTGTGCGCACGAGCTGTGGGTCCTGGTCTTCCAGTACGCAAGATCCACAGTCCTTCAACACTCTGATAGCACTCGGATGTCGTTCCATCAATAGATCGAGTCCATACCACTTTACTGCCGTCGACCACTCAGATATTCCAGAATATTTCCACGAAGCTAGTAGATCCCGATCAATCCGGCCAGTCCACGAGTGGTAGAGACGAGCCACGACTTAAACACGCCAGTCTGGCCCTGCCCGCATGGAATGCATGCGCCAATCTTCCTTTTCGCACAAATCCGAAATGCAGAGTTCTTGTCTGGTTTGTCAGTAGGAAAGCTGCATCATCAACTCAAGAGCACCGAGATTTGAAGTGAACATGCCCACAAACCTTGCCACATCGCAAACATGGCGTACCCTACCTGATCAGCTCCGAGCGCATAAACAGCGAGATTTGACCTTCCACAAGGCACCGCCTGCATCGTCGCAGCCTTGCAGTCGTAGAACGGACTGTCGAGGAGCCGAGTTGTGATCAAAAAGAGTACATATATGGATGTCACGTCGAGTCATCTTGTTTGAATGTCGGACGAGACGACACGAGAAGAGGCGCAGCAACACGAACCAAGGCACACCCAAACACGGTCCCTCCACCATCCCAACCTCAGGCCACGAGATCATCTCTCCATCACGCTGCCGCCTAAACTCATCAAGCGAAACACGGCCAATCATCGCTTCAGATCTCATATTGAATACTGGTCTCGGCATCGCGATCGACATAAAATCACCGAAGAGAGTGAGGCAAGGTAAGGTAGGTACTACTGCTGGTTCTTCATGGTTTCTCGCACAGCCAAATCTGGCTATACGGTAATATTGCATATCTCATTGATCTCGTATTATGGAAACAAAGGACACTGCAAAAACAGACTATAGACTGTTCTTCCTGCTGCTGTGTTATGAGCCAGGGAAAGTAAAGAAGCTTAACCAAGAAAAAATCGCAGGGTATCCAGCAGCTCATGTCATCGAAGACCGCTAATCCATCTGAGGGGTTCTTCTCATGAACCATGCTTCCGAAAACGCCGAATATAAGCACAGGAGACATATTCGTCTCGACATCATCGCCCAATCAACTCTGCTGCTGCTTAAGGAGAGTCTCTGCTGCAGCAGCCAACGTCGAGCGACGACGACAATAATGCAAGCCAACAACGTCGAAGCAACACGAACAAAAGATCCCAGCACGGACGACTCCCACGAATGCGCAATCAAACAAACTCGTAGTCCTCATCCGCATCCGGAACCCTCGTCGCGCCCATCACACGCGCCTTCACCTTCTCCTTGCCCTTCCTCGCCGGACTCGCAACAACCTCGCCATCTGCATCGAGCACATCATACTCGTCCTTGACAAGCTTGACGGTCTCGCGCTCCTCGAACTTCTCCACCGCCTGCGCGAGCGCGACGTTGAAGATCTGGCTGCCCTGGGTGGGGCCGCGCGGGGCGTCGAAAGAGTAGGTGATGTCTGCGTCGGCGGGCGGCGAGGGGCTGCCGTCGGAATAGTCGGAGGCGGAGTTGTTGGGCGAGGCGTCGTCGCTGGTGTGGCCTTCGAGCATGTCTTGCTTGCGGGCGATGCGCGGCTGTTTGACGAGGGAGCGGCCGAGGGAGATTTGGAAGCGGGGGGAGGGCTTGTTGGCGCTGAGGAGGAGAAGTGTTAGTGGTGGTGCGAATGTGGGATAATGCGACTGGTTCTCTTACGTGTCTGAGGGACGGAGAGGGCGGGGGTTGCCGACGCCGCGGCCGCGAGTCTCGAGTGCGCCCATTCCCCACTTGTGCTTACGTGCAGCGTCGCGTTTGTGGTCTTGGGCGGCGCTGCGAAGGTCGGAGGTAGAGGAAGACTGGTCGGAAGAAGACATGGCGAGAGTGGCAGTGGCGGTCGTCAGGGTGTAGGTGTTGTTTGGGATGATGACGATGGTGCCGATCAGGGCTTATAGCTGGGGATCTGCGCTGATAGGGCGCTGGACTGGATATGGGTGGAACTTTGTTGTTGTGTATGAATGTGGATGGGGTTCTTAGGGAGGAGTATTGTGGTCTGGATGTGCGAGGGCGGTTTGAGGAACAAAGAGCTGAAATGACCTGGCGGCCACCCGTGACGGGCAGGTGCGGAGTCTCAACAAGGTGGGAGTGACTGCTAGGGCTACAGGTATGACTGTTGGCAGCCGAGAGGGTGATAAGACAAGGTTTGGCGGTGTTTCAGGCAGGCAGGCAAGACACGAAGATGTGATGAGAGGAGCTGAGGGGGAGTGAGTCGAAGTGAGTACGATGATGATAGAGGGACGAAGGGAGACGAAGGAACAAAGCGATACTGCTGCTATAGTCGCCTGTGACCGGCTGTCGGGTGTGTTGACCGACGCGCCTGGAGCTGGAAGATGGAGCTCTCCACATTACCTAGTCACTCACTCACTCACTCTAGACTGCATGTGTGATTATGGTAGTAGTACAGTGCAGGTACATGGTGGTTTACGCGATCGCGATAAGGCGCGGCGCCGCTCAACGCCGGTCAGTCGTGTTGATATGACGAAACGGTCGTCAGCCGCGCGCGCTGCCTCTCCAGTCTCCAGTCTCCAGTCTCCAGTCATCTCTCACACCCTCGGCGAATGACCTCCCGCCATCATCCATCCATCCTCGTGCCATGACTGCGTGGCGCGACTGGGCCGTGGTATTTGCTGCGCGCTGCCTTGTTTCTGCCTTGTCTTGCCCTTTGTCTTGTCCAGATGATGCCTCGGCCTTCAACCAATAACCGACCATCACGGTACCCGTGCTTCTCCTTACGCCTGTTTGCGGAGACACCCATTTCAGGGTCATTTGTGCTATATTTATACTGCGACACGTGCACTAAACGCGTTCATGCACTCACCTCATCCTCATGGAATGAAGCATGTCTGGTCGCTGCTTGAATGCGCCTCATAGTGGGCGACACTGATGGTACACTAAATCTCAATGGCATTACTAGTCCACCATCAATAGTTCTACGAAACTAACTAACACCGTTCCCCTTTACACGCAATTCAAGATAGTGTTCGATCACGCTCTCAACCTGCCTCTCAAACCCTTGAAACTTCCACCCAAATGTCTCCTCCGTCTTGCTGACATCCAAATGACAAGCGGAAGTCTTGCTCCCGCCAGAGTTTGGCAACACGCCCTCCTGCACAGCCTCAGGAAACAACTGTTGCACAATCTCATTTACTCTTTCCCAGCGAATGCCCTCAGCACCGTTTGTAGCAGCCTGATAGCTCCCGGCAGGAATCCTCGCCTGCAGTGCCTCAACATGCAAACGCGCAATGTCTTCGAGGTGCGCTGAGCACCCAGGCAGTGGATTGGGATTCGCCTTGCCCAGCGCGGGACGCAGTATCACACCATTCGTGCCTCGCATTGCATCCTCCGCGTTCGTCACAAGATCGTCGCGTCCAAGAACAAAAGGCGGATGGATATTGACCAAGTCGAAAGAAGGCTCATTCTCTCTCATCCACCGCTCAGACTCATTCAGCGCTTTGACTTTAGACGCAGCATAAGCCTGCGACTCGTCCTCGTACGGCCCTTCGTCGAACGCAAGCCTATGATCTGCAGTGTAGATTTCATTCTCCGCCATATCGCGCGTCGAGAGATATTCGTAGGGAACAGTAGCATACACCGACGAAGTAATCACCACACGCTTGACTCTAGCCTCGCTCTTCGCAGCTTCGAGGATATTAAGCGTCGCCCGGACGGCCGGTCGGATGAGGTGTTCATCGAACTCATCTTTCCTCAAGCGCCCGCCAGACTCGATCGGCGACGCGATATGGATGGCGTAGTCTACGTCTTTGATGGCTTCCGAGTAGGCGTTTGGGACTGTGATGTCTAGCACGATCACGAATTCGAAGAAATCATCTGAGGTATTGTGTGTGAGGGCTTTGAATTTTGAATGGTTTAGGATGAGTTGCTTCTTTGATTCTGAGCGGACGGCGATTCGAGGTCTGTAGCCTGCAATCAACAGGTCGAGGAGAGTGCGGAAGCCGACGTGGCCGGTGGCGCCGGTTATGAGGACTTTTTGGGCGGTCATGGTGTGTGAGAGGTCAGAGGTGACGGAGATGGTAGTGTAATTGATGGGAAGAAGGGGGATTTATTACATAGTGATTGCCTTTGTAGCTAGAAGGTTTGCAATGCGCCTTGCTCGTAGGGTGTGGCAGAACACATGTACCTTTCAGCTGGCTTCGATGTGCAAGAAGGATCGCGATGGTCCACGGGGCGTCATTGTAGATTCGCTCGCAGTTATGGTTTTTGTGTTAGGCATCGAATCCGGCGCAAATACATTGTGGCACCGTTACAATAAACTAGTTCACTTGCAAGGACGCCTCCATCCACGTAAAAAGGATGTGCATGCATGCCAACAGCATCACTGCTGAATGCTCGTCGCATCATGCCTGTCGTCGAAATGCGATCGTACGTAAATACACGAGTCCCATAACCGCCCGAGGTGATGCTGTTCAGGCAGTTGAACTCAATGTTCATCGGAAGTCCGGGCATTTTCACTGCACAAACAAACCTTGATCTTGACCATCGCCACTCGTCGAATCGCCTTCTGCTTCTTCTGCCTCTGCCTCTGCCTCTGCCTCTGCCTCTGCCTCTGCCTCTCGACTAGGCAGCTCATTAGGGAACCAGCCGTACACACGGAAATCAACAGTCCGCTCTCCCAAGCTCCCACGATCGACTTGCACGCCCTCTTGTGCCAGCGCTGTCTCGTGGTTTGCCGCTCCGTTGACGCCTCTAATCGTTGTTGTCAGTGTTGTGCTCGGGTGCCAACATGCGACACTCATGCATTTACCTCGGGCTGATCACTCCTTTCGCATTGATCACTCGCTGCCATGGTACGGTGTTGCTGTTGTAACGTGCGTTTGGTTGGCTCGCAGCTGAGGGTAGGTGCTTGAGGCAGACGCCCACTTGTCTTGATGGTTTTGACTCAGCAATGAGATTACGGAACTTGCAAGGCGGATTCTACTGACCTTGGTCTTTCGGCTGCAATCGATTAGCAATCAGCTATCTTGTCCTTCGATGTTCTGTATGTGTATATCATGACTTACGATAGCCTATGAGCGTGGCAATGTGGCCGTAGGAGGTGACTTTGCCATGTGGAATCTCTTGCACGGCTTGGTAGACCGCGGCGAACCAGGCTGCGGCTTCTTCTGATTGTGGCATGATGAGACGTCTCAATGTATGTGTGAGCTTACATGTTGTTGATGTTGTTGTTGTAAAGTAAAGACCTGTCCAGGCGGCGACTGCTTCACATCACGAACGCGCAGCCAATCACTGCCCCACAGCTTTCGCAAGCCGAGCTTCAACTCGCCCAAGAGATCTTTAAGCATTCGACCTGCCATCTGCACTTTGAACCGTACCACACCAACACACATCCCCAAAAAATGCCTCTCGCCGACTACCTCGCCCAAAACTACCTCTCCGCCGATACAAAGCCCACCAAAAAGCGCAAGCGCAAACAAACCAAAGCAGAAGCAGAAGGCCTCATCATCGCCGACGACAACGCAAACGACTGGACCAACGCCGCGAATAACAACTCCTCTGACGAAGATGGCCCAACAATCTCCGGTGGAGCTCCTCTAGCAGGCGGTCTCAACAAACCCGCCAAGAAATGGACCACCATCGGCTCCAGCGCGCCCAAAGACTCGGAGCAAGCAGCCGCGGACGCTATCCTTGCAGACGCACAAGCAGAGAGCAAAGCTAGAGATGAGCAAGATGACGACGCGCCGACGATTGCTGGAGAGGAGTTCGACGGGCCTATGATGGGTAACGGGGCTATGGCGGGTTTGCAGAGCGCGGACAAAGTCACCGCGGCGCTGAAGAGGAAGAAGGATGCGGAGATGAAGGCTATCAAAGACGCCGGATTGGATCCTACGGGTAAAGCGCAGGAGACGATTTATCGCGATGCGTCCGGAAGGATTATCAATGTGGCTATGAAGAGGGCTGAGCTGAGGGCGAAGGCGGAAGAGGAGGAGAGGAAGAAGGCCGAGGAGCTGGAGAGTCGCAAGGGCGATTTGCAGCGAAGGGAGAAGGAGGAGAGGATGCAGGCGCTGAGAGACGTCAAGGTGCAGGGCGTTGCACGGCATGCAGACGATCAGGCTATGAATGACGAGTTGAAGGAGAGGCAACGGTGGAACGATCCCATGGCGCAGCTATTGGCGACGAAGAAATCTTCCGGAAAGGCGAAGAGTGGGAAGAGTAAGACGAGCGGAAAGAGTTATATGGGAGCGGCCGAGCCGAATCGATATGGCATCAGGCCGGGCTGGAGATGGGATGGTGTTGATCGATCGAATGGGTTCGAGAAGAAGTGGTTCGCGGCTAGGAATGCTGCTAAAGATCGCAAGGACCTGGAATATGCATGGCAAATGGACGAGTGAGGCGGCAGTGTTTTAAAAATCATGCACGAGCTGATTGCGACGCATGTGGTTACGACGAAGACAAAATCAACCTTGGCATTGGATTGGAGAAGAAGGCAAGGCCTCATATTCTGCAGCGTTCGGGACTCAGTGGGATCCTGGAGACACCATCAGACACCTCCGTATTTTTTCCGCCGATCTTAGCTGCAGGCCACTGGTCTGGCCTACGGACTGAACAAAGCCGTTCCTCCAAAACCGTACAGGCACTGCGGTCCTACAACAATATTTTCCAGTGGAAGCAGTCGCCTATCAAGGACTTACGCCTGCCCACGCACTTCATGGCACCAACGCAAAGTCGTGGCTGTCCATGTTGAAGTTCCGTTAACATGAGGATGCCTTGGGTCAATACGATAGTCAAGGCCCTGCTGAACAGAAGCAAGACTAAAGACGCCTCGATGCTCTTCAAGACCTAGCAGGTTGATTGCCTTTCTGATGCATCACACAGCAATAGAGTGGTGAGGCTAAACAAAGGTAGGACTGAATATATTGATGCCTCAGGCTTGCGAGACCCACTTTTGATAGAGTCCTTCCGCTTTGGGAACACTACATGGAATGTAAAGATAACACTTCTTTCAACCGAATCGTCTTTGCGCATTTCACTGGCTGCCCGCTGCAGCCAAAGAGGAGATGGCTGAGCTGACTCCATCATCAATCAAATCACCGTTGATTGAGTGGTGCCATGCTTCTGGGCCCAAGACCAAGCACATGGTCCTGGATCCCAACTTTGTGCCTCCTACTCCTCCCGATACTGTGGCTAATCCGGAGATGTTCTGTCATCAACCTGGGGCCTCTCCATGGGGATGCTAACACTTCATCTCCCGAGGAGTTGGAGCGATCGCCCACCGCCAAGTGATAGTGAAGAACGCCTCAAATAACAAGCTGCAGTTTAGAGGCACTGCCGAGAGATAAGACCGCCATGCTATCTGCACCTGCAGACCACAGCTGGCGTCCTCGTGTGTTTGAGTCGCAGGCCTCTTTCAGCCCCTTGTGCCGCCCACATGCTGTGGCATGGCGCGCTGCATTACAAAATTGCACGCGCCCGGAGAAGCACAAAGACGTTCGCCCTTGGGCAACTTCTCCCAAGTGATAGTTACGCAGCCACAATGGCTCTCGCACCAATCCCGAGAGGCTGCGAGATCTGGTGTTGAGAGTTGATGAAGGTTTGATCACTGCTGTGAGCGCCCAGAGCGCTTGGCTTGTTCGATTTGCGATTTGCTTTCTCCGTGCAATGCTATTGTCCTATGTGCGCTTGTTTGCTTTTGATCGTGACATGCTTGCCAAGTAGAGGTATGACGGGACGGGATGGTTTTAGGTAGGCTATATAGGGTCACACGCGACACCACCTCATCTCGAAGATGTGAGCTTGCAATTTTGCTGACTGGCAGCTGCGACGAGCTTGTGTAACTGGAACTTCGAAGATCAGCCATGTTCTCCCCTTCGGTGCTCTGGACCGCGCCGGTCATCAATCCGATCAACAGGAAGGCTAGATCTATTCCGGTGCTGAACCCAGTCAATCAATATGGAAGGGTGTTCTTCTTCTCGTGGTGGGGTTTCTTCATTGCTTTCTGGAGTTGGTAAGACGCTTCCGGGTCCCATAGAGCTATGCTTGTGGCTAAGACTGTACGCAGGTACGCTTTCCCTCCACTGCTTACGAAGTCGATCAAAGAGGACCTCCACTTGGCGCAGACCGACATCGCGAACTCCAATATCGCTGCACTGACTGGCACGCTGGTCGTTCGATTTGTTGCGGGCCCTCTCTGTGATCGCTTCGGTCCAAGACGGACATACATCGGTGTGCTTCTCGCAGGTGCCATTCCCACCGCTATGGCTGGTCTGGTGAACAATGTGTCCGGTCTAATCGCCTTGAGATTCTTCGTCGGCATCTTGGGTGGCACTTTCGTCCCATGCCAGGTCTGGTCCACTGGATTCTTCGACAAGAACGTCGTTGGAACGTCGAACGCATTAATAGGAGGGTGGGGGAATTCTGGCGGAGGTATCACTTACTTCATCATGCCACTCATCTACGACTCGCTCAGGCTCGATCAGGGCTTAACGTCTTCTCAAGCATGGCGCGTCGCGTTCATCGTGCCGTTCATTCTTATATGCGTCACAGCGGCTGGCATGTTCTTCCTTTGCGACGACACGCCCACTGGCAAGTGGAGCGAGCGCCACCAGGCCACTCAGGCTCTTCTGCACGCACACACTGATTTGAAGCCTGATGCTTCGCCTCCTCCTGAGCAGGGAGTGAAGTCTGAAGCATCGGCGGGAAGTGACATCGAGAAGGGCGAGAAGAACACCTCGGGCCGTCCTTCGAACGTGGACTACGGCACGGGCACCGTGACTGAAGCGCATATGTCGAGAGATGAGATGGAGGCTGTGGCTCGTGGCGAGATTGTGGTGGCACCGACTGGAAAGGAGATGATGCGGGTCATTTTCTCGTTGCAGACGGCTTTCCACTGCTGTACCTATATTTGCTCTTTCGGAGGGTAAGTGTCTGTTTCTTGAGTGCGGGTTACTTAGGCTGACAGACCACAGTGAGCTCGCCATCAACAGCTATATCGCAGCCTACTACCTCAAGAACTTCCCTTACCTCGGTCAGACTGGCGCGGGTCGATGGGCAAGTATGTTCGGACTGCTCAACGTAGTCACAAGGTAAGAATCCACACGCCATCAACCCCACCTCACCACATCGCTGACACCACTCCAACCAGACCCCTAGGAGGCATCATCAGCGATCTCCTCTACAAACACGTCTCCACCAACCTCTGGCTCAAAAAAGGCTGGATCATCTTCGTCGGCATCATCTCCGGTGCCTTCCTCATCGCTATCGGCCTGCTCGACCCGCAAAACGAGACGACAATGTTCGGCCTCATCGCAGGCATGGCGTTCTTCCTCGAAGCCGGCAACGGTGCGAATTTTGCCCTGGTGCCTCACGTACACCCGCACGCCAATGGCGTGTTGAGCGGCACTGTTGGTGCTATGGGCAACTTTGGAGGCGTGATTTTTGCGATCTTGTTCCGCTTCCATGGGACGAACTATGCAGAGAGTTTCTGGATCATGGGGTGCATGATCATTGGATTTAATGTCATCATGGCGTGGGTGCCGCCACTTCCTAAGGGGCAGATCGGTGGGAGGTGAGGGTTGCATTGGAGATAAGGTAGGTCGGGATTTGTTAGAGGTTGAAGGAAAAGGACATGATACCCAATAGATATGAAAATGGATCCTCAAAAACAACCCGGTTCGTTCGCCCACAGCTAGGACAATTTTATGATCAGTGATGATGCCGCGTGTCCGGTCGAGTTATGGTGCAGAATGCCTATTATATACGAGAGTCTTTCTTCTCCTCGCTTGGCGTCGTCGGCACGCTTCCTTCCAACTCATATCGAACAGCCACAGCAGTGTCCAATTCTGGCCGCCTTGCTCCCGATCCAGCCTCGTAGACCATGTTCTCTGAACTCAGCTCGCTCGTATGCGCCCAGATCGACTTCGGCGATACCAGGTCATCAGGCGACGCGAGCTCATCAACGGACAGCTCGCTCGTGGGCTTGTGGTGGAACACAGTCCCTGGCGCTATCTCGTGGATCTCGTTCTGCCTCTTGCGACGGCGGGCGTACAGGTGCCATGCCAGGCCGGCGATAATGGCGGTGATGGCTAGGGTCACTGCAACTGCGATTGCGGCGGTTGCGCCTTTAGAGAGACCAGAGGATGTGCTGCTGTTGTCGGGTGATACGGTTGTTTCGACCAAGGGTTCATCTGAGGTTTCTGTGGACGTGAAGTGGGTTGTCGTGGTAGGACTTTCCGCAATGATGGTCGAGCCTGTCGTGCTGCTCGAGGTCGAACTGGCAACGCTGCTGGTTGTTGTCGAGGGCGAATTGTTCCCGACGGCAGGAGGGCCAGCAGTATTACCATCCAAGGCCAGCGCAGCTTGCTTGATCGTCAATGCGGTATCGCCAGTAAGCCCCAAGATGTTAAAGCGGTCCGAGTAGTTGATCACTACGCCGCCCGCTTGTCTTGTCGATGTCATCCGGAAGAAGCTGTTTGCCACAAGGTCAGCAAGCTTACTCGTGAAGCCAGGGTTTCGGTAACGTACAACCCATTTGGTATCTCTGCGGCGATACCTGCGGGAATGGTGCCTTGCGCTGAGAGCCCGTCAGCGTAATTACCGTCCGATCTGAAAGTGACCACAGGTTGCTACCAAAGGTATTAGCTTTGAAAGTGCATCCAGGTCGGCTAATGGCAAGCGTACCATGTCATTGAGGTTGTTGCCTCCTACCATCAAAGACAGGGTGTATTGAGTGAGCTCCGATATCAGTGGGCTGATGCCTGACTCCTCCCATTGCACGTCGATCTGACCTGCCGTGATGTTCGCACCAGATGCAGGTGCAGTGAATTCAACATCGGCTAGAGTCAGACTCGTGAACACGGTGACCACCACGGCCACAGTTCTCGCCCATGCCGAGCCCGCAACGAGGGAAGAGCGCATCACCACGCCCTGAGCTCGATGGTCATAAGTTTCCCTCGACGTGTAGTCGGTCGTCTGTTCACTTAGTATTCCAGTAAACGAGTGTATGGTATGATTCAAGGTGAGGCTGTAGCAGTGCTATCTACGTTTTCCCCCTGGCAGTATCACCAAGGGGTGCCACTATCCTGGGTAGGATCCCATCGACAGGCCAATGACGTTGAGATGTGCACCATTTGACTTCGATGGTTCCTACCTGAAGGATCTTGTCGAAGCTTAAAGGTGCAATTCTCGCGCAGACGCGTCACCTATCAGCAAACTCGTTGCACATTGCAACAGCGTACTAAGACGCGTGGGATGTTTATTGGAATTGCTTTCACTTGTTGCCAGTATACCTTTGGTGGCAATGAATGCGTTTAATCATCGCAATACAACGTGGCACGCAGCGCTGCCAAGACGGCGCACGCGACGCAGCTAACAACAACGCACGCTGTGCACACTCCGCGTCTAGCAACATCGTATTCGGCTTTTCGGATGTTAGGCGGCTTTTGAGTGTTGGCAATATACTCCACTTACTCTTCCTTGGTGAGGTCGAGATTCTGTCAAATCACAACCCTGGGTGCAGAGATGCAAGCTGCCTCACGAGCCACGTTTGGTATTACTCTACAAGACCACGAGCCTACGTCTCCTCTAGCATTACCAGTCAATCCAAGCAGCCACTAGATTGCATGTTTGCTATAGTGTCTTCCACGTACACTTAGAGATCCAGTCTGTCTTGCGGAGTGCGACACATTTTCTTTGTTCTTCATCAACAACAATATTAACATCAGCCATGAATCGCAAGCGTCAGAACACAATACCAACGATCGGCTTCTTTGTGATGTAAATTTACAAGCGCAAGAACTAATGGAGTCACTCAGAGACTTGGCAGAGACGAAAGGAACAATGCTGGCAGGTTGCTTGCGATCGAACTCGTCAAAACCAAGACTATTTCATCCCTCCAACACTCTACCATCGAGATCTTCCTTCCACGACTTTAGAATCTGCAGCATTCTACCGTCGCAACGACGTAACCAAACGGAACGATGAAGAGCTTCATTACCATTCTCCTGGTCGCCTTGGCCTGCCTCTGCCTCGTCCAAGACGCAGACGCCTGGATACCTCGCCAGAACTCTGATCCCATAACCTGCTACAACAAGAGCCCAGATGTCCACAGCGCCATCACCAACTTCTGCTCCAGGAACAGCAAATTGGTCAGTCAGCTTCATCTGTCGCTCGACGCATCACGTGCAAAATCACTAACCTGCAAACAGGTCGCTCCCTCTCGCAAGGCGGCTGACGGAGCCTGGTCCAACAAGAACAAGATCTCGGTCTGGATCCATGGAAGTAAGTTCGCGATCATCACGCTTTCCCTTAAGAAGACGTTGCATACATTAAATTGAACAAGAGCGCTGACGATATCTGTTCTGTCTGATCGCAGAAAACTGCAAGCCCCCGCAATGGATCCCGGAGAAGTGGTGCTTCCACAACTTCTACAACATGTGTGTGAACATGAGCAAGAACTACAAGGCGACCGCATACTACGGCAAGGATGGCGGATGTCAGACTTGGCGTATCAAGCAGTTCTAATTGGCGATCGCGACTTGTGGGCGCATACTCTACCGTATACAGCAATATGTGATGAATGATTCTGTATGAAGCAGACTCTGCGTTTACATGATGATTGTGGTTCCAAGCATCTTGGTGTGAAGTATTAGTCTGACAAGCATTTCTGTGGCCCTCAAGCGTGAGAATATGAAGCACTGTATTCCTCGTAGCTAGCGAATCTTCCACCAACGCTCGTGATGGCCGTCCGATGCCTCCCGATCGATCAGATTAAGACTGACCTTAGATCAAGACTGTTCCTACCACAAGCTAACGAACCCTCGACTCTTCAACCACTGTCGTTCGTGAATGCACACCAACGTCGAGGATAAAAGATATGCCAGGGCAAAAGAGAAGAGACAAAAACATACAACAGGCGGGATTCCCAGATGGTCACCCACTCTAGTACTAGTCGCCCGGTTCAGTGCTTATGTATGGCAGAGCGGACGGGATGCCCAGTTTTCACTGACCTATGGTCGTATGTGATATTACATGGTATAATAAACAATATGTAGACCGTTTTGGAATGAATTAGCAACGAACAAGATTGTTCAGTCACCGCAGCGTATTGGTGAGCGGGCACATGGATTAGTCATACGCTGAGCTGGATGCAGAAGCTCATCGTCAAGCCGCGAACTCCATCTCTCCACCGTACGCATTACATGAAGGAAAACCTCGCCAACCTGCCAGCCTATTCACGTTATTATTTACGCTATACACTGGACTTTGCATTGCGCAATTCATATCACGCACCGTTACTGACTCCTCTCTGACGCCTCTACGCTCTCAACCAGACATCAGCATGGCGGACAAGCTTAACCACATCGCCTCCGCCGCAGAGCTAGACACACTCATGTCCAATAACACATACGTCGTCGTCGACTTCCATGCCGACTGGTGCGGTTAGTCAATGAAGAAAACCCCGATCTCGTGATCTAGGTTCAGACTCTATACTGGCCTCTGAGCGGCGAAACCAGCAGTATGGACTTTGAAGCTGGACCGCGAGCCTATATATTGTCTGAGACACTATACTGACTTGGACCAATCGCTCTACAGGTCCATGCAAGGCAATTGCACCCAGCTACGCGGCCCTTGCCAAACAGCACAGCATTGAAGGAGTCCTCGCATTCGCAAAGGTCAATGTCGACCATGCACAAGATGCCGCTGCCCGTTATCGTGTTTCAGCTATGCCAACATTCATGTTCTTCAAGGAGGGCAAACAGGTCGCGGTCAACGGCCAAGCCATGATACAGGGTGCAGATCCTCGCAGCTTGTCTGCTGCCGCCGAAAAGCTCGGAGGCCTTGCCAAAAAGAGAGCCGCGTCCGCCTAAGGTGTTGCTTGAGACTTCGCACATAAGTGAGACATGATTGTGCTTCATCAATGAACTTGGTCGTGCAGGCGTTGATGGTTGAGATCTCTCCATGAATAGTCGGGTCGCCAGTGCGGAAATTGGCGCCTTCGCAGACGATGGAGTCGGACGCATGGTTGACGATTGTTGCTCCGAATACCGCAAAGGGACAAGGTCCCGATTGTGCGTGAAGAGCTTCGTTGGTTTGCGCAATGTATTCTGTGCGTGAAGATCGCAAAATGATATGGCACTGAGTATCATAAGATGCATTCATCTCCAAACGCTCGAGCTGTGTATATAGACGAATTTGCCACTTGGCCCCACCACTCTTCTTCAACAACAAATCATTCGAGACTGTTGCACGTAAACCTCCTCGATAAGATGCAAGCACCTTTGACCACATTCCAAAAGATCACACTCTAACCTCCCCAAACACCCCCAACAACGTCCCTAGCATATTCAAATGCAAAAACGCGCTCACGCCCACACCTCCCCAAATCATATCATTCCATTGCCCCACGTCCCAGAACGTCTCAGAGCCCAGGACTCGATAGACAGCATAGATATGCCCCAAATCGGCGAGCGCCACTGCAGCGAGATACCCGCGCGCGACCGAGCGGCTTGTGGTCCAGCAGCATACGAGTGCAAGCAGAGCAAGCAGCAGGTAGACGTTGCCGAGCTGGTAGACGAAGATCTGGGCTTGCTGGGGAAACGGAGTCGACGCTAGAGATCTGGCGTTGGGAACTTGGGAGACGTAGAATTCGTGTGGTTGTTGGAGATGGTTTATGTAGGCCCAGAGTCTGTGGTTGATCTTTAGTACATTTGCTAGCAAGTATGTGGAAGGTTTGTGATTGCGTACAGCAGTACAGGCTCTACAATGCCGAACAGGGCGAGGGGGAGCTTTGGAAGGACTGAGGAAGGCATTTTCGGTGCTCTACTTGGTTCAATGTCGCAAGGAAGCAGGCTCACTGCAAAGGAATCCTTGATACGGTATTCACAAGCTCACCTCAGCCGCACTTAGCTCAGCCGCGAGCATATCATTGTGGGTATTCAAACATATGATCCATGATTTAGCGACATCGCATTCAAACTTCAAGTCTCCGTCCTGGTAACAGCACGATCTTGAGCCTTCGCTCTATGCATCTCTCATTGCCTGCCACCGTGTCAGCGCAATGACTATGTCAAACGACATCGATTCGTCCAATACACATACGCTGCTGCTTGAGCATTCTATGATAGAAAGTCTTCGCAAACCGTACCGTGAGGTCCGGGACATGGCAGCCCATTTCGTCTGTTCCATCTTGCTATTTATCAGCACTTCTCCACGGTCACTTTTGCTGTCGAGATGTAACGCTATCATGAGAGGCAAGCCCATCTCGATTTTGATCTATGAAACGCCACCATGGAGAAAAATAGTCTCTCATCATCCTTTCTTCGCCCTTTCCCACAATCGTTGGTTACCTTGTATAAGTGAAGAAAAGATTCTCCCTGTCCGTCAGATCCGCAAACGCAGCCTTCTCCCTCTCCCTCTGCACATCCTCCTCCGTCCACCCCTTCTCCTCGATCATCTTCTGTAGCTTCGCCTTCTTCTGCTTATTCCAGCGCATGTTGATCCACGCCATGACCACACAAGAAGCCATCTGCACAACCGTCAGAACCACAATCGCCGCTTTACCAGGAATATACCCCGGCGCGTCTTTCGGCAGGAAAATGTATGTGCCGACAACACTACCCAGCCCGAACGTGAAGAGCGTGAAGGCGTTGACGGTGTTCTTCTTCGTGTGTCCACCAGCATTAGAGGCATTCCACGCGTAACAGAGGGGAAAGCCAGGGGCAGAGAGATCTTGGAAAAGCTGTGCGAATTGCAGCACGCCGCGCTGGCCAGAGTACTGCATGGTTGTCATGATGATCATGCCGATGAGGGTTGGGATAGAGAAAAGTAGGACGAGCGTCATTCGATCCTTCAGCCGGTCGGAGAGCCAGCCACCTGCTACGACGGCGAAGCCGCCGATTGCTGTTCGCGGCATGCCGAGAAGGAGCGCTTCGCGGGAGGTCCAGCCGAAAGACTTGGTGATGATGTTGTTGAAGGCGCTGTTGCCACCGTTGGGGACGCCGGTGCACATGATGATGACGAACTGGAGGTTGTCAGTCGACGATCGAGTAGATAACAGTGGATTCCTTCTAAGCCTAGGTAGCGGGCTTACCATAATCCAAGTTCGGATATCCTTGAATGTCTCAATAATCTGGTAACGCTTGATGTGCTTATTGTGCACACCGGCCTGATCAAGACGCACTCGCTCGAGAGCTGCAATCTTCTCCTCGGCATTGAGGAAGTGCGCTTGCATCGGTGAGTCTGGTAAGAAGAGGAGTACAATGATACCATTGAAAATCGCCAACGCGCCCAGGATAATGTAAAGCAGCTTCCAAGGCGCGATGGCACCTTCGAAGAACGTGACACCATATGCAATACCCCCTCCAACGACCGAAGTCGAGAGGTTGCCGGCGTAGAACCAGCCGATGCGAGTCGCGCGCTCGTTCTGCTTGTACCACATGCTAACCATGAGAATCAGCGTCGGGCTGACGCAAGCTTCGAGCATGCCTAGGAAGAAGCGCAAAACGTAGAAGCCAGGGAAATTGCCGCAGACGGCGTGTAGCATGACGAGGCCGCCCCAGACAAGGATGTGGGTGCCGAGATATTTGCCGAGTGGGAATTTTTGGCCGATGTATTGCGTGGGAAACATCCAGATGAGGAAGCCTTAGCATGTTAGTGAAAGCTGCTGGAGGGGAGGGGAGGAAAGGGAGTGCTTACCCATGTAGAAAGCCTGAGCGACATCATTGTAATGGATCCCTGTTATGGGGAAGTCCATGATAGCAGCATATCCCAGAATGTTCTTGTCCAAGAACTGTGTAAAGTACACAAAAACAAGAATCGGCATCACGTGCCAGTCCTATAACGATCATGATCAGCTTGAGATCCATATTCGACTGGGCCAGGAAAGGCATTAGGAAGCCTTACGATCTTGCGTTTCAGCCTTGCATAGTATTTCTCATCAAAATGATGAGCATCTGTGCCAGCGACCTTAAGCGCATTGTCACCATCAGAGACAATGCTGGCTTCTTTCTCGGTGGCAGGAGAGGCTGTGCCAGTCGGCGTTTCTTGCACTTCGGGAGACTTCTCGTTCGCAGTATTGACCGCGGTGATGGACGTAGGGCCAGCCATGGTAACGTAGCGTGATGTTCAGATCGACCACATCGTGGCATGCGCTGGTAACTGCTCATATATACATATATCGCTGCTCTGCTCACGCCCCAGTTTCCTCTTCCAGCAAAGGTTGAAAGCTGCTTCCTGCATCTCCCTATCTCGAGTGCCGATCATGGCTTCGAAGACATCCAGCGGCATCTATCTCTTGAAGATCTGCAGGACGATAGTACGTCCGGCATGCAAGCAACGCCATACTGGCCAGCCTCATGACTTGGGAGCATGCTTGGAAAGCTTGCGGGTGGGGCCTTGAAGTCAAGAAGAGAGCCCAAGACCAATAGTGGCTGCAGCTTGGTTATCGGTAGACGGATACAAAGCAAGCTTATCAGTAAGAGCAACCGGGGTGCTTCACGCTTGCACTGCTTGGTAGTAGATAGGCTCAGATGCTTGGAAGTAGCTGGCCGAATATGCCTATCGTCAGAGCTATCGGCTTCGTCAGCGCACTGTGGATATCGCCATATCAGGAAGCTGGATATGTTTTGTTAAGATGATTTGATATGTGCCTCTCAAGCTGTCTTTCGTCGCCACTCGACCGTGAAGGACTCCATAGCCAAAAATCTTTGAGAAGTTTTGAGCATTTCAAACACTCGGAGCTTAACCGACAGACCAGGTAATCTCACGTGTGAGTCGGTATGACTGGTCGTTTTGCTGGCATAATGATCGTGGCATTGTGTCGGCGCGTGAAAAGAGATGCGAACCTCCGAAGAGCGACGCCCGTGGTTCTTGGCAGTGATCATGCTGTATACTGTAGTCCAATCATAATTCTTCCAATCCAGATCTATAGACAATGATTGATACTTCGTGATTCCAGATGGAATGCTTTCCGTCACGTAAATGTCAAAACCCAGATTCCGGATCAAGTTCCAGGATCCAGAGATCCTTTACCTAAACATGTGACTTGCAAGTCACGTGAGTCTAGGTCCCGCAATGATAACACCTTCTTTAAGGATCTCTGTTGCTAGTACAACAAAGACAATTGAAACTCCATGGTTTCGGATGGGATGCCCAGTCTTCACTGACCTATGATCGTATGTGTTAACCTGTGCATGTGTATTGTTCATATTCTGCTATGTTGATAATCTGGTCGCCCGTTTGTCGCGGCTCATTGACAAATGGATGGAGTATCTCTTGATTACCTCTAGAATTACGCCACAGTTTCTCCCGATCTCCCGAATTTTGGGTGTGGACTCGTACGATTTGGGCTTGTATAACATGATTGTAAGCACATATACTGTATTAGGTGAACGTATACAAATGCTGCAGACAATGGTGATCCATGGAGAGTTGGGCGTTGAACGCGTTAAGCCTGTGCCTGAATCCCACGGCTTCTTTCTATGATTGACACTTGCTAGCTGTGGAAACGACAGTCGTGGCTCTTTGGATATTCCTTTGAGTTACTCATTCCCATAAGCTCGGTCATCAGATCAACCCGAGAGCACCGGCAAGCCCACTAGTGATATTGTTGAAAACTTCCGAGCCGCCATATATCGAAATCAAGACATCTTTGTAAGAGTCGCTGGGGAGCACCGCTCGCGTCAGTAAATATCTCGAATTGTGCGGACCAAGAGAGCGGAACTTACGTGGTAACCGTGAAACCCTCCGACAACTTCTCTGGACTAACGGCAAAAATTTCGACTATCATCTGACCGAGGCTAGGGAGGGTGATGGGCTTTGCGCGTGGACGCCATCCAAGGTTGTATGGCAATTTCTCCTGCGTAAACAACTGGTTGACCCAGTCGAGTCGAGCTACGCCAGTCAGATCGTCTCCTCCCCTACAGAATTTAAGTTAGATATGTCGGACCGTTGACCAGAGGCCTAGAAAGAGTAGAGTAGAACATACTGCAAACGTAGTTAGCATATCGACAACGATACAAGGGTGTCTTCCCTAGGTTCCGTACCATAGTTTGAATAGCGAGCCCCATCTCGCCGTATCTCAGGATGAACTGTTGGAGACCATAAACAAATGTTGGGTTTCTTGCTTTCGAATCAGCAGTCCTGTTAGCGATTGCGAGTGCCGCTGGAAGCAGCGCAGTCTTCCCGTTCTTGAAGAATGATTTGCTCTGGTCCCAGATGTGGCCATTGAAGGAGTAGTCGTTGCCGAAATAAGCATCCTCTCTGCTTAGACTAGCATCATGCTCGATAGGGAAGTTGTGTTGATCCAGATCATTAAGGTCGAAAGCGAGGCCAAGAGGGTCGGGAGATGAAAGTACTCCGAGCCCGCCGACCTGCAGAGCGAAGGGTTCATATCAGTATAGTGTCTCAGACATCATTTGGGGTTGCACCCTTCGGTCACGTACCGCGACTGAGAAGTCTGCACCCACGTTGAGTCCAGCTGCAAGCCCCTCGAGAAGATGGGGAACAGTCATGTTTCGTCCATCGTGATGGATGAATCCATGGTTTGCCAAAGTGTTCTGTCGCATGGCCATTAGTAATTGTGTGTTGTGAGCCCATTGAACAATCTCTTACAAGTCCAGGACATGGTGAGCGGACTACACGATCGATCAGTATATTTTCACCACGACTCGGAATGGAAGGTATATCAGCGGCCTTACCGTCGTTGTGACCCGGTGGTGTAAATGTAGTGAATCTCGGATCGTTGTCGGGAGCAGGTCCAAGACCCCCAAGTAGACCAGGGATGTCGAGTAACTGGGCAGATGTGACAACAGCGCCGAACGTTGCGAGCAGGGTGAATTTCGACATGATGTTAGTGATGATGAAGTCAAACGCCTGTTTCTAGTGATGGGCCGCATGCCCACTACAAGTATGCCACGCCTTCATTTGTCACTCCAGCGATACAGCCTCGCCCGTCCCATGATCATAGGCCATCAAACCTCGGCTGTATAGCACAAGTAGTAAAAGGACTCCTTTGATTCGTCATTAGGAATCTTGAATGAGTCTATCCTTTCTTAGCATGGGATGATCTTCTTTAGCCCAGAACTTACACCAAACCTACGCCGAGTCTAGCATGGTGGAGAGATCTGTACCTGCACACCTGCCCTTGCGGGATAGCAACAAGCTGCGTACTGGTCACTCAGCGCCATGAGCTGCCTTTCAAATCATGTCTGGACCGTTGTGTAGTGATGATCATCGTGGGGTTGCGTTGTGGCGTTGAAAGTCTATACCGCTCTCCACAATCTGGCAGGCATCACGCTGGTAATCCGGGAAGACGGAAGCCTACATATGTACCTGGTACTTATGGCGTCAGTGTATTCCAATAAGCAGACAGGTAGACATGGTCGCGTTCTACCAGCACGTCAAGTTTGATGTGAACACAGGTTTGACAACTACATATGTATTGGGCTGACGAAGTCGATTGAGCGCTCAATGGACCGAGTCTGACTCCACATGTCTACGTCCGGACTGAGCGACGCGCTGGAGGGCGGTGGGAAAATGGCATCGCACAGGACCACGCAAGAGTCCATAACGGCCACAACATCATTCAGCACCAGTATGTGAATGACGCAGGCGCCCGAGCTCCACAGCCTGACTTCCTGGAGGCTCTGAGCTTCGACCATATGGACTCTCGTATTGCAAATATCGACTCGGCACTGAAAGACACCTGTCGCTGGCTCTTCCAGACATCGGAATACATCAGGTGGCGTGACCGCAGCCTGTTCAATGATCACCATGGGTTTCTCTGGATCAAAGGCAAGGCTGGATCTGGCAAGTCGACCATGACAAAATGCGCTTTCGAGCATGCCGAGGAGAACGGCCACGGCGACGCAGTAGTCTCGTTCTTCTTCAACGCTCGCGGCCAAACTCTGGAAAAGGTAGTGGAAGGAATGTATAGGTCTTTGTTAGCACAACTCCTACGAAAGCTCCCAGCCCTTCGCCCGAGATTTCCAGCTCATGCACCACCAGATGGCTGGAATATTGGACTACTTCGGACTTTCCTTACGAGAGCTGTGCGTGGTCTCAGCAGAGATTGTGCAGTCACCTTCTATATTGACGCCCTTGATGAGTGTGACGAGAACGACATCCGAGAAGCTATAGACTTCTTCGAGGAGCTTGGACAGCTGGCTCATTCGAATTCCGCTCATCTTTACATCTATTTCGCGAGCCGATACTACCCAAGGATCACGATCTCACACTCCCAGGAAATTCGCCTCGACGAGCGAGACCAGCACGATCATGACATATCGACGTACGTGCAGACCAAACTCAAAATCTCGGACTGCGACCGAAAGAAAGAGATCGCGTCCCAAATCCATGCCCGCAGCTCTAATGTTTTCCTCTGGGTTGTCCTGATCGTTCGCATGCTGAAAGTCAAGATCGACCGAGGACTGTCTCACCCAGAACTATTGTTCGAGATGAAGGCCATACCGACCAAGGTCCAAGATTTGATTGCAGACATCCTCAGAGATCCTGACGAAGTACTTGTCGTGACGATGCAGTGGGTGCTCTTCGCCTCCAGACCTCTCCAACTGAAAGAGGTCTATTTCGCGATCCGAGCAAGCATGGGTGCACTCACTACGGGCGCTTGGGACCGAGGACTCGTCGATCGTAGCACAATGGAGAACTTTGTCCTCAACTCCTCGAGGGGCTTGGTCGAGATGACTCAAGCATATTCACCAACAGCCCAGTTCATCCACGAGTCGGTTCGAGAGTACCTTTTGCAAGACGGTCTCGTCAACATGGACCATAGCCTGGGGCCGAATGTCTCAGCACTCAGTAATGCCAAGATGGCCCGATCGTGTCAGACGTACCTGGAGCTCGATCTTGTTGCCCACATTGAGACCAGATTTGACGACAATTACAAGGATGACCAGCACATCTTCATCTGGTCCGATTCGGATTTCTCCGATTCGGAAGAGCTATTGACAGCCCGGAGGATGAAGTACCCTTTCATTCACTATGTGGTGGACCACACTTTCGATCACTTGGGAATTGCACACAAGGGTGGGTCTCTCGAGTTGACTTCTCTGCGTGATTTTCCTATACTGGCTTGGAATAAGCTTAGCAGCGCTTACGTGTGGCAAATCTTGCCTCGCCTACACGACGCGGCTAGCTTGGTATCACTGCTTGTGATTCAAAGAGCGGAAACATTCGCCGAAGCGGTGCTCGCAGTATCGTCGACACCATCACACACCGCTAGTGGATTTGGAGGGCCAGCAAATGTAGTCGCTGCTCCAAAGGACGGGCAGCTGTTCCATTACGATCCAAATGAATCATACGAGGGCTGACCGATACTGCACAGAGCGGCAGAACTCGGTTTCTCTGGTGTCGTATCGACTTTGGTGCAGCACGGAGCAAACATTAACGCTTATTGCGATAGCAAAGGCGACACTGCTTTATTCGCAGCTATCAAGCGAGGCAATCACATCACGGTAGAGGTGCTTCTCGAGCTTGGAGCAGATGTCGAGCTATTTGGCTTGGGGAGTGAAACCCCTTTGGTTTTGGCCGTCTCGAAAGGCTTCGCCAACATCGCACGTCTGCTCTTGGAAGCTGGTGCAAAAGTCAATGCTACAAATGGATGCTACGATACCGCTTTGATCGCTGCGGCTCGCACAGGCGACCAAGGCATGGTGGAAATGCTCTTAGACCATGGCGCAGATATTGATGCTGGCAGGTTTCCTTTTCGCCTCACCGCTACAAATGTTGCTTCCCGTCAGGAGCATGCTGGAATCTTGCAGCTGCTTTCGAATCACAAGCGGAATCCTGCTGGGATTTCGGAGCTGCTTTCAAACCACGAACGGAATCCGGAAACACCAAGCCCCAGGTACCGATCTGCCATTGATGCTGAAATGCTAGCAAGGATTGAGTTTAAGACGTTCTGAAGGCCCTGTAGCAACTCAACATGGCAGGGCCATCGTAAATATATCTCAGTCCTTTCATGTGAACAATAGAAATTCGCTTTCCCGTTTCTACCTTTCTACTCCTGTGTCCTGCCTTCATCGCCTTCGCCAGCAGCATCCCTCGATTATCCTTTTTGTCGATGCACGATATCGACTCTGAAATGTTACGCTGAGAGGTCTAGACACACAAGAGCAGTCTTCTGACACTCTGAGTGGCTCGGTACACTGCATTCTCTGCCAATAAGACCTCTTTCCAAGTACGTGACGACGTACCACCAGTGAGTGTGTGTGTGTATGGTTGGACGCGGTAAGCACAGTCGCCTCGCACGAGTCCGAGTACATCTCCACTAGTTGACTCGTGTCCGAACGGCCGGGTACTTCTATACATCACTGAATCATGAAAAGTAGAGGAAACCAAATGACAGATAGAGGCTTTACGAAACCGATAGAATTGCTCCGAGCTTAATCTAAGCCATATTCGTAAAGAAATCGAATGATTGTTGTCTCGATTATCCTGCTCGTTCGTCCTGAGGCATCCCGATGAACCCTGTCGATTTAGCACTGTATTCAGCCTCATGCGTGAGAACTGTACGCTGCCGGGGAAGGAGATCTATATCACGATATATTGCTCTAACTGCAGCAGCCGAACAATAGTCTCACTGCACAAACGACCATGGAAGAGGAATTTCGAGCCGACAAGATTCATTTCTATCTCCTAAGATACAAAGAATCAATTTCGGATCCAAGAAGTAGTTCAGCAGAAGAAGGCCAGCGACTCTCTGCCTCCCTGCTCTCTGAATGAATATTGAAGCTTTTTTCCCTTTTTGTATTTGTACAACCAACCAAACCCTCCACTCTTCTCTTGAAAAAAATGCAGATCACCGAACCTAAGCGGTCATCATGCCCTTGAGGCCGGCCATGTCGCCCTCCTTGGCGGCAATCTCGAAGTAGCCGTAGATGATACTGTGGATGTGGTTAGTAATTGCAGAAAATCATCGGATGGGTGGAATAAACTTACGTGACAGCCATGAGAATACCGGTACCGCTGCCGAGAGCGCCCATCAAATCGCTGACAATAGAGAGAGCACCAATGCAGGCACCACCGAAGGCGGCGGCAGTAGGGATAATGCGCTTGAGCTCACGGTACATGCTCTCGTCACGGTGACCGGCCATAACCATGCCCTGCTCCTTGAGCTGCTTGGCAACATCACGAGGGCTGGAGCCAGAGACTTCGATCCAGGTCTTGGAGAAGGCGGCGCATGCAATGAGCATGTAGGCAGTGAAGACGGCGGTGTGGACGGGGTCGAGAAGAGCATCGGTAAGGTTGAGCGGCGGGCTCATGTAGTAGACAAGACCGCTGGCCGGGAGAACCTGAGCGCTGCCCTCGCGAGCCTCCCAGACACCGAGCATCTTGACGAGAAGGTTGTCGGGAAGCTTGTTGTAAAGCATCTGGCTGAGAAGGAAGACGTTGGAGGAGAGGGCGGACTGGAGCATGATGGGCATGTTGGAGGTGTAGAAGAGGCGGACGGGGTAAGAACCGCGCATGCCACGCTGGCGGGAAGACTTGACGGGGATCTCAACGCGGAAGCCTGAAATTCGTGTTAGTGGAAATCAATTTGGTTGGCAGTAAATCTAGCTTACCCTGAAGGTAGATGACAACGGAGAAGACAATGATGGTGGAGATCAAGTTCATGCAGTTGGGGAGATTCTGCCTGTAGAATGCCTCGCGAAGAGCGAGCTGCTTGTTGGGCCAGGTGATGAGGAGGTGGACAAGGCAGACAATGGCACCCTCGAACTCAGGGCCACGGCCAGTGTTGACAGTGGTGGGAGAGAATGCGCGCCAGACGATAGACTCGCAAATGTTGGTGGCGATGAAGAGAGAGATACCGCTACCAAGACCGTAGCCCTTCTGGAGAAGCTCGTCAAGCAGAATGACAATGACGGCGGCAGTAAGAAGCTGAACGATGAGGAGAACGCAGACACCGGCGCCGAGATCAGCGGGAGGGCCGTATAGACCAGTCAGGACGTAGACACAAGCCTGGCCGAAAGACAGGATGATGGCGAGAAGCTTCTGAGCAGTCTGGTAGAGCTCACGGTCGGACTTGAGGTCGAGGTTCACATCGATAAGGTGGGTACCGGCCAAAAGCTGGAAGACCATGCCGGAGGAGATAATAGGAGTAATACCGAGTTCCATGAGGGTACCACGGTTACTGGCCATCATCATTCTGAGCCAGTAGAGAGGGTCGGAGGTGTCTGTTCACTTGTTAATATGTATGCTCAATCCTCCTTTTAGCTCCGCTGGTGCTTGCTGACCTGAAGAGACAATGCCGTAAAGAGGCATCTGGCTCATGACCAAGAAAATGACCAGAGTCACAGCGGTCCATACGATGCGCTGCTGGAAGGGAACCTTGGTCTCGGGGACCTGGACCTCGGGGATAAGAGGGGTGAATGGCTTCACCAAGTCGAGGAAACGGACTGTGGGGGTGACATGTTAACGAGCGCTCTTGATAGATTGCTTGAAAGAAGCATTGGTGCGATCGACGCAGTGGTTGCGACGTCGTGCGAGTTCAACGGTGATACATACGGCCACTCATGATTGCGGGATGCGGGAGCCGCGGTGCGCTCCTGGTACTCCGGGGTCGGTGAAGAGGGCGGCGGTGGAATTACGAGCAGATGAGCTGCTCGCGGTGTCGAAGGGAAGGGATGTCGAAAGGAAAGGCTGTTGGTGGTGGTGGAGGAGGAGTGTCGTGGGGAGGAGGAGGACTGGAGATGTCGTCGCGCGACTGGAATTTGGGTGGAGGCAGCCCAAGCCTCAAGCCAGCTGTTCGTAGAAGCTCACAGCTCGAAGGGGCAAGCCTTCTCCGCAATCGCCTGCACCCTGCAATTCTTGCCAGAAGTCCTGGCGCGTTCTTCACAGCGCGGCACGTGCTTGGCCGAAAGTCGCTGTATCGCAATCTCAATGCTCTCCGTTCCGTCGATCTAGACTCCCGCATTGCTAAGCACCTTAGCTCTTGCTCGCCACGTGATCTATAGGCACCATCCAGCGAGATAGGCGACAGCAAGATGCTTCTCACGTGCTCCAATGCCTCGTTGAAAGGCGCCCGGTTCACACTGAACCTTTCCATTCGCTCTGCCGTCAGGACTCCTTATTCCCGGAGGACCTACGCTACTTCTGGTAGGCTATGTCGACATTTTGATCCTACTTCCAGCGCCAGCTGATCTCCTACCAGGTAACACAGAACACAGCCTCACCATTGGAGGCAAGCAATACCCATCAGACTCTTGGACCAATGTGCCTTCATCAATACTGTCCCAATTCGGCCGCAGTCTGCACGCTCAAAAAGACCATCCCATCTCCATCACAAGGAACCTGATCGAGTCCCGTTTCCCTGGCTTCCAAAACCACAATACTCTTCCTGGCGTGGTGACCACACATCAAAACTTCGACTCTCTGGGTTTCACAAAAGACCACCCAGGCCGTAGCCGGACAGACACTTACTACATCAACAAAGACACCCTCCTGCGAACTCACACTTCAGCACACGAAGTCGACGTCTTCAGGGCCAACACTAGCAATGGTTACACAATCTCTGCCGATGTATACCGGAGAGATGCAGTCGACCGCAGCCACTACCCAATCTTCCACCAGATGGAAGGTGCCCTGACTTGGGACCGCAAGGACTTTGCCTCCAGCGCGGAGCTCGTTGCTCGAATTAAGGAGGACTTCGAGAAGCTGCCTAAGCATGATCTTGTTGTCGAAGACCCCAACCCTACCTTCCACTCGGAACGCAACCCGCTCCAGTCAGAGTTCCACACGCCTGAGGAGGCTGAGGTCATTGCTGCTCATCTGAAGCGCTCTCTCGAAGACATGGTCGTCACTATCTTCACCGAGGCCGACAAGGCATTGGCAGCTGCTGGCCACGGAGCTGAAGGTGAGAAGGAGCCACTCAAGGTCCGCTGGGTCGAGGCCTTCTTCCCACACACATCACCCTCCTGGGAGATGGAGGTCTGGTGGCGTGGCGACTGGCTCGAGGTTCTGGGATGTGGTGTTGTCGACCAGCCCCTTCTCAACAGAGCCGATGTTTCCTCCCGCGTTGGATGGGCCTTCGGCATCGGCCTCGAGCGTATTGCCATGCTTCTCTTTGGCATCCCAGACATTCGCCTCTTCTGGAGCAAAGACCAGCGCTTCCTCAGTCAGTTCGACGAGTCAAAGCCTATCCGTCGCTTCCAACCTTTCAGCAAGTACCCCGCTGCTCCCAGAGACGTTGCCTTCTGGCTGCCCAAAGCCGGACCAGTCATTGCCGACACGCCCGCCTCAAGCTCTTCCGCGCCCTCACCCGCTGGCGGCCAAGTTACGGAGCCTGCGACTTCAGAACGTCCCGCCTTCCACGAGAACGACCTGATGGAAGTTGTTCGTAACGCCGCCGGTGACAGTGTTGAAGATGTTTCTCTCATCGACTCCTTCACTCACCCTAAGACCGGAAAGCAGAGTCTGTGCTACCGCGTCACCTACCGTAGTCTCGAGAAGACTCTCACCACTGAAGAGGCAAACACTTTGCACGAGCAGATCAGGCAGGAGCTTGTGGCTAAGTTTGGCGTTGAGCTGAGGTAGAGGAGAAGGCGAGAGAGTTCTTGTATAGTATTATAGGAGGGTTGTAAAGATAAAGTGTACATTAAATCAGGCTACGCCGCTCCTGATCTGTATCAAAAGTGGTATCCAAAGAATGTCGGACATTGATCTGAATGAACTCTGCTGAAGCATTTGAAACCAATGAGATGTCGCCAGTACGCCTATTATTCGAGGCTCTTTTCATGAGCATGAGCTACATTGTTGATTGGTTAATGAATATATTTATAAAGTTTACCCTCGGCAGCGAAAGCGGAAGCGGCGTCATTGCTGAGTAAGGCGAAACATCGACTTTGCGACTCCGAACTGAACATTTGTAGATCAATCCTAAGCAACTCCACCA
>Ga0265797_10001729_pt1 | contig 38109 bp, 30 predicted proteins | sample P2T30metagenome_FD_192433 | JGI IMG/M metagenome (GOLD analysis project Ga0265797, IMG submission 192433) | Plant litter microbial communities from East Loma Ridge, Irvine, California - P2 T30 | ecosystem: Environmental > Terrestrial > Plant litter > Unclassified | place: USA: California...
ATACCTTTCCAAAAACAGTTGTCTAGACGACTTCTAGATCGCGAGGTGTATGGACGTCTGAACTGCCTTGTAGCAAGGTCCTTTAGAGCCAAGACCCAAAGCACCTGCTGATGCGGCGCTTCCTTTGTCAATCAAGCATCCTCCAAGACTTATTGGTCACTCGGAGACTACAAAGCTTCCCGCGTGGTCGTCGGCGATGGATGTCGGTAGTAAGTGCCACACCTTCGATAAGGCGTACCAAGGATATGGTTCGGCGCATAAGCTCCGATGGTTACTGATAAATATCGCTTTCCTATACTATTTGAAGTAGCTTACAGTCCTTCCTTTATGTCTGGTCCTCTGCTCTTTCTCTAGGTGTCTTCATCTCTGCACCGTGTGACCAGGTAGCTCGGCTGGGCGCTCATTCATCGGCGCTTCTGACACAACATTGTTGTATGGCATCTCGTACGTTGTTGTGGTATCGTGATTCAGCTCGTACTTGTTTAGTGGTGGAGACTGAACATGTGCCATGCTCTCGTGGGGCAGCTCTTGCGGCGGGTTTGTGTACTGTCCTCTCTTTCGTTTCCGCCAAAGGAAAAGGCCGAGTACGATGAGTGCTATGAGCGCAGCACCGCCAACTCCCACTCCAATACCTGCTTTTGCGCCAGTAGAAAGGCCTGAAGAGGTGTTCTCGTTCGCTTTGGCCGTGGCCGAAGATGAAGCAGGTCCTGAGGTAGCAGTTTGAGTACCGGTCACACCACCTACTAACTGGTGATATGTTAGATTGTATAAGGTATACCATCAGCCCAGATATATCTTACGTTAATGCTTGAATACCGCTCATCATCGATGGCTGCTATTTCCGAAAAATTCCATTTTTGCCCTTTCTGTGGCGCTGTAATGTTCGAGCTCATTACGATATGACCCAAATTTGGTGTAAGGGTAAGATGATAATCGGTCTTGTTTGCCAGGTTGGTCAGATACCACGTCCCGTCGCCCCATGAGGCGATAGTCCAGTACGCACTCGCGTCGGCGATATCACCTCGAGCCATGTATGCGAACGATTTGCCCTTCTGTTGCTCGTCATCGGAGTATTTTGCGGACAAGTAACTGTTTGGACCAGATCCTTGTGAACGCAGCGTCCAAACGGTTGAGTTGAATTTGCGCAGCTGCCATCGCTGCTCGGTGTCTGTGTCGTTTCTTGTCTTGATGAATACTGCGCCCCTCGATCCATCCCCGTTATAGAGTGCTGTGCCTACCATCGACTGTGTGTGGCTCGGGTCTATGAACATTGAATACCACAGGTTTGGATCGATATCTGGTTCTTGAGCCATCGCGAGAGTATTGTGAGTCTATAATCGTAACGGGGGTAGTCGCGAGTCTTGTAAACAGAAGGCAGGTCTGCACACAACAGTGTCTTGTGCGATCAGGGGCACATCAGAACTACGGGCGAGATGGCTACTTGAGTAGATGTCATTCAGCCTTTAATCGCCCCCCACCACAGGCGCAGCCTAGCGTGAGACCTAGGACGGGCTGGTAGAGATGGTGGATGTTAGTGCCAATTAGGGAGCGGGATGAGGAGCAGATCTATAATCGTAAGCGCCGTGCAACAAGTTGCGCAGTGTCTGGAAAAGCATGTTGCAGTAGCTTGCTTTGTAAAGTCTGGCGTGTAGCTTTGGTAAAGTCGATAATGACAATGCTGCATTGGTCAATCGTGGTGCGCTAGTACAGATGGCCTGGTCTTGCTGTCATGCTGACAACGTTTGTACAATGTTGGTTGGATATAACCAGGCATCCAACGTATCCAGGGTCATCCAAGCTAGGAGGCCGCCTCTTTACGCCACGATCGACAGAATAAGCCTCAAGCTGCGAACGAGGCGCACGCTGTGATGTTTCAATCGTTGTCACAAATTTCTCTACAATCAGGAGCAAAAACGCATTTTGATGTAACGATTGTCAAAGTGGTAGAGATGCCAAAGCTATACAAGGCGCGTAGAGAAGGGGGCGCGGACAAAAGGTTAAAAGATCAAAAGGCGGAAAGCAAGTCGTAGCCGAACGATCGAATTTGCTATTCACACATCCAACACAAACAATCCATTTATCTACTAGCCTCCAGAACATTCCTCTCCACACCACTGACCGCCTCCCTTACACTTGGCGCGAAATGCTTCCTCAGAATCTCTCCTTCCCAAATAGTCCCCGCGAAAGGATTGCTGCCCTCAATCTCAGGTTTCAGCGCGTCAAACACTCCGTCGCCTCGCCTCTCCTCTGTATTCCACAGAGGTGCTACCTTCTTGCCGTGCGTCTTGGTCACGCGGTTCAATAGACCAAGCATAGCGGTACAAGATTTCTCAGGGAGATGCATGGAAATGGACATGAGTTGTTTTGCAAAAGCCGCTACGCGGAGGGGCGGGACGGCGCGAATTGATGTAGCGGGTAGGAGGACAGAGGATAGAGAGCGGATGAGTAGGACGATGGTGGTTTGCACGTTGATTTTTGCGGTGTCAGCATGAGATTCTGCGGCGTTGGGTTCGGGTAGGTGGAGGGACTTGGAACTGAGCTCGATATCTGGGTTCAACGCAACGGGGTGTAGTGTGCGGTAGAGATGGGTGATGAAGTAGCTGAGGTCCAATTTTAGGGCTGATGCTGTTTTTGCTCCATCTTGGCCTTCAAGGAGTGCAAAGGCAGTGATGACGCAGAGGAGGGATTCGCGGGTGAGGTTGCGCTCGGGTGCTTCGTTGTCGTCTTCTTCATCTGATGCGTCTTCATCTTCTTCGACTGCGGCAGCAGCTGTAAGTTCGGCCGTCGCAATGATGTCTCGCAAAGCTTCCAGGATATCTCCGAAGAAATCTTGGTTAATCAGATGGGCGTATCGTGCCAGACCTTCCAACACAGCACCCATCAGTTTCGGCGAGCGAGCTTTCAGGATTCGGAAGTATGCCACAAACACCATCTTCAGCGTTTCGGCCTGCATCCTGTCACGCTCCTCGTGACTGACAGCTGCGTCAGCCTCCTTGAACTCTTTCTCGATGGCCTTTTTCTCTTTCAGCTCCTTTCGTAACCTCTTCGTCCTGAATTCGCGCTTCTGCTTCTGCTTCTTGCCGTTGACAGTGGGGTCCTCCGCCTTGTCAACGGAATGATATGAAGCCTTCTGCGCAAACTCGGACAGCAGTCGCAGATGCAAGAACGTGTTCAGCACACTTTCGTCGAAGTGGTAATTCCGACTCTTCATCATCTTGGTCAACATTGTAACAGCTTCCAGCGCAGCATTGCCGTCTTCGTCGTTCTCAAAGAGTGTTTCCATGGCCTCTCTGCATCGCACAAAGTCCGCATCTACCCTCCTCGTGCTAAGCTTGCCAACAAGAATCTTTATAAGCTCGCTGCGGAAGTTGAAGTGTGGTACGGAATTCAAGAGATTGCATGCGCAGCTAACAGCAACCGATGCAAGACTCGCCATGTGCTGCTTGTCCGACCCACTATTCTTTGCCAGTCTCGCCAAGTACTTGACATGTGCTTCGTAGCTCGATACCAGCTTCTGTTCGAATTGCCGTAGCTTCTTGACTTCCTTGGAGATCTTCTCCTGCATTTTTTCTTCCGATAGCGGCCGTATTCTGTACCCAGGGATGACATCCTTGAAGATGGAGACCTGTGTTGCCAATGCCAACTTCCTAACGTTGAAGTTCTCTGATTCGGCCAGTGCTTGTAGTGTCTTCAGCGCTCCGATATGCTCTTCGGGATCTTCGTTGATCAGACTCGCTATGCGCGCTAGTTCTTCCTTGGCCTCGAGTATCATTTGTCGCGCTGGTATCTTGGGCTTCTGTTCCTCTACCTCTTCTACATCCGAGGCCTCGGCCGCTTCATCCTCGCTCCCAGACCCGAGAAAGCTGTCCGACTCTTCCTCTTTGATATCCTGCGCATTGGGCGGCGCTGCTACCCATCCTTCTGTCGTCCTGACGGGCAGTTTCTTGTTCTCTTTCTGCTTCTTCAGTTTGCGCGGTCGCGTTTCGTAGTCTTGTTCGAGATCCCATTTCGCAGCATTCTTCAGAAACTTGGCCTTGTGATCTTCGCTCGCACCATTCGCACGCTCGCCGTCTTCGGGTGGTGAAAGCCTTCTTCGCTTCGCGACCGGTACGCTTCTCAACATATTGGAAAATACTCGTGGGACGATATGGGCGACAAGGATCGGTGTTGGTTGAATGCTTGACAGGATTTCTGAAATTTTGGCGGAGGCCGCGGCGGAGACTAGCCGCATCCGCTCCACATTTTTTTGGCAGCAGATCTCGACTTTGCGAACTTGCGCCCAGCTTCAACCCCAACTCTGAACTTCTTCACACGCATACACAATGAGGCCCCTCACAGAACCAGAGACCAAGACTCTTTTCGAGAAGCTTGCGACGTACTGTGGAAAAGGCATATCCAACCTCATCGCCGACCCCACGGGCGGTAACGATCGCAATGTCTTCCGCGTCCAGGTACGAACTGCTTCCAATTCGTCAAGCCTCTCCCATCACCATGCACATGCTAACCGTTAAATCAAGGGCTCACGTGTCTACTATGTCCGCGAATCTCTCGCCAACTTTGCCACATCTGTCGCACGCGACAACCTACTCTCCCTCGGAATCTGCCTGGGTAAATTCACCAAGACGGGCAAATTCCGTCTGCACATCACAGCGCTGAGCGTAATCGCCCCGCACGCGCGATACAAGGTGTGGGTTAAGCAGAACGGTGAGATGCCGTTCTTGTACGGCGGCAACGTGCTCAAGGCGCATGTGGGACGGTGGAGTGAGGACTGCCCTGAGCACCAAGGTGTTGTTGTGCTGAGTATGAATGACACGCCACTGGTAAGTTGCAGCCATGGGGACGGGGGTGGAGAGCTAGGCTAACATATGTTTTGTAGGGTTTCGGTGTGAGTGCACGATCGACGGCCGAGGCGAGGAAGCTGGACCCTACAGGTATTGTCACGTTCAGGCAAGCGGATATTGGGGAGTACCTGAGAGAGGAAGATACATTGTTCACGACTTGAGCGATGGGAGGCTTGTGCGACAACAATCCTGCTCTTCAAAAAGAGCTTGTTCCTTCTAACGAAGAGAATCAAAGAGCAAAGTCAGCGTGGATCGCCTACGCATTTGCTTCAGTATCGCGCGCTTCCAGTGAGCAAAAAGAAGAGAGGCGTAACGGGGCTGCATACTGTAAAGAAGACTCTAGACGAACGAACGAATGAGATACCCAACTACCTTCACTGTCATGTCGCGTTTGGTGTTAGAGCTTGCAAGATGAAGTAGTCATTCCAATAGCATAAAAGCATGGTACGACTAAAGTGTTATTATGAATTGCTTCTATTGTCTTCCCGACTCGGACGTGCTCTTGCTTGTCCTGTTGATTCTGATGTACATTTAATCTTTTTGTAGCCGGTTGCTCGGCAAGGGTATCAATCTTTGATCCTGAAGTCGCAGTCTGTTGATGAACAGTTTACCGCCAAACTCCGCAAGGCAAACCTATCAAGCGCCATCACGCACTCAACCGAGCTTCTCAAGGAGCTTCCTCCTTCTGCGCTCTACCAGCTCGTTGTTCACCTCCTCGAGTGTTGGGACGCGCCATCGTATGCCGTCACCCGCATCTCCAGGCAATTCCATCCACTCCTTGTGCGTCTTGCTTGGCTTATCGTCCATGTCATCGCCGAGCACCATGAAATTGTCCCAAGCCTCTCTCTCTTTGGCTTTTTCGTATGCTAGCAACGTCCCATCCTCTTCGTCTAGGTTGTAGCCGTAGTAGCCCGCATCCACCTTCTGCCTCAGCTCGCTCCTCTTTTCGCGCCCCTTATCCATGTCGTCTTCCGGCCTGCTCTGCCTCTCGAATAGCTCTTTGACTCCCGGCAGATCCTTCGCTCGTCCAAAGTATCTATACCCCTTTCCGCCTCCTGGCACCTCCCGCCCTTCCTCATCCAGCACTCGTCCGCCTCGCATATAATTTGGCCCACCCAAGCCTCTTATCTGACTCTCCCACATGTGCTTCTCTCTCATGAGTTTGTTGATCTCATCGTTGAGGTCGCGGATCTGGTAGTCTGAAAGCGCTTCGTCCTGAATCTTTGTAACTTTGCGGGAAATCTCCTTTAGCACTTGGCCGCGCCATTTCTCACACACGGGAATCGAGTTGACCGAGGTTATGAGCTTGGGGCGGCGAGTGCGCGAGATGTCGATGATTCCAGCTTCGGCGGCCTGCGCAGCGCGAAAGCGGAAGAGCATCGAGTGCGCCTTTTCGGAATTACGCGCCATGACTGCGGTTCTGACTCAATACTACGTTCCGAATGTTCAAGGGTCGCAGCGGCGACGATTTTGCTTCGGAGCGGCGCTGATCTTGGGTCGGGAGCTATATGGCGTGCTTCGTCGCGCTCTGGCCTTGCGGTGGTGATTTGTATTATGCGCTGGTTGCGAAAGTCTATTAAAGGTATACAGAAAGCTGCCCGCAGTTGCAGAAGTGAAGGTTCGACGGGAAACGGGATGCGCGATGGGTGGTTGATGTTGTTGTCGAGGAAAGATTCAAAATGACAGGCGCGTTGGCTGGAGCGAAAGTTTGGTGTTTCGACGCACGCGGCAGATCTTGGCATTATTGGGCCAGCAAGGAACGCCTTTCTGTGTGCATGAACTTCATGCGAGCATATCCACTTCGATCCGCCATGCTATTTGACAGACACATCACTGCCATCATACCTTCATCTCGCTTTGGTAGGTCTGTTGTGAAAGTCGTAATATCTCCATAGAACGATAAGCAAGTGCAGCATCTATGAATAGAATACTCACTCTGACTTGCTTCTTCCTTCGTGCTCGCCTGTTTTACATACAGGCTGTCTTTCTTTGCACGAAGAAATTATATGCATGGTCAGGGAAACGCTATTTGCAATTTCGATCTTTCTTGATTCATCTTCTATCAATCTGACTACAGGCCGTCAACACTATCTTCTAAACCCAAGTAAAAACATTATGTGACGCCACCATGCTAGGGATACGACTGAAACAATAATGCATGGTCCAAGTGAAAGAAGAAAGGACAAACGAGTTACAGACGGTAGAAAAAATACTTCTAGTAGAATGGAGAGAAGCCGGGAACTAGTCCGTAAAGGAAGCGTCAGGTCGTCTCAGTGTACAGCTCCAACGTACTGTGCAAATTGTACAGAAAATGCATCACCGTCGAACGCCATGCACAAAGCCCCTTGAACCTGAAATCGAGTTTGAGTTTCTGCTTCATCTGGATCCAAACCGAGATGTAACGTCCAAAAGCCGAGAGATGGATTGATAGATACATAGGAAAATGGGAACGGTTCCCATACGAAACAACTAATGCTAAAGGAAAAGAGACTGTCAGTCAGATCAAGTGACTAGTGAGGTGCCGCTTAGAACGAACACAAGTGATAATATAGGAAAGAGTGTAGGCGTGAGGCGGAGATTATGCACCAGCTCCATAGTTTGCTGCTTCCATCTCAGTCTGGTGGCGCATCTGCTCATTGCGCATCTCAGTTCGCGACTCAGTGCGTGATTCTGTGCGTGACTCAGTGCGTGATTCTGTGCGAGACTCTGTTCGGGATTGTGCGCGCGAACTTATGGAACCAAAGAGCGAAGGCCTGGAAGCTTGAGAATTGACTTGTCGACCTTTGACTGAATGTTGGTGAAGGTGTCCAACGTCGTGTTTGCCTTAGACATGTTAGCTCTTGTACATTGTTGGGATCAAAGAATCTTACCATCGCAGCATGCTCGGACATTAGGCATGAAATCCTGGTCGCGCTCTACGTGTTCATGGATGTCCCGACTAAGCTCCATATTCGAGACGCTAGGCTCTTCGTACATGGCAGACTCTGTAGCGCTGGTCCTGCTGTTTCGCCGGCTCGTAAACGATCCTCGCAGAGCAGAGACGCTGGGTCGGAGCATGCTGTTGATACGGCTCGAGACAGATCCATGCACCAGTGGCTCGGTTGATGTTGCACGATGTGGTGTAACATGCGACTGTCGAATCGTAGGTACTTGGCCATAATCGCGAGACGACGTCCTCCTGGTTGCATATGACGCCATGGAGCCTCGTGAGCGCCCTGTTTGCCGAGAGGAGCTGCGGTATCCACCATTGAATTCGTCCTGGATCTCATCTTCGGTGGCTGCCTTGTGCTCCTGATCAGACTTTGCAGGCGACTTCTGCTGTTCACTCTCGTCGACCCGTTGGCATAGATAGTTCAACGCGTTGTACCATGTCTCGTGCCTTTGACCTGTTGTAGCAGTAAACTTCATGGATCGACCAGGCGTGATGACGAGTAAGCTCTTCTGGTGAAGTCCGGGAGGTAGAGGGTTAGGGTCATCAACTTCTTGAACAGATTCGATAGCAACGCTTTTAGCCTTTAACGTCGTTTTGTCAGCACTCTGAGGATCTCGGTCGCTCCAGTACAGCGTCCTGGTATAAGGATGGATCCAGAAGAAGCGGCGATGGCGGTTCTCAGACATGCCTTCACGCCCGGTCTTGCGGGTGTACTTCCACAAGTACTCGCCGATCATGGTCTGAGTGATGGCCTGTATCATGCGCGGATCTGTCGCGCCAGGCGGCAGTCCATTTGCAGCAAAAGACGGGCCGCCTGGGATGTTGAAGCGCTGGTCAATCTCCGAGGTGAACGACGACAGTGAGGACCTCCGGCTAAGAGGCGAAGAAGCTCCGCTGCGCTGCGATTGTCGGCGTACGCGTGGTGTGGTTCCGCCTGTCCTGGGGGTGAGAGTGTTGCTGTTTGTCTTGATAGTAGGCGTATGCGGTCGCTTTTTGTAGGCAGATGCTGGCATTGTAGGCGGTCCCATTGCGCCCGGAGAGATTGGTTTGAGAGTCGCTGCGGCGATGACTTCCTTATGATCCGAAGGCAGTGGTGGCGGTGTTGCAGCGCGAGAGCGCATACTTCCAGAGCTACCAGGACGCTTGGGTGTTCGGCTTGGCTCATTTGCGTACTTTTTACCAGGCGACTCAGGTGGAGACAGTGACTTTTCTAGCCCGGACGTGGTGATCAAACTACTCCATCGCTGACTCCGGGCGAGCAGTAGCTTGTCGATTTGCTGGGCAGACACCATTGTCTGAGTGCCTCCGTCTGTCATTGGTGTTCGGGGCGTTTCCCCAACAACATTGGCATTCACAGGCGTAAGAGGCATACGACCATCCGTGCTGTCAACTCGTGGGGTGCTCATCTCTGATGTGACATCCTTATCCGAGGGTAGTGTAGCGTCAAAATAACCAACCTTTGGCGTAGATACTTGCTTGTTCTCCATTGCTTCTGTCTGGGAAGAAGCACTGGTAGTTACAGCAGGCGCGACGGCCCGATGAGCAGTAACAGGTCTTGACGGTGTCAATGGTTCAGTGCCCTGTGTAGCAACAGGAGACAATGTCATGGTGGGAGCTGAAACACGATTCGCTGTGGATGGACGACTTGTCGGAGTTGGCAGAAATGCCGGAAGCGTCGGCGACTCAGGCTGAGTATCCTGGACAGTTCGCACATCGGAAATGTTGTGTACAGAAGCCGAAGGAGCAGGGGGTGTGACCGGTTCGGTCTGAAGTCCGCTAAGGACAGACAATTGCAGAGGTGCCTGCTTTGGCTGTACGGGTTCAGTAGCTTGAGACGAGACCCCCGAAAAGTTGGCAGGAGACGACTTCTCTGGTACGACTGGCTCAGTTGACCGTGAAGACAGCCCGGAGAACGAGAACGGTGCTCCTCTCATAGGCTCCACAGGATGGGATGTCTGGAAGGACAGCGACGAGAGCTGTGGCGGGTCTGCTTTAGGGATTTCCACTGGGTCAGTAGAACGAGCAGAGAAACTTGACAGTTCCAACTGTGGTTGCCGCAGTGCAGCAGGCTCGGTAGCCTGTGCGGAAAGTTGAGAAAACTGCTGCTTGCTGGGTCTCGGCGCCAGCGGTTCTGTTGATTGAACGGACGTTACAGAGAACGCGGATGGGACCGCACGAGGTAGATCCTTAGGCTCAGTCGTGTGAGACGACAAAGAAGACATCTGCAGCAATGTCGGTTTGTAGGGTACGTCCCTAGGCTCAGTCGCGTGAGCAGACAAGCTTGACATCTGGAGTGGTGCAGGCTGTTTGCTGTGATGAGAGTCTTGTGCAGTAGATGCTGGAACGATATCGGAGATTGACCTCGACTCCGACGCCGAGGTAGATTCGTCGTGCTGTGTAGGCTCTGTCGCCTGCGCATAGATAGCAGACGTGAAAAGGCCTGCTGGAGCCAGTAGCTTGGGGGCCGGAGCTTCCCGGGGTTCCGTAGTCTGCTGAGAGATAGACGACACGTCCAGAGAAGGAGCAATGACCTTCTCCACCGCTGGTACAATAGGGTCAGTACCTTGGGATGACACGGTGGATACCCCCAGAGAAGGAGGAGCAACATGTCGAGGCTCGGTGGTATTGGCAGACACCGACGACATCTTTAGAGGAGCGATAGGTACAGCACGTGGCGTTGTATCTTGTGCGTTCAGCGAAGAAATTGCGAACAACGGAGCTGAAGGAACTCTTGGCTCGGTTCCTTGACTTGAGAAAGATGATACAGCCAGTTGGGGTATCTTAGGGGTTTGAGGGCTGGTAGCATGGCCAGAAAGGGTAGAGAGCCCAAGAGTTGGCGGAAGCACATGCTTAGGTTCGGTGTCTTGCGAGGAGACCAAGGAGACTTTGAGATCTTGACGGGGTAGAGCTTGCGGGCTCGTATCTTGCGAATGCAGGGCAGAGACTCGCAATGTAGGCAAGTGAACGGCTTGCGGTTGAGTGTTCTGGCTTGAAATGGAAGATATGGAGATGGGTTCAGGAACATCTGCTTCTGTCATCGTGCCCGAATCCACCATAGTCGGCTTGGGTGCATCCGACTGAAGAAGGGACCTTCCAAGAACGGCCTTCCTTAGGGGATCTGGCGTGGCATGGCTGGAATACACGACACTGGATCGACTTGGCGAACCCTCCACAGAACTGGCATCATCGTCGTCTCCACTCAGATCGTTCAACTCTGCTAACAGACTCTTGCCTTGGGCTGGAGTGTTCTCGTTGCTGCTGCTAACATAGCCGGCAGGAGAGTCTCTTGACGCGGGTGGCGTACCTGCGAAGAAATCCAAACCTCTTGGCGTCGATCTCCGCGAACTGCTGTCCCGAGCCTTCAACCTGAAGCGAGAACTCTGGTGGTGAAGAGGAGTCCTGAAGTCTGAATCATATTCGTCGCCAGAGGCGGAGGCTGTACTTCGGTAGGAATTGATGCGACCACCTTGTGAGATGGATGGTCGACTCCGTCGCGCACTAGACTTGGCAGGTCCTGCTTCAGTCTCAGTCAGCTGATCGCTGCTATCTCCGTCAAGGGTCTCAGCTCCGGTTTGGAACGCGTCAGATTCAGTCGCCATGCCATCACGTTCGTTGGCAGTCTCGAAAGCAGCATCCGATGTTTCGTTAGCAGTGTCAGCGCTTTCGTATGCACTCGTCTCTGCGGCGGAACTGAAGCCGCTTGGGAAGGACCCTGGTACAGAGTTCAAGTGTTGTGGTGGCCTACTTGGGGTCTCAGGTACAATGTCTTGTTCTTCCCATTCGTCGTCTTCCACAATCTCTTGTGAGACGTTACGCAATGCTCCAAGACGATCAGCTCGCGGAGGTGGTTTCATGGAGGCAGCCTTGTCACTCTTCCGTCGCCTGCTTGCACTACCAGGTCCAGCCAGAGCGCGCTGAGCGTCAACCTCATCACGGGCATCCTGAAGCATACGTTTCAGCTCGATCTTTTCGGTCTTTTCACGGTGGATGTTGTTCTTGAGTTGCTGGATCATACGGTGGGCGTGCTGGAGCGAGTGTTTGAGTGTTTCCGATTCGAGCATACCATGGCGTGGTGTGGCCTTGCTTGGAGAAGGTTCAGGTGAATGTTCTGGGGTACGAGATTGGAATCTCACACCACGATCATCGTCAGACGATCCCTCAGATCGGCCACGATGTTCTGATCTTGCGCGGTAAGCAATAGCTTGAGCTAGCTCCTGGTTCTTGGACGTGAGCTCTTCGACCTTGCGTTGCATTGCGCCTTTCTCCGTCTCTGTCATGGCTGCAACTCGCCGCAAACTAGAAAGCTCAGTCTCATGCTGCTTGGTTTTGTTGATGTGATCGTCATTGAGTTTCGTGTACATCTGCTTCAGATCTTCCAACTCCTTCTCCAAGGTTGATCTCTCAGTACGTGCTAGGTCCAGAGCATGGTTGAGACTTCGCTCCTTGTCTGCCGCTGACTTGAATTGTGTCTCCGACTCGCGGACCTGTGTCTCAAGGTTCCAGTTGACGTCTTTGAGCCGCGATTCGCTTTCGTCGAGTGTCCGTAAACGTTGCGACAAGCCTTCGACCTCAATTTCGAGCTGCGATCGATCCAGATCAGCCGCCTTGAGGGCTTCATCCTTCTCAAGGAGAACGGCCTGGAGGTCCTTCAACTGAGAAAGCAAAGACGTAGAGATTTCTGTAGCCAGCGCGATGTCATTGATGCGACTAGGCTGCTGGTTCCTCTGCTTTCGCGAAGGAACGCTCACTTTGGTCGGTGACTGGATCGCTTCGCTAGAGTAGATGGAGCCGCCAGTGGGATCAGTCTCGCCACTGGGGACGCGAGACTTGGGGAGAAAGGCGCGAGCCGTTTCCCGACCAACCTCGTTGAACTCCTTCTCTAGCTCAGCCAGCCTCTGGCGCAGCTCTGGGCCGATATCACTGTCTTGTTGTTGCTGATCAACCTCCTTCAGTTTGTCCTCTAGCTCCTTCCTCTGCTGGACAAGCGCGCTGCCCAGATGCGACGTCTCCTGTAGTCTGCGCGTTGTCTCTGCCAAGTGTGCCTCGAGGGCGCGCTTGGCCTGCTGGGGCGATCCATTAAGATAGAGAGAGAACTGCGAGTTGTCGAAGGCAGAGTATCGCTGCCGGTGGGCGTCGTGCGGCGCCGCGAGGAAGGGGTCGGAGCCATTGTGGTGCTCCACCGAGAGCGCGCCCGGTGGAGGATTTGCTGTAGCCATTAGTAGTCCCTAGGGTTGTTTCTTATTGTGTCATCTCCTGGACAAGATTCCCCACTTGCACGTCGCTGTGCCTCGGAAATGGCGGTAGGAGATGGGCGGAGTTGGCGAAAGGCAGGATTAAGGAGCGGGAAACGTGCGCGGATTAGAGCGGCAGGTGGTGGCGGCGTGTCGGGGGAGTATTAGAGACAGGAGCGAGTAAAGGGTACACTCCGTCGGGCGGTGGGCGGAATGGAATAAGGGTTTGGATGAGAAGGACGCGTGGGAAAGCGACTGGGGACACGGCAGCGGCTGCTGGCACTCGGTCGCGTTTCCGTCACACTAGGGAAAAGAAGCAAAGGCGCATCACCAGGCTGAGCCTCGGGATGGCGAAGAAGGAAAAAGAAGGGAATGCCGAACGGGCTGGAGGGGCTACAGAGGCGACAGAGGAGGGATGACAGCAGCGCGGATGATGTTGTGCAGAAGAGCGAAATGAAGCGCACCGTGCGCGGCTTTTGACGCTTTCACGCTTTCGCCATCGACCCAGCGCGCACACCCATCACGCATCCACAACATCAACAAAGCTACAGATGCCCCTCGCTCCCCTCCATTGGTTCGCGCCGGCACTTGCTGCACGTCTAATCGCTAGACTATGCAGACGACGTGGTAGTGCAGCGGGCCCCCTCACTACTGCAGCTCTGCTAGGCCGAGGGGGGCTGTTTGTATGCGCGATTGGATCACCGCAACAAAGACGCGCATTGCATTACCCCACGACCACCATGTGCCATGTCAACATGGCTGCGTGGAAAGGGGTGACGCCATGTTCCTGGTAGACACAGTGAGACGTAACATCCATAGCAAACACCGCGAAACGCATGAAAAGAACATTTCGTTGGAAGAACGTGCTTAGTGTGTTTGCAAGGTTATCTGCTATTAGGTAGGGTCACACCATGTACAACAACACATAGAAGCCAACTATGCTCCCACCTGTAAATATCACTGTTTCTATCGCATGTTTGCAGGCGTCTTTCTGCATGCATCGTTATGCTCGCTAGTCCAGGATCTACAGGTGCAGGAATGCCGCAGCCTGCATATGAACTGGTATAAGACCGTACCTAAAGGATCTACCATCAAGTCCCGAACACAACCTCCACAAAAAGCTCAAGTACCGGTCACAGACGTTTTACGTCTACGTAGGTTTGATTGCAGGGTTTAGCTTGCCAGTCCGTCCCTATCCGCTATCTACCTACTGTAGACAGTCCGGGACCTCCGAAGCCCTGCGCCACTACCCCGGATTGCATCACGTGAAACTGGATTTCTCAGCCACAGCTTGGCTCGAACTTTCTGCGGCTCACTCCTACAACACTACCTGATCTGCACCTCACCTCACACTCATTCACGCATATCCGACCATGGACGCGCCCGTCGTCAAGTTCAAGAAGCGAGGTGCCAAAGCTGCGCCCCGAAAAGTCGCTCCGCCACCGCCTCAATCCGATTCGGATTTCTCGTCAGGGTCAGACGCAGAGGGCGAAGATGGTCACGTAGTCAAGCGACGGAAGACTAACGGTAATGCGCTCAAGGCTTCCACCGCAGACCAAAAGGCGACCACAGCCGTCGAGGGCACAACACAGTACGCAGCGAATCGCTCGGCCGTAATAGAAGCAAGCAACGATGCGACCAAGCAATCAAACTGGTACGACGAGAACGCCGACGACGCTCTCAGCTCCAAAAACCTGCTCGGCAGCACGCGAACGAAGCCTCAAACCTTCATTGAAAAGAACCCCGACGCGCCCAGTCGCCAAGTAGGGCCTATGAAAGCATCGACAAACATACGAACAATTACCGTCACAGATTACACGCCGGATGTGTGCAAGGACTACAAGCAGACAGGGTTCTGTGGTTTTGGCGACAACTGCAAGTTCTTGCACGCGCGTGAAGATTATGCGGCAGGCTGGAAGCTGGACCGCGAATGGGAGATGTCGACCAAGGGCAAGAAGCCAGGGGGTACGGTTGTCGCTTCTGCGAACAGGGACGAGAAGGAAAAGGATGAGGATGGGGTTGATCTCGCGCTGTTGGAGAAGATACCGTTCGCCTGTATCATCTGCAAGAAGCCATACAAGAATCCCATTATCACAAAATGCGGACACTACTTCTGCGAGGCTTGCGCCCTAAAAAGGTATCGGAAGGATCCTACATGTGCGGCGTGTAGTGCAAAGACATATGGTGTGTTTAATGGCGCGAAGAACCTCCAGAAGTTGTTGGAGAAGAAGCAGAAATGGGAGGACAAGAAGAAGGCAGAAGCGGAAGAGAAGGCAAAGGAAGAGGAAGGCGGCGATTGAGACTAGTAGGCAGCATTTGGTGTCGAGATATCAGGGAGGTGTTCAGCAACATATACAATGGCCGGTGATGGAAGCTGGACATCTCTTTGCTTCGCTCCCCCACGGCCATATCCGCTAGTCCTCATACATGCCTATGTTGTAGAGGCAATCGGGCACATTACGACGGAACACGGCACCACTCATAAGGCTCTCAATGTTGACTAGTAGATATCCGCTTAGGACCATTCCAGCGCGACCTCCACAGCCACCTTCATACAGGTTAGCCGTTACCATCTCAAGAGTTGCTAGTCAGGTAGCTATATATGATAGGAAGAGGAGGCAGTTCATATGCCTTGTAGAAAGATCGACGGCTTACACAACGCCGGAAGGAAGTACGGGAGCTGAGCAAAGGAATAGAAATGCATAATTTATTTCTATCAGTGTACACCAAGTCCATCCTATGCGTCAGCATTTCTCGCTCGAACCCAAAAAGCTCTATCTATTAAACTTGAAGTTCTTCTTCTTGACGTATCTACCACGTGCTTGTCGATTGCAGACGACATTACCGCCAACAAAACGAATTTTCGGTCACCCCAGCTCGCTAATGTCTCAACCTGGAATACACCAAGAAACCTTCAGTCTAATGTACCTAGGTAGACTAGTAAATTGAACAAGACGATTGTATGTAATCGCAAATTACAAACTATGGAGAAGGCTAGAACAATCATGTGAACAACAACTAAACAGACGTCGTTTTCTGTTACGTATACCATACAAAGTCATGTTTACGCGATCGTGAGAGGATTACCACTCTTCCAAGGTTATTTCTATATGCGGTTAGCGCCATGATCTTAGCGCATACCCGCTTTGCTCCCCTCGATTGGCATCTGGCTCATCTTCAGACCGCCAGCCTTTCGTCACTCGAAGCGCTACGGACTTCGTTTTTGCCTGTCGAATTGAAAAAGGAGTATTTGCTCGGAGTCGTCAACGACGTTTGTGAGAAAATCATGTGTATTAGGTAAGGGTCTGGATCGGTGTACTTTCCGTCAGTGCTATGGCTTCAATATGTCGTGCACGGCTGCTATCAGACTTGAGTGCGCAAACAGTCTGTGACAGAGAAGCGACTTCATTGGATGGCAGACTCTGTGCATTCCACTCTCGACAGTGCCATGGTAAGCAAGCTTCGCTCTTCGCCTGTTAATGCTCACATTTGCAGCTCTGTACCTAGGTTACAAAGGGCGAAACGCCGTCCTCGATATACAGGAGTTGCCAGTGTACTTGGCTGGAAAGAAAGCTTCTATCGTTGTTCAAGACTTCAACGATGTCGACAGCGAAGCAACACTACGGGAGTTACACGACTATCTGTTCCGAAGGTACAACTTGCTTGATCGCGTAATTCGAGCACGCAAACTGCATCATAGTCATTTCTTTGCAGTTGATAACGACTATGGCCACGAAAAGTACCTGGACCGACTACAGAATGAGCGATACAACATGGTTAAAGCTCTCGAGAAACTTGGCAAACGTGCTGCGGAAGTCATGTACGAGCAGAAGCAGTGGTTTGGTTGGATTAAACAATGCCAGGAGAAAGAGGCGGAAGAGGCGGAAAGTGAGGGGAGGAAAGTGAAACTGGAATCATTACTCTTCAAACGACACCAAAAAGAGATCGATCGTCATCAACGTGAAAGAAACTCCAAAGAGAACAAGAAGCGTCAAGAACAGTACCTGAATAAGATGTATGCCAAAAGCCTCGCGCAGATGTCAAAGGAAGAGCAAGAGGAATGGGATCCTATCCAAGATGTGTACGGCTATGAAAAGGATAATTACATTGAGCTCATCAAATTCTTTCTGATGCTCAACGTGCAAGAGTATGACGAGCTCCCTGTGCAAGCGGAGCCATCCCAGCTTGACGGCCCAGCGAATTCAAAGCCTGCAGAGAAGGCGCTCTCCAAGAGCGCGAAGAAGAGAGCAAGAAAAGCTAACGCAGAGACAAAGAGGTTAGAAGATCCAACCACACAAGACGATGGGGGCAAGGGCTTCATCGAAATGGAGACTAAGGAGCAGATGCGTGAGAGACTACGGACGCCTGTTCGGTTTGAACGCGTAGCGAGCTACTATGTTCATGGCAGCGAGGGCGCTGTCGAGCCCAGGACGACTCCCATACTTCCTCACGATGAGATCGAGCAGCTATTGGTCGAGATCGGCGAAATTAAGAATCTCCTCTTCTGTAGGCTTCTCTTAGCATCTAGCGCACTGCTACCCATTGCGATCCAGACCAACAGCATAGAGGAATTTTTACAAAAGGACGATGTGACAAGAGAGCATTTACGAGATCTTTGTCTCAAGTTGGAGCGTCCTAGTCTTCAGGATGTGCGAGATGCATGTGCAGACTTCATACGCGAGAGGGATGGCGCTGATGAGGCTGAGGTACCAACAGACTTGGCTGAACACCCTTTCCACAACGATGTTACGGACGACATCATGCTACAAATGCATAACAACAGTGGTCAACGTTCTGTCCTCATGAACCGATACCGCACCAAACACGAAAGAGCGACAAAGAAGAAATCACAACAGCGACCGCCCGAGTCGGAACAAAATGGCCTTGTAGACTTTGGTAACACTTCTGGTGAGAACACATTCACTCAGAAGCGAGTCAAGATCAGGGTTTGCGGTCGTGACATGTACAACTACCGTAGCGAGCAAGCTCTCAACCGCAGCGGCTGGTTCCACTTCTCCATCATCGCCAAAGACTCCAACCTCGCTGATGCCGTCGCCTTGTGTCGCAACTGGGACGAGTTCTTCGAGCTCAACATACTGACCACATATCACTATTTCCTGGCTCCAAAGTGGACAAGATTCACTGGGGATGCCCATCGTCAACAACTCGCGCTTGTTGGGTTCATACCTTACTTTCAAATCGATAATGCCGAGGCTAAAACAAAAAGATCTCAAACTGGCGGTCGTGGGATTGCAGGACGATCACACGAGATCAAAGAATCCCGCAACATCATTTGTGGCGTAAGTTTCTCTGTAAAAACTGCATGAAAGACCTACACTGACTTCGTACACCCATTGCCCAGTACATCAAGCGTAACGATGTCTTCAATCGTCGCTTCATTCAGTACCTGACTATGGAGTCAGGTGAACTACGTGCTTTGATTCGCGATCCAGTAACTGGTTATGTCATAGTGCAGCCACCCGAACAGGAACTCTGGCTAAGCCGTGAGAAGACTGGGATTGGTAGAGCTAGCAAACGCGAATACAATATAACTAGCGAAGTCGGACCTGCCTTTATCGAAAAGGTCGAAGCTAGGAGGTCATGGCAGGTCAATTTCGATGATTACTACGATGTTTACATTTGGGATGCGGCACCCGGTGGAGGCGCTTACGAGCTGCAGCAGAAGATTGAAGAGGTATTCCATGCACAGCTATGTCTATCTGTGGATAGCTAACGAAACTAGGTGTTTGCGCATGCCCTTCAGTTTCGGACAGCCAAAGACATGTTAACCCGGGTTCGCCACATCTTCCAAACTGTGACAGAAGAAGATGATACCGGGCGTATTCGCAGCGTTCATCCAGGGGAGAAGGTACAGACTATGGCTGATGTCCTCGACAAGAATGCGGAGATTGCTAGCAACCAGTCCGTTCCCGAAACACAGAAAGCAGTAGATGACATGGTTAAATTGCGATACGAGTTCACAGAGGCGGATGAAGTAGAGGACGCTATCCTGTTTCCGAAAGACGCGGAAAGCGACATACCCAACCGGTCTCCCCGTTATAAGACCGCCATAGAGAAATTCCAGATGGGAAAGCTCAGAGCCTGGAAGATCAGTTACGATCTCAGTACTGATGAGGAATCATCGGGTTCCGATTCTGATTCTAATCCTGATTCTGAATCTGAATCTGAGTCTGAATCGAACGAAAACGAAGACGAAGACGACGCCAGTATGGAAGAGAATGCACAATTACAAACGGACTTGAGTCCCAGGCGCGCTCCAGGTCGAGCTTTGAAAGGAGATTTTCATAAACACTTGTTCGAGGCAGATCAACAAGCACACAAGCAAAGATCTGGTCCTTTGGTCCCACAATATGAGTGGGTGGCTAAGACAAAAGACCCACACTATTTCTTACCTCTAGTACACGATCCCGAGCATGCACGCATGGTAACGGCCGGACTCGAGGTTCCTCCTGCAGATTTCATGTATACGCTAAGGACTGCTCTTCGCCGTCAGCGAGTATATCTTAACAAGGCGTATGATGTTGGGGAGATGATTGAAAGTCATTCCCAACGGTCAAGTGATAGAGGTAGCTTAATCGTCTCCGGTGTTGACAGTAACTGACGATTGCATTTTAGTCGCGAAGGAGTGTTGTCATCTGGGGGACTTGGAACCTGGCGGTCTTAGCAGGTATAACGAGTACCAGTCTATGGTAGCGTCCATGGACGATTTCGTCATGAGCGCTATCAACCCAGGTCCGTTCGAGCTCTGCAAGTTTATGGGGATGGCACCTCTCTTCCGCAAAGAACGTCGAAACGTTGACGATGCTTTCCAAGCCTATGCTGCCATCGCCATGTTCTATGAAACAAAAGACTTTGTCGCTTCTGAATATGGCACACCATTCAGGTCGTCCCTACTATTTGACCAAGAAGAAAGAGCCAAGCGGATTCCAGACCGGAGAACGCATCATAGCAACATGTATATGCCAGCGAAGCTTTGGGCCGATCGGGACAAGCTTCTGAAAGACAACAATCGAGGGGCTCTTGAGTTTGTAGAGGACATTTACCCAATGGAATGGCGCAAAGCGATACGTTCCGTGATCATTCCTTTGTTCAAAGCGGGCGTCATTCGACTTTCGTATCACCCGCGGGTCAGTGGTGTTGTAACAGCCGCGGCCGAACCCGGCCGCCCGCTCGACCTCTACATTGATTGCCGGCACCAGAACCATTCAACGAAAATGATCGGGGAAATGGTAGACCCGACACCCTTGGACCGCGATTACATGGTCAAGACGGCAAAACAATTTCGAGCTCAACACGCTTCAGCAAGGTTTTCAGCGCTGCGTATGTGGTCTGCTCCGCACTTCTACCCAATGAACGCCAGGGAGGGAGACAGGTTCTTGGACGACAGAGGCAGATTCTGGGAATGGAAGTACATTCCCAAGGATATGCCAATGAGCGAATGGAGCATACACAAATCAATGACTATGACGCTGGGTCATTACGAAGACATCTGGAAAGGTCAAGTGGTAGTTGCCCGAGATCTGTTCCTGGTGATGGGTAAGAATGCAGACGATTGTCGGAGATTAAGTGAAGGTGTCACGTGGGCCGTCCAGAAGAAGCCCAGCCGGTGCGAGATAGACTTTTGGCGAAGCTTTGTTAATGTGGATGCCGACTTCTTGGAAGGATTGCATCCTACATGGCTTTCGTAGCGAAGTGTGGAGGCCTTGGGAGATTGTTGTGGGGGCTGTGGTGGCTGTGGTAGGCTAGAGAGCAAGCTCAGCAGCGTGGGCACGTGTCGAGGGTGAGACGCAGACGTTGGATTAGCCTATGTCTGCTTATATACTTGTTTGGGTCCCACAGCATGTCAACTGCAGGATCGCGGGCTGCTTGGCGGCTGACCGATGACGAGCAGTTCGAGGGAGCGATGGTGGTGTGGTGGCAGTTGCAGCAGAAGCAGGCGTGGACGCGTGGTGTGGCAGTAGGGCGGCTGGTGGTGGGATAGCAGGTCGACGCGAACCCTTCTAGAACCGTTGATCTCTGCAACGCCTGAGAAGCCCCCACCGCGGCCTGGCCGAGTTAGGCAAGGCGTGTATCCGAAGAGCAGCCGGATAGAAACCGTCAGATCACAACCTTGAGCGTGCCCCTCTGACCAGCGGAGGCAGAGATTTTGCAATCACCGTCCTGACGCCTCTCGAGCACGCGATTGTGCTTGCCGCGCCCGTTGCCCGCGTGAGAAGCTGCAAAGGCTGCAGTTGCAGTCTCGTTGGCTCGGTGAGATTGACTCTGGTACAGCGCAGCGCGGAAGCCACAGCAAAGCCGTCCTGTGACCTCGACGCCGGCCAATCGCCCGTCAGCCTCCGAATGCGTCACTCCCCGATACCAGGTACGCGACGGGCAATCCGACCATCGCAGCCTGTGCTGCATATAACCGCCCGCCATGAGTGCGACGACTGACGCTGCTCAGGTGCCGCCAAGTATCTTTTTCCGCCATATATAACCACCTGAAGGCCGCAGAGGCCTGCTCCGGCCCTCGCCCAAAGCGGAATCATCCGGCCGATCAGAAGACTCACATTCCAGCGCAGTCCATGCTTCTTCACGCCGACCCGAGCCTGGCCGAGGTCCCAGGCTTCAGAAAAGAGCAATTGGACGCCTTGGCCCGCAGCGTCGAGCTGAGGAGGCAGCAGCTCGAGGACGACATCAACGACTACATAAAGGCCAAGCAGGACGAGCTGCGCAGATATGGCGACGAGGTAGGATTCTGCGCCCGCTGCATCGACTCTTGTGCGAGACTGATTTGGGCCTAGCTTGTAGACCGGTACCGCTCAATGGCATGCGACCAGCAATCCGCCTCTGCAGAACAAACCATTACCAGTAATGCTCAAAGCATTGCGTCACCGCTCGACCCAGAGCCCGAAGAGAGGATCAAGCAGAAGAAGCACACCAGAGTCCACAAGCGGGAGAAGGAGCTCTATGGCCTAGTTACGCCTGTCTTCCTTCCCTTGCTCGACGCACGCGACACGTCGCCGGAAAAGAAGAAGAAGAAGCCCAAGACTGAAGTCGCGCACGGCGCAAACACCACGCCCAAATCAGCCCAGCCAGGAGCGTCAAGAGATGCTGAGCAGAGCAAAGACGGCCGGAAGTCTAGCAAGGACAATACGAACATGGAATGCGCTGCCCCGGAGGAGCCAGCCAAGGAGAATCACCCAGCCGAGACAGTCAAAAAGGCCAAGCGCACCACCATGAAGAAGTCTGCGCTGCGACACAAGGACAAGCCTCGATCGCAGCGGAAGCGAGTCAGTCTGGTCATTGACGGCCAAACCGTCCTGCCCGCAGATACCGTCGAGGAACCACCCCTCACATCGCCCAGCAGCGAAGCAACGTCCGCCTCAAACTCAACGGCATCGCTCGACGACATGATAGATCCGCGACTCACCACCCCAGAGCCACCAGTCTACCTCGAACACCGCGACGCCGTACATCACAGCCTGCCCCTTCCCATGACCAACGCTATCAACTCGGCTGCAAAACCCCTGTCCGAAGCACCAAATACCATATCCATTGCCGCCGAACACTCTCCACCGCTCACCTCCCCACGCTCCCCCAGCATACCTTTCGGCTCTGCCCAAACCGCAACGCGCACGTTTCTCGACCCGTCCCCCTCACTCCCTTTACAAGCCGTGCATTCTATCCCCGAAACTGCTGGTCCAGATCCTATCTATTCGACCGCCGCCGTTACAAGCGCCGAACTTGAAATCGACGACCTCGCAGACGACGACACCAACTTCGATACCTACGTCGGCGGGTTACATGGTAGTGGTGTAGATGACGTGGACCAGGCGGGGAGCTATGGCTACCCCAGTAGTCTGGGCGCCAGCTACATGGAGAGCTATATGCAGAATCGGCCATTGAGCGTGAGGATGCAGGCTGCGAATAAAGCAGGGTTGGGTGAAGAAGAAAAGAGGAAGTTGCTCGAGGAGAAAGATGAAGACGAGGCTGCAGAAGATGACGACTTGGATGATGATTTCAAGCATAGTGGGAGTTTGAGGAACAACAAGGCGGTGGATACGGGTGATGATAACTTCATGGGAGATATGGATGATTTTTGAGATTCGTTATGGGTCAGGGAATTGAAATTGGAGTTGGATACTGGATCATCGACTCCAAATCGCTCTCAATGAGTCATCTTGGATATAGATGATCACTGGAGCAGAGACGCTGGGCATGGCGGAAGCTTTCAGGCTCATTACGCTACAACGACGATTAGACCACGACTACTCGATGTGCACGAGCAATCAAATTCGCATATGAACATTGATCATATGTCAGAAATTTGTAGGTCTACAGAGACTCAGCACATCACGACGACAATAGGACGAACGATCAGACACGTTTCGACCGAGCTTTGGATACCGCATACAGGAATGCTTATAGCTTTCTTTTGTTAGGAAACTCTGTATATATGGGCGGCCTTTTTTTCTCTTATCATTACGCGGTTCTGGATTATTAGATACTGAAGATTTCTTGTATATCATGCCACATGACCTTCAAATATTAAACCTCGACCCGACCCAACCCACATTCTCCTCTATCGAATGGTAATCGTACATGTCAGTCTCTTTGGCTAACCTGCTGAACGCGATTCACTACCCGATCCAGCAGACTCACCATCTCGTCGCTCACAAATCTGGGGTCGTCCTGCTGGATAAAGTGGCCACACCGGACAGCTGTTATGGGACCGATAGCCTTGCCTTCATCTGTGATTTGGCAGAGACCTTCATTGTAGCGGCGCCAAGCGGGGTTGGCATAGGTCATAGTGAGCACCTTTGGAGTCTTCATTGTGCCCGTGTCTATTTGCCGAGTTAGTCTCTGAAGTCCAAGAGTCGACTTGGAAAGAGACATGTACGTACACGACTGCTCAGCAAAGGTCTCCCAGTCATGACCCACGACTGTGAGATACGGACCTCTGCCCAGGTAGCCTTCGAGCTTCGGTGCATCCGCGTACGGTAATAATTGCGGGAGATTTCTTCTTGATAAGCCCTCTTGACTGGGGACATCGGGATGGAACATTCTTCTATATTTTTCTCTTGTCGAGCGTACTTCATCCTCAGTTACGCCTTCGGGTAGTGTGTGTGGATTGAAGTCTGGCGCATCTGGGTTCGGCCATATATCTTGGTAGTCTGAGTTGGCCATGATGCTGTCTAGAAACAATAAGCCAGACACAGTCCCTGGGTAGCACTGGGCGAAAAGTCTTGCAAGTGCGCATCCGATGCTATTGCAGACGAAGATGAGACATGGATAGTGGGTGGGTTTATTGATGTCAAGGTGATCCCTCCATATTTGAAGTGTGAATTGCTTGAGTGCTTTGACTGCAGATATTGCGTCATGTCCGTGCGATGGTGGTGGATGCTCGTCGTCTGGATCGGGATCTGAGTCTCCTTGGCCGTATCTATCGTAACTCAATAGAGCAGGATACGGTAGACGTCCAGCTATCCGTTTCTCTAAGAAACTGCGCATTGCCGGATCCCACGAACTTCTTGGCATCATGAGTCCGTTTAGGAAGACGATCAGCGTTTGTGAGAATGGGTTTGGGTGACCCCCGTGGGGCTTGGATGCAGGGTAGTACGTGTAGTGTATTTGGGCACCAGGCTTGTTGTCGAGCGCCAGTGAAGACACCTCGGCGTCGGGAAAGGGTGGTGTGTCATCTTCAGATGAGTTCATGCTTCCAGGAAATGGAATCGCATAGCTGCGATTGTTCATGGATTCATGTTTCCTGGCCGCCTTGATAGGGTCTGTCTGCGCCGACTTGGTACGTGGAGAATTAGCCTTGTTCATGGTGACGGGCTTCTCCTTTGCTGGCAGACCCTCTCTTTCTTGCTTGGTCAGGCCCGAATATTTGAGTTGTGGAGAGATATAGGGAAAGGCTTCCATGATCTGGCGCAGTGGGGACCTTTGTTAGACAGGCAGCGATTACTAGTCTTCCAGATTGAGAAGGGGCGATCTGCAATCTGGAGCGGAAGACGTCGGAATGGGGTATGTTGGGGGAATGAAGAGGGCTAGAAGATTCAGGAACGTATATGCAGCTTATGCGTCCTTGAAGGTTAATTCGAGTGTGTACTCGAAGCTGCGAGCGCGTTACCCCTCTTCACAACCAAGGCGGGAGAGGATGGCAGGTGCTAGGTCTCGACCGGAACCAGGCCTATGCTGCCAATGAGCTCTCACGTGTGTAGGCGTATTGCACGCCGCCAAGGGCAGCGATGTTCAAAGTGGTTACCAGGTCGACGGAAATGGAGAGCACGCGGTGTTTCTCGAGATAATGATGTCGCGAGATGACGCCGGTCAGGGCCAGGCGCTTCATGGCGGCCAAGAGGGGCTTCTCATCATGACACGCCGATCCACACCCCAAGCGCGACGGCGGGTGGCTTGAAGGATTCTGCAGGCCTAATGAAGCGTGAAACCAGAAGCGAGGGCAGCAACATCAAGAAAACAAAAAACATGGCGTCTAGCTGGACTGTGCAGTCGGGAATGATGGCGCTGGGGGGATGTGTGGCCGGGGATGATGGTGGGGGCGGACGTGGGCAGCCAGGAACCCTCGTGGCTCCGCGGCTATGACGTGTGACGTGTTTGTGGTGATGCAGGTCGCTGCTTCGCTTTCACCGCACCCGCGTTCTGCGTTGTTTGTGCACTTGTATCCACCCGCTAGACTCGTGCCCTTCATATGAGAGCAACTTACCCGCGCCGCCTTTGCCAGTCCCTCTCTCTCCCCCACCGCAGTCTTACGTCCTCGACTCCCACACACGCATTGCATTGACCGTCGCCGCCCGGTGTCCTTCGCTGTAGCATCCTACTCCCCCGGCATACATTCACCACGCGACACTCTGCCCTCGATCCCGAAGCCACGGCGCACTTTGTCTTCCCGCAGCCTGCATTAGGTGCGTGTGCTGCCTCTAGAAGGCGTAGAAGTCGACTAACCGCCTTCTAGCGTTGATGCAACTTCATGATGCCATACGCCGACGCTGAGACGCAGACTGTCTGGGCTGGCCTCACCAGGATGGATGTTCGTCCTGACATCCTCTTCACTGCCCCCGACACGACTACTCCGCCCGCCGAGATGATAACAGACAAGCTGCAGGGCCTGGACAATGTCATCACCGGCGCCCAGCTGGGTACCCTCGATCCCAACAGCTCCTCGTTCCAGACCCTGCTTGCGAGGCGACACAAGCGCCCTGACATGCCCACGCGCATCTCCCTGCCCACGTCCGATCTTGACGACGAAGTCTTCCCATCCCCTCCTCCGACCCATGTTCTGCTCTCCCCGCTACCCGAAGCCAATAAGCGCTTCGCCGGTCACACCCCGTTGATTCCACGCGCCCTGTCTCCGGTCCAGGACGAGCAACCCACGGTTCAAGAGCCGCCTGCTCACGAGGAAGAAGCACGGTTCGGTACACCACCAGAAGATCAGCCCTTGATAGGTCCGCTCATGCTACCGACCAATCCCGTCGATGGCGCTAGTGACCACATAGCACTGGACGTGCTCGATGATGTGCTCGAGAAGGTTGCCAAGGACCAGGACAGGTTCAGCAAACTAAAAGATGCCCCCGAACCCGCCGCTCCCTCGGCCACCGCAGACAATGCTGAAGAAGGCTTGCCACTGAGTCGCAAGGGATCTGCCGAATCTCGCAATTCATGCGCCACCGAAGTCGACGGAGTCAGGCTCAAGAGTCCTCCGCTCAATTTTGGAGTACCCATTGGACAAGTATAGACTACGTCGCAATCACAGTCCCGAAAAGGGAGTTCTTCAGAGCCCGGGGCAACTGCCCCGTCACCTCATAAGAGCAGCCTGGCTCAGACTCCGAGGGACATTTCCCCAGAGTTTGGCTTCATCTAGTGCATTCAAAGGGCGTTTTAGAACGGATTGGGTTGGATCATGACATGGCGTTTGAATTTCACCAAAGACATTACATCACCCGGGAGCGATACCCAATGACATGCACTCATGCAGTGCATCGTGGTATTCACCGCAGGCCATAGACTACCGGCCTAGCGTCAAAAATAGAAGAATACCATTACAATCTCTTACCAACGCGTGCTTTCATGTCTCGTTAAGCATCAAACTACTTAATCACTTCTTCCCCACAAACCTATCTTTATCCTCCAGGATTCCCCGTGCCATCTCCAATTGCTCGTCTGTCTGGACGACCAACGTTTTGTACCTCGCATCCCCGGCACTAATGTCGGTAACCACATCCTCAACCTGCTTCGCATTCTTGTCTTCATCAATCTTGAAACCCAAACACCTAACTCCTTGGACGACAGCCTGTCTCAGCTTTCCTCCCTTTTCACCAATACCCCCCGCGAAAACAAGAGCATCGACCTCACCATCCAACTTGGTAAAGTAGGGAGCCACATAGTTCAGAATACGGTCGACGAAGATGTCAAACGCCAATTTATCCTCCTTTCTCTCGGAAGAGCTGATTTGCCCAAAATCAGTAGTCCCGGTCAGACTCTTCCAGCCACTATTCTTGTTCAAGATCTCTTCAGCCTGCGTAATGTGCAGTTTCTCGCTAGAACTATGCGAGGGTTTTCCTGCGCTGTGTGTATAGTGGAACATGAGAGATGGATCGATGGAGCCAGAGCGTGTGGCACCTGGTAAACCTGCGAGGGGGGTTAGACCCATGGTCGTATCGAGCGACTTGCCGCCCTTGATACAGCATGCGGAAGCGCCGGAGCCTAGATGTAGAGCGATGATATTGATCTGATCGAGCGGCTTGTTCAGGTGCTTTGATACGGCGTTTGCGATGAACGAGTAGCTTATGCCATGGAAACCGTATTTGCGCAGTTTGTTTTTCTGTGCGACCGTTTGGTCGATTGGGTAGGTGCATATATACTCTGGCAGTGTGTTGTGGTACGAGGAGTCGAAATAAGCGATGTTCTTTGCGTGTGGCAGGATGTCTGCTACGGCTCGAACGATGGTGAGCGCAGGCGCGTTGTGTAGGGGGGCTAGATCCGAAAGCTCTTCTATGTGGTGGTATGTTTCCTTATCGATGACCTGGCTTCTGGGGTAGTCACCGCCATGAACGACGCGATGGCACGTGAAGCGGATGTCTTCTTTGTGGTTGAGTTCAGGAAGGCCTTCATCGTTGGTCAGGTGATCTAGGATGTAGCGGAATCCGTCTTCTTGTGAGGTAACATTCTCTAGCTCCTTTCCCTTGATCTTTTCGTCTCCACGCTCATACTTGAGCTTTGCAGGCGGCGCAGTTAGGCCTTCGACAGTTGCTTCAGCAAGTTGTTTCGGTACCGAGGCACCATCCTCCGGGGTTTTGTAGACGGAGATCTTAACGCTAGAGGATCCTGCGTTGATCGAGAGGATGATCTCAGGCATGGTTGCGACTCGTGGGGGTGGTTGTCGGGGGATCTGGCCAAGATATCTTTGCTCTGATGGATGCTAAATGTACCAACTCAAGTTTCAATGCTTGTCCGGATGTCCAGCCCAGCTAGGTAGTTTCGATGTGGAGTAACAATGACGTCGTCAGAAACCTGACGGGAAGCTTGAGAAGTAACAACCCTTTGGAACAGATTCGGGGGTACAAAGTGGTTACTGTGGTCAGTTTATTGTGCTAAATATATATGCTCAATAGATGTCATGAGTTTCAGCTTCCACGTGTAGGTAACATCAGGCTCGAACGATCGGAAGTCGCGGAGCTCCAGACCCAACATTTTCTTTTCTTCGTTGAAACTTGCACATCTACGTCCTCGTCATGCATACGTTAGTCTTCTGTTAGCCTCCTCTGATAGGTCAACATCCTGTCACGGCTTCCCGTGACTGCGTGTGTGTATCTCGCGATGTGCCAGTATGCGAGCTCAAGTGAACAGATGATATGACGTCACTGTCATCGACCCTCCCGAGATCCCAGCCTATGTCAACATCTCTCAACATCTCTAGCCTAGCTATAGAGTATTTTTGGTGGCTGAAGAAGCCAAAACATATGCTCGTATATTAATTGGGCTTTAATTTCTGGGGGGCAAACATATGATTGACGCTCCTGAGGCTAGCTTGACACAAACATCGCAGGCATACTTTCTAGAAGTAATCTCAAATGCTACACTCACAGCCATCATGTCAAACGCACCAAACAAGCAGAGAGTATGTTGGATATGCTTTCGATTGGGTCTAAAGTCTCTGGCACAACCCCGCATCCTCTATGTGCCTCCCGACTGCGGGGAAGCTTAAAATGACCTACAAATCGCATATATGAACAGCATGCTAATCTTGCACCTACATACGCTCCTATTCTCTCACAGTCAACTAATAATCATAAAGAAGAGCTACACAGGGATATGGGTGATCAGCCCAAGACGGCATACATAACAGGTACTCCATGCTGCTCCACCTTAAATCTAACAGATCTTAACCAACGTTCACAGGTGGCGCAAGTGGCATAGGTCTTGCCCTATCAACCCACCTCCTATCCAAAAACTACAAAGTGTTCATAGCCGACCGCAACACGGCTGGCGCTACACACCTCGCCGACCAGCACAACACGCCCAACAACACCGTCCTCTACTATGCTACCTGCGACACGTCAAGTTGGGAATCTCAGCTCTCTGTCTTTCAAGCCGCACTCAAAGCTCTCGGTGGACGCATCTCCTGTATATTCCCTATTGCAGGCATTGGCGAGAAGAAATGGCTTCCCTTTCCTTCTGAGAGCTGCAAGCAGCCCACCGATTCATTTACGAAACCCGATCTCTCAGTTATCGACGTAGATCTCACTGGTGTTCTCTATACTATCGCGTTAGCGATACAGCATTTCCGACGTCAGGATCTTGTTGTTTGGGGGGATAGGGGATCTGAAGACTCGTATCTCCTGCGCGGCACAATTGGTCTGGTAGCAAGTGTATGTGGGTTTTACTGTGTACCCAGTCTACCCATATATACAGCAGCAAAACACGCTTTGATCGGCTTAACGCGATCTTACGGCGCATTGCTCTGGGAAGAGGGTATCGCTGTCAATGCCGTGGCGCCGAGTGTTGTCAGGACGGGGATTAGTGCGGAGGAATTCTATCATAGTCTGGAGAAGGAGAGTTTGTTAACACCGATGGATGTGTTGATGGAAGCTTTTGATGTCATGTTGGCGAGAGCAAAGAGTGCAGTAGTGTATGAATGTGGTGCGAAGGGTTGGACAGTGAGGGAAGGTGCAGAATATTTGGATGAGGAGAGTGGGAGATGTTGTGACTTGCTCAAGGAAAGAGGAAGGAAATTGCATTATGGGTTGGAGTAACGAAGCAATCCTGTATTTTTGGAGTCTTCTTTGCCTCTTACCATATTCTCTCATACACTTCAATTGCGCTTTGTTCCATGTCTACGAACTCGCTTTTCCCGCTGCCCGTCATAGCATGATAGTATGCTGAGAAATACAACTAACATAGCGAGGCAAGGCACCATGATAGAGTGGACAAGGAGTTCTGCGTAAGTGTATTGTCGCATCGTCGTGCTGTGTGCGGATGAAGCGTTGGGTGAATTCAATCTGTTTGTTGGAAGTCACGTAATTTTGAGGTTGTGGGACTTAGATGAGGGCGTATCAAAGCTACATAGGCCGGGGGAAAGCATCAAGTGTGAAGAGGCAGTCACTGATCATCGCTCCCCATCATGCAAATGAAGTGTAGACGCACGCTACAGCAAACATCGTCACGAGCCAATGTGATTCCTACACACCGTCATTCAAAGAATCTTGACAATGACTTTTAACAATTTCTCATTCCTCTATCTCGTCCCAGAGAGCCCGAATCTCGTACAAACCGACAGGCACGTTCGCTCATCTTTTATCTATACATGCCTCAATACTTTCCATGTCCGTGTTCGCAACCAGTAATAAACATCAAAATGAGCCAGCCCATGACAGAGTTCCGCAGCCTGCGACCCAAGAGAGACCAGAGAAAACAATGCTGTCGTGTACCGAGATGTTTGTGAACCGAAAGACCGCACCCCGGAAGAAAACAATAGGGAAATTAAACTCCAAGATGATGCGATAACATGCATGTCGCGCGTAGCAAAACAATAACGCCGACCAAGTGAAAGAAACACAAAGCGCTCTGCGCGAGCGCGTGATTCGCGCCGCCGAGTGTAACAGCAGAGTCAACGACATATTGTCGGTGTGTGTGACGTCCGACGGGTGATTTCCCTTCTTTTTCTCTCTTTTCAGTGGCATCTCACCGTTTCTGTCTCGTGATGGCATCGTATGAATTGGCCTGCCCCACCAGTTGGAATCCGGTGTGCAAATGGGCCCCAGGCTGCTCAACTTCAAAATGCAATTTTGTGACGTGTCTCCGCTATTCAAAAGCGAACCAAGCGAGCGACCGAATAGCGATCTCTGTAGTTTTCAAATCGACGGCAACGACAAATATCTAGCCACCCTTGCGATCAGCGGCATTGACGGGCAATGGCTCACCCATTGACTTCTGGTCTGGAGCTCTCGGCTTCTTGTTCTTCCCCTTCTTACGAGGAGGCTGCTGTTGCCAAGAATTGGGACTACTGCCTGTCGCGCTCGGCTTGTTCGTCCTCTCATTGTTCGTGTTGTTCTTTTGCTGTTGACCATTACGATTTTCTTTGGCGTTACCATTCGATCCACCTGTAAGCGATGCGCGACGATGTTGTTGGTTGCTTGGCTTCACCTGCGACTTGTGACTATTGTTACCATTGACGAGCTTGTTAAGATCTGCAGATCTGCCGGCAGTAGGCGAAGGCGTGCGCGTCTCGAACACAGGCGATAGCAGTGGAATTGTCGCAGATTTGACCTCTTGAGGATGTGCTCGCTGCACATTTGAAGTTTCCAGAGGAGGTAGGCCGTTATTGTACGCTGGTGCGCCCCACTGATGGGGAACCGAGCGAGTTGGTGAAATGTCATCGCTTCGGTCGCTTTGGTGGCCGTTAGTGGCATCGTAGTTTACCCAGCCATCCCCGAATGTAGGAAATGCTTGCTGGCCCTCGCTTGGCACGCGCGTCAAGCCATTTGTCTCCACTGGTAGGGCACCGTTCATTGAGCCATTCACAATGGGGGGACCCATGTTTTGCACTGCTTTTTGTCTTTCCATCTCCTGAAGAACCAACTGCTGCCGCGCTTGAAGCTGCTGGATCTGATGGATAGCCTGATCATTGGCGTATGCCCCAAGTGAAACTTGAGGTGGCATCTCTTGCGGTACAGTCTCTACCGTATCACTTCTAGGACGAGGTTGGCTTGGAAACGAGCCATTAACAATGACTGGGCCGTTGTCGACAGGTGGACGGACAGAGTCAATGCGTGACTTGCGCTGTTCAGTAGGTGGCACATCATTCGGCTGAGTAACACTTGTAGAGTAACTACGCATATGCCCAAGTGGCGAAGGAGATCGCGTCACTCGTCGTAAAGCAGTGTTCAGAAGAGGCTGGGTGATCTCTGGCGAGACGCGTCGACGACGCTGAGCCAGTTCGCTAAAGGATGGAATCGATCCAACAGCGTATTCTTGTAGCGGGCGTGCCTGCGGTTGTTCTGCGACGTAGTAGCCAACATATTCCTTGGGCGAACTGTTGTCAGAAGATAGACCCGACTCTGGCTGGGACGTGTTGGGCTTCACCGGGATGTCCGACGTCATCTGTGGTCGCAAAGAATCTTTCGATGATCGTGCGATTGGATAACCAGCAAATTGTGCAGGATCAACGAGCTGAGGTACAGGTGGGTATCCCACAATGACAGGCTGTTGTCCCGCACTGCGAGGAGGCTGTGAGTGCGAACGAAGAGAGCTTGTTTCGCTTGCATTGGATGCGCGATGCACTCCATGTACGCCGGGTATACTACTGCTCAAAGAAGGAGACGAAGGGTTGGTTCGTGATCCATCTTGTGAGCCGTTGGGATCAGACTGAGGCGAAGTGAAGAAGCCAGGGTAGTGATATAGAAAGCCCTGAGGAAGCGAGTTTGGAGGTATTCCACGTTCAGCCAAACGAGGGCTCTGTCGACCGTTGATGTATGGCGACTTTTGCGGCGACCCATTTGTACTGTTAGACGCTCTACCTTGCGCCTGTGCCTGGGCAACGGCGTGGGCATGCATCTGCGCGGCCCGTACTTGATGTGCTTGCTGAGCGTGTTGTTGAGCAGCCAACTGCGCACGTAGAGAGTTCGACTGCATCTCCAGCATTTGGTATTGCTGATACAGCTGGTCGTGTAGCTGATCGTGGATGCCTCTTGGGAAGCTGAAATACTCCGGGCCAGCGCTCGCTGGGATCGGCGGGCTATGTAGGAAGGGTGGTCGACCCTGACCGTAGTTGGAGCTACCGGAAGATCGCCTGCTACCTCCATGCTGACCCTTCAGGTTAAAGCCTCCTCTGCCTCCACGCGTATTCGGACCTCCTCGTCCATTCCGGTTTGGTACACTAGAGGTAATAATAGCTTTCTGCGACTGAGGTTTCTTGAAAATCGCATTCGACTTTTCCTCCGGTGGATAGTCGAATTGCTCGCATGCTTTATCGAGCTGCTGACCGTCTGCAAGGAGGTCGAAAGCGCGACGAATCTCCAGGTGTATACCACGCCAAGCATAATCGTCTGCAGAATTTCCAAGATTACGCTCCGTGTTGAAAGGCTCTTCCACACAGAGGCGATTAACCCCCTCTTTCTGGCCACCGCCAGGATGCCAGCCCTTTTCTTCTCGCGGTATTCGCTTACCCTGTCGTACCGATATCGTGTCTTTCTCATAATCGATTTCGTGTCCGTAGAGACGAAAGAAATGAAACAGCAAGTGGCCCAGACTTTCTTTGTTCTTGTCACCATAACCCCTCAGCTTGTCTATATCGTCGGCGAAACTCGATAACGAAGGCTGGCCGGTCGTCTCGTCTAGCGCTCGATCGGGAAGATCATGCAGGGTAGGAAGGACCGGCGGATCCCGTGTCTGGAGAAAGTTGATAATCAGGCATATCCATGTGTACGAGCTGATTGTGCCACCAATACCTGGGCGATGTTAGTCGGGAAGGAGGGTAAGTATGTAGCAGACTGACCAGCATCGTTCAGGATACGCCTCTTTGTCCAGTGCTTGATGATCATGGCGAGCGGTCGAACACGATCGTCGAGCTGTATATAGGTCTTAATCATGCGCGTATTCTCGATTGCGGCGACGTTGTTCACGTTGATGTCGCAGGCGAGTTGCAGCTCAGGGTCCCAGACTTTTACTATCCGGACCTTGGCTGCTGGTATGCATACCACGCGCTCCATGCCATCTAAGGAGGTCAGTCTCAATCAATCTGATTTGTGGTGTTTCATACGTTTGTCCAAAGCCTCAGCTATTGGGTGCATCTCTTCGAGCCTTTTCATGGGCGTCTGTATGCAAATATCGACTGTTTCTGTTAGTGTGGACCTCGAGATGCTGCGTGGTACTTACCATCGCTCTCAGATGTCCATAACATGTTGCCAGAAGAACCGAATACATGGACCATGATTTTGGTACCAGGAAACTCAGTCTGGAGTATGCGCTCCACCTTTCTTATAAAGCGCGCTCGAGTATCTTCGTCTTCCTGTTTCGGCACTAACCGATCGTACAGCTCCCGCATGTCTCCACTCAACTTGTCGTCCTCGTTGGGATCCAAGCTCTTCTTTGGCTCCTCCTTGGCCTTTTCCAGTATCTCGTCTGATTGGTAGGGCATGCGTCTCCGACCCAGCATACCAACATTGGTCTCGAATCTGCACTTGAAGGGGCGCGCGGGTCTCAGCGTAGGCATGGTGCCGTTGGCTTCGGACGAGACGGAGCGTGGCGAATGGCTGCCCAGTCCGCCGTTGGGCGAGGGGGAGCGCGAGCGCGTGCTGTACTTGCGGGCGACCTGCAGGGGCGTCGAGGGAACGGAATTCGAGTGTTGCGAGACGATAGACGGGCGCTGGGCGCGCGTCTGGGCGCCCGCGTCTTCCCGTTTGCTCGACATATTTGGCAGACGGTTTGATGTCATCGTGGGCGCGCTGGTGGGCACGCTACGCTGTGTATCCTTATTCCCATCTGTGTCATCTGTGTGCGCCTGTGCCGTCTTGACGGGAGGCTTCTTGGAGAGGGTGCGGCCTGAGTCCCGCTGGGGAGGCGGGCTCAGCGAGTGGGGAGACACAATTACGGCGGGGAAGGGCGTGTGCGAGGCGGGTTGATGCACTTCGTCGATGCGCGCGAGCTGCAGAAAGGGATGCAGCAGCAGGTACGGCGGCACGTGGGCGTACTGTAGGTGGTGGTGGTGGTGGTGCAGAGGGTGCTGCGGAGGGAGCGGTAGGGGTGAGTAGGCGGGAGAATATAGGGCGGGCGAGGGCACTTTGGTCCGGCGAGGGTCCGAATGAATGGGCTGGGGGTGTTGTATGTAGAGATATTGTGGGTTGTTGTGGCGGCGGTCGCTCATAAACTTTAGTGGGCGCTCGCTGGCTATGGCAATGGCGGTACTCGGGGAGGGGCTGCGGCCGGCGTAGGGCTAGTGCAGAGCGCCTGGGGGAGTCGGCAATGGGGAGATGCTTCCAGAGCAAGTGAAGGCAGTTGGTGGAATGCGTGAAAGCACACGGCGAAGGAGTATCGGGGAATTCGGCGTCGTGAGATGCTGGTGCGTGAACCCCTGCTGTGAGAGCCTGGTCTGCACTCGTCGCTGCTAAGTGTCTCCGGCGTCGACTGTGGTTCCGCCCGTCAGCGCTAAACAATGGCTAGAGGCAGTCGGGAATCGAGGCTCTGCGGACAGCAAAAGAAGAGGAACTCGACAGCAAGAGGTTATGTGCGGTTAGTTGCAGTGCAGCGGCATGCATGGGCTCGAGCATTTGGGCCACGCCTAGCAGGTCCTAAGGAGGGATGAACGCACAGGGCTGCCTCTAAGGCGCTTTGGGACGTGTGACTGCAACAGGGGCGCCTTCTCCATGGACAATATAACACGCAATTCAATAGATTCAGCGCTGCAGCATGGCGGGGTGCGGCCGTATTTGCTGCACCTGGCTTCCTCGAGCCCAGCGGACAAGACACGACTACCTTCCTTCTTCCACCACCATCACCACCCACCGCGCCTGTGACGTTCCCCGCGCCCAGAACACAGAGTAAGGGAAAAAGCACTGCCCACGCCACACCGTCAGCCGTCATCAGCCCTGACCATGCTGACCGTGCGGAGACGGTTGTATGCAACGGGCCACTCCGTCGTGCGCAGTACGCTATAGACATGGCAGCTTACTACGCTGCAGAGACAGGAGAGTCGACTTGCTGACTGACTAGCCGACGAACTCCTAGTAGCTGGAGAACTCATGTCCAGCTAAGCATGGGCGTCTCCTGTCTCGTGCAGTCCATGTCGTAGGGGATGACGGCCGCTCGTGAGATTGTAGGGGCGTCTGTTGCATCGCAGTCAGACCAGACCGCCCGCCATGCCTTCTTGCTCCGACTTTGTCTACCACCAGCCATGCTGCAAACGTCTATTTCCCGTCTTGTCAGATCTGTATCTGGCCGGTATATCACCGCGTGAGCAGACGCAGGGACAGCACCAACGGCGGTATCTCGTAATGGACAGGGTACCCGCGCCTCTGGTCCCAAGTATAGCCTCCTGAGTACTGATGTCAGAGGCCGGACATTCTCGCGTTTGGAATGGTTTTGTTTCGACGCGGTAAATTGGGGCTCAATATGCAGGCAATTGTCTACGGGCGGACTTGTTTCAGATGCCCGGCATTCTGCCTGGTCACATGATGACATTGGTACGGCAGGCGTATTGGACAGATGGGGAAGCGACCATGTCGTTCCTTCTAGCCGAGGCACGTTCGCATGCGGCTTGCATACGCGCATCGACTATCATGGCATCTCTCCTCCTACGCGTTGCACAGCCAAGTGTGTCCTTCACCTGCCGTAGAACTGCTCATCGAACATTCTCTTCAGCCATGGCTCAGCGACGCATTGGTAGGCGGCTCAGCAACATCTCGTGCGACAGTGGGCTGATGGACCATAGCGAACCCCGCCCTCTTGTATGCCTTCCCGCGGCGACTATTATTTCCCCTACTAATACCATCGCAGTATCTGCGATCTTCAAGAGAAGTTCCGTCCTGCTATATATGAATTCCCCAAAGTCGTTTCGACTGCACAGAAGCTGCTCAAAGCAAGTGCGTTGCTCATCCCATACCAACACCGTCTTTCAAAGTCCAAATAAGACACCCAACATGGCATCTCCAGCCTCTTGAACCCCCGGATTGTCAGCCCAGAGGTCTCAGGCTGGCTTGCCCATTTTCTGTCGCTACACATTTCGCCCCACGCGCTTATTGCTGACCAACACCGTCAGGCAAATTACTGAACATTCCCGTATTCGCAACAACCCAGAACAGAGCGCGATTGGGCGAGACATGTCCGGAGCTGAAGTTGGATCAGCCCGATGGCATCAAGACAGTCTGTCATCTTGACAAGACACTCTTTTCTATGATGTGAGCTACAACATGGATGATGTGTGTCCCAAGTCATCTGCTGACTGTAGTTAGAACACCAGAAGTCAAGCAAGCCCTCGACTCACTCAATGCCTCCGGTCCACTCTCCTGTATCATCGTCGGCATCGAAAGCCACATTTGCGTCACCCAGACCACACTCGATCTCCTCCGATCCGGACACAAAGTATATGTCATTGCTGATGGCGTAAGCTCCTGCAACAAGGAGGAGGTGCCCGTCGCTTTGGCGAGGTTGAGGCATGAAGGTGCCGTGGTCACTACGAGCGAGAGCTTCATGTATGAATTTGTTGGAGATGCAGGAACGCCTGAGTAAGCAAAGCGGGCATGCTGTTGTTCATGTTCGTGCGCTAACATCCGACAGGTTCAAGGAGATCATCAAGGTGGTCAAAGAGACGTCGCAGAGCACAAAGGAGGCAATGCAGACACTCTGCAAGATCTAGACTAGCTATATCTTGGCCTTTCACATGCGATTCCATGATCTTACAAAGCTAATGTCTTTGCACGGACTATGTCATTGAACATACGCCAGTGTTGTATCATACTCACCTCTGTTGCTCTCTTCAGTTCCTCACCGTCCTCCGTATCCCCTGCATTGTCTTCGACCCCATGGTACATTTCTCCCTGATGAAGAAGCAGAAATGTCTGCTCAACAAGAGTGATCGAGATAATCTCAC